>Ga0078972_1001681_pt1 | contig 80405 bp, 75 predicted proteins | sample YelNatPaOPGAMG01_FD_67568 | JGI IMG/M metagenome (GOLD analysis project Ga0078972, IMG submission 67568) | Hot spring thermophilic microbial communities from Obsidian Pool, Yellowstone National Park, USA - OP-RAMG-01 (SPADES assembly) (version 2) | ecosystem: Environmental > Aquatic > Thermal...
TTCCTTTTTCATCAGGCTTTTCAGGCAAACCGAAAAATTGGTTCCTCCATACCGAACAAGCAGGGTCCTAACCCTGCACCCAAGGGACAGAGTCCCTTGACCTAAGGGACTTAGTCCCTTAACCCTCTTCCTAAAAGGACACTCGTGTCCCCCTTGACCCGCTCCCTCTTTCATCAGGCTTTTCAGCAAACTGAAAAATTTGTTCCTCCATACCGAACAAGCAGGGTCGTAACCCTGCACCCAAGGGTCGCAGACCCTTGGTTTTAATGCTGGGGCTGGGGCTCGCATCTCTTCCCATGGGTCTTATAATCTGAAATAGGCTGAATGTCCGCGCTGAGAGCTTTTGCAATGGATGACCAAGCGCTTTTGGATTGGAAATTCCTCGTAAAAGTGTCTAAACTTTTTATGAGTTGGCGATTCAGGGCATCCAGAAATTTTTGTTGGAGCATAACTGGGCAATGCAGATGGTCTGGGAAAAGATATTTATCCCAATTCTGTTCAAATTGCTCAAACCGGTTTTAAGATTGCAGGACAGGTTCTGGATTCCGCTTTTGGAAAAAAGCATTATGTTCTGACTGAGACGGAAGAAGAAATGAATGTGAAAAATAAATGGTTTTTAGTCATTGTTCTATTGCTTCTGGCAATTTTTCTGGATAGCTCTTCTGTGCGTGCGCGGGACAGCTTGAGGATACAGGAGACAGTTTTTGCTAGAAAAGAGAATGGGGAGACCATGCAACGAATCAGGCTCAGTCTTGCAGGAGGTTTTCCACTGAAGTTTATGGTCCAGGCAAAAACCGGGAGGCAAGAGATTGAGGAATCGTTCCAGTTCTCGGAGCCTGCAAAAGATATTTATTTGTTCCTTCCAGTATGCTCCAGGGCAAGCTGTGCAGTGGAGCTAAAAATTCTGGATGAGAATAGAAATTTTATCGCGGATGCCAATTTTGAATTGAAGGCTATGAGGAGATGGAAAATATATTTAGTGCCATTCACGCATACGGACATAGGGTTCACTCAATCTCAGAAAAAGGTTTTGCGCCAGAATCTGGAGAATCTCCGGCTGGAGCTAGGGCTGATTGAGCAAACTCGCGCCTATCCGGAAAAATCCCGGTTCAAGCTGTTCACAGAGGTTAGCTGGGCAGTTGATGAATTTTTGAAAAGCCCGGAGATGAGCGATGCGGAAAAGGGAAATTTGAAAAGAGCGATTCAGGCGAGAGATATTGAGCTGGGCGCTTTTTATATTTCGCATCAGAATAAGTTTATGCCTGATGAGGCGCTTTTCGCATCACTGGTTCCTGGCTTGAAAATAACTGATGAGCTGGGGGAGCCTCTCAGGACAGCTTGCCTGAATGATGTTTTTGACTTCTCATCAGTTGTCAAACCGCTTTTCAGCGCAGGCGTGAAATATCTAATAGTGGGTCCCAATGATGCGCGCTATATTGTTCCGCCTTTGTTTTATCTGATGCCTCCTGCTGGCAAAGAGAAAATTCTGGTCTGGCACACTGCTGGCTTGAACGGCTATGGAGAAAATTTTGACCTGAAGATGAGGCTTGCGCTTCCGCTCTCAGAGAGCGCTTTCTCTGAAATGGAGGCGCTCATCAATGGGCATCTGAAATCCATGGAAAATGGCTATCCTACTGCGACACTTTCCGAATACTATGATTATTACGGAGCGAGCTGGGAATATCCTTATGACGCTTATCTGCTTCCGTATTATCCAGTGATTAGCAAGGATAACCAGGCGCAAAATATCGCGGCATCTGAGATAGCGAAAAAATGGAATGAGAAATGGCTTTATCCGGAAATGATTGTTTCCACCCCAAGCGAGTTTTTTGAGTATGTGGATAAGAACTTTTCAGAGCGAATTCCGGTGATTAAAGGCGAGATGAGCGGTTTCTGGGGCGAGCAGATTTTTCTCTCTATGATGCAGGTTGATCCGCAAAAGGAAAGGAAGCAGAGGGAGTTTGAGAGAAACGCGGTTAATGCAGGGATGGCTCTGGCAGATAAGTTTTTAACCGGGGATTTAATTTTTAATCCTTGGGAGGAACTCCAGAAGAGTTATCAAGTTCTTATCCTTAATAACGATCATAATCCGGTCCCGGTGCCTTTTGGTGGAACCAAATACACTATGGCTGACATTAAGGACTGGAAGCACACGCGAAGGGACTGGATTGCGGAGATGGAGCAATCTGGGATTTCGGCTCTGGAAAAAGCTGAGGAGGGTGCGGAAAATGCTGTTTTGGGAATAACAGTTGGTAGGGAGCCTGCAAAAGTTTTTATGGATGGTGATGATTTTATTCTGGAGAATAGATTTTATCGCGTGAGGGTTGATGGTAAAAGTGGCGGGATAAAAAGTCTGCTTGATAAAGAGTTGAACAAAGAACTGGTTCGTCAGTCCGCGAGGTATCAACTCAATCAATATCTGCATGCGGTTCGGGGAGAGGATGGGGGATTGCGGGATTATCTGCAGGTTAGTCCGGGATTCATCTCTGTCAAAGTGCAGATTGGAGAGGATGGTCCTGAATTTGCCTCTATTAAAATAGATGGCAGTCTGGAGCGCAAGCTCTCTGGCGCTGATGTGCTTTCAAGACTTGCGGACAGAGCCTTTGGCATCAAGATTCCAGCAAGCACATTGAACGCAATCGCTGAGCTTTTATTTTTCCAGAATAAAAAAGCTCTCAAGCTGAGCCAGGAAATCATCCTTCCTTCTGATGAAAAGCAGGTTCAGTTTATCCAGAGTTTTTCCGGCAATATGCCACAATGGGTGGAGCATATTTTCGCGTATCCGTTGAATTTCCCAGAAACCACTCCGATTGAATATGACGCTGGCTATAATCTTCTGAGCTTTACTCCTGCTTATCCGCTTGGCAAAGGCGATATTGTTCCTTCTGCAAAAAATACAAAAAATTTTCCCAGCATCAACGCCTCGCTGGTCCCGTTTCAATGGATGTATGGTCTGCCTCCGGATTTCACCTTCAGGAATTATCTAATGCTTAGACAGGATGATTTTGCTGTGGCGTTCACTTCGCGAGAGAGCGGAGCAGTGATTCCGGGAACCCTGAAGCCGGACCCGATTAAGGGACCATTTGGTGGAGGATTTTATCATCTAGGTCTGGGCTGGACTTTATGGGGATGGCTCGGTCTGGGAGCGAGTCTTGAGAACGATGTAAAAATTCACAGCGGCCTGACCAGCTATCTGGCAAAAAGCGATTCTGAGGCGCGAGACAAGGCAATGGATTTCAGCTGGAATTTCAATGGTAAAAGTGTCTCCAGAAAAATCCAGATCAATCCATCCTCGGTTAAGCTGGTGAATAGCTGGTTTGAGAATAATTCGGTTTTGATTCTCCGTGTCTGGGAGACTTGTGGCAGGAAGGCTCAGGTTCAGGTTAAGCTGGATAGCGCAAAGAAATTAAAAGCGGTTTATCTTGCGCGCTCGGATGGCAAGCCTTTGAACAATCTGGCTTTTCAGGACAACAGCTTTTTTCTGCAAGCTGAACCCGGAGAAATAATTACCCTGAGATTGGAGTTTGATTAAGATATTTATCCTTGCTTTCGTTTGCGTCGTTTTCTTTCTGCTTCCTGATTAATCGCTTCCACAAATTTGGCAAAAGCGGTTTTAGTGTCGTATTTTGGTTTCCAGCCCATTACGCGCTTGGCTTTTTCGCTGGAGATGATTATGGGATATTCTGTGGCTTTAACCCAGCCTGGCGAGAGCATATTCAGAAGGCGTAAGTTCCATAATAGCCAGATTCCGTAATAAGCTAACTTGAAGAAAAGAGGAATAGCAAACACATTCATCATTTTTGCCATTTCCGGAAAACTCAAGGTTCCATCTCCAGCCAGATTAAACGCTCCGGGATAGTCCTTTTTCAGCGCCAGATAAATCGCGTGCGCCATATCCTCATCCCACAGGTATTGAGCCTTGACCTCCCGGTCCAGATACCGGAAGAAAAGAGCCTGCCTCACTGTTGTTCTCATCAGATTATTTATGTTGGGTCCGAGAAAAATGCATGGTCGCAGACGCGTGATGATGATTTCCGGATGCTTTTTTTCAAACTCGTTCAGGAACTCCTCAACCTTTGCCTTGCTCCAGGAATAATAAAACTCAGGCATTCCTCGCAAAGCCTGGTCCTCGGTGATGATCTCTGGATTATCTTTCCATGCGCCATAAGCCGCGCAGGAAGATGTATAGATGATTTTTTTTACACGAGCTTTAGCTGAGGCGCTAAAGACATTTTTTGAGCCTTCAATATTTATGTCCAGAGCTTCAGAGGTTTTTCGCAGAGGCATCACAATAAACGCCAGATGAATCAAGGCATCGCATCCCTGAAAATCCTTCCATATTCCCGCGTCTCGCACATCGCGCTTGCGCCATTCCAGCTTTGAAAAATCAGTGCTCGGAGCCTTTAAGTCAATCCCGATGATCTTTTGTATCTCCGGGTCATTTTGCAGAACAGGCAATAACACAGTTGCCAGATAGCTAGAACTTCCTGTAAGCGCAATTTTCATCTCTGCAGGTTTTCTTTTTCAAATCTCCATTTGCAAATCTGCTCAGACGGCTTTACTGACATCATCCAGTTTCCCTCCTGCGCCCAGAGCCTTTCAAACTGAGCCCGGCTCATAATCCGGTCTGGCTTTTCCCCAGAATGCAAAATCAGCCATTCCTTATCATTGCTCTGAAAATATCCTACAGCAAGCGCAAAATGCCTTAAAGGCACAGGCTCAATTGAATAGTTCCAGAACACAATCACGGGGTCTCCTGAATCAATTTTTCGCGTAAGCGATTCCCAGTCTCCCTTTCCGTGCTCAACCTCAAACCCGAGCTCCTTTGCCGCTACTATCAGGTCAAGGTTCAACATACCCCCAAGCTCCGCAATGAAATATCTCTCTGCAATTTCATCCTGAGTTAGCTCGCATCCATAATAATTCAATAGCATCGCCAGTGAAGCGGGTCCGCAATAAAGCTCTTTTTGCGGAATGAATTTTACCTGCAGATATTTTCCCTGCAAAGGATTTTGCGCAAGCTCAGATTTGATTTTATTCACGGATGGCGCGCAGGAAAAAAAGAGCAAAATAAACGCAATGCTGATTTTTTTCATCTGTCAGACTTCTTCGCCGCGGCTTTAAGCTCGCTTGCTGTGAATAAACTGAATATGGGCAGACCAAGTCTGGAAATTTCTTCCCTTCCACCCTCCTCCCGGTCAACTACTGCAAGCACAATTTTGACCTCTGCTCCTGCGTTCCTTGCCGATTCAATTGCCTTTATTGCGCTTGCGCCTGTTGTGATCACATCCTCAATGACCGCAACCTTCCATCCATGCTCAAGATTGCCCTCAACCTGCTTGCCTGTCCCGTGCGTCTTTTGTTCCTTCCGAACAATAAAGCCCTGCAAAGGCTTTTTCCGAAGCGCGCTCAGCGCAACCATTCCTCCAACAATCGGGTCCGCGCCGAGCGTGAGTCCGCCAACTGCGTCAATCTCAAATTTTTCCTTTTCAAGATAGTCCAGAAAAAGCTCCGCGATATTATAAAGCCCATCCGGGTCTGTAGTTGCGGTTCTGCAGTCAATATAATAATCGCTCTTCTTGCCAGAGCTTAAAGTGAAATCCCCTAGCTTAAAGGATTTTTTGAGCAAAATTTTTTCCAGCCTTGTCTTATCTCCAGCCATTTTTCCTGTCTTTCAGAGCAGAAAATACCCTTATCTATTTTTCAATCAATATATGTCAGCCACTTTTTATATTTAGGGTTCTTGCCAAGAACGATATTGAAGAACTCAGATTGAATCCTCAATGTAACCGGTCCTGCTGAGCCTTTTCCGATCCTGCGATTGTCAACCTCCCGAACCGGCGTGACCTCTGCCGCGGTTCCAGTTAAAAACACCTCGTCAGCCACAAAAACCGTATCCCTGGGAAAAACCTCCTCTTTTACCGTATAGCCCAGGTCTTTAGCAAGCTCAATCACGCTCCTTCTTGTGATGCCGTTCAGGATTGATGAGCTTTCCGGAGGCGTGAGCAGGGTATTGCCATATACAAGGAATATGTTTTCGCCACTGGCTTCTGCAACATATCCCTGCGAGTCCAGCATCAACGCCTCATCATATCCAGCTTTGAGCGCCTCTCTCTTTGCAAGAATGGAGTTCACATAATTACCCACCGCCTTGGCTTTTGTCGGAAAAACATTAACAGGAAGACGCACATAAGAGCTTGTCTTTAGACGAATGCCCTTTTTTAAGCCTTCCTCACCAAGATACGCTCCCCATTTCCAGACCGCAATTGCCACGCGAGTGGGATTGGTCATTGTCCCAAGACCCATCTCGCCCTCCCCGATATAAGCAATATGCCGAAGATAGCACTCCTCATATCCATTAGCCTCAACTATCTTCTTGCTCGCATCAATCATCTCCTCAATCGTGAACGGCATCTCCAGTGTCAGGATATGCGCGGAGTTGAACAGCCTCTTAAGATGCTCGTCCAGACGAAAAATCGCAGGACCATCAACCGTCTTGTAGCAACGCGTTCCCTCAAATACACCAAACCCGTAATGAAGCGTATGCGTCAGGATATGAACCCTGGCGTCATCCCAGTCCACCAGCTTACCATCCATCCATATCTTCTTTGCCTTTTCCATTAGCACCATCTCCTTCTTAATTATTCGCCAATATATTTCATAAAAATAGTGTGAACCTTCTTGCGCGCGCTATCAATTACTTCCTTTAATTTCTCTCCGGAATCAATCCCCGGAAGATTCACCTTCCTTGTCAGCTTCTCCATAAAATCCGCATCAAGCTTAACCATATTCTCAGGCCTATCCTGATATATCCTCAAACGCGATGAAATTTTTCTATAAAGCAAAAGGCTCTCATACAAATCCCTGTATTCAGCATCCTCAATCAGCTTCAAGTCCCTTAAACGCTCAAGCGCCTTCCAGCTATTCCCTGAACCAAGCTCAGTAAAGCTCGCGCCGTTTAAAAGCTGAAAATACTGAATAATGTAATCCAGCTCCATCTCTCCACCATAACCAAACTTTATATCATATAGATTTTCATTCTCTCTCGCAAGCTCCGCTCTCACCCTCCGGAGCAATTTTCTCATTTCCTCTGAAAGAGTCTCAGGAGTGTTGCCTTCATAAATACTCCTCGCAATTCGCTCAGAAACCTCATCCCCGATCCCAGCGCCGTCAACCATCACGCGCGCCTTTAGCAATGACTGCTTCTCCCAGACCTGTGCCCGCGTCTCGTGATATTCATAAAAAGCATTCGCGCTAACTACCAGAGGACCCTGTGTCCCGCTCGGACGGAGCCTCGTGTCTATCTTGTAAAGAAATCCCTCTGCTGTTTGCGCCTGAAGAGTGGCAATAATCTTCTGGCTAAATTTTATGAAGAACTCTCGTATGTCCAGACCGCTTTTACCAACGGTCTCCCCTTGGGACTGATAAATAAAAATCAAATCTAAATCAGACGCCCAGCTCATCTCCCTTCCGCCAAGCCTGCCAAGACCAAGAACCACTAAACCGCTATTCTCTTCAGGAACGCCATACTTTTTTGTCAATTCCTCAAGACTAACATAATATGCCTGTCTCAAGAGCATCTCCGCAAGAACAGAAAGTCTTTGCTCAAGCTCCTGAATTTCCAACTGCCCGGAAAGGTCTTTTAAGCCGACCCTCAACAATTCCAATTTTTGGAACTTACGAAGCCGGGATAGCTTATCCTCGTAATCTGTGCCTGCTTTTAATTCCTGAACAAGCTCTTTCTCAAGCTCATCCTCAGTCCGCTCCTTTAACGCCTCTTCCCGAACAAGCTCATCCAGAAGCTCTGGATGATTTATCAGGAGATTACCTAAAAACTCTGATTGAGAAAAAAGATTGAGAAGAAGGTGGCGCACCTGCTGATGGTCTTTGAGCAGAGAAAGGAATCCAGCTCTTGCTCCGGTTCTGGAAAGAAATCGCTCCATTTGTGAAAGCGTTAAGTCCGGCTCCGGTGTTTGACTTATCTCTTCCAGTAAAATTGGAAGGAACTCGGCTCGTAATCTTGCTCCTGCCTTTTCCTGACTCAATGGTCTTAAAATCCGTGCCCAGTTTTCTGACGCAAGCTCCGGCTCTGTAAAACCCAGTTTTGTAAACTCCAGCGCAAGCTCCTCACTACCTTTTTTCAAATCCAGAAATCTACTCAGCTTTTTCTCCTCTGTCTGCTCCTCTCCAAATAGCCCGGAAAAAATGCTTTGAACCTGGCTTAAAAATTGACCGAGCCGGGAGAGAAAATCATCCAGACTAGCCTGGCTAAAAGAGCGAGCAAGGATTTCCTGACCGCGTCTTGTCCTCGGGATTCTATGCTCCTGGCGCAAGTCCTTGAGCTGAATCCTGTGTTCAACCCTTCTCAAAAATCGCCAGGCGCGCTTTAATGCCTCTGCATCTTCGTCCCTGACAAGGTTCAGCCTGTTTAGCGCATTCAGCGCATCCATTGTGCGAGTGGTCCGAAGCTCCGGGTATTTTCCGCCGTAAATCAACTGAAGAGAATTGATAAAAAACTCTATCTCCCGGATTCCGCCCTGACCCAGCTTGATATTGTATCCTGCAAAATTTTTTTGAGCGGATTCCTGACTCGCTTCCCGCTCAATTCTGCTTTTTATCTCCTTTAAGTCCTCCAGGCTGGCAAAATCGTGAAATCTGCGAAACACAAATGGCTCAAGCTCTTTTAAAAATTTTTTCCCCAGCTCCAAATCCCCTGCAACCGCTCTTGCCCGGAGCATAGCGGCTCTCTCCCAGGTTCGTCCAAAATTCAAATAGTAATCCAGAGCTGAATCATACGGATTCACAATTGGTCCACTCTCTCCCCCGGGCCTTAAGCGGAGGTCTATGCGGAACACAAAGCTGTCTTCAGTAATCTTGGATACAAGCTCTGTAAAAGCCTGCGCTAATTGCGAATACAGCTCAAGAAAAGCCCGGTCTGATTCCCCGGACCTGAAAGATTGGCAAATATAAATGAGGTCTATGTCCGAGCTAAAATTCAGTTCCTCTGAGCCCAGCTTGCCCATTCCAAGAACAGCAAACCCGGGACGGTAAAAGTTTTTTACCTGCTTTATCCTGCTCAATGCCTTAAGCCCGAGCTCCATTGCTGATTCTGCCAGTGCACTCAATTCTAAAAATTCCTCCTCCAGCCGGTCTTCAACGCTAAGATTCAAAAGCGCTAATCTCAAATACTCCTCATTTCGGAACTGCCTTAATTTTTTTGCCATCTCCTCAAAACTTTCCGAGTCCTCTATCTCCGCGATCAGTTCCTGCTGGATTTTCTCCCGGCTCCGCATCCCCTGTTCAGCCTTTTCAAGAGCAGATAACAGCTTAGCAGGTTGCTTTAATGCCATCTGGCTAAGATGTTCGCAATACCCAAACAGCTTTAGCGTCATTGATAGCCGTTCCTTTTCAAGAATCCACTTCAAGTCCTCATTCTCTAAAAATAGCCTCTCCAGAGATAAAATCGCCTGCTCAGGGTCTGCTATGCCCTGGTCAAATGCGGTTTTGAGCTTTTTCTGAAAAGATTTAAGCTCTGATGCAGAAAATCCCATAGAGCGCGCCTGTGCATAAATTCTCTTGAGCGTAGGCTCAATCAAATTCAGATTCTCAAAACCATTTTTGGAGATTTTCATTGCCAGATATTATACATCAGGTTGGATGGAGACATAAAAAGATGGCGTTAAGTTGGACAACAAATCTTTCCAGAAAGGAATCCTCTGATAAAAGCGAACATCAAAGGTTCATAAGAAAATTCTTGAAAGTGGATCTGGGTTTGAGCGTAGTTCCGTCAGATATTTCCAGAACTTATGAGGCTCAGCTAAGCTCAAGAATTTTATCCCGTCCTTTTAAAAATGCAGACCATTGATTGAGAATATCTCTACCGATTAAGGCATAATCAAGTTCCGAAGAGATCGTTCTGATGATCAAAGTTCCTAAATTCCCCAAAATGATTTTTGCAGAATAAACAAATACTTTCTTAGGAATCCCATCATATCCCATTACAGGTATTTCATCCACATATCTCAATTTTAATTGCCGAGCTATGCTTTGGGGAATGACGGTTATATCTGCGCCTGAATCAATCAGACCTAGACATTTAATGGTTGGCACAGGATAAGATACCGGAGCGGACAAAGACACGAGAAGAACCGGCGCGGGGGATTAAAATTTTTTGGAGTCGTAATGGTAAACCAAGGGGGATTTTTTAGGGGACATCTTTCTAAAATCCGGCTCTTGGGGAAGGAATTTTCATCACGCTCTTTTTCCCATCAACCAGGGGCATATAAATGGTCTGATAGCCATAGACCTTATAGACTCGGGCGGCAAGTCTGGAAAAGTCTCGGTCCGAGTCAATTACTTTGTTATTCCAAATCGCAATATATTTGCCCCGATATTTCTTGAGCAAATTTTTCTGGTTTTTTTATAATACTTTTTTGCGGACCTTAAGAGCCTCTCCTCAGACAAAATCTCAGGTCTTTTTGACCTGGCTCCACCAGCTTTATTTGCCATTTCGTCTTCCATCTGGCGGATTGCCTCGCGAACCGATGATAAAAATTTAGTTTATTCAACTAGCCTGGCTTGAGTTTTTGCCATAACCGCTCCTTATTTGATTATACCTAAACTGCTCTTCTTTTCAACTGGCGGAGAGTGTGGGATTTGAACCCACGGAACCCTTTCGGGTTCACACACTTAGCAGGCGTGTGCCTTCAGCCAGCTCGGCCAACTCTCCGCGCTCAAGGCTGAGTTTTATTATAATACCATAAAACTTCGCATAATCAAAAGCCAGCGAGTGTATCCCCCGCTTCTGATTATGAAAAGCTGGTTTGACTTTGGCACTGGATCCGCCCATAATTTTTCTGGAGCACGATTTCTCCAGCCTGATTTTGTTCTAAAAATTTTTAGGGGAGGAACTGAAAACTATGGAAGAGAAGATACTGACTCTGGATGACCTTCTTAAGATGAATTATCAGGAGCTTAAACAGGTGATGATGAGGGCATATCCGTTTGACGAGTCTGCTCTTGACAAAACAATGTATCGTGGAATTGACCTGAGCCTGCCCAAGATAATGAATAAAATTTTATGGAAAACCTTTCGCAAGACTTTTATCCGGGACGAAAAGACCGGGGAGCTACGGGGCTGGAATGTCAGGATGGAGCAGACCGGATGGGAGGGTCCCGGGGTTCCGAAAAAGAAGAACGGAAAGCAGATTTCTTTTGGACATTACCGGGTGCGCTCAGCCAGGGGTATCAAATGGCCCGGAGGATGGGCTGGGGAGCAGTATCTTGATTACGGAGTTGCTGGCAACCACTGGTATGATCCAGCCGCGCTGGGGTTCTGCCCGCTTGTAGCTGTGAACAAGGGCAGGAATGACCTTTTGCTCGGATGGGAGATATTCAAGATTGGTTCGCTTTTTGTCCCGCTCAGGGATTTCTGGGCGCTCAAGCTGGAGGGACCCCTGGATGTAGTTGAGCCAGTGCCTTGCCCGGAGCGGGTAAGAGCTTGAGCAGAAGAGAGTTTTCCGAGAAGGTGTATTATGAAGATGCGCGAGTTTGAACTGGAATGGATTGCCAAGATGATGGACACCATCATTCCTTCAGGAGTAGTGAAAGATTTTCCCAGCTCAGCTAGCGAAACCGGGGCAGTTACAGTGCTGGATGAACTTATAAGATACACGCCTTTTTTCACCGCGTTTAGCCTTCGCTCAGCGGTCTGGTTCATTGAAATCATGGGACCCCTGCTCTGTGGCAAACTGCGCTGTTTTTCTCGTTTGGACCCGCTCAGCCGTGAGCAGGTAATGAGCAGGCTATATAAGAGCAAAATATATTTCATCCGCCAGATGGTTATGCTTATCAAAATGACCGCGTGCTTTGCCTGGGCAGTTGACCCTGAAATTAAAAAGGGTATCGGAGTCACTGACCCGCCAAGGTTTGTTAAAAGGAGCAGATGATGAGCGAGAATTTCAGTGACCGGGTATGGGACCGCGCGGAAAAAGGCGCAATGGTTGCGGACGCGGATTATGTAGTGATCGGCACTGGTCCCTCTGGAGCTACTGTAGCAAAGGTGCTCACTGAGGCAGGATACGAGGTCGCAATGATTGAGGAAGGCAGATGGGTCAAGGCAGAGGAATTTGATGGCAGTTCCTTCACTGCGCAGAAGAAGTGTTATCGCGAGCTGGGCACGGTCGCGGCAATGGGCAAGAATATGATGCCCATTATTCAAGGCAGATGCGTTGGCGGAGGCTCTGTGATCAATGCCGCGATCATCTGGCGAATGCCGGAGGATGTGTTTGAGCGCTGGGTCAGGGAGTTTCATCTCAGCGACGCCCTGGCTTGGAAGGATTTGGAGTCAGCGTTTGACATACTTGAATCCGAGCTGAATGTCAAGCCGGTTTCGCCAGAGGCTATGGGCAGGAATAACGCTCTGTTATTGGAGGGCGCAAATAAACTCGGTCTTGAGTCCAGGATCATCCCCCGCAACGAGAAGGGATGTCAGGGCTTGGCGCAATGCACATCTGGCTGTCCCATCAAAGCCAAACAGAGTATGGACATCACTTATGTTGCATGGGCTCTGGAAAAAGGCGCCAGGCTTTATCATTCCTGCCGGGCAGACCGCATAAAGGTAGAGGCTGGCAGAGCCAGGGCGGTTCTTGCTCGGTTTGAAGACCCGCTTACAGCTGAACCACGCGGGACACTTACGCTTTATGCAAAAAAGGGCATAGTTGTGTGCGCATCACCCATCCAGACCCCTTGTCTTTTATGGCGCTCCGGGATTGGAAGGTCTTCTGGACATCTTGGAAAGCATTTCACAGGCCATCCTGGAGCAGGCTTGCTCTGTATTTATCCTGAGGAGGTGAGATTATGGGAAGGCGCAACACAGGGATGGGACAGCGAACACTTCCGCAAGGAATGGAAAGTCAAATTTGAGGCGCTTGGTATGCAACCTGACCTTCTTACCTCCCGGATACCGGGCATTGGCGCGGAATTCAAGAGGAATGTCCTGGACGCAAGACGAATGGGCAATGTGGGCTGTGCCATAGTGAGCCAGGCTGAAGGAAGTGTTCGTCCAATCGGGAAATACGCATTTGTTTCCTATAGCGTGAGCCAACAGGATATATCCAATCTGCGGAGGGGCTTGAAAAAGATCGCTGAGATTATGGTGGCGGCTGGAGCAGAAGCCATTGTGCCGAACATTTTCGGTCTGCCTCCCAGGATATCCAGAGACCAGCTGAATCTGTTAGATGACGCGCCGCTTGACCCGCAATGCTACACGATGGTGATGACCCATTTATTCGGCACATGCAGGATGAGCCCAGACCCGAAAAAGGGCGTGGTCGGGCCGGATTTCCAGGTTTATGACACAAAAGCCGTGTTCATTCTGGACAGCTCAATATTCCCAACTAATCTCGGAGTGAATCCCCAGCACACGATTATGGCAATTGCTTATGTTGGAGCAAAAAAAATCGCCGCTCAGTAGGTTTGTGGCTTTGGCGAATCGCCATAACCGCAGGGATTTTCTGGCGGAGGAGGCAGGATTTGAACCCGCGGACCCCGTAAGGGGTCAACGGTTTTCAAGACCGTCGCCTTAGACCACTCGGCCACTCCTCCGAGCCTGTTTATAAGCTAATTGATTTTACGCCTTATGTCAAAGCCGAGAGTTAGCATACCAGAACCCAAGCAAAGAGAAACAATAGGACTGCACAAAAATAAAAAGGCGGACACGCGTGTCCGCCTTTCTGGATTCAGATAAATTAGCGCGTGAAACCTAGATTTATTTTTTCTTCTTGCCTTTTTCTTCGTCTTCCTCAAGAATGCCCAGAAGGTCGTCCTCATGCATAATCAGATGCTCCTCTCCCTTGATCTTGAATTCTGAGCCGGAGTATTTCTGGAAAACCACTTTATCCCCTTTTTTCACTTCAAGCGGAAGCAGTTTGCCATCCTTCAACAGCTTGCCAGGTCCAACCTCAACAACCACTCCTATCTGCGGTTTTTCCTTTGCTGTGTCCGGAATAATAATCCCCGACGCTGTTTTTTCCTCCTCCTCCAGCCTTCTCACCAGAACCCTGTCCCACAAAAGTTTTACCTTCATTCTCAGTCCTCCTTATCAATTTTAATAATTTCCCCCAAGATTGAATAAGCCGAAATTAAAAATAATCATTATTTTGGCAAATGCAAGAGGGTTTAGAGTCTTACCTGAAGGCTTTATATTCTTCTCCAAGCGTTTCCAGAGAGATTTTTTGCAAAAACCTCATTTATGACTTTATAAATTTTGGCGCCCATAGAATACACTCCGATGCGAGATTAGTAAAAGTCTTACTTACGCATCGTGAGCGCTGATAGAATCCGGATCGCTTTTCCGATTTCATCAGCCACCGCAATTCCCCGTTTCTCAAGCTCCTGCGTCATCTTTGCCGCGGTTTCCGCGTGGCCAATGATCCAGGCGATAATCGGTTTTTCAAATTTCCGGATCAATTCAGCCATAGCGTCAAAATTGAAAAATGGGATGTCAATAGGCGGCGCGAACAGATGCACAAAAACCGCATCCACTCCCGGGTCAGCCATCACTGCGCTCAAACTCACGCTAAAGGATTTAATCGGACCAAATTTCTCCATTGCTGGATAAAGGTCAACTGGATTGGATGGGTTCATCCATTCCGGAAACACAGTCTTGATCTCGCTTAAAGTTTCTGGCTTAAGCTTTGCTATCTGCATTCCTCTTTGAAAAATCTCGTCTGCGGCAACTACTCCTGCTCCTCCAGAAAAAGTCAGCACCGCTATCCGGGCTTTTGGGATAATTTTAATCGGCGCCACTGCCAGGCATCTCGCCACATCCATCAGCTCGGTCATCTCATTGACCCGAATGATTTTCGCTTGGCGAAAAGCCGAATCCAGGATTTGATCGTCCTGCGCAAGCGCGGCAGTATGCGATCTTGCGGCTTCCTGACCAAAAGCTGACCTTCCTCCCTTCAAGACCACAATCGGTTTTTCAGTGCTTCTGGCAAGCTCAAAAAATTTCCTGCCTTTCTTCAATGACTCAAGATACATTCCAATTACACCTGTCTCAGGGTCATCCAAAAAGTATTCCAGAAGGTCGGTTTCATCCACATCCATTTTGTTCCCGATTGAGCAGACTTTTGAAAGCCCAAAAGGGGTTTTGCTCAGGATATGCATCAAAAACCCTGCTGAGAGCATCCCGCTCTGAACCACCAAAGAGACTTTCCCAGGGATGAGCCTGCCCTGCCACATTGCGGTATTCATAAAAGATAGGATTTTCAATTTCGGGACATTCAGCATCCCCATACAGTTTGGTCCCCAGAGACGCATCCCAGCATTACGCGCGATTTCCAGACATTTCTGACTCAAAGCCTCGCCTTCGGAGCCCACCTCGGAAAAACCCGCGGATTCTATGATCACTGCTTTAATTCCCTTTTCCGCACATTGAGAAAGCGCCTTGGGGATGGATTGCGCAGGGATGAAAATAATTGCGCAGTCAATTCTGGCTGGAACTTCCAGAATGCTTTTGAAGCAAACCTTGCCCTCAATTTGCTCCAGATTGGGATTGACCGGATAAAATTTATCCTTAAAGCAAATCTCAAGGTTTTTGAAAAGAAAGTATCCGGGGCGTAACGGATTCGCGCTCGCGCCGATCAGCGCGACTGTCTCCGGATCAAAAAATAACTTCATTATCTCTTTTTCGGACTGCAAAGCTATGCTAAATTCTACAGCAGGATTCAGGATTTGCAAGACAGGATGTACGGACAGAGCCATGTCTCTGCCCGTTCCTAGATATTATGCACCCAGCTATGCCTGGGGTCGTCAATCACTTTCATAATCCGCACTGGTCCGGCTAAGACCCAGAGGTAGTAAAGCTGATACCCTGGCGCGGCAACAACAGGATGATAGCCTTGCTTAAAAATCACTACATCATTGTTTTCAACCACGAGTGCCTTGTCCAGAGTGCGCTCATCATTGTAAATTCTCTGGATGCCAAACCCCTGCTCTGGTTTGAGCTTATAAAGATAAAATTCCTCCAGCCGGTATTGCTCAGGCGGATTATGCTGGTCGTGCCGGTGAGGAGGATAGCTAGACCATTGACCCGGATAATTAAAAGTTTCGCCGATCAAGAGATGCCTCGCATCTACCTGCGAGACCATAATGTCCATCACTCTTCTCTGAAAATGGTCCTTGCCCCGCTCGTGAACAATCAGCTCGTTCGGCGTGATCAGCTTGACTTCGCCTTTGTCCGGACCAGGCGCATAACAAAGAGCCAGCTCGGTTTTTTCTAAAGCCTTTGCGCTCCATTCCAGATTCCCTGGCAGATAAAGACCCCAGGCTTTGTCCGAGAAAACATCTTTGCGCGGTCCCAGAACAAATGCTTTATCCAAAACATCTATCTTAACCCTGCCAGAGAGAAGAATAATACCCAGCTCATCTCCCTTAAGTTTCTCCTGATAGCCCTCGTCAGGCTCCAGCCGGAGCAACGCAAATTTAAGAAGCTCTAACTCTCCATCAATTAAAACGCTTTTCCGTTTTCCAATTTTTTTATCTATCTTCAAATGGTTTCCTTTCTGCAATGCCGCGCTGACGCGCTTTTGTGCGTGTGAGGAGCTTTCTCTTTTTTAGAAACTCCGCAAACAATCTCACTGATTGCTCCGGGTCAGGCTCTGGAATATACTCGCCTGACATCCATGCGTTATATCGGATTTTTTTCAGAGCTGAAAAAAGCTGGTCAAAGTCAAAATGCCCCTGTCCCGGAGCCAGGCGATTTGAATCCGCAAGATGAATATGCCGGATAAAATTACCAGCGCTTAAAATGCTCTCAAAAATGTTCTTCTCCTCTATATTCATATGAAAGCTATCAGCAAGTATTCCCAGATTATCCGCGGACAGTTGCCGAATAAGCGCCATAGCCTCTTTCAGATTATTTATGATGCTGGTCTCATAGCGATTAAGCGGCTCCAGGACAAAGCCCGGAGACCCAACCCTTTTGGCTTTATCACAGAGCCAGCTTAATTCCTCTGCAAGAAGTTTAAGCGCTATCTCTTTGTCTTCTTTTTTTGGAACCCCCCGGATCAAGCCGATTATCACCATAGCTTTCAGCTTTGCCGACAATTCCAGATGAAGGACCAATCTCTCCCGCGCCTTATGCCGAACCTCAGGCTCTGTGCTTGTCAATGAAAGTCCTTCTTCCACAAAAGCCTGTCCTGTGCCAAGGGCTGGAACAGATAATTGATTTTCATCTAAAAGAGCGTTCAGCTTTTTGAATTCAATCTCTGAAGGATTCCGAACCGCCAGTTCTACTCCTTCAAAGCCCATTTCCTTAAGCAATGCCAGATTCCGCGCAAGGTCTTCCCTTAACGCCAGCGCTTGAAATTTAGTCGCGCTTAAACTTACCACCAATGCGGGTTTCATTTGACATATTTAAGCCTGTTTTTTCTGGTCCGGCAAATCCCGGGGCGCACACATAGGCGCGCCCGTATGGGCAGAGACGGGTCTTTCTCTGCCTTGCTCTTGATTTATTTTTGGAATGCATTTAATATAAACTTTAATGAGCGGAAACGAAATAGATTCTTCTGGCCGGAAAGGTGCGGGGGAGAAGGAGTTATTTGTGAAGGGGAAAGAATTCTTGGCGATGTATAACAAGGTTGCTCATTTCACTCAGGAGCTGTTGACTCAGAACAAGGAATTGAGCGAGCAGATCAAGAAGTTGGAGGAGGCTCGGGAAAAGGCTTTGAAGCAGGTAGCGGGCAAAGAGGAGCAGGAGCTTCAGAGGAGGATAGAGGAGCTAAAGAAGGAAAAAGATGAGCTATTGGGTAGGTATAAAGAGGTGAGTCAGGAGACCAAGGATTTTTTGAAGCGGTATCAGGCGATAGAGACTGAGAACAATAATCTTGCGAATCTATATGTAGCGAGCTATCAACTTCACAGCACTTTGGATTTTATGGAAGTGCTGGATGTGATCACTGAGATTATTATCAACCTGATCGGCGCTGGCAAGTTTGCTATTTTGCTTCATCAGGAAAAGCAGGGAGTCTTAAAACCAGTGAAGAGCGAGGGGATTCCTCTTGAGAGCATCCCTCCGGTTAGGCTTGGAGAGGGAATGATCGGAGCAGTGGCAGAGTCTGGCGAGGTTTATTATCGTGATGTTTCGCCATCCAGCCTTGAGATAGACCCGGAGCATCCGATGGTTTGTGTTCCGATGAAGATTCAGGAGCGGCTGGTTGGAGTGATTGTGGTTTATCAATTGCTTCCTCAGAAGCAGAAGCTGGAAAAGGTTGACTATGAGTTATTCGGCTTGCTTGCGGCGCATGCGGCAACAGCATTATTTAGCGCAAGGCTTTATTCGGAATCTGTCCGGAAGCGAGAGACCATCAAGGGATTTCTGGACTTGGTTACTCACTAGCGAAAAATGGAATCAGGACTGAAGTCCCTCGCATAATAATGAAACTGGTTATAATCATACCTGCTTACAATGAAGAGAAGACCATTGTGCAGGTTATTAGCGCTATCCCGAAAGCGATGCGGGGCGTTGAGCAGATTCAGGTGGTTGTGGTTGATGACGGCTCAACAGACCGCACGCGCGAGCTTGCAGAGCAAGCTGGAGCAAGGGTGTTCCGTCATCCGGAGAATAAGGGTGTTGGCTCTGCGTTTGGCTCTGGCTTGCGTGAGGCGCTCAAACTTGGCGCGGACCTGATCGTGAACATTGATGCGGATGGACAATTTGACCCAGCGGATATTCCTGAACTAATTGAGCCTATTTTGAAAGGAGACGCGGATTTCACCACTGCAACCAGATTCGCGGATAAGTCCCTGATTCCGAAAATGCCAATTACGAAAAAATACGGCAATTTTATGGTCAGGAGCATCATCAATTTCCTGACTGGAAAAAAATTCACTGATGTGTCCTGCGGTTTCAGGGCATATACGCGTGAGACAGCGCTCAAGCTGAACCTGTTCGGGTCCTTCACTTACACTCAGGAGACCTTTTTAAATCTGGTGGAAAAAGGTGTTCGGATCAAGGAAGTTCCTTTGAAGGTAAGGGGAGAGCGTGAATTTGGCGAGAGCAGGGTTGCCAATAATTTGCTCAGATACGGCTTAAAATCCGGAAGTATCATTCTTCTAGCTCTGCGCGACTTAAAGCCATTGAGCTTTTTCGGCTGGATCGGGAGCACTGTCAGCCTTTTGGGCGCGGGGATATTTGTCTTTGTTTTTGTTCACTGGCTTTTGACCGGAATGACCACGCCTTATAAATCCCTGATCCTGGTTGCGTCAGTGTTTCTTATTCTGGGGTTTCTGCTTATTGTGATGGCTCTTATTGCAGATATGCTGGGAAGGATTCGCAAAAATCAAGATGAGATTCTTTTCATTCTCCGAGACCAATACTTCCGCAAGCTGGAGAAGGACCAGGATGAGAATTCCAAGAACTAAGTCTGAGATTGACACTCCTGCTTTAATTCTTGACCATCAAAAGCTGAAAAACAATATCCAGAAAATGGCGGATTTTTTTAAGGACAAGCCTGCAAAGCTCCGTCCGCATTTCAAGACCCCCAAGACGGTTGAGATCGCAAAGATGCAGTTGGACACAGGAGCAGTTGGCATCACCTGCGCAAAGGTTTCTGAGGCAGAGGAGCTGGTCAATGCAGGGGTCAAAGATATTCTGATCGCGAATGAGATTGTTGGAGAGACCAAGATCAAACGGCTGGTAAGGCTTTTGAAGAAGGGCGCTGATGTTAAGGTAGCTGTGGACAGCGAGGAGAACATTTGTGAATTATCAAGGTTAATGGGTCAGGCAAGAATAAGTTTAGGCGTGCTGATTGACATCAATGTTGGCTTGCCCAGATGCGGTGTTAGCCCGGAAAAAAGCCTGGAATTGGCGAGATTGATTGCGAAGAGTCCGGGTCTTAAGCTGAGAGGAATTATGGGATATGAGGGCCACATTGTTTTAGTAGAGGACAGGAAATTTCGTGAGGATGAATGCAAAAAATCTCTGGAAAAACTGATTCAGGCAAAGGAAATTCTGGAGAGGGATGGTTATGAAATACAAATTGTGAGCGCGGGCGGAACTGGAACCTATTATATCACTGGCGCTTATCCCGGCATTACTGAGGTTCAAGCTGGCTCATACTGTTTAATGGACACAAGATACGACAAGCTCGGATTGGGATTTGAAAAAGCAGTCACGGTTCTCGCAACCGTGATCAGCAAAGCCTTTGCTCCATTCATCATCACAGATGCTGGAGAGAAGACTATGTCCATAGAATTCGGTATGCCTGAGCTAATTGGATTTCCCGGAGCAAGGCTTGTGATGTTGAGCGAGGAGCACGGGCATATCCTGGTTGAAGGCACTCCGCCCGATTTAAAAATCGGGGACAAGGTTGAATTCTATCCAAGCCATATCTGCACTACCATCAATTTGAATGATAGACTCTGGGTTGTTGACCAGGACAGAGTGATTGATTGCTGGAAAATATCTGCAAGAGGCTTGTCCCGGTAAATTTATTGCGATATAAAACAGGCAGGGAGGTTTTTCAGATGGGATTATCAAGGCGATTATTTCTCAAGAGAGCTGGTCTGACTCTTGCCGCGCTTGTGGGTCCCTGGAGTCTGAAGGGAAGGAATGGTTTTGCAGGGAGCGCGAGTGTGCCAGCGCTGAAGTTCTTGACGCCAGCAGAGTATCAAACCATACGCAAGATGAGCTATGAGATAATTCCGGATGAGCCGGTTCTGAATGGAACCGTTGATGTGGCTTTGAATGTTGACAGGTTTTTCTCTCAGAACCCTTCTCCGGATTTTCTGGTGATGCTGAGGTATTTGCGTTTGATTCAAATGGCGGACCCGATGCTTGGACTGATCAAAAAATTATCACCTTCCACTGCTGAGGATATTTTGAGCTTTAAAAAAATGCTCTGCGGTCTGGGATATTATAGCGATGCGAATGGCGAGGCTGATTTGCCACCTGAAAAAAGAATCGTCTGGAACAGAATCGGATACGGAGGTCCCAAACCAGAGGATTGGTTTCCACCAGAAAAAGAACCGCAGTTAGACCCGAGCATAATGGTTGATCGGATTAAAAGCGGGAATTAGGAATTCGGGAATGAGGTGAGAGGCAAATGATTATAGAGTATAAGGATTTGATAGGAAGCAAGACGGTTGGACCTGTTGATGTCTGCATTATAGGCAGTGGCGCAGGGGGAGCCACATTAGCTTATTATCTTGCAAAAGCTGGTTATTCAGTGGTGGTTCTGGAAAAGGGCGGATACTATCCTGCTTCTGAGCTTGGCAGGAAAGAGGTTTATATGTTGACGCGGATTCAGTCTCCGATGATCTTCACGCCTGCAACTGGAGAATATACGCGAGTGTCTTTGATTGCTGGTCAATGTTATGGAGGGGGCACAGTAGCATCAGAGAGCGTGACCTGGGATTTTCCTGAAGTTGTTGGCAGGGACTGGGCAAAGCTGGGGCTTAAGTCATTTGACTTTGATGCGAATCCAAAGCTGTCAGAATATCAGAAGGAATTGAATAAGCTTCTTTCAGTTAAGCCTGTTGAGATGCATCACCATAACAGGTGCAATCAGGTTCTTGCGATTGGCGCGGAGCGAGAGGGGATTAGATGGAAGAGCAGTGACCGTCCAGTGGAATTTTGTTTCAGGTGTGGCAACTGCACTCAGGGCTGTCATTATGGCGTAAAAAAGGATGCGGCAAATACTTTTCTCACCTGGTCGCATAAATTCAAAACCGAAGTTTACTGCGGAGCAGAGGTCACCAGCTTGAAAGTAAATTATGCGACCGAGGGGGACTATCCGTATTCAGAGAAGCTAAAAAAGGCGCAAGGCGCTGTGAAAGAGGATATTCTGAGAGAGTTAAAAAATCAAAAAAAATCTGCGCCAGCAAAATTCACTGTGTACGCAAAGATGAGAGACGCTAAGGCTAATGCCCCTAGAAAAGGAGAGCCTGATTATAAAAATCTCACAGTGCACGCCAGCAATGTTATTCTTGCCGCAGGACCGGTTGGCACCAGCCGGATCCTATTGAAGAGCAGGATCAACCCGAATGGAGTAGTAGGCAAGCAGTTCTCCACTCAACCCGGGTCTATGAATATGGCGCTCTTTCCCGAACTGGAGATCAGGGGCTGGGAGGGAATAAACGATTCCACTGAGATTCATCATTATTGCTATATTTTCCGGGATGAGCCTTATTATGACCCTTCTCGGCACGGATTTCTCTGCGAAAGCGCGCTTTCACTTCCGTGGGGAATGTGCAATATCCTTCCCGGTGTTGGCAAAGAGCATCTGGAATTGATGAGGGACTTAAACCACTGGGCTGGAATTGAGGTTATCTTAAAGAGCGACTCTTATGGGAGGATAACAGAGGATGACATTAAGTTTGACATCTCGGAGCGAGACAATGAGGCTTTACTTTTTGCAACCTGGGTTATCTGCAGAGTGTTTTTCCGGGCTGGCGCAAAGGAAATCTGCACTGGATTGCCGGGGTTAATTCTCAAGTCTCCAAATCAACTGGATGAGATTTTTAGATACCGATACCCGGGAGCTAAACGCAAAGGTTTTATGATTAAACAGGCTAATCTTTACTCAGGGCATCATTTTGGAGGGGCTATTATGGGCATTGAGCGGGAAAGCTCGTTTGCTGATGAAACCGGAGAGTGCCACGATATTAAAGGGCTATGGGTCGGAGATGGCTCATCCTTCCCGACCACAGTTGGCGTGAACTGCGCAATGAGCATAATGTTTGTGGCGAGAAAGACAGCAGAGCATTTTATAGAGAAGGTTGCCAGGGCTCAGTAGCCTGTAGTCAGGAAAATTAAAATCAGAAACAATAAATGGTTTAATGCGACAATTTTTGTTTTGGAAGATATTTTTCCAGCTCGCGTAGGAAATAAACATTTGGGATAAGAAATCCCGATGTGGAATCCGGGTCAGTAAAGGCAAATACTTTGCCCTGCGCTTGTTCCAGATTGGTGATGCCTGATTTTTGGGAAGATATAATGATGGCGCGGTATCCGGGCTTTTTGTCAGCTGAAATCGCTGAGCCGCTTGAATTTATTTTATTGCCCTTTACGCATTCTCACCAGGTATAATGAGCGGTATATGTGATGATTTTTTCCTGGTCCGGCTTAACCTTAACCTTGAACTGCACTGTCGCGGAGTCAATCTTCTCATAAGGCTCGGAATTGCCCTTGATTGTCCAGTTAGCCCATCTATAAAGATGCTGAATCACCCTGACCTCCACTGTCTCCTTCTTATGATTCCGCAATTTGACCTCAAAGCTCTCATCCGCAAAATCCTTGTCATCATTAACCACATAATTGCTCTGACGCCACTCACCAACTATGTCAAAAGCGTTCCCGATATAAAGCCTGACATCCTCATCCTTTGGAGTATGGTCTATACTATCCTCTCCGATAAACTCGTTCCTGCCATCCTCGTCCTTGCGATAGACCTTGATCTTGCCTTTAGGAAGAGCCATCCCCAGATGGTCCTTCTCCCGGTTCTTGAACTCTATCATCACCCATATTTTTTTATCCGCATTCTCGCCCGAGCCATAAGAATACCTCCATGCATTTGCAGGGTCATACACATAAATTTTTTCAGACGGAACTTTTACCGCGCGTATAAATTCCACCTGCTTGACCTCATTATCTCTCACATCAGTTTTGCGGTTCAGGCTGTAAAGATGAAACTCCTCAAAAGCCTTTTCCGTGACCGGAGGAGGAGCCGAGACATCCTCACGCGCCATCTTCGCCATCGGATAATAGTATTGCTGTCTCAACTCCTGAACCCTGTGCACATCCCCTGCCATCAGCTTCACAGATGCGTCCTTAAAATCTTTGCCAGAGCGATTGTCAATCGTGATCCAGCCAATTAAATCCAATTCCTGTCCCTTTTCCGGAAAAACCGCATTATAGTTCGCTTCCCACTTCAAACCTCCAGTGATATATGACAACTCTACATTATGCGCACCACCTTCCTTTGACCAGAGCTTCCATAAAAGCGTGGGCTTCAAAAAGCTATCCTCGGAAATACCCTCAAACAAAGGCGTTCCGGGTAGACCAAACCGAATTTTGCCATCCATCTCTATAATCGGCGAGCCTGCGCTTGCAACCTGTTGGCTATAGTTATACCCATAAGCAAGAGATTGGGACTGGTATCCGCTCCGTATGACCTTGCCTTTTTTCAAAATCTTGCTCTTGCCATCCGCATCAATTATTTCAAAAAGGATTTCCTTGCCCTCAAACTTCTTGAGCAATAACCCCTGGCTAACAGGCTCAGATTCATAATTCTGCTCCAAAATTTTCAGCCCATTCGGGTCATTCAAGTCCAGAAGAATCACAGAGCTCGGGTCCAGCCGAGCAGACACATCATCCATCCGGAACTCGCTCTCTCCATCTCTCAAATTGATCCTTCTGACCTCCTTCACAACCGCAAAGTCCTGATTGTAGATCGTGAGCTGGGTAGCGACATCAGCTTTGGTTTGCGCATAATTTCCCCGGCAGAAAAAGAAAAAAACCGACAGACCAATCGCCGGAATTCCCAGACCGATTCCTAATTTCTTCATCTCTTCTCTTCCTCCTTGTGCGAGGGACTTTAGTCCCGATTAGAGGCGCAGTTCCGCGTATTTCGCGGGATTGCCTGCCGACATCTTAATCTAAAGACTCTCCCCGGTCAATCCAGTTCCAAGCAAAACCCGTTTCCCGAAAAGAAAATCCCCAAAACCGCTTCTAAGACAATTTTAATTTCCTGCTTGACAAACGGAAAAAATTCAGCTATCTTTAATCTCAAATAAAGCCGGGTTAAAATTAACCGCTAACCAGCCTCAAAAGGGGGACGGCAATGGCAAACAAAAGTCAGGGGAGTGGGGCAGGAATGGGTGGTTTATTGTTAATTTTCCTGCTTTTTTGCTCCTGTGAGTTCCCGTAGATAATTTCGTTAAGCTATATAATCAGGACTGGCGCATTGAGCGGCTGGGATTTCTCAGCCCAAAACAGGCACTGGAAAACTACTTGAAAGGATTAGCAAAATGCGCTTAAATAGTGTCCAAGAAATCGGGTGCGATACATTTGCTGTTATTCTATTGGAAGCTCAAACGAAGAAAAGGGAACTGAACTTATGCGAAAAATAAGGGCAGTATTGAAGAGCAAGTTCACAAGAAGCTTTTCCATGGTCTACTTCTTCTGGCTATTTTTAGCTCTGACGATTAACTGCCAGGAGCACGAAGAGAAATTTTCCAGACAGGATGGGCAAACTACAAGCTATGACCGCTCTCAAAATTTTCAAGCGAGCGGAATTCAGACCAGAATAAAGAAAAAATCCCGTCCTCCAAAAATCACTGACTCCACAACAGCGCGCTTTGACTTCTACTGCAATCAGCCTTTTTGCAGATTTGAATGCAAACTGGACTCAAGGAAATGGAAGAAATGTAACTCTCCCAAAATTTATAAAAATCTTTCAGAGGGCGCACATCTTTTTAAGGTTCGCGCGATTAGCTTATTGGGCGAGGTTGATAAAACTCCTGCAAAATATAGCTGGACAATAGCAATTCCTCCAGAGACTATCATCACTGATAGCCCTCTCAATCCAAGCCCCGACCCTTCTGCGAGCTTCAGCTTCAGCTGTAATGAGCCACCGTGCTCTTTTGAATGTCAGCTTGATTCTGGCGGATGGACCCCGTGCGTATCTCCAAAAGACTATCAGCCCTGGACAAAAATTTCCTCTACTAATTCCGCTTTTCCCAGAAACTATCATACAGCTGTCTGGACTGGAACCGAGATGATTGTATTCGGAGGATATGGCTATGACCGGACCATCCCGGAGCTGAACACCGGGGCAAGATATAATCCTCTGACAAATTCCTGGCAGGCAACCTCGCTTTCCAATGCGCCATCAGAAAGGCGCTATCATACCTCAGTATGGACAGGAACAGAGATGATTGTCTGGGGTGGACAAAAAGGCTCTTCAATTCTTGGAGACGGAGGCAGATACGATCCTGCAACTGATTCCTGGACACAAACATCCAGCATCAACGCGCCATCTCCGAGAAAAAGACATACTGCTATTTGGACTGGCTCTGAGATGATCATCTGGGGAGGATATGATAGTGAAAATTATTTTAACACAGGCGCAAGATACGACCCTGCAAGTGATTCCTGGACCCAGACCTCTATTGTCAATGCGCCTATCCCAAGAAGATACCATACAGCAGTCTGGGCAGATTCTGAGATGATTGTCTGGGGAGGAAATGACGGAGTTAGCGAATTGAACACAGGCGGAAGGTATGATCCTTTAAAAGACTCCTGGGTTGCAACATCCACTGGCGCAAGCTGTCCATCTGCAAGACATAGCCATACCGCGGTTTGGACCGGAGATGAGATGATTATATGGGGAGGATATGCAGGAGGACCAACTAACACAGGCGCTAGATACAATCCTGAAACAGACTCTTGGTCCGCGACATCCATCATCAATGCCCCTTCTGAAAGATACTATCACTCTGCAGTCTGGACTGGCGCTGAAATGATCATCTGGGGAGGATACCTGATCACAAATACAGGCGCAAGATATAATCCATTAAGCGATTCCTGGACACCAACTTCCACAACAGGCGCTCCTGCTGGAAGGGATTGGCACTCTGCCATCTGGACAGGAACAGAGATGCTCATCTGGGGAGGATGGAACGGGACTATGGTTTTAGAAACTGGCGCGAAATATAATCCAGGCTTGAATTCATGGTCTGCTATATCCACCACAAATGCGCCATTAAAGAGGTCATATCAAACCGCTGTCTGGACAGGCACAGAGATGATTATCTGGGGAGGATATATCTCAGATTTTTTGAACACTGGTGGAGCATATAATCCAGAAACAGATTCCTGGACCCAAACCCCTATTGAAAATGCGCCTTCTGGAAGGCAGTTCCATACAATGGTCTGGACAGGCTCTGAGGCAATTATATGGGGAGGATATAACGGGATATCAGCGCTTAACACAGGAGCAAGATATGACCCGGTCTCTGATTCTTGGTCCGCAACTTCTCTTACTAATGCTCCGGGAGCAAAACAAAAGCATTCCGCGGTCTGGACCGGAACAGAGATGATTGTCTGGGCAGGACAGCCTTATACAACTGCGGGAGGAAGATATAATCCTGCAACAAATTCCTGGACACCAACATCCACAGTCAATGCGCCCTCTATCAGAGCATCTTATACTGCTGTCTGGACAGGAACTGAAATGATTATATGGGGAGGCGCCGCAGGCTCTCCTTTTTACAACACTGGCGGAAGATATAACCCTGAAACAGATTCCTGGACCCCAACCTCTCTGGTCAATGCACCCTCCCCGAGGAAGTATCATACAGCTGTCTGGACTGGGAAGGAGATGATTATCTGGGGAGGTTATTATTATGATGGCAATATCAATTTCCCTCAAGATGCCGGAAGGTATAATCCGGATTCAGATTCCTGGACTCCTCTCTCAACCTCAAACGCCCCTTCGCCAAGATACGGTCATACAGCTGTCTGGACTGGAAGGGAAATGATCATCTGGGGAGGATATTTTTATGATGGCAAGCCTAATTTTTATAACAATGGCGCAAGATATAACCCGCTAACTGATTCCTGGATTCAGACATCTATAAGCCACGCTCCCTCAGAAAGATTCTATCATACCGCTGTCTGGACAGGCACAGAGATGATTATCTGGGGAGGAGGATACGCTGGGAGCTATGAGAATACCGGCGCAAAATATAATCCTGAGCAACAACTTTCACCTGGCTCACATCTCTTTGAAGTCCGAGCCCGGGATTCAATGGACAATCTTGACCCCACTCCAGCAACCTATTTCTGGACTATCCAATAGAGAGGCTCCGCCATCTCCACTAAAACATTTATCTACGATTCCTATTTTTTGGCTTGAGGTGCTAATTTTAGCGTCGGAAAGGAACCTTTCGCGTTTTCCGATTCCAAAAAGCATCGGCACCCTACTTTTGCAATAAGAAATTATGACACAGCCTCTCAAAGTAAGAGAAATTAGTTTGGAAAATGATTTGGGCAACAAGCCTTTAAGGGCTGATGCCTAATTTGAAAATAACCCAGTCGCCTCGGTCGTAAATTTTTTCCAGGTCTCCCAGTCCGTTCAGCTTGGAGATTGCTTCCGGATGCGAAAGTGCAAGGTCATCATACGCAGGAATGACATATTGAGGATTGCGGTTAATAATCACCCAATCAGCGTTTCTCAATTGAAGAATTTTCAGCATCAATTCCGGGCTTGTGTCCGGGCTAAAAAAAACCATCTCTTCAAGTCTGCGTTGGTCCTGGTCCGGGACTCCAACCCCTGGCTTGAGTTGAACAGCGACATAGCAGTCAAGGTAAGCAGTTGCGCGGAAGCTCGTGAAAATATCCGAATAAATAACATCATCTGGTTGGACTAGATTTTTCTCCTTCAAAAATTTGAAAGGCGCATCATCCCAGAACAATGTCTCCTGATATTCTGGCTTCAACTGTAATCGCATCTCCTTGAACAGACGATAATAAAGAGTGTCTCCGGGGATTGGAATCAGGCTCAAGCCAATTACACAGGAAATAACAATGCCGAGCAGATTAGCCCAGATGTTTTTTAGCTTATATTTGAGAAAAACCCATTCCAGAAAAGCGGCTGGCGCTAGAAAAGCCAGCAGGGCTGGGAGCCTCAAAATCCGGCGAAGGTATCCGAGGCTGAAAAATTCCGAAAAAATAGTTGCAAGAACCGGATGCAAAACCAGAGCAACAATCGCAACTAGAGAATAAAATACAGCGAGCGCTCCTGGTTTTTTATCTCTTCTTCCAAGCCACAATAGCCAGGGAGAAAAGACCAGACCAAACCAGAAAAATGGATGAAAGCTGATGTTCGGGTCTAAAAAACTGCGCTTTAACGGATTGAGCAGAAACAGATTCGGAGTGAGCAGACCGCGATATGGATTCCGACCAAAACTAGACCATTGGGTATATTGAATAGTCTGCCAGCGCAGGTAAATATAAGGACTGGCAATAAGCAAGCAAAGAATAATTACGAGCAGGGCTTTTTTATGATAACCATTGATATAAAATTCCGAGCGCTGGAAATTAAGCAACAATTTTGAGTAAGGTCTCGCCATAAAAATAAACAGCAAAAATGGCATAACCATAAAGACCAAAACATAAAACCAGAGTTTGTCCAGGAAAAATCCCGGGAATAGTGGTTCAAACCAGTTAGGATGATTCTCGGATAATTTCTTAATCAGATATACTATACTCAGCAAATAAGGGAACAGAATTAATACAGGTAAAATATATTTAAGATAGGAGAAGATATGATTTCCAGATGATAGTCTGATATTTTGCAAAGCCTTACTCGTAATGGTTAGCTCAAATTTCCAGTAAAAAAAGAGAACAAGATAATAAGCAAGCCCCCAGAGAGGATGAACAATACTTATCCCCAGGCTGGAAAAAGCAAGGAGAGGTAAAATTTTTGAATCATTTTTCTCCAAATATAGAAAAGTCAGATTGATGAGCGCGGGAAACGCCATCAGCCACATTCCATCATCCGGGAAAAAAGATGAGTTCCGGACAAAAAATAAACCACCATAAAAAAGCTGATAAAATACATAAAAACAGAAAGCCAGAAAGCCTCCTCTCTCAGAAAGCACCCTCCGAGCCATTCCAAAAAAAGCGATAAAGCAGAGAGGCACTGTAAGAAACGCGGAATGAACATAAAGCGGGACAGGGTCAATCCGATTCTCTCTGGCAATCAATGCCCATAGCAAAGCCTGAAGATTGTAGCTATGAATCGGGTCAGGCGGAGCATCAATATAATAATAGTTATGAATGCTGGCTTTTCCCCAGACCAGAAACTTTCGCACCATAGTGATGTAATTGTAATAGTCCCAGTCATGACCAGGCCTCCGATAAGAACCAAGATAAAAGGCAAGAATGCTGGAGCCCATGGCAAATGCAAGCACAAACGCCTTTGCGAGAAAATCCTTTTTCAGCGCTGGTGGTGAAAAGGAAATCTGGAACAGGTCGCCAGAGGTTTGAAAGAGAAAGAGCATCCAGATGGAGAGGCTGATCAGGAAAAACACCCAGAAAACCGTTTGCAGGTCAAGCTCCAGCAGGAAAAATAGCAAGGCAGGATAGCTGAAAATTCCGAAGCTGAACAACACAGCGAACCCGAGCCTGTCCAGCCAGTCCGTAACCCTGTTAAGCAGAATCTCTGCCAGACAGTATCCGGGAAAGAAAAACAATGATAAGAATCCCACTGCTATTTTCAGATTCAAGCCCGGGTTTATGCCAATGATGATTAAAAGCTCAAATCCGAAAATCACAAGCCCCGCAAGCAGTATTGCTGGAAACCTTACATTCATTGCCTGTGCAATAGCATAAATCCAATTCTCCTTTTTTGAAAGCGGTTATTGGCTATAATAAAGTCTGATGCGAATTTTATTTATAAGACCTAATTCACAGATCATTGCCACACCGGTTCCTCTCGGAATCGGATATGTAGCGTCCTATCTTTTGAGCAAAAGACCAGGAGACCATGTAAAGGTTATTGATGCGCGTAATCTTCGGCTTTCCCATCAGAAGATTGTCAGGTCTGCCAAAGATTTTAATCCAGACATAATCGGGATCAGCGCAATAAATTTTGAAGCCGACCAGGTGCAACAACTAAGCTGTATCCTGAAAAAGGAGATGCCCAATACTGTAATTGTTCTTGGAGGACCTTATGCATCTGCGAATCGTGGAGCTATTCTGGAGCGAAATCCAGCAATTGATTACCTTGTGATTTGCGAAGGGGAGGAAACATTTTTTGAACTGGTTCAGACAATTGAGCAAAATCAAAGCCCGGCACAAGTTGCTGGTATTTTTTTCAGGCAAAATGGCGAGAGCAGATTCACTGGCGAAAGGGCTATGATTAAAGACCTTGATGCAATTCCTTTTCAGTGGGAGCTAGTTAATCCAGAGAACTATTTCCGTCGGACTGGCCGAAATTCAGAGAATATCGTCAAATATAGCCAACGGAGTTTGAGCATCATCACGAGCAGGGGATGTCCTTATGGTTGCATCTTCTGCCACAATATTTTTGGAAAGAAGTTTCGCGCAAGAAGCTCGGAAAAAGTGGTTTCGGAGATAGCTTTTTTAAAGGAAAAATATGGTATAAGGGAACTGGAGATGGTGGATGATTCTTTTAATCAGGACTTGGATCGCGCTAAGGAAATATGCAGGGGAATTATCAAGCGTAATCTGGGCTTGCATATATCTCTTCCAAATGGCATTCGCGGGGATATTGTTGACGAGGAATTTCTGGATTTGCTCAAAGAAGCTGGCTTTTACAGGATAGCCTTTGCAGTGGAATCCGCAAGCCCCAAAATTCAAAAATTGATCCGGAAAAAAATAGACCTGGATAAGGTCAAATGGGCGATTGCAGAAGTCACAAAGAGAGGAATGATCGCCACTGGATATTTTATAATGGGCTTTCCAGAAGAGACCGAGCAGGATATTGAAATGACGATCAGATACGCGAAAGAAAGCAAGCTGAGCGTGGCGAGCTTTTTCTATCTTAATCCATTTCCTGGAACCGAGGTGGCGAGAATGGCAGAGGAAAAAAATCTCAGAGACAAGCTCTTCCGGGATTATAGCACAATGACAGTTAATCTGAGCAAGGTCAGTGATAAAAGGCTTCATCAGCTTAACAAGAAAGCATACCGGAAATTCTATCTTGACCCAGCTAGAATTTGGCGAATCATCAGACTGGTTCCTAAAAACTTAAGAACCCTGATCAATGCCTTTCTGGTGCTGAGATTACTATTTGAGGACTCGGTCAATCAATGAATTCCACGGAGGACACTCAGGCTCGGAGCCAAAGCTGGAAAAAATCCTTTAAAACAAAATTGCTCGTGCTCGGAATCTCGCTGTTCTTGCTCGGAATAGCTTTTGACAGTTTTTACTACGAGCCTACCCATCCAAAAACCGAATTTCATCAGTTCCCGACCAAAAAATTGAAAAGTGGACAAAAACCTTTAAGGGTGATTCATCTCTCAGACCTTCATATAAAGACTTTTGGAAAAACAGAACAGCTCATTGTTCAAAAAGTCAATCAGCAGAAGCCTGATGTAATTGCGCTGACCGGTGATTATGTAGATGACAGCCAAAATCTTCCAGCGTTAAAAAAATTTCTCGGCGCACTCCCCTCTTCCGCGCTCAAATTCGCTGTTCTGGGTAATATAGACCATTTGATTGGAGTTCAGCCGCAGGAATTTGAAAAAATTTTTTCAGAATTTGGATTCCAGCTTCTGCTTAATTCAAGAGTCAAGCTTCAAATCCACTCCATCTCTATTTGCGTTATTGGTTTTGATGACCCATCTACAGGGAGATACGACTTGCACGCAATAGAAAATCTTTCCCGCTCGGATTTCAATCTTCTCCTGGCTCATTCCCCGGAAATTTATCACCTTATTCAGAAGGGAAAAATTGATCTTGTGCTCTCTGGACATACTCACGGAGGGCAGATTCATATCCCTGGAATTCCTGCTTTCTGGCTTCCCAGAGACACACGCAAATATGGAACAGGCTTTTATAAAAAAGGAAAGCCAGTGATGTATGTTAATCGTGGAATCGGGACCTCGGTTTTGCCCGCGCGTTTTCTATGCCCTCCAGAGACCGCGGTTTTTGACATTGTTCCCGCAAAATAAGCAATCTCACATCGGCAAAGTCGTTTGCCTGAGCTCCCGCGCATAAACCTGAAAATCATCATTCGTGAAAAGAACCATCCGAACCTCTTCTATCTCCGGATGGTCTTTTAAATAGTCCATAATGGTTCTCAGCGCGATTTTCGCCGCATCATGGATCGGATAGCCGTAAGCACCTGTTGAGATGCTAGGGAAAGAAACGCTTTTGCAATGATTCTCGGACGCAACCTCCAGGCTCCGCCTGTATGCGCTTGCAAGAATTTTCGGCTCATCCTTTTTCCCGCCATACCAGATAGGACCAACCGTGTGAATCACATATTTTGCCTTGAGCCTGCCTCCTGTTGTAATCTTTGCGTCTCCGGGCTTGCATCCGCCCAGCTTTTTGCATTGCTCAAGAATCTCCGGTCCGCCTGCGCGATGAATCGCTCCATCAACCCCTCCGCCTCCAAGCAAAGAAGGATTCGCCGCATTAACAATTGCGTCAACTTCCTCTTTTGTGATGTCTCCCTGCTTCAAAACCAATCTGGAATTCCCTATTCTTATCTCCATCTTATCCTCCTTTTCGCGGAGCAGACACTCTTGTCTGCGCTCCGCTATCTTATCTCTATAGTTTTGATGTAGACAGGCTTGAAAGGCTTATAAGCGTCTGCGCCAGCTTCTGGTCCAGGAGCGTTTTGGTGGCTGATCTCGGTTGCGACTTCCAATCCCTTCTCAACCATTGCAAAAACTGTATATTGACGGTCTCGCTCCGGAATATGCGCAAGGCAGATGTAAAATTGACTACCAGCGCTGTCCGGATGAGAGCCTCTCGCCATTCCTACCGCGCCAGGGACATTAGGCAGATCATTGAACTCCGCCTTGATCATATATCCAGGTCCTCCATTCGGGGCTCCTCCTGGAGAGCCTCCCTGAATAAGATAATCAGCCATAACAATATGAAACTGGGTTCCATCATAAAAATGGGATTTTGCCAGCTTGATAAAATTACGGCAGGTTTCCGGAGCCTTTTGAGGAAAAAATTTTATTTCTATCTCTCCAAAATCCGTTTTAATCAATCCGCGCATCTGCGCCATTTGCTCCACTGTTAATTTCTTGACCTCCACACCCACGAGAAACTCCAGCTCTTTGATTGCCATCGCCCGAAAGTTTCCTTCTGGAAAGCGTCTCAGGTAGTCCTCATAAGCCTCAATGGTATTTTTATCCTGAGCCTGCTCAAGGCTAAACCATTCAATCCTCTGAGCCGCCATCCAGGAGAACTTCCCGTTTGGATATTTTTTTAGAAATTGCTCATACGCAGTTATTGTGTTTTGCTTTTCAGCACGCTTAAAAGCCTTTTCCTCGCACGAGGAAAACCCTGCGAGAAAAACGCAGATGGTCATCAGGAAAATTATCAAAGCGCTATTATTCTTTTTCATCCTCATCTCCTGTTTGATTTTTTTCCGGGTTATCAGGAGGTCTTGGCACAAATGCAGGAGCACCCGGTGCCTTTGGAACCTTCTCTGCCAGAGGCAGATAAGGTTCTATTTTTATGTTTTTCCACGGTCCATAAGCCTTGGCATATGACCCGAACAGGGATTCCTGTGTCTGATTAATCAGAGCCCCGATCAAGGGAACCGGCTTTGTCAAAGTGGCTAGCACTTCCAGAGGATAAACCGCAAACCAGAGATTCACGGACTCCTGAACCAAGTCAACTTTGCCCGCGCAATGCGCCTCTAAAACATCGCTCCGAAGCTCAATGTCCTCAAAATAGACCACTCCATCCTTAAAAATCAATTCAGTCTTTGCCTTGCTAAAACGGAGTCCGTATTTTTTCTCGTCAATCTTGAAGCCCAGAAACTTTAGGATTTTGATCCCAAGATTGTATCCGATCAGCTCCCCGTCCCGCACCGTCAGCTTAAAGTATCCGTTCAAGGATTTTTTCTGGATTTTGCCGTCAATAAATTTTCCGCTCAAATAACCCTGACCCGTGACTCTGCCGTCCACAAAAAAGTCATATCCAAAAAGCTCATCCATAATGGCTTTGAATTTAAAATTTTCAAAATGCCCCCGGAAATGAAACTCCTGAGTCCGCGCCAATCGGAAATCAATCCAACTGCCTCCATCCTGAAACCAGCCGTCCTTGTAGGTCAATGTCAGGTTCGGAAAACTGACCATCCTGTCCTTGTATTTCCATTTGCCCTTGACAGAGTCTGCTACAAACTTTCCATACCGGACACGGTTCCCGCTAAATTCTCCTCGCCAGATGCTCATTACAGGGGAAAGTGTCTCTCCAACCTGAAGCTGGGGACCATATTTCCGTCCTCGCGATAAGAAGAGCTTAGTCAGGTCCAGCTCATTGAAATTACTATGAACATTGAATCTAGCCCTGTGGTCTTTAGTGTCTCGCTTATAAACAAAATCGCTCTGGAATGGCATTCCAGATATGGATAACCATTGAAATGGCAGAGAGATTTCCTCAGGAGATATACTGAGCTCCCCATTGATTTTTTCTACAGGAAAAATTACCATCCCGGGTTCAAAAACAACATCGCGAAGTTTCGCACTTCCCTGATACCAGAACCTGTCTTCACCAGGTCCAGGATAACGGAAGTCAAGCTTGATCCTGCCAGTCCCGGAAAAATTGATGAACTTAACTATAGGGCTGAACCGAATTGGCTTCCATAGCAAAATCTGACGAAATTCGCTCAGATCATTTGCCTTTAGATTTATCCCGCCAGTAAGAGAAAATTTTCCCGGGGAACGCGCGAAAAATAAATCCAGCCGATCAATCTGATTAGAACCCAGACTGCCATTTTCAGAGATGAAGTCTATGTTACTAAAATTCCTAGCCAGCTTAATCCTTCCCTCCATTACTGCATTAAATGGCTTGAGCTTGCCCATCGGCTCCTGATAGGGAAAGGGAAAATTTAGCTTGATATAGCCTGGATGAGACCCCTGGATACTGCTGATTTCTATTCTCCCGTTCCCCAGCATCAAAGGCTCCTGAATTTTTCCATGCCGTTCCTTAGGGTCATAAAGCACTATCTTAAAATTCCGGATCACTGCCTTATCTATGTTGAAATATTTTTCCCAGTTATTTTCCCCGGGCTGTATATGATATTGATATTCCGCCTCGCCCCAGAACGAAAATCTGTCCTGCCTAGGATTATATTTTATCGGTGCCCAGCTTAATAGGCTTCCAGCCTGATGAAGGTCAAGCTTGCCCGCAATCATTGCGCTTAACAAGGTTTTCTCAGCCTCGCGTTTTATCTCAACACTAATCCCCTGGAACGGATTTTCTCCCCACTTTGCCTCATCCATACGGACGCGCAAATCCAGAGGCTTGATAGAGACAAACATTTTTCCGCTCCCCTCAAATCTCAACGGATTTATCCCGGGCTGATTATAAGGATGGTCCGCAGAAACCCGAAGCGAGAAGGTATTTTTTTCTGGCGTCTTTGTTATGAGAAGGTCTATATTTCCGAACTCCATTGGTGCACGAAGTTTCTTCGGCTTGTCGCGTTTGTCATAAATAATGCCAGACGCGCCTGAGACCAGCACACGGTTGGTGTCCATAATGTTCTCTTCTGTCACCTCAACTGGAAAAAGGTTCAGTATTCGCTTAAATATCCGTCGCGAAAGAGTTTTTTCCGCTTCAGCCTCTTTCTGCTTTTGCTCCTCGGTTTTGGGCTTGACAAGATTCTTAAACCGCTCCTTCTCTTTGGGTCCAACTTCAACATAAAATTCCGGCTGATACAAGATAACATCCCTGATCTGAATCCTGCGAAATCTGAATAATTGGTTCAAATCCAGAAGCGCTTTTATGGATTTGGCTTTGAAAAGCTCGGGACGGGTGCGCTCAGGGTCAGGAAAGTCAACCTCCACATCTTTAAGCTCAAATCCTATTCCGGGATAGATAATCGGAAAGATCAAACCGAGTTTAAGTTTCAAATTGTATCTGGATTCCACCCAGTTGATAATCTGCTCCCGATGCTTGTTGGGATTGAGCTGAATCAGCTCATAAATTCCGAACCCGATCAGCGTCAATAGAGCCGCGACCAGAAGGAACGAAAGAATCAGACGAGCTTTCATTATTTGATCAAGCGTCTAACTATGTAAGGTTTTTCCTGACGCACATTCAGCTTGAGTAAAAGCTCCCCGATCAAGCCCAGAGATAAAAGCTGAACCCCAACCAGGACAAGCATCACCCCGCCAATAAACAATGGACGCGTCCCAATTGGCCTCTCTCCAAGAAACCACAAAACCGTAAGATAACTGAGAGACCCAAATCCAAGAATCCCGAACAAAATTCCAATCCCTCCGAACAGATGAAGGGGACGATAGGAATAATAACTGATAAATATTATAGTAAGAAGGTCAAAGAATCCGCGCGGAATCCTTTCAAAACCATATTTACTTTTGCCGAATTTTCTTGGATGATGACTAACTCCGATCTCTGTCACCTTAAATCCCCGAAAAGCAATCATAACCGGAAGATAGCGATGCAGGTCTCCATAAAGTCTAACCCCCTCAAGAGCGGAACGCCTGATAGCCTTGAACCCACTGTTAAAATCGTGGAGCTTTACACCAGAAACCATGCGCACCGTGAGATTAAAAATTCTGGAAAGCAATCTCTTCCCGAGAGAGTCCTTCCGATGAATCTTCCAGCCAGATACCATATCAAAGCCCTGTTCCAGCTTTTCCAGCAAACGAGGTATCTCTCGCGGGTCATCCTGTAAATCCGCATCTATAGTTATGATGACTTCTCCTTGCGCAAGGTCAAACCCGCAGGAAAGCGCAGATGATTTTCCAAAATTGCGACTGAATTCAGCTACCTTGACCCGGCTGTCCCTTGAATTGAGCCCCAGAAGAATTTTTCCAGAGTTGTCCTCTGAACCATCATTAACAAAGATCAACTCAAAGCTCTTTCCCAGAGCCTCAAGCTCCTTAACCAGAATCTCATAAAGCTCCCCCAAACTGCGTTCCTCATTCCAGACCGGAATCACAACCGAAATATCCAGGCTTTTCGCTTTTTCAGGTTCCCCCACTTTTATTTCCTTCTATATAGATAATAATGCTCAATTTTGGTTTCAAGTAAATAATTTTCAGACAAAAACTCCTGGAATTCAACAAAACCAAGCATCTGCTCATAAGAGTCTTTGGGCTCTATCGTGCTGGTGTCATTTTCAACTACAACGATATAAGATGGAGGGGATTGGCTAAGCTCGGAAATAAATCCCTTTCGCAACTCCTTCTGATACCGCTTGAATTTATCCGAGCCAAACTGATATGTGAGCGGAAGGTCATAACTGAATTTTCCAGGCGACTCTCTTCTTGCTAGAAAATTTATCGCAGGCTCTAGCCCGAAAACCAGAACCCTTTCATCCAGACCAGTCTCTTCCCTCAAATAGCGAGCAACCTTATATTCAGCGCTGATACATATATCCCCAAACCCCCATTTACCATACCTCTCCAGAAAATCATCTTTACTGATCTTATTCAGGTCATAAAGAATCTCCCTGCTATATCTACCAAAATCAGATTTCAGGTTTGCGCAGAAAAGCAAAACCGCCAGAAAAAACATTCCTGAACGCGCCAGCCGATTTTGGCGCGGGAAAAGTTTATCCATCTCTACGCTGAAAAAAGCGCCAGCAAACATAGAAAGCGGTAGAACCAGAACCATAAAATGATAAGTGAAAAACTTAAGCTGGAGCAACAGATTGAGAAACAAGCCCAGCCCAAAATAAAAAGGCAGTTTCCAGCGCTCATTCTTTTCTTTAAGCAATCCTAAAAGCCCCAGGCATCCGAACCCAACCAGAAAACCATTATCAAGCGTCCAATTCAAAATTTTCCAGACCATCAAACCAATAACTTTCCATCCACCTGAATAATACTGTGCTCCATAAGACACTCCAAAGATAAAGACCTGCTGAATCATCTCTCTTAGCGCAGATTGACTCTGAAGATAAAGAGCCATCCCAATAGCTGGGATCAGAAAGCCTATTCCAAGAATAACAATTGCCAGAACCCGGTCTTTGATTTTAAAATTTTTATGAAAAACAATATACAAACCCAAAAGACCAGGCGCAAGCCCAACCGTGGGCTTGTAAAGCATAGCCCAGAACCCGAACACCCCGGCAAGAAAAATCCAGATTTTCTTTAAGCCATCTCTCTCAAATCCTCTACTGAAAAAATACAGACAATACGCAAGTGCTCCTAAAGCAAATGTCTCCTTTTGAGCGTTCTGCCAGTAATTGTTATAGACCACGGTGGAAACAATTCCGTAAATACCTGCTGACCAGATACCAGCTTTTTTACCAAATAGACAGCTTGACGCGAGATATAGCCCCACTAAAGTGAAAAGCCGGAATAACAGGTCAAATAAATTGATTGCCTCTGGCTTCAAGCCGAACAGCTTAAACGCAATTGCGTATGTGTAAAAAATTCCAGGAAAATTGAAATGATACAGGTCTCGGTAAGGAACTTTGCCCTGAAGTATCTGCCAGCCAAAATAAGCGGACACCCCCTGGTCTCGTCCCAGAGGCAGATGAATGGAAATCAGGCTTAAACCAGCAGTCAAGGCTAGAATCAACCCGAGCCATAAAATTGTCCATCTAGTTTTCATATTTTTTTCAGATTATCCTCACCATTGCTCTGAATTAGGACTTTAGGCTCTGGAATCAGGAAATTTCAACAACTCCGAATTTGCTAACTCCGAAATTTTTATAATCCCTCTGCCCGGTTCAGCCAGCCAGTGGCTTCCTCAGGTGAAACCGGATTAATATAAAAACCGCTCCCGTATTCAAAGCCAGCCACCTGCGTCAGACGCGGCATAATCTCCAGATGCCAGTGGTAATACTCACATTTCTCCTCCCCGAACGGAACCGTATGAAGGATCAGGTTAAAATGCGGACGCTGAAGAACTTGGTCCAATCTCGTCATTGCGGATTTGACCGCCTCAGCTAGGAGATAAAGCAAATCATCCCGACTAGCATCAAAGCTGGGCCGATGATTCTTGGGAATAACCCATAACTCAAACGGAAAGATCGGCGCCCAGGGACAGATCACAAGAAATTCCGAATTTTCAAAAACTAAACGCTCCTTGTCCTCAAGCTCCTGATGAATTATGTCGCAAAAAATGCACCGCTCCCGATACTGAAAATACTCCCTGGCGCCTCGCATCTCCTCAGTAATCTGCTTGGGAAGGATCGGGAGAGCGATCAACTGAGAGTGTGGATGGTCCATTATTGCTCCAGCGGTTCTGCCGTAATTTTTGAAGATCAAAACATATTTCAGCCGCTGGTCTTTTTTAAGGTCTATAATCCGCTCCCGATACGCAAGATATATTTCTCCCAGACTTTTAACCGAAAGCTGTGAGTAGACCTCATTATGATTCGGGCTTTCAATAATGATCTCATGCGCGCCCAGACCGCTGATCTTATCATAATAGCCCACACCTTCCCGTGTTAGTTCTGTCTCTACTCTAAGAATAGGCTCACGATTCGGAATAACACGCACACGCCAGCCCGGCTCATTTTTTTTGCTCCCTGAGTCCCGAAACGAAAAAATTTCCCCTGGAGTCAATGCCTCGTTCCCAGGACAAAACGCACAACGCTCCTCGCTCTCAGGATACGGCTCTGTATGAAACCCGACAAAACGCTTCCGCCGCTCCGTCGCTATGATAACCCATCTCCCGTCAACCGGGTCTTTCCTGAATTCCGCCATCTGTTACCTGAATTATAGCCTGTTTCCGCTGATTGTGGAAATGAATGCCCGGGTCAACTCTAAAATTCCCCCAGAACCTTTGCCGCTGTCTTGCGAACCTCTGCCACAGGATGGTCCAAAAGCGGAATGATGTCGTTGATGGTTTCAGCGGCATGGAGCTTTCCGAGTGATTCCATTACCGCGATGACCAGGTATTTGTTTTCGCGTTTGAGGAGAGGCACCAGATGCTTTGCTAGGTCTCGCCGTTTGAAATTGCCGAGCGCTTCTGCAACCATAGTTTGAATAGTCACGCTTGGGTCATTGAGCTTGCTGATAAGCACAGGGAGAGTTTTTTCATTCTTGATTTCACCCAGCATCCGAACAGCCGCGGCGCGTATGTCCTCCTCCGGGTGCTCCAGCGCCAGGATCAAAGTCGGCAAGCATTCTTCTGTACCAAGTTTGCCAAGCGCATAAACAGCCTTTAACTTGGTCTCCTTGTCTCCATCTTTATAGCGCTTTAGTATAGCTGGAAGATTATTCATCCCATCAAGTTTTTCCAGAGATGCCGCGGCCATCTGCCTCACTTCTTCATTCGGGTCCTTTAGCAAACGAATCAGATGCTCGCGTCTGGAATCATGCTCCGGGATTTTCGCGTCCGAGTCCATTCACATAATCCTCAAATTGATTTCTGGTCCGGGATGCGGATTTATTCAACTTTAACTTTCTTTAAGGCTTCCAGCAATTCTTTGGCGCTCTGGAATCTTGCTCCCGGGTCTTTCTGCATACAGCGGAAAATTATCTCGCTCAATTCCGGATTAACGCTCTGGTCAATGCTTTTCGCTTCCGGGGGAGGCGTGTGGATATGATGATAAACCGCGTCCCCGCTTTTGAACGGAAGCTGACCCGTGATCATCTCAAACATAGTCACTCCCAGGCTGTAAATATCTGTTCTATGGTCAATCTCCTTGCCCATTGCTTGCTCCGGACTCATATAATAAGGAGTTCCGCTCGCAATGGTCTGATAACCTTTGACCTCCTCCAGAACCTTTGCCAGACCGAAATCCATCAGCTTGGTCTGCCGGTCTTTTGTCCACATCACATTACTGCTCTTGATGTCCCGATGAACAACCTTACGCTCGTGAGCGTATTCTAAAGCCCGACACACCTGACCAGCAATCAGAAGCACCGCTTTAAGCGGAATCTTGCCCTCCCGAACCAAAATTTGCTTCACGGTTTCGCCCTCTACATACTCCATCGCAATATAATAGTTCCCTGCCTCTTCTCCAGCATCATAAACAGTGACAATGTTTGGATGATTGAGACGCGCCGCACTTTTGGCTTCTCTGAAAAAGTTCCTGAGCGCCGCAGGATGATCCTTTAAATTAGCAGGCAGGACCTTATAAGCAACTATCCTGTCCAGAATGGTATCTCGCGCCTTATAAACAATCCCCATTCCGCCTCTGCCAATCTCCTCTATGATCTCATACCGAACAGGCTTTTCCATTCCCAGAGGCTCAGCTTCCCGCAAACTCTGCGTCGCCTCCAGACTCGGCGTGGCAGAAGACGGGCTTCTGCTTTCTATAACAGTCTTCTGCTGTCTCAGCCTCTCCAGCCGTATCCGTGCATCCTGATAATCAAGATTGATCAGCAAAATCTTTTCATAAATCGCCATCCCTTCCTCAAAATCCCCAAGACGCTCGTTCAAAACCGCTAGTTGATAAAAATCCTCAAGATTGGACCGACTCATTTCCTGGTTCTCGGTTGCTAGCCTTAAGGATTCCCGCGCCAGATTCAGCATACCCTTTTCCTGAAAAATTTTGCCCAGAAGCGAACAGGCTTTCCTGTAATCCTCACTTGTCTTATCAACCTGCTGGAGGCTTGCAATAGCCCTATCCAAAAGCCCGCGTTGATAAAAACTTAAGCCAGCCCGGAAATGCGCCCCAGCTTTTTCAAACATCTCACTCGCCTTGGTCTGTTCGCCTGCCTTCTCAAAACACACGCCAGCTTTGCTAAACTCTCCAGCCTTTTCAAAATCCTCTCCAGCCTCCTGCCAATTCTCCAACTGCTCCCAGATTTCCCCTGCATCCTTAAACTTCCCAGCCTTCTCAAGACACCGCGCCGACTTCTTCAAATCCCCAAGCTCCCGGCAAATGCCAGCCACGCGCTCCCAGTCCCCAGCCTTTTCCAGCTCCGTTATCGCCTCCTGCTTTTTTCCCTGAGACAGATAGTATTCAGCGCGAAGGTTGCCAGCTTGACTGCTTTCCCCCAGCTTCTCCAAGCACTCCGCAGATTTCAAAAGCATCCCCGCTTTTTTATATCTTTCCGCAGATTCCTTAAGCCTGCCTAGCTCCTCCAGCATCCGCGCAGATTCCTCAAACAGCTTCGCGCGGTCCAGCAAAAGAATAGCCTGCTCCGCATTCTGGGCTTTTTTGAAAACCTCTGCCGCAGACCGCGCTAAGTTTCTATAAAAGCTCATCTCATGCGGAACAATCTCTCCACCCAGTTTTTGCTCAACATTCTCAAGAGCCTTGACTAAAGAATCCGCCGCGCTCTTGAACTCGCTGACATCCTCATAAAGCCCAGCGGCTTTACGGAAAAGTCCAGCCCGGTAATAAATCTCCGCCGCGCGTTTCTTGTTTCCAGCCTGCTCAAACAGCTCCGCGGCTTTTTTCAAATCCCCTTGCAAATAGTGCATCTGTCCCGCAGATGCAAAGTCATTGCTCTGTGCATAAAGCGCGGCCGCTTTTGGAAAATCATCCAAATCCTGATATATCTTCGCCGCTTCTTTGAGCTTGCCCTGACGCAAAAAGCTCTTTGCCGCACCAAGCAGATGCTTGCCTTTAACATAATACTCAGACGCCTCTTGCCATCGCTCCAGATAAAATGCTATATCAGCCGCCACCCGGAACTCGCCCATCTCCAAAAGCTCCTTTAGCTGGCGCTCAATCTTCTTCTCGCTCCAGTCCTTGATCTTGTCCCGCCAGTCTAGCTCAGCAGGTTCAGCCTTTGCCCGCATCGCCTGAAAAATAAAATACACACCGACCAGGACTATTACCAGAAACGCCAGATAAGGAAGAAATGGCTGAATGCCGCCCATTCTCAGCCCACCCCCTCTTGGCTCAAGGTTTTTTTCTTGTGAAAACGCTCATATTCGCTATAAATGCATCCGCAGTATTTCTGCCGGTAAATGCCCAGCGCCAGTGATTGCTCTATGCCCTGTTTCCAGCCAGTCCGAAAATCACGATAAAGAAATTTGACATTGTGCTCCTTTGCTACAGCCTCCGCAATCTCTTTTGCCAGCTCGTGTTTCTGAAATCTGGAATAAAAAATCGTGCTCGTGAAATAGTCAAATTTTTCCTTATGAGCCAGACGCGCAGTCTCGCTAAACCTTAGCCAGTAACAAATCCTGCATCGCTGTTCCTCGCGAAAACTCACCGCCCGGAAATAATCAAGCGCATGATAGTCATCCTCCCAGACCATTCTCAAATCAAACTTGCGCACAACATCCTCCAGAGCACCCCTCCGCTTCAAATACTCCTGATACGGATGAATGTTGGGATTATAATAAAAACCTGTAAGCTCAAAATTCTCACCCCGAAGCGCCGCCACAGGATAAAGCGCACAGGGCCCACAACAAATATGTAATAAAACCCTTTCTGTCATATCTTTTCCAATACCCAATAGTTAGGCAAATTCCCTCGCATCCGCATGACCCTGTCTTTTGACATAGCTTGCTTTCTCCGATGTCATTGCCCTTTTCTTACCCACTGTCAGCCTCTTTTATAATCATCAGTTCTTTCGTCTTCTTAATATGATTGCGTTTCTCCCTAATCCGGTTCATCCCTATCCTGGTTTCCCCCTGCCCCATTGTATAATGAATAGGCAATTCAATAATACGAAAATCTTTATACCATTTTCTTATTGTAGGGCTATCATTATAAGACAATATAAATCCTCCTTTATGTTCCAGGAGAAGATCGCGAAGGAGCTCGTGCTGGAAATTGTTATGATGAATTGGGAAGTTCCTCTGAGGATAAAGCCCTCTAAAAAGTGTACTATCTTTTCCAAGATAATAAGGAGGATCGCAATACAAAAAATCATATTTAAATTTTGGTATCACTTTTTCAAAGCTGGCGCATTCTACGCTTAAGTTTTTTACATTAAAATTCTTAACCCGCTCAATCAGCCTGAGATAAGTTGTTTTTTTAGCATAAACGCTTGACATCCAGCCCAGAAAACCTGGACCATAAGAAAGATTATGATTAAAATAATAATAACCTGCTAATTTAATTGGAGACAATTCTTTTTCGCCTTGCCAGTGTTTTTTTAACTCTGTTTTTATATTAGCATAAGTCTCTTTATCCGGTTTTAATTTGCGTAATATCTCATATAACTCTAAAGGCTTTTGAATTTGAACCTTCCAATAATTGACCAGAATATCAAACAGTTCAAATCCCAAAACAGAAATTCCCAGTTCCTTGGCAACTGCTATCTCAATTGAACCGCCTCCCAAAAAGGGAGATACCAATTTTTCAATCCGCTCCGGCAATTGCTCTATTATGAATCCAACTGCCCAGCTTTTTCCCCCAGCATATCTTAAAGGCGAACCTAAATACCTTTTATATCTCCCTCCATTGCCTTTTAAGCTCTGCAAAAATATCTCTTTAGCGCTTCTTGGGAAAAGATTTGCTTGAAAAGCGCGAATATCTTTTCCCCGGTTGAACTCCATTTGTTTTACAAAAATATCGCTCATCTTTTAGCCTTATTTTATAACAACCAGTAATCCCACAGTAGCCCAGACCAGAAGATTAAAAATTGTTATCACCCGGGCGCCCCTGACAGAAGGCGCATCCTTGCTCCAGAGCGTAAATCCAAGAATAAGCGTTAATATACTTATGATAATTCCAAGTCCAAGACTTCCCATAAATAGCAATTCAAAATTTGAAAATTTGGAAAAATATAATGACGAGTCAAGAATCCAGAGCAAAGGACCTGCTAAAAGCGCGAGAAAGAAAAGTATGGGACTGAAATCAAATTTTCTCTTTAGCACAACGCTCTTTTCCGCACTGCACATCGGGCATTTGCCGGTTTTGTCCAGAGCCTGTCCGCATTCCTGGCATAGAGCCTTGCGCTCCTTTTTCTTTATCCGGGCGTTCTTAACATTCGCGCCGGTTAAAACCGCCTGGTTTAACTCTACATCTTCAAGAACCGCGTTCTGGAGATTCGCTTGAGACAAATCCGCGTTATTTAGATGCGCAGAGCGAAGAGAGGCGCTTGCTAGATTTGCAAATTGTAGCTTTGCCTGATTCAAGAGCGCATAATCCAGATTGGCTCGCTCCAGATTAGCCTTGGTCAAATCAGCCTGCGCCAGATTTGCGCCTGTGAGATTGGCTCTGCTTAAATCCGCTTGATTCAGCTTTGCCCCAGCAAGCCTGGCATAAGCAAAATCCGCATCTTTCAGAATTGCGCCACTTAAATTGATCTCATCTAAAGAAGCGCCCTTGAAATTGATGCGTGAGAGGTTCTGTCTCGCAAGCTCTCCTTTAGGAAAATCCATCTCCTCAAAGTCAGGCGCAGAAAGCGCAGTGTTCTTAAATGACGCGCCGCGCAGACGCGCCTGATAAAAATTCACCCCCACAAGAGTCGCGTCGTCAAACTTCAGCTCGTTTAATTGCGTCTGGGCAAAATCAATTCCAAACAAGGTTGCGCCTTTGAAATCCGCGCCTGAGAGATTTGAACCCCTGATCTGGCAGGTCCTCCATTTGCTCTCTTTGGCGCGGAAGTCAATCATATTCGCCTGGTTGAAATTGCAGTCAATCACTGTTGCGGAATTGAACAGAGCGTTTCTCAACCGAGCGCCTTTCAATACGCATTTCTCAAGTTTTGCCTGGCTGAAATCCGCTCCCTCAAGATTTGCATCCGAAAAGTCAATCTCCAAAAGCTCAGATTCCTTGAAACTCGCCTGGTCTAATCTTGCTTTTGCTAAATTCAGCCCGCGAATTTTTAAGCCTGAAAAATCCACCTCGCCCAGGTCAGCTGATTCCAGGTCCATTCCGCGAAGTTGATTCTCCTTTAACACAGAGGTTCTCAGAGACGCGGCTTTGACAATGCATTTTTCAAAGCTGGTTTTAGAAAGGTCCAGCCTGCTCAGCTTTGCAGAGATAAGCTGGCTTTCTATAAATTCCGTTCCCTCCAGATCAACCGCTTGAAAATCAGCCTCACGCAAATCAGATTTGATGAATACCGAGTCCACCACCCGGGCCGCCTTAAAATTAGCCTTTGCCAGATTACATTCCTCAAGACGCACCCCGCTCAACACCGCCTCGCTGAAATTCGCGCCACTAAAATTGCACTGGAAAAAATTCAAACCCTTCCAGTCAACTCCCGAGGCGATTAGAGCGGAAAAATCTTTGCCCTGTATCCTTTCTCCGCTCTGACCAAGCTCCTCTATTTCTTTAACCCTGGCATCCATCAGAACCCCTGTGCCTGCTGAACCCGGCTCCTTGTTATATGCCTAATTTTAATCGCCTTTGTTCCCCTCAAAACAACTGCTCCTGTTCCCCGTACTCCGCCTTGGGAGGCTTTAACCCAAGATGCTGATAAGCCTTAGCAGTAACCCTTCTCCCGCGCGGAGTCCGAATAACAAACCCTATCTTCAATAAATACGGCTCAACAACATCAGCCAGCGTGTCAATCTCCTCGTTCAATGTCGCCGCAATAGCCTCAATCCCGGCTGGACCACCATCATAGTATTCAATGATGGTCCTCAAAAACCTCCGGTCAAGCTCATCCAAACCGCACTCGTCAATTCCTTCCATCCTGAGCGCAGAAACCGCTGTGTCCTTACCAATTCTACCACCGCTATGAATTTGAGCATAATCCCGCACCCGACGCAAAAGCCGATTCGCAGTTCTCGGCGTGCCACGACTCCGAATCGCCATCTCATAAATCGCGTTCTCGTCAATATCCACTTCCAGCATCTTTGCAGACCGCCTTATTATTTCCGAGAGGTCCTCAGGAGGATAAAAATCAAAATGATGAAAAATTCCAAACCGCTCCCGAAAAGCTGTTCCCAGAAGACCGCTCCTGGTGGTGGCGCCTATCAAAGTGAACGGCTTGAGAGGAACTTCAACAACCTTGCTGTAAATCCCTTTATCCAGATTGATCGCAATCTTGAAATCCTCCATTGCTGAATACAGGTATTCCTCAACCGGAGGCGGTAACCTGTGAATCTCGTCAATAAACAGAATATCCGCCCGCTCAAGATTGGTGAGAATGCCGAGCAAATCCGCTGGTCTTACAAGAGCCGGACCAGCGCTCACCACCAACCTTGTGCCCATCTCATTGGCAATGATATAAGCCAGCGTGGTCTTGCCAAGACCAGGAGGACCATATAAAAGCGTATGCTCAATCGGTTCTCCTCGCTCCTTTGCGGCCCTAACGCTGATTGATAGCTTCGCAATGATCTCCTTCTGACCTATATATTCTTCCAGCCTCCTGGGCCTTAATGTCAGATTGAATTTATCCTCATCAGCCCCAAGGCTCTTCCCGCTTATCATCCGCTCAATGCTCATCGCACAACCTCAGCAGTTTTTCTCCCGCGCTCCTTCAATGCCACCTGAATCAGCTCATCGCTTGATTTCACGCCCCTTGCTTTGACCTTTCTAACCAGCTCCTCTGCCTCACCTCTTCTCAGACCCAAGCCCATCAGAACAGAAACAGCTGTCATTTCATCTTCTCCAAGAGCGCCGCCCACCCCGGGGCTTATCGCCTCAGGAGAAATAAATCCCGCTACCTTGTCCTTTAGCTTGGTGATGATCATCTCCGCGGTTTTTTTGCCAATCCCAGGAAGCTCAGCAAGCATCGCAGGCTCCTGAGAATCAATGATCTGAGCAAATCTTCCAGGGTCCAGTTTCAATGCTTTTAATGCAGTTCTCACCCCTATCCCTGGCACCTCAATTAAAAGCTCAAAAAATTCCCGCTCGCTCTCACTGCCAAACCCGATCAGACGAGGAATAGCCTGATTCCCGCTCGCATTCTCAAGATATTCCAGTGTGAAAAATTCCACCATCTCTCCAATCTGAGAAGCCAGCACGGATTCCAGATATAACGGAACCATCAGCTCATAGGTTAGAAATCCGCACTTAAGCTCCACCCTGCCTTGAGATACCGAGACAAGTTTTCCGCGAATGCGCGAGATCAAATTCAGCCTCCTCTGCGGGTTTGATCCTGGAATGCCCGCAACCGGGCTCGCGACATACCCGGGTTTGCTCCAAAAATTCTAGCCCGATTAAGATGACAGAGCGCAACTGCTAAAGCGTCCGCAACATCTGCTGGCTCCGGTAATTTTGACAGAGAAAGCTGTGCCTGAATACAACGCTGAACCTGAAGCTTATGTGCATTGCCATTTCCAGTCAGGGTCTGCTTGATACGCTTCGCGCTATAACTGGTCACAGGAATCCCTCTCTCTCCAGCCGCCAGAAAAATCAAGCCCCTTGCATGCGCCATTAAAATCGCTGTCCTGGGATGCTCATAATGAGAATACAATTCCTCAACCGCTATCTCATCACATTCACTTTCCAAAAGAACCTGCTGGATGCCCTCATAAATCTCCTTTAACCGATCAGATAAATCAAGCTTCTTTTTTGCCCGGATCACCCCAGCTTGAACCACAAAATAATCTCTTCCTCTCACCTCCACAACGCCGAATCCCGTGGTCCCAAGACCAGGGTCAAATCCAGCTACCCTCATCATCCAGCCTGCGCGCTGATCCTCTGGAGCTCCTCTTCTGAAATGTCAAAATTCGCATAAACATTCTGAACATCCTCGTGCTCCTCCAGACTCTCCATCAACCTGACCATCTGCTCAGCTTCCTTCCCAGTCAGCTTGATCGTGGTCTGAGGAATCATTGACACCTGAGCCAGCAATGGCTTCAAACCCTTTTTCTCAAATGCCTCCCGAATCTGCTCCAGTTGATCTGGATCACAGGTCACCTCCCATTCAGACTCAACATCCTTCACATCCTCCGCTCCAGCCTCCAGCGCTATATCCATCAACTGATCCTCGGTCACAGATGCCTTATCAAACATAAGCAAGCCCTTCCTCTGAAACATCCAGTTAACACAGCCAGCCTCGCCCATATTCCCTCCGCCTCGCGAGAAAATCTTACGAATCTCTGACGACGCCCGATTCTTATTATCAGTCATCACCTCAACCAGAATCGCAACTCCCCCAGGACCATATCCCTCATAGGTCGCTTCCTCATAATGAACCCCCTCCAGCTCCCCAGTGCCCTTCTTTATCGCTGTGATTATATTTTCCTTTGGCATATTCGCCGCCTTTGCCGCATTGATCGCGCTTCTAAGACGAGGATTGGAATCAGGATTCCCTCCACCAATCCTAGCCGCTACGCTTATCTCACGGATTAGCTTGGTAAAAATCCGTCCACGCTTCGCGTCCTCTTTGCCCTTCTTATGCTTTATGGAAGCCCATTTGGAATGTCCAGACATTGCTTACCCCCATTATTTTTCTCTCTATTTTATCATAATCTTTGGCGATTTGCAAAAAATTCCCCTTATGCTCATGTCAACTATTTTGTGTCAGGCAATATATTGGGGCTTGGTTCTAGTTTTTCTGAATAACACAGAGAACATCATCCGCTCCAAACTCTGCCGCGAGAATTTGATATGCCTCAAGAAAATGAGCGGTGAAATAAATCTCTTTTTTATGACGCTAAAATTAAAAACGCAGAGGACTTATTTCCCCTCCTCCATATTATCATCTGTCCAGAGGGTGCGGGAAAGATTGATTGCCACATAAATTCCGATTCCAGCAAGAATAGCGTCAACAATAATCACGCCCAGGATCATTGAGCCAACTTTGCCACCGACTAAAGACCCGAGCGAATAAAGCACTGCCAGGACTTTTTCCCCGCTCGCAATAAATATCAATGACCGCGCGGCGTCCTCGTCATAAAGCGCCATAAAATAACAAACTCCCACTGCAACCAGGATCAAGCCCAGAAGTTTGATGAAAAAATCATCAAGCGACGCAATTTCAATCAATTTAGACATATACGCCGGAGCCAGAAACATCATCAGACCTGCTCCAGAAGTTATGATAAATCCAGCCCAGCAAAAAACCGGCATCCATTTAGGATTATGTTCGTTCATCTCATCCTCCTTATATGCTTATCAAGATGTTCTTTAAAATTCCCTATTTATTGATCTTGCAAACATTTTATGCCATTTCTTAAAACCTGTCAAGTTTTATTCTCTGCCTCTGAAAAATTTACAAAGTTTTCACTAAATCCTGTATAAAATTTTCAGAAAATTATTAAAGAATAGTCTAAAACCTGATTTTTAGATAGGATTAGCACAAGAAATTTTGCTCAAAAATTGAAAGAATCGTGCCAAATTCTCTCAGGCTTGAGGCTTGATCCGGGACCAGCGCAGACAACTCAGCTTTTCTGAATAAGCTCCGGGCTATATCCCAGGGCTTTAATAGTGTCAAGAATTTTTTGAGGTTCTGTTCCTGGGTCAGCCTCCACAGCCACTTTTTTGGTTTTGAGCTCAATACTCACTGATTTGACAGAGTCCAGTTTGCCGAGCCCGTTTCTAATGGTTTGCTCGCAATGACCACAGGTCATATCCGGAACTTTCATAAGGATAATGTTTTTTTGTTCAGCCATTTTCTCAGCCTCCTTAAATTTGCGGGAATGAAGCCATTGTTTTATCCTGGCAAGCCCCATAATCAGAACCAGCGCATACGCGCTCAAATTATAGAATAATGAATGGTGCGTTAACCGATGTGGGTCTAGCGTCATCTTGACCTGGGGAGCAAAAGGAAGGCGGTCAAACAAAAGCGCAAAGCCAATTGCCCCAACAAAGATGGTTGTCAGATAAATAATCAAGGCTCTTGTTCCAAGTATTTTCTTCACGGTTGTTATTGCGATTGCGTTTGTGGCTGGACCAGCAATCAGGAACGCAAGCGCGGCTCCTGGGGAAAAGCCTTTAAGGATCATTGCCGCGGCTATTGGTATAGAGCCTGTGGCGCAAACATAAAGAGGAATGCCTATAACAACTGCAACAATAATTCCCCGTATACCCGGTCCAAGGTAGTTAGGGATCATCGTTTCTGGAATCAAAGCAGAGATCAGCCCGGCAACAACCAGACCCAGAAGCATAGAATTAAAAAGCGAGCCAGGCAGTTCAAGAAAAGCATACTCAATAGCCCGGGATACGCGCTTTAGGAATTTCTCTCCAGATGGATTAAGCTCGCAGGATGAACAAAAGCCTTGTCCTTGTGGGACCAGAGAGTTTTTTTCAGGAAGGAAAATAGAAAGCGCTCCAGCAATCAAGCCCAGAATAAAAGACACTATAATCCTGGCAATGGTAAACACTATTCCGAGAACTCCAGCAGTGGCGATTATGGCGTCAATGCCGGTTACAGGAGTGCTGATCAGGAACGCGAGTGTAGGTCCCTTGCCAGCGCCAGACTGGCGCGCAGAAGCCGCAACAGGTAGAACACCGCAACTGCAAAGCGGAAGCGGAACCCCCACAAGAGATGCCCGGATCACAGACCCAAAGGACTCGCCTCCCATATAACGCGCAATCCAGCTAGGAGGCAAAAATGCGTATAAAACCCCGCCTACAAAAAAACCAAGAAGAAGATAAGGCGCCATCCCCATGGTCAGATGCCAGACCGAATCCAAAACCAGTAAGATGCTGTTCCATATCATATCCATTAAGCCTTCTCCTGTTTTTTTATCCCAAACGCGCTTATCTAAAAATTAAACTATCTCTATATCTTAATATAAGTATTATTTTATAATAGTTAAGCCCCCTCAGGCGCTTAAAGCATCTTAGCAACTTTTATTCACGAATTCCAGCTTGAATTGTTCCTCCACCTAAAACCTCATCATCTTGATAAAAAACCACAGCTTGTCCCGGAGTAATGGCTGATTGTGGATGGTCAAATTCAAGTTTCACCTTATCATCCTCAATCAGAGTCAGTGTTGCATCAGCTGGCGAATGCTGTTGTCGGATTTTAGCTTTTACCCTTAAAGGCTTTTCTGGCTTTGAGACCGCGATCCAGTTAAGCTGTTCAGCTATCAGCCCCCGGCTTAGCAAGCTCTTCATTGGCGAGACAATAATCGCGTTCCTTTTTGGGTCTATGCGAGAAACATACAACGGCTCCCGTGAGGATATGCCCAAGCCTTTGCGCTGACCAATAGTGTAAAAGATAATTCCTTTATGCACCCCTAATTGTTTTCCAGACTCGTCCAGAATGGGACCCGGCTCATAATTCCCTTCAAACAGAACTGAATAATCAGACCCGGAAATAAAATCCTGGCTCTCTTTTTTCCTGGCAACCTCTAAACCAAATTCTCTGGCAAGCTCTCTAACTTTTTCTTTCCGATATGACCCAAGCGGAAAAAGAGTCCGGGATAATTGCTCCTGGGAAAGATGATAAAGGAAATAGGACTGGTCTTTTTTCTCGTCAATCCCTTTTTTCAAAATCCAGCGCTTTCTCCTCGGGTCGTATTCATTGCGCGCATAATGTCCAGTGGCAAAATAATCAAACTTTATTCCAGCTTCTGAAGCCTTTTGCGCCAGCAGTCCAAATTTCATTTTATGATTGCAGATAACGCACGGATTCGGAGTCCTTCCGCAAAGATATTCTTCGCAAAAAGGCTTAAGCACCTGAGAGTTATATTGCTCAGCAAGGTCAAATACATAAAAAGGAATTCCCAGGTAGTCAGCGATTTTTCTCGCATCCTTCTCATCTTCTATCTCACCAGGACCATAACAGGAATGAGAGGACTTTTCTGGAGGAAGAGACCTGCCATCCCAGATTTTCATCATTACACCAATAACCTCATAGCCCTCAGCTTTGAACAACGCTGTGGCTACTGACGAGTCCACCCCTCCGCTCATTCCAACCAGGACAATTTTTTTTCTCTGCGCCATTCCTTATTTATTTTAAACTAGCTTCCCTAAATTGCATTTCCCCTTAACCAGAAATTTTCTTCCCCAGCAGTCTCTATTGTTTCGCAAAATCCAAATAACTCTGTTTGACTTCTGAAAAAATCAATACTAAAATGTGTGCAAGTTAAAAATGGCATTAGCAGGCATAGACCTTTTTATCCTCTTTGTGTATATGGTGGGGATTATGATTCTTGGAACTTACTTTACCAAGTATGTTTCCAAATCCGAGGACTTTTATATCTCTGGCAAACTCCTTCCCTGGTGGGCGATTGCAATGAGCCTGGTTGCAACAGACATAAGCGCTCTGGACTTTATTGCAGTTTCAGGCCAGGGATACAAATGGGGTATTGTGGTTGCAAACTTTGACTGGATTGGTTGCCTTCCAGTGATGATCATAGGCGCATTTTTCATTGTGCCATTTTTCTGGCGCTCTGGCGCTTACACTATTTCCGAATATCTTGGAATGCGCTACAACTCTTCTGTTAGGCTGGTTCACGGAGTTTTATGGGGAGCTTTTTTAGCGTGCATTCTTGGAGCTCTCTACTGGGCAACTGGCTTAATGATGGTTGAATTCATCCCTATTCCAGATAATTTCCTTGGCGGAGCCCTCAAGTCCTCTCTCAATTTCCTTCTTAAGTTTTATGGTTGCGCAGATGGCAACAACTGGCAGATTATGGCTTGGGTTATCCTGATCGCAGTCACAGTAGGGATTTATTGCTACGCAGGCGGGCTATCCGCAGTTGTGGTCACAGATGTCGCGCAACTCGTGATTATGTTCATTGGCGGAATCGCTATTATTGTCCTGGGAATGATCCGCGTTGGCGGTATGCAAGGACTGGTTGACAAGGTTTTGGCGCTGGGACCTGAATTTCAAAACCACTTTAAGCTGTTCCTTCCAGCAGACTCGGCATCGCCTTATCCTTGGCACGGAATCCTGTTTGGACTTGCGTTTGTGCTCGCGCCTGCATACTGGTGGGGCAACCAGGCAATTGTGCAGAGAAACCTGGGCGCAAAGTCAGAATGGGACACTAAAGCTGGAATGATCTTTGGAGCGTTTCTTCACGCTTTGATCCCGATTATGGTGACCTTTCCAGGCTTGATTGCTCTTGCTTTATATCCCGGAGAGAAAGCCGTGGATGTGGCTTTTCCGCGTCTGATTCATAAACTGCTTCCGCCCGGGCTTACTGGATTGATCTTTGCAGTGCTTCTAGCCGCGCTGATGAGCACCTCCGCATCCAACCTGAACAGCTCCGCAACAATCTGGATGAAGGACATCTATCAAACCTTTATTCGTCGCAAAGCCTCTGACAGACATTACCTGAATGTAGGCAGATTTTTGACCGCGTTTTTTGTCCTGTTCGGAATCCTGTTTGCCCCAATCGTGACCAGATACTCCGGACTTTATATTGCAATCCAGTCATTCCTTACATTTATCCAGGGACCTAATCTTGCCCTGATTATTCTCGGAATAATGTGGTCTCGCGCCACAGGCTGGGGCGGTTTTGCAGGATTGATTACTGGTCTCATCTCAGCGATCCTTATGTTCTATTTTAAGAACCACATATTCCGGCTGGAAGAACCATTCCTGTTTATAGCTTGGTGGAGCTTTTTCCTCAGTGTTTGCGCCATAGTGCTCGTAAGCCTTTTGACCAAGCCTGAACCAAAAACCAAGCTCCTGGGTCTGGTCTGGAAATACGCGGATAAGGATAAAGAACTGCAAAAAGCCTTGCAGGAGAGGGCGGAGAAATGACCAATCCGTTTTTTGTCATAGGAGACATTATTAATAAAGTATTTCTGGCAATTCCTTATCCGCTCGGTGTAAAGGTCATTGTTACAGTTTATTTTCTACTGCTTGCAGGATGCGGTTTTTTCTTTCCCAAAGAGTATATTTTCAAAGGCAGTGAAGACCAAAAGCTCTGGAAAGATTTAAGAATCTGGGCGCTTGTAACTGCGCTCCTGGAGCTAGCGGTGTATCTTTATTTTTAGAGGATGAGATGGAGCACGAGAAGAAAAAGGCACAGTTTGAGCCTCTGGTTCCGCTCGGAATCTTTTTGACTTTTTTCGGCATGATCATTGTTTATGCCACAACTATTCCAGCAGACCCGATTGATAAATGGGTAAATTTTATCTCAGGTCTTGCGTTCCTCATCTGGGGAACAGCCTGGTTTATAGTGGGATGGCGAAGGCGCAAGAAAAATACCTAGAGACGCAGGGCTTTTAAAGGAGAGCAGGCGCTATTGTCTGCTAATGAAAATAATGAAATCTTTTAAACCCTGCATCACAGAGCAAGAGGCAAAACAGGCGCTGACATTACGCGGAAGAATTTTCCGCTCTCGTAAAATTATCCCTTATCGCGTGGAATTGGTCTATCTGCCTTATTACTTCTTTCAGATTCGCGTGCAGAATAAAAAAAGCCAGGAACGAGAGTTCCTTGCCGCAATTGACGCTATTCTGGGGAGCTTCTCAATGGTTGAAAAAGAAGTAATGATTGAGCAGGAATTGAATGAGGCAGAGTTTCACCCGCGTATTAAGATGGAAGATGCTCAAGCGGTTCTGGAAAAAGAGGTTCGCTGGTTTTTGGTTTCAAGGTCATTGCAAACACGAGAAAAATATCGCCTCCTTGGAGTGGGCTCCGGAGAGCTTGCCTGGTATCCATACTGGGTTGGCTATTACAAAAATAAAGCAGGCGCATGGGAGTTCCTTAGCATGGACGCGGTCTCAGGCACTATCCAGGGAGGACCTGCCAGGCGACTGTTCATTCACGCATTTGCTGAAACGCGAGTAAAAACCCTATGAGACATAAACTGGAGTTTTCAGGAATTCCTGAGAGCGGAACCATTAACTTGAAAACCAAAAGAGGCTTGGTACAATGGAGCGGTCAAATAAATGAAGTTTTTGAGCCAGACACCTTTGATCGGCATTCTCCGCGGGGCAGACACTAAATCTGTTGAATCCGCGGCTGAAGCTGTGATATGCGCAGGACTAAAGACCCTTGAGATCACTCTTAATCGGAGGGATGCTTTTGCGCAAATTTCTTTGCTCAAGAGAAAATATGGAAGGGAAATTCAGCTTGGAGCAGGAACGGTCTTGACTGCTGAGGATGCGGAAAAAGCGATTGATTCTGGAGCTGAGTTCATTGTCACTCCCGCGCTTGTGATGGAAGTGATTGAGACCTGCAAGAAAAACAATACGCCAGTGTTTCCCGGAGCAATGACCCCAAGCGAAATTTTAAGCGCGCATCTCGCAGGCGCGGAAATGGTCAAGGTGTTTCCAGCTTCAGCGCTTGGTCCAGCTTACATCAAGAGCCTGCGTGGACCCTTTCCGGACATAAAGCTGATTCCTACTGGAGGGATAACATTGGAAAGCGTGTCACACTATTTGACCGCAGGAGCAAACGCTCTGGGGGTGGGAAGCGAGTTATTCAGGAAGGACTGGATGGAGTTGGGAAACTGGAACGCGATTCAAGAGATTGCTGAGAAGTATATAGAAGCGGCGCAGAAGATATAAATTCTAAAAAAAAATTCCTCTGTATTTTGCGCCAGGATTTTAAGAGGGAGGTTAGATTGCCAGGGAAAATTGTGAAATTGTCCGAGCTGAAAAAAATTCGGAATAAATGGAAAAAATCCGGGAAGAAAATGGTTTTCACAAACGGCTGTTTTGACCTAATTCATCTCGGACATATCCGGTATCTTGAAAAAGCCAAATCCTTTGGAGATTATCTGGTCATTGGTCTTAACTCAGACTCTTCAGTGAAAAAGATCAAAGGCTCTAACAGACCCATTGTTCCGGAAAAAGACCGGGCAGAAATCCTGACCGCGCTCTGGTTTGTGGATTATGTTGTGTTGTTTAAGGAGACCACTCCGAGGAGATTGATCCGGGAGTTGAAGCCAGATGTTCTGGTAAAGGGAGCGGATTGGACAATAGATAAAATAGTTGGCGCGGACATGGTTTTGAAAGCAGGCGGAGAGGTTCGGCAAATTCCTTATGTTCCAGCCAGGTCCACAAGCGAGATCATCCAGAGGATTCTAAAGCGTTATGGCAATCCAAAAGCCTCAAGCTAAAATTTTAGTTTGTCCATCGGCTCAAATTCTGATTTCATTTCCAGATACTCCAGAAGACGCCGTAGCCTCTCCAGGTCTGGAATTTCAAAAATGCCATCCTTGAAGCTGACCACGCCGTTCTTGATCAGACGCGCAAGCGTTTTCTTGATCTCTTCCGCTGGCAAATCTGTCTTGATCCCAAGTTGCTCCGGAGTGAGCCTCAGGGAATATCCGGTTTTGGTCTTAATCCCCTCATCCTCTATTGCCCGGACAAGGGTGTTGATCACCTTACTGTCATTGTCGCGATACAGGAGGTTCTCTATCTGGACATCAGCTTCCTGAAGACGCTGTGCAAGCATCCGAATCAATTTTATGGCAATGCCGTAATTTCCCTGAATCAACTGCTCAAAAGCTGGTCTATCAAAAGCATAAACCCTTACACGGGTGATTGCCTTTACAGTGGCTGTGCGCGGCTGGCTGAAGAAAATACTCATCTCTCCGAAGATGTCGCCCGGACCAAGGATAGCCAGAACCTTTTTCTTGCCAAGCACCACGCGGAAAACCTCAACCTGTCCTTCCTGAATAATATATAAATGCTTGCCGGCCTCTCCCTCCGCGCAGATGATCTCCCCTGGCTCAAAGCTAAGACCGAACTCATGGTCCAGAGCCTGGCGCTGAAGATTCAGGTCTTTGCTGAAGTCAAACCTGGGAACCTTGCCACTCACTGATTCTATCTTTTCCTTAAGCAGGGCTTTCTCTTTTTCATCCGGCTCCCCAACCTCAAGCACTATCCCGCTCTTCAAGAGATGAAGCTCGTATCCCTCAACCTCGCTCAATTCCCTGAAAATTTGATCCAGATGTCCGGGCTTTAAATGATACAAATAAATCTCTTTCCTGCCTAGGTCCGCCTGGGAAAGCTCCGCTTGAAGAAGCTCCGGGGTCAAATGTCTGCTCAACCTCGCAACCTCTTCCAGCTGATTTGGAAAGGAGACTTCTGTGATCAAAAGCTGACAATTTTTTCGCATCTTGAGCCTCTCCCACAACTCGCGGTTTGGTCCCGTGTCAGATGTGAACAGAAATTCCGCCTTGCCATCTGAGATAAAATAGCCCAAAGCCCCTGCGTAATGATTCACCTTGACCGGCTCAACCACATAATTCCCAATCTGATACTGCTTCCCGGGCTCCACTGTTTCTATCTTCACCAGCTTCTTGAAATTGCTTATCGCTGGCAGATTCATAATGTCCTCTATCAGAAATTCTTTAGTTAAAATATCCACCGCTTCCTGGCTTGCGTAAATCCTCAATAGATTGTTCGCATCGTTATAAAAGCGGTTCTCAAGAAGATAAAAAAGAGTATAGAGATGATCCAGATGAGTGTGCGAGATTAAAAGATGCTTGAGCTTTAACTGAGCATCCAGCTCAAGACCCTGCGCAATACTCCCCGCGTCTATAGCCAGCTCCTCATCCACCAGAAACCCGGTCAAATCCTGCCCCGGAATTTTACCACCAAAAGCGCCAAGAACTCTAACCTTCATTTTATTTATTTTACCAGATCTTATCCCGCTTCAAAAAAACATCAGTTTAATTCGTGCCGGAGATAATTTTCTGGATATAAATGAGGACATTTAATAGGATTAGCCCGTTGTTGATAGTGGCAAGGAACAGCGCGGCAATCAGGATATTGAGGATTCTACCTTTTCCCCCAGAGAGCGAGCCCCCGGCAAGGATAACCGCGGTAAGGATGGGGAAGAGAAATTCCAAAAGCGAGAGACAGAGCCATGCTTACGCCTGAGAGACCCAATGTAGAGAAACAAACATCATATAAGGAAGATGATAATAAATCCGTTTTCGCCCAGGAACTCTTAGATTTTTGTCCAGTTAATTTTCATTTCTGAAATTATAGCTTGATTTTCGGAAAGAAAAAGTATATAGGGAATCTATTGTAAAGCGGAGGTTCTGCTTGCGAATGTAGTTTTGTTCAGAAGGAGAAAATTTATGGTAAAGAAGGATTTAAAGAAAGGCAAGGAGCCGAGGAAGAAATGGGATTGGCTGGAGGGAGGAGGAATAAGAGCAATAGAAGGCACTGGAGAGCTTCCGATTATGTATATTGCGCTTGGGAGCACGCCCCGGACATCTCATCCGTTCAATCTATACAATGACATAATGAGCATACCTAAGGCTTTGCGTGATACTCTCAAGAGCATCCCGGCTCCAGTCGCGGAGGTTGCGGAGCAGATCGTGAAAAATAAAAAGAAGCGCATCATAGGGACTGGACTCGGGACATCACAGTTTGTTGCTATTGGGGTTGCGTCTGCGTTGGGGAACTTTGCTGGCTTGGATGGGGACTCTGTTGACTGCGGAGAATTTCTCACGAGCCAGCGAGATTGGGACTTAAAAAATTCCGCGTTCCTGGTTTTCTCAGGCTCAGGCAGGACTTTTGATTCTAATGCCGCGGCGAAAAAAGCAAAAGCTGGCGGAGCTTATGTTGTTGCAGTGACTTCGGTTCCTTATAGCCCGCTCACCAAGATCGCGGATGCGACCATTGTTTGCGAAGGAGGATTTGACACAGGCGGGTCTGACACTTTCCATTATTGCACCAGAATGGCTTCTGGAATCTTGCTCGCAATTGAGCTAGGGGAGAGAATCGCTCCGAGGGATAGGGATTATAAAAAATTGCGCAAACAACTTTACTCTATTCCGGATTGGCTGGACAAGAATATGGATTATCTTGACGCCAGATGCCGGACTATTGCAAAGCAGTATAAGAATGCACGCTGTTTTATCACTGTTGGAGGCGGACCGAATCTAGCAACTGCAGAGGAATTTGCTCTCAAGTTTGACGAGATGGCTAGCATCCCTGCAAAGGCAATGTGCCCGGACAGACATATTCACGGCGCTCTGGGGCTTACAGATGAGCAGATAGTGACCGCGATTATTGCTCCGGCTTCTCGTTCTATGCCCTGGCTAAAGCAGGTCGCTGAGGCAACCGTTGGACTCAAGACCCCATCAATCGGGATCGTTTGTGAAAGCGATAAAGAGATTGCGCCAATGATGGATTATGTGGTGAGGCTTCCAGATGTTGATGAAACCATCTTCACGCTTCCAGCAACAGTGCCAGCGCAGTTGCTCCCTTATTATTGCGCAGTTGAGCTTGGAGACCGTAATCCGGATTGTCAGCGCTCAAATATCCCAAAGCATGCAAAGGTGTGGATGAAATTATTTCCGCCAGGTTCGCATTGATTGTGCGCGGACTTAAGCGTCTGCGGAATGAAGAGAGAGAAGGACAATGGAAAAGAGAATAGATGTCTTTGCGGTTGGCGCTCTTAATGTTGATTTGATCATTCACGGAGACGCGCCCAGGGATATGGAAGAGCTTACCCAATGGGTGGGATTATCAAGGGTAGAGCTTTGCCCTGCTGGTTCTGTGGGATATTGCGCAATTGCTCTAGCAAGGCTGGGCTTAAAGGTTTATATGTTCTCTACAGTGGCGGATGATTTATTCGGGAAGTGGATTGTTCAGAGCTTGAAAGAAGAAGGTATTGACACAAAGGGGATCAATTTTGAAAAAGACACGCTTTCTGGCATTGGCATTTATCTTCTCTTATTCGGGAGCAAGAAGAGGCCTCTTACAGGAAGACTGGCGACAAATCGTCCCTGGCTCAAAAAAATTCCAGCAGTGGTTGAAAAACAATTAAAATCCGCCCGGGCGCTTCATTGTGGAGGGTATTTACATTACCCTCAAATGTGGGGCGCGGCCACTGAACAGCTTTTCAAGAAAGCGAAACAATACGGTCTGCTCACATCTATAGATTCTCAATTTCCGCTCCAGGAGGTTCAAAAGCCGTGGATTAAGCATTTTGGCAATCTTCCAGAATATCTTGACCTGCTTCTCACAGATGAGCTTGAGTCTGAAATGATCAGTGGAGAAAAAAACCCGGAACATTCCGCCAGGATGTTGATTGAAACCGGGATCAAGATGGTGGCAATAAAAATGGGACAAAAAGGAGCATTGCTTGCGAGCGGAAACGAGTATGTTCATCAGCCAGCTTTCAAGGTTGAAGGAATGGTTGACTCTATTGGCGCTGGAGATGCTTTTGACGCGGGGGTTATTTATGGTGCGCTAAAGGGCTGGCATTTGAAGAAAATTGCTGAGTTTGCGAGCGCAGTTGCCGCGCATACGCTCAAAGGGATTGGAGGAACTCAGACTGCGCCTAGGCTTTCAGAGGTTATGCAATTGCTCAAAGCCTGCAAAATAAATAAAAAAGGAAAACATTTTTTCAGGAGGCAAAATGAGGCAGATACTTGAAGGGATTAAGGTTCTGGATTTGAGTCAGTTCTTGAGCGGTCCAAGATGCACGCAGTTGCTTGCGGATTTTGGCGCAGAGGTTGTGAAGCTGGAGCCTCCTCTTGGAGAAGGGATGAGATGGCTTATGTCTCCGGTTCAAGGACTGGATCGGTCAATGTCTAACTGGAATCGGAATAAAAAGGGCATCACACTGGATATTCGTCATCCAAAGGGAAAGGAGATTTTTCTTCAGCTGGTTAAGCATTTTGATGTACTGGTAGAAAATCTGGCTCCTGGCACCCTTGAGAAGCTGGGACTTGGATATGACGATTTAAGCAAGCTGAATCCTGCCCTGATATTTTGCTCTATCACAGGTTTTGGTCATACAGGTCAGAATTCAGAGCGAGTGGCATTTGATGTAATTGCGCAAGCCACTTCCGGGATTTTATCTGCGATGGGAATCCCTGACCGGGTTCATCCGGTTTTTTTTGGAGACCTAGTTAGCGGAGCGTATGGCGCTTATGGAATTTTATTAGCGCTTATAGATAGACAGAAGAGCGGTAAAGGGCAAATGATAGATATTTCTATGCAGGATGTATTGTATTTCCATAATTTCCTGGCGCTGGACAGGCGCTCTATAGATGTAGAGGACTTGAAGGAATCTTTAGCAAAAGCAGTTGATGGCACTTTCAGCGACTTTTTTACAGGAGCGAGAAGCGTTCCTTTCTGGAGCATCTATCAGGCGCAAGACGGGAACATTGCTGTGGTGTTTTTAACTGACGCGCAGTGGCGTCGCATTTGTAAGATTATTGGTAAGCCAGAGATGGCTGATGACCAGAGGTTTGCGAATGTTATTTTGAGGACAAGGAATAGAGAGCTATACAGGGCGGATATAAGCGAGTGGATGAAAAAACATAAGGTTGAGGAGATTGAGAAAATTTTGGTTGAAAACAGGATTCCGTGCGGGAGAGTGATGAAGACTGATGAGGTTAATCAGGACCCTCATTTAAAGGAGCGCGGAATGCTTGCCTTCTGTGATGACCCGGTTTATGGGAAGATCGCCACTCCAGGGATACCGATCCAGATGAGCCAAAGCCCGGGAGAGATCAAGCGGAGCGCTCCGAGGCTCGGAGAGCATAATTTTGAAATCTATAATAGGTATTTAGGACTTACTGAAAATGAACTGGCTGAGTTAAAGAAGCAGGGTGTGATTTAATAGGGGAGCCTTGCTAATATGGAGCGCTCTTTAAGTCGCTCCTATCCAGCCAGTTCCTCATCCTGATTTTTTGGACGCAAAATCCAGACAAGTAATGCGCTGAGTTCATACAGGAACCAGAGGGGAACGGCAAGAAGAATCTGACTGAGCGGGTCTGGTCCTGGGGTAAGCATTGCGGCCGCAATGAAGATGACAATGATCGCGTATTTGCGGTTGCGGTTAAAAAATCCAGGACCGATCAGACCGATCCTTCCCAGAAAAACAGCGACTAGCGGGAACTCAAACACCAGACCAAAGGCAAGAAGAACTCGTGTGGCAAATGTGAAATAGTCGCTCAGCCTGGGATTGATCTCTGTTCCAAGAAAAGTGAACTGGGCAAAATATCTGAACGCAAAAGGAAAGATAACAAAATATCCGAATGCGGCTCCGCCCACAAATAAAAATGTGGATGATAAAATAAAAGGTAAAACATATTTCTTTTCCTTTTTGTAAAGCGCGGGCGCAATGAATTTCCAGAATTGATAAAAGATCATAGGAGATGCCGCGAACACTGATGCAAGCAAGCTGATCTTCAGATCAAACACAAACCCCTCGGTTGGAGAGAGGAACTGGAAATGTCCTTTTCCAGCAATTGCCTGGTCCATTGGCATTTTAAAATACTTGACCAGAGTTTTATCTAGTCTTAGGATGTAAATCTCAGCAAAACAGACCGCAAGAGTAGCTAAAGAAACCAATATCCGGCGCCTTAACTCCTCCAGATGCTCAATAAAAGTCATCTCAGCGCCCGGAGAATCCTCTTTATCCTTTGGGCTCTTCTTTTTCTCCTGCTCCGTCATCTGTTTTTTCCTCTGCTAAAGCCTCCTGCTCCAGCTTCTTCAACTCCTCAATCTCTTTCTCCATCTGCATCTGCACCAGACGAGGCACATCCGAAATCTCCTGTAAAGAATCCTTTATGTCTTTTAAATCCTGCTCTGCGCCGATCTCCTTCTTGACCTCCTCCGCAGTCCTCTTAAACTCAGCCATCATCCTTCCGAGGATTTTCAACACCTCAGGCAAGCGCTTTGGACCAAGCACCAGAAGCGCAACAATAATGATTATCAGCAGTTCTGAAGACCCGATTCCAAACATTTCAATCCCCGCCAGAGATTCCAGATATGTTATATGTAGAGACCTGCCCCCAGAACCAGGAAGTTGCTGACATAGAACCAGATGGTCCTATAAATAACGCTTCTATCCCAGGATGCGATTGAAGGGTCTTCATTCCAGCTTCTCTTCCCATCACAAAAAGCGCAGTTGACCATGCGTCAGCCACCAAACAACTATCTGCCTTCACGCTCACACTTGCCTCTCCCTGAACCGGATACCCGGTTTTGGGATTGATGATGTGCGAATACCTGACTCCATTGTAAATGTAGAACCTCTCATAATCCCCGCTAGTGGCAATAGCCCCGTCTGAAAGATAAATTTTGGCAATGATTTTTTCCCGCTCGCGTGGATGCTGGATGCCAATTGCCATACCCTTGCCCCTAGCGCCGAACACCACTATATCTCCTCCAGCATTTACCAGCCCTGAACGCACAGCATTATTCTTTAAAACCCTGACTGCTGAGTCCACAGCATATCCTTTGGCAATTCCACCAAGGTCTATGCCCATACCTTTCTCAGGTAGAAAAACCGTGTGTGTCTTCTCATCCAGAACTATCTTTTGACATCCTGTTTGTTTTAGCTTTTCCTTAACATCCGCATCATCTGGCGGAACAGGATTGTCATTGTCAATTTTCCATAACATAAGCACAGGTAGAATAGTTATGTCAAATGCTCCATTACTTTGAGCGCAGACCTCCACAGATTTCTGTATCAACATAAAAGTCTCATCATCAACCCTGACCGGGCTTTCCCCTGCGGATTGATTGATCCGACTTATCATTGAATCTGGATTGTATCTGCTCAGCTTTCTCTCCAACCTTTCTATATCCTTAAACGCCTTATCCACAGCATCTTCAAGAATATCCTCTTTTTTCCCCTGTGCAATAATCTCCACCTTAGTTCCCATCAAGAGTTGCATCCTCTGGATTTCTCGCTCTTGACTGGAGCAGAATATTGAAATCCCGCTGATAGCAATAGTAAGGGCTAGGCTGGCAATTTGTCTGGAAAAAATTCTCATTGCGGCGAATTTATCTTAACTTTGTCCGCAGAAATAGCACAGCGGAATCCATTATATTCACTTCTGTCATCAGGCGGCAAAGGATGACGCGCTGTGGTGAGAAGCAAAAATATGGAATAAAAATAAGCGCCTCCCCGGGTGACTTTCAGCTTGCCAGTTTCATCAAACGCAACTGGCGAGCCAGGATAAGACTTATACCAATCATCCACCCACTCCCAGGCGTTTCCTGCCATATCCATTACTCCATAAGGGCTTGCGCCTTTGGGATAACTCCCCACTGGAACCGTGTCCTCATAAGGGCTGGTCCGATTGTTGCACAAATTCTGGTCCCAAGCATTGCCCCAGGGATATGTTCTTCCATCTGTTCCCCGTGCCGCCTTTTCCCATTCAGCCTCAGTTGGAAGCCTCTTACCAGCCCATTTGCAATAAGCATCCGCATCATTCCATCCTATCCCAACTACCGGATGATTCTCCTTTCCAGAAGGTATCACGCCAGAAATCAGCAGGCTTGGCAAACTATGTCCTGTATCCTTACAGAATTTCAAATACTGCTGATTGGTCACCTCAAATTTGTCTATATAATAGTCCGGAAGATAAACCTTATGTCTGGGCTTTTCGCTCGCGTCCCTGTCCGAGCCCATCTGAAATTCTCCAGCCGGGATCAGGATCATAATGCTATTGTCCTTGAACCACCGAATCGCCTTGGGCTTTGCCGATTCCTGCGCCAGAACCGAAATTCCCAGCCCAAGAATTAAAGCAGTCAGGACTAATTTTTTTCTTTCATTTCTGCATCTTCTTCCGCAGAATCTCCGGCTGATAGCCCAATTGAAGACTCTTTTCATATTCCTCCCAGGCTTTTTTTCGCTCGCCAACACGGGCATAGCAAAGTCCGAGATAATAATGCCCTGCGCCGCTCTCTGGTTTAAGCTCCACATATCTTTGAAGATGCTTTCTGGCAAGCTGGTTCTGATTCAAGGAAAGATAAAGCTGGCCAAGATTATAATGAGCTTCTGGCAGGTCCGGGTCAATCGCAAGCGCCTCCCTATATTCCTCAATCCCGCGCGCAAGGTTATTCTCTAAAAGATAGATATTGCCAAGGTTAAGATGCGGGTCTGCAAAATACGGATTTAGAGCGCTCTCAATCAGAAACGCGGCTTTGGCGTCCGCTATCCTGTTAGAGGCAAGATGGGCAACTCCCAGATGAAAATAAAAATGATACTGACCAGGGTCATCGCTCCTGAGAATAGCCTCCTGATACAGCTTGACAGCATCCTCTGGTTTATGAATCGCCAGATAGCATCCTGCAAGGTTATTGTAAGAAATATAGTAATCTGGATTAAGTTCAATAGCCTTTTTAAATTCTTTTATAGCCTCTTCATAACGCCCCTGGCGTTGATATAGAGTGGCTAATTTATGATGCAACTGCGTATTACTGGGTAAAAACTCCAGAGTTTTTAAATAATATGCTTCAGCCCGGTCCCAGTAGTCTTTGCCCCTCCATTCATAACAAACGCCCGTTACATAAAGATAGTCTGGATTTTTCGGCTCAAGCTCAATCGCCTTATTGAGCGCAGATATTCCATCCTCAAAACTCCTCAACTCGCACAGTGACAAGCCCTTACCATACCAAGCTCTGGACAGATTAGGGTTTTCCTTTAATGCCTGGTCAAAATAGCTGATGGCAACATGCCAGTTCCTTAGTTGCATAAACTCCTCGCCCATTTTCACGAGATTCTCTCCCTGCGCCTGAATCAAAAGAAAACCAAGAGCCCAGATAATTTCTCTCATCATAATGTAGAATAACTTTTATCTCCCAGCTTCGCAAGCCAGAAGCTAAGTTCTGCTGAAAGCTAATTTAGGCACCAGAATCTCCCCTGAAACGCCTGAGTTTTTTTCAGATTCACACAACCAGGAATTTAAGTATAGAATAAAAAATAATCGTAAGAGTTGCTGTAAGAGGTATTTCCCATAACCAGTTTGCTACTACCTTCCGGACAGTTCTAATATCCAGAGCGTCAATACCTCTTGCCAGACCCACTCCAAGGACAGCTCCAACAAGCACCTGAGTGGTGCTGATCGGCAATCCCAGGCGGGAACAGACCAAAACTGTGGTTGCGGCTCCAAACTCTGCGGAAAACCCGCGCACAGGCGTAATTGCAGTTATCTTTCTGCCAATGGTCTCATTTACCCTTCTTCCAAAAGTAGCCAAGCCAACCACTATCCCACCCCCGCCCAGAATCAACATCCAGAGCGGAATCATCACCTTGCCCGCATACTCCTGTGCCCCCTGATAACATGCGTAAATTCCAGCCAGAGGACCAATGGCATTAGAAACATCATTTGCCCCGTGCGCAAACGCAACATAGCAAGCAGTTGCAATTTGAAGATACTTAAACCCTTCCTCTACATACTCAATCTCAGCTTCATAAGAATCAAACACTCTTTTAGTCCGCCAGCGCCGAAGAAGTATGCTGTAAAAAAAACTCACGATAAAACCCACAAGAACCGAGATTAACAACGCATATCTGAAGCTGAAATCAAGATGCAGGTTTTGCAAGCCCTTGTAAATAACGGACAGAGATAAAAGCAATCCCACAAAAAAGGTTAAAAATGGAGCATATCTATTAGTTGCCTGACTTGGAGACGAAGCGGAGAAAATTAGCTTCTGGATGATGCGAAAGATAACAAAAGAGAGAATTGCGCCTGCAAGCGGAGAGACCACCCAGGCGAGCGCAACCGTGCTTAACTTGGAATAATGAACATGTTGATAAGCTGAAACGATGCCAAATCCGAACACAGCGCCAACTATGGAATGCGTGGTGGAAACAGGAAGAGAAAAATAGGTTGCGGTGTTAAGCCAGAGAGCCGCGGCTAAAAGCGCGGAAATCATTCCGATCGCAAACAGCAATGGCGCATGATGAAAAACCGGGGCGTTTGGGTCAACAATGCCCTTTTTAATTGTTTCAACAACATGCCCGCCAACAAGCACTGCGCCTGCAAACTCAAATATACCTGCTAAAAAAATCGCTCTCCGATAGCTAATCGCTCCTGAACCAACTGATGTGCCCATAGCATTGGCAACATCGTTTGCGCCGATATTCCAAGCCATATAAAAGGCAATAATTATGCCTAGCCAGAGCAAATAAGCTGGAATCATCAGTCCCGGATTCCTTTCTTCACGGATTACCGATAATCAACTTGAGATACTTGGCTACTTTTTCAACATTGTTTGCGATAGAACCCAGCTTGATATTGAGCTTGTCATACATCATAATCGTGATCGGGTCCAGCTCCTTTTCCAGAGAATAAAATTTCTCCGCCACTCTTCTTTCTATTTTGTCTGATTCCCATTCCTGCTCCGAGATTTTATTGCAAATCTCTAACACCTTCTCAGCTTCTTTCCCTGTAAATCCTGTTTCCGCAATCAGATTTAACTCACTCGCCGCAGTCAAGAGCAGTTCACTCATTTCAATTACCTTATTCGCATAGGTTAAAAACGGCTCGCGTAGTTCCGGATGAACAGGTGTGTTGCGAATCCGAAGTAAAACCGCAAAATCCTGGCAGGTGTCCGCAACATCATCCTGCTGGCTCAAATAGATATTGATCAGCTCACGATTCGCGGAAAGAAAATAATGTGTAAACAGAAACTTCCGAATAGAATCCTTGATCTGGTCAGCCTCATACTCCAGCGCGCTCAAGTTATGATGAAGCTCGTTAATCTTCTCTCTATCCCCTGCTATCCAAGCCTCGGTTAAAGGCTTGAGCAGTTTTACAACCTCGTGAACCTTGTTAGTATGCTCCACAATTCTGGTATAAGGACTCCTGCTTAAAAATTGCTGAATTAAACTCATTGCTCTCCTCCTGTTTCAATAAAAGGATAAACCGGACTCTTGATCGCCTTAACTTATATTTCCCGGATTCTATTCCGCATCAATTTTATCCAGCCGGCTCCTGTGCCTGCCGCCTTCAAATTCCGTGCTGAGCCATACCTCAACAAGCTCCTGCGCAAGCTCCTTTGCTAAAACCCTGGCGCCCAGACATAAGATATTCGCATTATTATGAGACTTTGCCATACGGGTAGTGTAATGGTCATGAACCAGCGCGGCTCGCACTCCACGATAACGGTTCGCAACAATACTCATACCAATCCCGGAGCCACAGATCAAAATTCCAAGTGGAACCTCTTCATCTGCCACTGCTTGTGCAACCTTTTTGGCATAATCCGGATAGTCCACCTTGACCTTCTTCCGCACCCCCATATCAATCACATTATGCCCGCGCTTTAAAAGGAACTTTACCAGATGCAATTTCAATTCTACCCCAGTATGATCCGAGGCTATGGCAATATCAGGCTTGGCTTCCATTCTCTATCTCCTTTGTGTTGCGGACATACATGCCCGCATATATTATTCTCTTTTATGCTCAGATGCCATTCTACTTGTATCTTTATCACTTTTCAAGTATCTCTCCTTAACTTTAGCAAAATTTCTACTGGATTCCTTTAAGGTCTGAGCAAAAACATCCTCTACGATGAACGAATCGTTCCTCGCATCAGTATGACTTAACGCTAGAATTATCCTTGTCCCAGGTCTGTAAAATAGCCTCCAGTGATGAGCGCTCTTCTGGCTCCAGAAATCTGGCTCTGCTTTTCACACGCAAAAGGTCTAATTGATAATGGTTTTCCTCAAATGCCCTTTGCATAAGCTCTGAATAAATAGCCGAATTAAAATAATCTTCCAGCTCCTGGCTTAACGGATATATCTGCTCCCCTGGCTTCCAGTCCTCATATACATTTCCAGAGATGTTGAGCAATCCCCCAACGCGAATAGCCCAGCTTAAAAGCGCAACTGGATAACCCGCAAGGTCTCTCAAGATGGCTTGCATTTTCCCCTGCATCTCAGGGTTAAAAAATTTCATCCATTTAGAGTAAAAGAGCGCGCCGTGAAAATGTTCAGGAATATCAAGCACCGCCTGCTTATGGGTTTCCTGAGCAAACTCTCCAATAAGTGGCACTACCAGATTTAACAAGCCCAGGCCCGGATATTTCTGGTCAGGAAGAGATGGTCTTTCCGCACTGAACTGCGCGCGTGGGTTTTGAAGAAGAAGCCAGTCAATCCATAGCATCGGGAAAGTGTCTGAGCGGAGAATAGATTGCAATTCAGAATGAATCTGACTGATGGTTTCTCTAACCTTGAATACCCCTTCTCGCAATTTTAGCTCCAGGATGACCTTGTTATAACTCACCTCGCCAGTATGCACCAGAATCCGATGCTCAACCAGACCATCTGTTTCAACCTTAAGAATCACTGGTTCAAAACCCATCCTTCTAAGCTCAGGCAGTATGTTATTGCGCTCCAGCTTTACGCGAATCTCATCTTCAGTATATCTCCCAAGAAAAAGTGGGGCAGGAATTTTAGCAAGCTCAACCTGAAGCTCCTCTGGAGTTATATCCAGAGTGAACCCGGGAACACGGTCATGCCCGAGAAATTGAAGCCATTCCAGCTTCTGAGCCTTTGCCTTTAACCTCGTTAGCATAAGGGTAATTATGCCAGAACCAGAGGATTTAGGCAATTATTGAATTCAGATTTTATAACTCATCTTTATAATTCTTCTCTATATGATTTGACAAATTGGACTCACGCATTGAAAACTGATATTCTTCCAGAGGCTTCAATGAATCGTTGAAGCTGTGTATGCAATAATCAAAACTGGGGAAACCCAAGAAGGAGGAACTATGGGGACAGAACAGCCGAAAAAAACTGGAACAGGTCTGTATGAGAACATTGCGGGTCTATTGTGTTATGTGGCAGGACCAATTACCGGGATCTTATTCTTGATTCTGGAAAAGGATAACCGATTCGTCAAATTTCACGCAATGCAATCCTGCATCACATCTATCGCCGTGTTCATTATCGATAGCGTCCTGAGGATACCCCTGATAGTGATCAATTTTATTCCAATCCTGGGACAGATCATCTCCATTCTGGTCAGATTGGTGATGATAGTGGGCAGTATCGGCATATTCGTGCTCCTGATGGTCAAGGCTTATCAGGGAGAAATGTATAAACTGCCGTTCATTGGAGACCTAGCTGAGCAATATATGGATAAGATCAACCTTTAATTTTTTCTTTTCCGTTTATTCAGGTCCGGGGTCATTAGGGATGAGACCAGGCTGAAAGGGCTTTTTTTTACCTTTCGTTAACCAGTTTCGTTTGGCTTCATCTGTCTGGACACACGGCGGACCATAAGTGCGATCACGCCTGCAGAGAGCAGAAGTAGAAAGGCGTCTGCAACAAGAAGAATATAGTTCCTGGCATGCAGATATTTTTTCATTAAGATAAAAAGCGAACCAATGGTTGTTACCATCATAAAAATCGCAGGCGCAAGCGCAAAGATAAATTTCCTTCCTCTTGCCAGAAGCCAGGCAGTAATAGTAATGAGAGCAAGCGCGGCTAAAAGCTGATTCGCGGCTCCGAAAATGGGCCAAAGAAGATTGAACGCATTGGTATAAGCCAGAACCCACATTAACACAACTGAAAGACCGGAATTGAACCAATAATTTTTCAAAAACGCTGGAGGATTTTCAAAAATAATCGCCCATAACTCTTCAAACAAATACCGATTAAAACGCACTGCCGCGTCAAGAGAGGTGATAACAAATCCTTCAACCATAAGAATCCCGAACACTACTGCCATGTCAACTGGAATTTTCAATGACCCGTTGACCAGATGTCCAACCCCAAGGCTAAACGCCAGAACCGGATTGGATTTAACATCCTTGAGCGCAGGATAAACTATTGCTTTGTAATCTCCAAAATCTATCCCAACTGCAAGCGCCATAATAACACACACCGCAAGAACCGACTCCAGCAACATCGCATTGAAGCCTATCCTCCGGGCATCGCATTCATTCGCAACCTGTTTGGATGTAGTGCCTCCTGCTACAAGAGAATGGAACCCGGAGATGGCTCCGCACGCAACCATTATGAACATCATAGGCCAGACAAACCCTAGATTGGCAATACCCTCTTTGAGATTGGTCACAGGAAAGGAGATAGCTGTATTGCTAAAGCCAGCTATAAGAATGGAAATGAGTAATAAAGCAATTCCAGCGTATAGTATCTGCACATTGATAAAGTCTCTGGGCTGAAGAATCACCCAGACAGGAACCCCTGCGGCAAAAAACACATATATGGAAATGATAACAGTCCAGACATTACTGGAAAGAGTGATCGGGAAATACACACCCGCGATAATAGACCCGATGCAAACAAGCGCCGCAAGAGGATATGAGAATATCCCGCTTATATTTTTTTTGTAAATCAACCATCCGAGCAGAGGAGAAAAAGCCGTAATGATCACCACGGACATTGATGCAATGCCTCCGATCCGTCCATAAATCTCGCCATCCTTAACAACAGTCTTTAGCAAGGTCTGTCCCTCTGAAAGACCCAGCTTTGCAAGGGGCCATAGAGAAGTGAGAGAAACCGCAACCATACTTAAAAACGCGGATGTAACCAGAACTATCATCAAAATCGTAAAAAGAATAAACAGCACAAACGCAGTCGGTCCCAAAGTCTTTCTGGCAACCTCTGCCATGCTCTTCCCGCCCTCACGCATACAGATAAACAGCGCCAGATAATCATGAACCGCTCCAATGAAAACCCCTCCAAGAACAACCCAGAGCCAGGCTGGAACATACCCATAAAGAACCGCCATTGTTGGTCCAACTATGGGTCCTGCCCCAGCTATTGCGGAAAAATGATGCGCAAATAAAACATAAGACTTGGTCGGAACATAGTCCCTCCCATCATTTATCGCCTTTGCTGGAGTCTCTCTACACGAGTCCTCTTCAACAACACCCGCAAGATACCGGCTATAAAATCGGCTGGCTAAAATAAAACATAAAATAGCAACCCCGAGAAAAAATAAAATTAACATCCCTTTTTCCTTCTGCTCTAAATAAAATCAAACAATCCAGCAATAGGTTTTAACTAGCTTTTAGATTACTTGAAAGAAACCCCTTGTCAAGAATTATAGAATTCAGCTCCGTTGAAACTTTATATCTTAGCCTGAGATCAATGCTGAGTTAGCTTTGGGAAGAAAAAAGGGGAGGCTTTTGACCTCCCCTTTTTCACAGTCGTAAGCAATCAAACACGGCTTATATGCAACCACCTTCGCCCGTATCGTTTCTCACATCGTTGCAATCATTGATGATTGCCTTGCTATCACTCTCGCTCCAGCAATCATTAGCCGCGTCGCTGTCAATATTTCCGCACGCGGCAACCGTAAAGCTGGATCCAGTGGTGCCATTCACCGCAGTCGTATTGGAGCATCCGCCCACGCTCGCAGCAGCAGCGCAATTCGCAAGTTGAGCCGAGGCCGCCGTGGGCCGATATTTAGCATCTAGAGCCGGGTCAGTGCTACCCCATGTGCCACTCGTGCCCATACAATCGTAATTATACCTGACCTGTCCCTTGGGTTCCCAGTCCGCGATCGCAAAGCAATTATAAGAAACTCCATTCACATCCGTGATCACGACATCAGCCGGATAAGCATTATTGTCGCTGAAGTATGCCGCGTAAGCTGTATAAATTGCTCCCAGGTTCTGCTTTGCCTCGCTCTGTTTGCTTCTTGCCTGGAATCTCAGGAAGTTCGGGATAGCAATTGCCGCGAGAATTCCGATGATCGCAACCACGATCATCAACTCAATCAGTGTAAATCCTTTTTTCTTCTCTTTCATTTCTTTTCCTCCTTCTTTCTTTTATTTTTTTCCTTTCTCTTGATCGCGCAGACATCCTTTTCTGCGCTTATCCTCTTTTCATTCCGCAGGGTCTATTCCTGCGACCTGACTAAATCAATTAACCCTTGCTTTTCCCTGTCTCTACCTCCTTTCTTTCTAATTTTTTAATCTTTTTAAAGAACCGAAAACTCTTTTTTCACTTTTATATTAGATGCAAGCTGTATGCCAGAATTTTCGCTTAAATTTTTATAAAATTTAGCTTAAAAATCAATTCCTTATAAAATGGCGTCATTTTTCTTTTTTTCTGTTATGACGCTTTGTGTCAGCAATCTGACAAAAATTGTCACTTTTCATTAGCTTGAGCCATAATCAAGTCCCTGGCATATTTCTTCTATAACCTTCCCGGTTATGGGCTTATTATTTATAATGGAATATCCTAACTTCTCTTTCTCCGTATAATCCTTAAGCGTAATCAGAGCCTTGTTTATCTCTTCCCTTGAAATCCCCAGGTCTTTTGGATGATAGTTGACCCCGGTTTGACTGAGAATTTTTTCCACCCTCTTAACTACATTATCCTGTAATCTCGCCATCAATAATACTCCCAGACAGACCAGTTCTCCGTGAATATATCCCCTGCCTGTTAGATACTCAAGATTATATGCGAAAAAATGCTCAGAGCCCTCCTCAGGCCTGCTGTTGCCATTCTTAATACAGAGCGCATTCTCCCTGGCAAAAGCCCGCATCAGCCAGGTCAGCCCTTTCTCGCTTGCGTTCCTTATCTCCGAGCAATGCTCTTCAAGCTCATCCAGAATTTTTCCAGCATCTCTGGCTAATGCTTCATTATACTCTGTCTTTCCCAGTTTACCTGCAAGGCTCCAGTCAAAAAGCGCAGTGTGAATTGACAGAATATCTCCGATCCCTGCCCGGTTTAAGCGCACAGGAGCGCTCTGAATCAGGTCAAAATCTACAATAATTTCTCGCGCAAGAGCCTTTCCAATATAGCGCACCCGATTCTGCTCCCGAACCGCAATGCTCTGACAAACAGGCGCATCAACGCTCACCACTCCAGGGACTAAAACCGGCTCCATCCCCCTTTTCCAGCTAACAAACTTCGCAAAATCTATTGCCATGCCTCCGCCCATTCCTACAATCGTCTCTGCTCCGGGCAATTCCTTCTCAGCTTTTTCTATCTCTATCAGCTCCATTGTCTTTACGAAAAAAATCTGGCGCGGTTTTTTCAAAAGCATCTTCTCGCTTTTTTTCCATACCTCAGGCATGGTGACCAGAAGATAGTCTGCCCATTCCCTGCTCGCATCTCTTATAATGCCTCTTCCGAATTTAAAATTCGGGTTTATTGCTCGCTCATCCATATTTTATAACCCATGCTCCGCGGATTTTCTTTGAAATTCCAAAATCAGATTATTTCCCTGAAATAATCTCCCTCCGCTTCTCCATCTCCTCACGCAACCTGGCATATTCTCCCGGATAAAACCCATAGAGTAAAAAAGCAATCAGGAACGCTATCAGCCAGGAACCGCATCCAAAATAAAGAAAGGTCTTGAATAAGCCAGCCCGGTCCGCAAATTTAGCAAAAGCCATTACCAAAAGCATTGCAGACCCTCCCATAAAAAATTCCGCAAGAGCCAGCGCAGTGCCTCTTAATTCTGGCAACATTATATTTTGAATCATTGGCTGAAGAGAGCTCCTTCTGGTCCAGTCAACAAAAAAGGCTATGCCAAAAGAAAACAAAACAACAGATAAAACACTTTTCGCAAAAAACAAGAACCCAAGCATAAGTAGAATAAGAAGCGCAAGCGAGACCTGCGATGTCTGAATTCTACCTTCTATGACACGCTTTTCCGCCCGGTCTGAGACCAAACCCGCAACAACACTTCCGAGAACCAGCCCTAAAATAACCACTCCAAAGATGTTGTCCGCGCTTGACTGGTCAAGCTTAAGCTCAATAGTCAGCCAGCTGGTAAAATAATTAAGCAGTAAATATAAACCTGAAAGAGCAAAACAACCCTGAATAAACATAATCCATAGGCTTATGCTTTTAACCGTCCGGGTTAAATCTTTTATCCGAAACCTGAATTGCGAAGCCGCAAGCTCTGTCAGAGATGATTCCAGTTCCGGCTCAGCGCTACCCCGAGCAGGCTCTTTAAGAAAAATTGCCATTACAATTCCAGCTAAAATGCTTAAACCGCCGATGCTAAAAAACACAATCCTCCAGCCCTTGGAAGGAAAAGCCTTGAGCAAAACGCCAGACCCAAGCGCAACCGCAAAAATGCCCAGCATACCAAGCGCATTTAAAATCCCGATGGCTTTGCCTCGCTCCTGAGGACCATAAATATCTGCAAGCATTCCAAAACCAGCTGGAACCAGCGCTCCTAAACCAAGACAACAAATCACCCAGGACACAAAAAGCTGTGCATAGCTATTAGAAAGTCCGCACAGAATACTGAGTCCGCCCCATAGCCCAACGCCAATAACCAGAATCTTCTTGCGAGAAAATCTATCAGAAGCCATTCCCCACAAAGGGGTGATCAATGTCTGGATAATGATGCGCCAGCCATTGATAACCGCAAGCGCGGAAAGCGGAAGCGAAGGAGTGAATGCCTTCATTATTGTTGGATAGTTAAGAGAGATGCTCAATTCCTGTGCGCTATTAACAAAATATCCTAACCCAAGCGCAGATAGAGTGCGCCAGCCTAAATTTAGCCGGGGCTGTCCGCTAACCTGCGAGTGCGCCCCTGCTTGCGATTCATTTTTTATAGACATCCAGATTTTCTCTCTTCACCGGAGGCTCTGCTCCAGGAATCGGCTCACTGCTTAACTGGAACAAATCCTCCAGGTCTCCAAAACGAACCAATCTAAACGCCTCTGCCATTTTTCCTTCCGGCATCCTAGCGCTTTTTGCTACTGCCTTTGCCTGCTCAGTGAGATAAACAGTGAGAAGAAAAGTCATATCCTTATGAAACGAATGCTCAATCAATGGAACCGTCCTTCCCCAGGTCTGAAGCTGGAGACGATATTGATTTAGAAGATTCTTCATCGCGGTTTGATGACACAAAAGCGCATCTATTTTTTTCTGAATAAACTCAGTCACATCCTCAAAATGATTCTGTTCAATCAGATTCCTTCCAAAATACCACCGCTCACAAACCGAAAACGGACTCAAGCCCTGCTTAAAATGCTCCGGGTAATGAAGGTCAAAGGTTGAAACCCAGTAGGCTTCATCAACCGCCTGCGCAACCCGAATATGGTCAAGATTGTTCTCATATCTATCAAACGGGTCAAAGCTGAAAACAGCATAAGGCTTGAACTTCCTGATGTTATAAACAATTCGCTCCCGGATTTTGGTAAAAGGAACATCTGCCAGACAATCGGTTTCAAATCCAAGCTCAACAATCTCCGAGACCCCAAGATGTTTAGCTCCCTTATGCATCTCCTCGGTATTGCGCTTAATGGTCTCCTCTATGGTCAAGCCAACAGAGTCCTTCCGGTCATCCGTGACCCTCACCATAATGATTCTCCATCCCTGACTTGAAAACTTAGCCAGAGTGGCTCCACAAAAAGCCGCCGCATCATCCGCATGCGGGCTTATAACCATTGCAGTACGCATAATAGAAATACTCCGAAAACTATAAAATTATGAACTCTACCTGCCTAAAACTGGATTATTTTTTCCCAAGCTCGTGGATCAACCTGGTTATCTCCTGATTGAATGTCAGGTTCTCATTAGCGATTCTCAGCCGTTCGCAGAGGACTAAACTAAAGCTCTTATAAAACTTCCGCTCAATCTCCTTGTCGCCCAGGATCAGGTTCTGAAAATCCGTATGCTTGATCACCAGACATTCTGTATCCTGCTCCGCAATAACACTTGCGCTTCTTGGCGCCTGGTCAACTAATGAAATCTCTCCAAAATACTCGCCCTTGCCAAGATACGCAAGAATATGCTCATCACCAAACGAGTCAACCTTTACAACCCGAACCTGTCCCTTCTTTATAATGTAAATCCCGTCCCCTTTGGCTTTCTCCTTGACAATAACCTCGCCCTTTTCATAAAACCTGGTCTTTGCCACCATATTAACATTCAAAAGCTCCGTGGTGGAAAAGCCCTTGAAAAGCGGGATACTTTTTAACAGCTTTACATCTTCCATACCTTAACCATCCTTCAATAAAGATATATTATTGGCTCTTTTTAAAATTCTGTCAAACCTTAAGAGAAGACCCGCGCCAACAAAAGGCTTTTTGCTTAGATGAAAAAAACTTGCTAAACTAAAAAAATGAACCTGAATCATCTGGCGCTCCGGGTCTCAGACCCGAAAAAGTCTCTGGAGTTTTACGAGCGACTGGGCTTTAAGAAGGTCAAGGAGGCTCGTCTGGAAAAATTTAAAACCACTTTGATCTTCCTTCAAGCTGAAAACGGCTTTCAGCTGGAGCTGGTTCATAACTGGAATGAAAACAAGCCCCCTGAGCCAAATAATGGATTCCTTCATATTGGAATAGCTGTTCAGGGTATAGAAAAATTTCTTGAGCGCCTTTCTGAACTCGGAATAAAACCAGCAAAACCCATTTTTCAAACGCCAGATGGAATGAAAATCTGTTTCCTCCAAGATCCCGACAGATACCAGATAGAACTCGTGGAGCAGATGCAAAAATGAGCATAAATCTCCTAGCGGATATTTTCAAAAGAAAAAGAGCGCTTCAGATTCCAGAGCAGATTGCGAGAAAATTTTCCGATGAGTCAGTCTGCCGTCAATGCGGGCAATGTTGCTACAGCTCCGTGCTTTATGAAGATAGGCTGGTCATTATCCCGGAACTGCCCTGCAAATATCTGGTCAAGAAGAGCGATACTGTTGCGGTCTGCGCAATTTATCCTAACCGGCATCAACTGGTTAAATGGTGCAATCCGGTGAACCAGAGCACAGTCGCTAAAGGTCTGTTCCCGGATGATTGCCCGTATGTGAAAGATATTCCAGGATATGTTGGCAAGACCCAGATGGGAGACTCCGGCAAGAAAGAGTTTTATATGACATTGCGCAGAACTTTTCCCAACCAGATGCGTCCAGAATATATCAGCGAATCCGACTGGGATAAATTTCTGCTCAAGCTGAAAAATTTAACCTAAGCCCGCACAGAGCCAGCTTTTCTGCTGAAATAAAAAATCTGAACCAGCATCAGCAGAATCGCTAGAATTGCCGAGAGCGCATACGGACTACGCGCTCCAAGATACTGAGCAGATACACCGCCCAAAAGAGGTCCTAGCAGAGCCCCAAGCCCGAGATAAAACTCATGCCAGCCACTCCTTGAACCGGCAAGACTCGCAGATAGGCTGATAGCATAATAAAGACTGGTGGAATAGCTTATCCCTGCCCCAGCGCCGATCAGAAAAAATCCTAGCCCAAAGCCTGCCATATCCTCTGAAAAGAAAACCAAAAATTGACCAGTCGCATTTAAAACCATTGCCAGCGCAAGAACCCAGAACTTGAAATGCCACCGAACCGTCAAATTCAATACAATGAACATCAAAGCCTGGGAAAAATTTAGAAGCATCAAAAGCAAGCCCAGATTTGAACTAGAAATAGAAAGGTCAACCGCGAGCTTCGGGAAAATCATCCGGATAAGATTCAAAGAAAAATATGACATCCCGTTTGCAAGCCAGGATAAATAAAGAAAATATACAGAACCGCTCTCCAGCGCATCCCCTTGATTATTGGCTCGTTCTGGCACTTGAAACCATCCCGCAAAACTAATCCCGAGCAAAATAGCTAACCCGCCTGCTAGCCAGAAAACCAATCCAGAATTCCGACTGTAAATATAGCCAGCGACATAAATCCCAAGCATCGCTCCCGAACACCAGGAAACATTATACCAGCCAGCAATGCGCGAAAGCGTTTTGCCTGAAGCATAATGAGACATTGCAGATTCCAGCGCAGGCCAAACCAGAGCCAGCGCTATAAAATAACCCAGCATCACAGGATACAAGAGAAACAATCTGGGCATAAAAGGAATTAAACAGACCATTACTCCAAACATAATTGCTGATAGACCAGCTTGTAAATTCTTGCGCGTCCTGTCCGAAAGCCAGCCAGAAACCGGAACAAATAAAATATAAACTAAAGAGCCAGCAGTTCCAAGAATCCCCAAATCAAGATTATCCGCACCCAGCTTAATCGCAAACAACGGCATCCCAAGAAATAACATCCCCACAAACAGATTCATAAAAAAACTGAACCCGTAAAAAAACTTCAGACTTTTAACCGCAAATTTCATCTCAGACCTTCCAATCTCAAACCAAAATTCTAGCTCAAAAAACCAATAATAAAAACCCGTTGATTCCAAGGTTAAGAGATTGTTCAGCCTGCGACAAGGGTCAGAGACCCTTGGGTGCAGGGGTACGCCGCATCACCTGTAAAGATGTTCCATTCAGCCTCCCAGAGACCCTTGGGTGCAGGGGTACGCCCCTGCTTGTTCCGTGAGCCCGAACAGGCTAGCCTGTCTTTAAAAAATCGGGTCAAGGGACTCTGTCCCTTGGGTGCAGGGTTACGACCCTGCTTGTTCGGTATGGAGGAA
>Ga0078972_1001682_pt1 | contig 80388 bp, 64 predicted proteins | sample YelNatPaOPGAMG01_FD_67568 | JGI IMG/M metagenome (GOLD analysis project Ga0078972, IMG submission 67568) | Hot spring thermophilic microbial communities from Obsidian Pool, Yellowstone National Park, USA - OP-RAMG-01 (SPADES assembly) (version 2) | ecosystem: Environmental > Aquatic > Thermal...
AGCGCCGGGTTGCTTTGGTAGTTGTACATCCCGCCGCCGCCGCCGCCGCCGGCGGAGTTGCCGCTGAAGGTGACATTGGTCAGCGTCGGGCTGCTATAATCCTCGTTGTAGTTGTACATCCCGCCGCCGGCGTTGTAGGGGAACAAATTCCCATTCGCCTGTCCGGCGGTGATGACGAAGCCGTCCAGCACGGCAGTGTTGTTCGTCCCGCCGCCGGTGACGATGTGGTAGGCGTTGTTGCCCTGGATTTGCGTTGTGTTCTCGGCAATATAGTTGTGGTCGGTGTTGGTGTCATCCTTGTCAATGTCGCCGCTGAGGATGGTCAGGTTGGTTTGCCAGGCGCGCTGGCTGAGCAGTGTTTCTGTCCCGCCGAAGCCGCCGTAGAGGGCGACGTCGTTCTTGAGGGTGAAGGTGGCGGTGCGGTTTCCGGCTGCGCCCGGGTAATAGACGCCCGCTTTGACCCAGATTTCATCGCCGCTCGCCGCGCCGGAGAGGGCGGTTTGCAGGGTGCAGGCGTTCGCCCACGATGAACAGTTGCCGCTGCCCACCGCGACCGGAGCGGCATAGCGGATCCCGGCAGCGCGGGCATGGCTCCCCGGTGTCAGGATCAGCACTAGCAGCAGAAAAAAAGATACGAAATGAATCAATGATTTAGTGGAAAACACAGCGCCTCCTTATGGGAAAGGTTTTCTCTTTGCCGCCCAACCCGTCCGTATGTAGAAGGCATTGCGCTTATCCTGCAAGGGATTGATTTGGTTGGTAAGGAGAAGTTTAGAATAATTAAATTATATATAAAATTCAAGCTTAAAGCAATATTTGTCATAAATATTTATATCTTTATTTCGAGGAAGAAACATATTGCTTTCTGCCCCAAAGCAGGCTGAAAGAAAAAACCAGCGCAAGGGACTCTCTTGCGCTGGTCTGTTTTGGTCCGATTGTACCTACCGGAGAGGCGATGGATTAACTAAATTCACGGCACTTGGGTGTGCAACAAAAAAGAGGATTTTGTTTTGCATCTCTTATTCCGCGATTTCATCTAAATCCGGCAAACTCAACGGTGACCCGGCGCGGGTTTCCAGCTCGATTTCCAGGATAATGCGCGGCTCCGCGTATGCCTTAATTTTAGGTCAATGTTCTTCCATGATAATACTCCACATTGTAAAGCATTGAGATTCTAATGCTTTGCCAGCTCCTTTTTGCAAGTTGCTTAGCGAAAATATGTAGATTTCGACAGATATTTCAACATTCTCAGTACACCGCTCAACCAACAGAGTAGCTTGGTTTACGTAGTGTGCTTTGCGTATCGAAACCCAATCTTTTTAAGAATACTCTCTTGTTCATCTTGTAACTCCTTTCGTTACTATGCTTTGAGAAGGGAGCATATTATTCGACCAAAATAGTCTCCCCACCTCAACCGTCCTGCATGAAATACCAACGTTATCCAACATCCAGAATGGCAGGATCATCCCTAAAAGAAGTTTGTTATAATCAGGTTGCTTTCCGTGTGTGGTTATTCTATTAAACTGACCCCCAATGGGTTGCTTCCTGGATAGCTGCCCGGAAGGATAATGCCAAAAACGAGGAGTAAACTATGAGTCCCTATTCTTTAAAGGTGCCTTCTGCGGGGGAGAAAATTGTCCTGCGCGGTAATCGTCTCGAAGTCCCTGATCACCCCATCCTTCCCTTCGTCGAGGGAGACGGTACCGGGCGGGATATTTGGCGGGCTTCCCAGCGAGTGTTCGATGCGGCGGTAGAAAAAGCCTATGGCGGCAAACGGAAGATCATGTGGGTAGAGGTGTTGGCTGGCGAAAAAGCCTATAACCAATTGGGTACCTGGCTGCCAGAGGAGACGGTGCAAGCATTTCGTGAGTACGTGGTTGGTATCAAGGGTCCATTGACCACGCCTATTGGGGGTGGTTTTCGTTCTTTGAATGTCGCTCTGCGAAAGGCGTTGGATTTATATGTCTGTCTGCGGCCGGTGCGCTATTTCGACGGTGTGCCTTCGCCGGTAAAGCGTCCGCAGGACGTGGATATGGTGATTTTCCGCGAAAACACGGAGGATATTTACACCGGCATCGAGTTCGAATATGGCACGGAAGAGAACCGTAAATTCAAACAATTACTGAAAGAGAATTTCCCGCAGGAATACGCCAAAATGCGTTTTCCAGAGACAGCCGGTATCGGGTTAAAGCCAGTTTCCAAAGAAGGTACGACTCGCCTGGTGCGGGCAGCAATCCAATATGCTTTGGAAAATCAGCGACGTAGCGTCACGCTGGTGCATAAAGGGAATATCATGAAATATACCGAAGGTGCTTTCCGCAATTGGGGGTACGAAGTGGCAGAAGCAGAATTCAGCGGACGGGTATACACCTGGGCGCAGTGGGAGCGTACCAAAGCTGCCCAAGGGGAAGAAGCAGCTAACGCCGAGCAGGAAGCGGCTTTGAGGGAGGGTAAGCTTTTGATCAAAGACGTCATTGCCGATATTGTGTTCCAGCAAACGATCACCCGCGCTAGAGAATTTGACGTGCTGGCGACGATGAACTTGAACGGTGATTATCTCTCGGATGCGCTGGCAGCACAGGTAGGCGGCATCGGCATCGCTCCCGGTGGAAATATTAACTACGAAACCGGTCACGCTGTTTTTGAGGCGACGCATGGCACAGCGCCAAAATATGCCGATAAGGATATGGTCAACCCTGGCTCGGTCATCCTCTCCGGTGAGATGATGCTGCGTTACATGGGGTGGAAGGAAGCAGCCGATTTAATCGTGAAGGGGATGGAAGGCGCTATCGCCGCCAAGACGGTGACCTATGACTTTCATCGATTGATGGAAGGCGCTACGCTATTGAAATGTTCGGAGTTTGGCGAGGCAATTGTGAAGCACATGTAGGCTTTGAGGAGCTTTTTATGAACAAGCCATCATCAGATCACCCACAGGTTAAACGCTGGTTGGAGCACATCTACGCTTTGGCGGTGGAGATTGGGCCGCGTGGCCCCACCCGGGAAGGCGAACGACGGGGTGCGGAATATGCCCGTACGCAATTTGAAAAGCTGGGATTAATCCCGCGTATGGAGAAGTTCAAGAGCGCTCGCTCGATCTTTCACCCTCATTTGCTAGGGGCAATCTTGCTGTTAATCGCTTATGGGATCTATCCTCTAGGGGGCAGAACCTCGGCGACCATCGCAGCACTGCTGACAGTGGTGGTGTTGATCAGCGAGGTGCAGGAATTGGGTTTTCAAAATAACCTTTTCCGGATGATTGTGCCAAAAGGGGAAAGTCAAAATGTTTTTACTGTCATCCCACCAGCCGGGCCACACCAGCGCGATTTGATCCTGGTCGGACATGTGGACAGTCAGTTAACCCCGCTCATTTTTCGCTCTCCTACCTGGGTGAAAATCTACGATAAATTCACCATGATTGCCTTTATCACCTTTATCGCGCAAGCGATTTTATTCACACTGGGGGCAATTTTTGGTTGGGCTTGGGCATGGTTTGCCAGTATCCCTGCTGCAATCTGTGCGCTTTTGCTGGCAGCGATGTGCTTGCAAGCCGAGACCACCCCCTTTACCGCCGGGGCAAACGATAATGCTTCCGCGGTGGGGTTGGTCTTAACCCTTGCTGAAGAATTGAAATTCAAGCCGTTAGAAAACACGCGCGTGCTGGCAGTGGTCACCGGTTGTGAGGAAGTGCAGCATTATGGCATGATTGATTTTTATAAACGCCATCGGGCTGAGATGAAAAATCCCTATGCAGTGGTTTTCGAGATGCTCGGCTGTGCCGGGCCGGCTTGGATTGTGCGCGAAGGCATAATCGTACCCTTTAAGAGCGATCCGACACTGGTGCAAATTGCCGAGCAGCTCGCCCAAGAGCATCCGCAATGGGAGGCGTATTCAGCAAGCATCAGTGGAGGAAATTCAGAGCTGTCCGATGCAGTGCGCTTCCATGTGCCAGCCATCACTTTCTTTGGATTAAAACGGGATGGCGAAGCGCCATTCTGGCATCAGAAAGAGGATACCTTCGATAAGATGAATCCATCGGTCATGGAGCGCACCTGGCAGATGGCTTGGGAGTTCATCCACGCGGTGGATAAGATGCCGAATTAACAGTAACATTGGCATTTTTTCATAACCTGTTGTGGTGGCGGCTGATCAGCTAAACCGGGTTAGACTTGGATGACTTTCTTGGTTTCAGTAAAATCCATCCACTAGGAAGAAAGGCTGCTGCAAGCATGATTTTTATGATGTCACCCAATATAAATGGGTAAAAGCCTACCCTTAAGATATTTTGCCATCCAATGAAATTGGCTAACCAGGGCAGGCCACATCCATAGATGAATAAATTTCCAATGAGCATCGCTATTGTGGACCTCACAAATTTTCGGTCCCAACCCTTTTCGCTCAGCCAACCCACAACAAAAGCCGCCAAAACAAAACCAAATAAATAACCACCGCTAGGTCCAATTATGTGGTACATGCCACTTTTACCACTTGCAAAAACCGGTAAACCCAGTGCGCCTTGAGCCAAGTAGGTCATTACAGTTAATGTTCCACGTTTCTTGCCTAACAAAGCGGCAATAAATAAAACAGCAAAGGTTTGCCCTGTCAGGGGAACTGGTTTAAGAGGAATGCTAACTTGGGCTGCTAAAGCAATCAACCAACTGCTAAGGAATATAAGGACAATTTCTTGCTTGTGATTAATGAACGGAAAAGCTGCATTGACCAGAGTTGGGGAATTGTTTATCGTTGATGTGGTCATTCTCATATTTTTCCTTTTTTGCGAGATGTCGATTTATAAAACCCTGATGAAGAGTTCGAGTTTCTTCGCTGATGATTGTTTTGGGTATTAGGGTGTTCGTTTTTTCTTACTGAGTTCACCTCAGTCTGTCCTGGCAGGCATATTCCCTTTGCTTAATATGACCAATGCGAAGCGCTATCGCCATCGGTGTGAAGATTGCTTCGTTAATAAAGAGCATTCTCTATCACTTATATTAACAACGTTCAACACCATTACCTCTTCGAATGCCGTCTTTCTGAAGTAGAACCGAATCTCGTCACGACAGTTCGGTAGTTGTTACTGCGAGTGCAGCGAAGCAGTCCCATTCCCAAACACGGGGTTTGCTTCGTTTGAACAGGTCGCTTACTGGCAATGACAGCTGGCTTGGAGATTGCTTCATTCTCAACGAACGCGCCTTCGCAACGAACGCGCCTTCGCAATGACTCATGAACTGCATTTGGCGGAATAAAAATTAAGTCGCAAAGCGGATGAATTTCCAGCTTTGCGACTTGTGCCCTCACCGCAATAGAAAACGGTGCGATTTATTTCATGTTGAGTGTATTGTAAAACGCAAATAGCACCCCATTTTTGTATAACCCTATCTGCAGGAAAGGTTTATTCATTTTGGTTTCTGCAGTTTGATCGCGCCAGGTGAAGAATGTGTAATCCCCTTTGGAACCTTCCTCGTATACCAAATTTTGGCTGAGGCTTTTGAAATCCGGGTATATTGCCCCGGCGATTTGGAGTGCTTTCGCGCGTAAATCATCCAGTGTTGCAGACCCGCCAATGGCGGAGATCGCCGCGAGGGCGTTGCGGCAATCCACCTCGACCACCTGGTGGCTGGCTTTATCCACCGAATAGAGGCGTCCTTCGCTATCTTGATATACCGAGACTGCTAAATCTCCTGAAGGTGAATTGATCATGGTATCTTCTTTTAGGAAGGTGAGTTGCAGATCGGGCAGCCCAAGTATTTTTCGCAATGCATCCATCGGTTTCAAGTCTTCCTCTGGGATAACTACCGTAGTAACAGCTTGGGTTGAGCTGGTTGGGGTTTGGTGTGGCTGTGCTTCGGTTGCTGCCAGCGTGGGGGATACTTCTGCGGCGGGACTGGCTGGTACATTAGTCGGCAATGGATTTGAGCCGGTAGCTTGTTTGGCTTGTTCGGCAGTCTGCGGTGCGCCGCCTTGCACCCAGCGCTCAAAAATTTGAACAACATCAGCGGGCAAAGGTTTGGTGGGTGGCATGGGACCCCCAGCGGGAATTTCCTCGCGATGGATCATGCGAATTAAGTTGGAATTGAGATCGCCGGGTACAACATTCGGCGCATGGTCTCCGCTCTTCATGACCTCGTCGTAACTTTGCATCGTGTAATGATTGTTTTCTTTGCCCGGGCGGTGACAAGAGATGCAATACCGTTTCACAATTGGGGCAATTTGAACATCATAGGAGGGTACTTCGTTAGGAGCTAAAGTCGGAATTGCTGCGGCTTGGGCAGCCTCGGGCGGTAATTCAGCGCGATCATCCCAACTATAACGCATGAATGTGACGATATTTTCGATTTCGCTCGGGGATAACTCGCCACCGTACGCTTTTCCAAATGGGGTCATGCCGCGATTGGGCATTCCCATACTGATGATGTTTGCTAACGTATCATCGGTGAAGGAATACATCACATCGTTATCGTGAATCGGCTTGACCACAACGCCTTCCAATCCAGCGACCCCTTTAATCTCACCCCCTTCCCCATCCGCGCCATGACATTCCACACAGTTGACCGAATATAAATCCTGACCAGCAGCGATCTTCTCGGTGAGGGTGGTGGCGACACTTTCTGATGTGGGTTGAGGCGGCGTGGTGACCGCGGCGATGATAGTGAGCACCACCATTCCCAGGACAATGACGGTCATGACACTAATGGCAATTTTTCTTTTGGAAAAATGGCGATAAGGATTGCGATCGATAAAGGGAAGGAGGAAAAGCGTCAAGACAGCGATGCCTGGGATCACTGCCGCGCCGACCCACTCCAGGTTACCCGGGAAATACTTCAAGAATTGGAACAAAAAGAGAAAATACCATTCCGGACGGGGGATGTACGAAGTGTCACTGGGGTCCGCCTTGGGTTCATTTTTGACGCCAATAAAGGTCGCTAAAAGGATCAATAGGATAAACAACCCAAAGGAGACGACCAAGTCTTTATAGATGATATCAGGAAAAAACTTAACCCCTTTTTGTTTCAAACTGTAGTATTTATCTTTATATCTTTTTTTGAATTCTTCGTTCATTTCGTGTTTCTCCCCTTAGTCATCTTTATCTGGGATGTGGGAAATACCAATGCGGATGATCAGGTATAAATGGATGCCGATAGTGCCGACGATTACAGCGGGCAATACCCAAATATGCACCGAAAAGAAACGTGACAATGTCAACGCGCTCAAATCGGGACCACCACGCAAGACATTGGTGATAAATTGTCCGATAAAGGGAACGGTGCCAGGTATCTCTGTTCCAACCGTCGTTGCCCAATAAGAACGTTGATTCCAGGGAAGCAAATAGCCGGTAAAACCCATCCCTAACGTGGATAATAGCAAGATCACGCCGGTGAGCCAGGTGATCTCACGCGGATATTTATAGGCTGCGAAGTAAAAAGTCCGCAACATGTGCAGGAATACAACCAATACCATCAAGGTTGCTCCCCAATGATGAATGCCGCGGATCAGCCAGCCAAAGGTAACGTCGTTCATGATATATTGAATGCTATCGTAGGCGTGATCAGGGGTGGGGACATAATACACGGTCAACAAAATGCCGGTTACCCCTTGCATGACAAATAAGAACAAACTTGCGCTACCCAGTGTAAAGAACCAATTGACCTTGGGCACTTTCCGATCTAACACCACATTGTAAATAGTGGTTAATCCTAATCGTTCGTCCAGCCAGTTAAAGAGTTTTTTCCACATCATCACGACTCCTTAAGGTGGATAAATAAATTGCCATCTTCGATTTTATATTCATACTGATCAAGGGGTCTCGGGGGAGGACCAGAATCAACTTTGCCATCAATATTGAAATGACCGTCATGGCAAGGGCAAATATACTCCTGCTTTTGTGTATTCCAGTTTACCCGGCAGCTCAGATGAGTGCAGACATTGGATAAGATTTCGATTTCTGTATCCGATTTCCGTACAACAAACACACCAAAACTATTGACCGTTTTTTCCCAACCATTGGTCTTGGCACGGGTAAACGTAAAGAGGGTTGGTTGATTTACGGGGTAGTTCTCCAATTTTCCGAGTGGGATCCAAGCATCCGTTTTTTTGGCTTTCAATGCCGGCGATAATACATAGCCGATGGCTGGGATACCGACAATGGCAGTCATGATGCTCCCTATCGCAGTGGTTACGAGGGTGACAAATTCTCGCCGATTCATATTTGGCGACTTAGACATGCTTTCCTCCTTGTGCGAATACCCTGATAATTGTTGATATATTTTATCAAAGATTTATCGTGATATTCAAGCTAATTTGTACATAGTTATGGATATGACATAACTCTTAAGGAAATAACCCTTGATTGGCCAATTTATCAAGTAAAATTAAATATCCTATCCTTCGCGTTCGCTGATTTTAATGTCCTGTTACACAGGAACCGGATTAACTAGTAAAATTAAAACTAACCAAGGAGGTGAAAATGGCGCTGAGCAAGAATGCCTGGCTAACAGGCTTGCGTTATAAGGGTGGCGGTACGATGATCACTTGGCTGCTTCATCGCATTGGGGGTCTCGCAATGGTGGTTTTTGTTGGCTTTCATATATCCGCCTCCTTCTTTACCCAGCAATTGGGGAGCAATGTGGGTGTCTTCATTAACTCTATTTATGAATCTCCCTATTTTCAAATCGTTCTATATTTTTTTGTGATCTTTCATGCTATTAATGGCTTTCGCATCATTATCATGGATACCTTTCCTAAACTGTTGGAATACCAGCGTGAACTGACCTGGCTGGAATGGATTATTTTCATTCCGATCTATGGCTTATCGGTATTCATTACCATTATGCGTCTTTTTGCCAATGGATAAGGAGTAGAGCTATGCGCGCACGAACTGTCCCTCAACCAGCAATCAGTTTTGAATATATTATGTGGATGTTTACGCGTATATCAGGGTTAGCGTTGCTCTTCCTTGGCTTTCTTGGGTTGGCTATAGCCTTAATCATGAATGCGCGTAATTTATTAGATATGCCCACCTTAGCACGCTGGACTTTTTTCCCTAATCCGAACCATATTGTTGACAGCAAGATCCCGGATGTAACCCAAGGCTGGGCGAATGCCTATTGGCAAATTGTTGAAATGGTCATTGCTTTTTTTGGCATATCACATGGGCTGAATGGCTTGCGAGTGGTGATTGAAGATTTCATCGGAAATACGATTTGGCAGCCAATGATCCGGGGGGTAATTTTCTTGATGTGGCTCTTCTTTATTATTATCGCTTTATATGTCATCCTGGCTTCATAATGGCGGGAAGGTGCAACCTGCGGGAGGAATAGTGGAATGAATATACATCAATACGACGTTGTAATTGTGGGCGCTGGAGGAGCTGGCTTGATGGCGGCTCTGCAAGCTTCGAAAACTGCGGTCACTGCAGTGATAAGTAAATTATATCCAACCCGATCCCATACCGGCACAGCGCAAGGAGGAGTGGGTGCTGCATTAGGAAACCTGGAAGAGGATCATCCCGAATGGCATACTTATGACACCGTCAAAGGCAGTGATTACCTTGGCGATCAAGATGCCATTGAGTTTATGTGCAATGAAGCAGTGCCGGCCGTTTATGAACTAGAGCATATGGGGTTGCCATTTTCCCGCACACCAGATGGAAGAATTGCCCAACGCCCCTTTGGAGGTCACACCAATAATGTGACCGGCAAGCCTGTCCGTCGCTCATGTTACGCCGCTGACCGCACCGGACATATGATTTTGCAAACCCTTTACCAGCAATGCATCAAAAACAACGTTAATTTCTTCGATGAATTCCAGGTATTAGATTTATTAGTGGTAAATGGTGTAGCACAAGGGGTGGTAGCAATTGAATTAGCTACCAGTGAAATCCATGTATTTCATGCCAATGCGGTCGTGTTTGCCACCGGCGGGTTTGGGCGAATTTGGAAAATCACCTCTAATGCCTATTCGAACACCGGTGATGGGGTGGCGATTGCGTTACGGCGCGGTATCCCGCTTGAAGATATGGAGTTTTTCCAGTTTCATCCAACCGGTATTTACAAATTAGGGATTTTGATTACTGAAGGAGTCCGTGGCGAGGGAGGAATATTGGTCAATGATAAGGGGGAGCGATTTATGGAACATTATGCTCCACGTGTGAAAGATTTAGCCTCGCGCGATGTGGTGAGCCGGGCGATGTATTTGGAAATTCGGGAGGGACGGGGTATCAATGGGAAAGATTATCTCTACTTGGACGTGCGCCCCGAAACCGTGAACAAATATGCCGCATTAGATGGCCGCACCTTTCCGGATGGCAGACCGTATCAAGTGAGCGGGGAAGAACTTTTGGCAAAATTGCCGGATATTATTGATTTTTGCCGTACCTATTTGGGGGTAGATCCAATTGAACAACCAATGCCAGTGCAACCCACTGCCCATTATGCTATGGGTGGAATCCCCACCAATATTTATGGACAGGTATTGATGGATGAAAAGAACAATATTTTGCCGGGTTTTTATGCTGCTGGTGAGGCAGCATGTGTATCCGTACATGGTGCAAACCGCTTGGGTACCAATTCGTTATTAGATTTGCTGGTGTTTGGAAAACATGCCGGCCTTCATGCCGCACAATATGCCCGTGACACCCAATTCCAAACCCTCCCTAAAGACGCAGCGGATTTTGCACGGCAGCAATTGGATCGATTGCAAAATTGCGATAAAGGAACCGAGAAATTATCGGATATCACCGAAGAGATGAAAGTCACGATGATGGACCATGTGGGGGTTTTCCGCACCGAAGAAGGGATGAACATGGCACTCAATAAAATTCGCGAATTGAAACAACGTTATTGGAACCTGAAATTGGATGATTGCGGCAAAGTGTTCAATACTGATTTATTAAATGCTTGGGAAATCGGGAATTTGCTTGATCTAGCCGAGGTGACAGCCGCCTCGGCGCTGGCACGCAAAGAAAGCCGTGGGGCGCACGCGCGCGAAGATTTTCCTAAACGGGACGATAAAAATTGGCTAAAACATACTCTCGCCTGGTTGAAAGACGGGGAAATCCGTTTGCGGTATAAACCTGTCGTCATCACGAAATACCAACCAAAAGAAAGAGTGTATTAATTTGTGCCACCTAACAAGCAACGGATAATCCACTCAATGCGTTGAGGAGTAATCACATGAAAGTAACGGTTAAGATTTTACGATATAACCCAGAGAAAGATAAACGACCCCGCTATCACACTTATCATGTGGAGGCAGAGCCAACCGATCGGGTTTTGGATGTATTAGAGAAGATAAAAGGCTATCAAGATGGCAGTTTATCTTTTCGCCGTTCCTGTGCCCATGGAATTTGTGGTTCCGATGCTATGCGAATCAATGGGATGAATCGCCTGGCATGTAAAACGTTGATCAAAGATTTACATACCGATAAAATTGTTATCGAACCATTGCTTGGCTTACCGCTCATCAAAGACCTCATTGTAGACATGAAACCATTTTTTGAGAATTATCAGCGTGTGATGCCTTATCTTGTTAATAATGAACCGGCACCTTTGCGAGAACGACTTCAATCTCCGGAAGAACGCGAGCGGTATGATGATACCACCAAGTGTATTTTGTGTGCTGCTTGTACTACTTCCTGTCCCTCTTTCTGGTCGAATGGGCAATACGTTGGCCCTGCGGCGATTGTCAATGCCCATCGGTTCATCTTCGACAGCCGTGATAGGGCAGCTGGAGAACGGCTGCGAATCTTAAGCGATCAATTCGGTGTGTACCGCTGTCATACAATTTTCAATTGTACCCTGGCCTGCCCACGCGAGATACAAATCACCAAAGCGATTGGCGAAGTGAAACGGGCGATCGCTACCGGGAGCCTAGATTAGACACCTCGATTTTAACCAACCGAAACACCCACCAGCTTCCCTACCCCATAGGTGAGCGCAGCTGCAGCCATGCCAATTAATACCTGACGCGTTCCCGAATAAAGCACTCTCCTACCGGTAAATAGGGTTATGGCTGCACCGATTAAAAACAATCCCACGGCGCTGACGATTAAGCTGACATATATGGCAGTGGAACCGCTTAGAAACACATAAGGCAACAATGGGAAGAGCGCTCCCACGGAAAATAAGAGGAATGATGTAACTGCAGCTTCAATCGCAGAACCACCCAATTCTTCTGGATCGATGCCAAGCTCTTCTCTGGCTAAGGTATCCAATGCCGAACTTTTATTGTGGATAATTTGTTGTGCTAATTTATTCGCTTGATCCTCTGGCAAGCCTTTGGATTGGTAAATCAGAGCAAGCTCTTCTTGTTCTTCTTCAGGATTTGTCTCCAGCTCATCTTTTTCAATTCGGATCTGATGTTGGTAAAGTTCGCGTGAGCTTTGCACCGAAAGCCACTCCCCCATTGCCATAGATCCAGCGCCAGCCAGCAAACCGGCTAAGCCGGCAATCAATACATCTTTATTCGCCAGGTTTGCCCCAGCTACCCCCATTACCAAACTTAAAATAGAGACCAATCCATCATTTGCGCCGAGAACCGCCGCGCGCAGTGCATTGCCTCCACCAGCGCGATGTCGCCCTTCGATTTGAGCAACAGTACTCCCAGCTACGCCACTCCTCCCAATGCTGGCAGCGGAGAGCAGGCGGGCATGAGATTTTTCCTCTTCCGACATCGCCAAAGCCTCGCTTTCGGGTTGATCATCGTATGCTTGACTATCTGCCCTCTCCAATGATGTGATAGTCGGCAGAATGAAAGAGATGCCAAAACGACACGCTAACCAGCTCAATGTCCGTGTCCGCCAGGTAGGTCGGTCGGGGGGCAATTTAATGCCAGCTTCCAGCAAGCGCTGTTTCCAGTACGCGGCGTGCTTCTCCTCTGCCTGAGCTAATCGGCGATAGACTTCTGCCATCTGAGGATTCTTTTCCAGATCGGCCAGGGTATGATAAAGCGCGGCTCCGTCTATTTCTTTCTGTAAGTTCGCTTTATAGCGAGGTACATCTACATTTTCTTTCATCGTGGTTTTCCCGTTTTTCCTTGTGATATTCTATAATTATAGCATGTGGCATTAGATTGGGATCCCCATTACCATTGAACGCGATAATCAGGCGCATTCCTGCCCACTTACAGCTTATTCTAGTGATTAAATGAATAATACTCATATTCTTTACTGCTCAATGATATGGTGATTCATTTGATTTCTTTCACCCCTTGCAAGTGATGAATATCCATCATCTTCATTAAGAATAACAGATTACTTGTCCATTGATTTAGAGGATAATGCTTATATAGGAACGGATATTTATAGAAAAGGATAGGATGATGCACAGGATAGGCTTCCGCAGGAGCAGTTCTGGAAGGAGTCGGGTTTAATTTAAACTCGAAGGATATAGAACGAAAGCCTGCGGGAGAATGCGTTAATACAGGTGGTGAAATGCGTACTCGAATTTCAATCGACACAATTCAGAGTGAATTTGTAAAGGAAATTGTGACCATAAGCGGCCAAAATTTACTGGCGTGCAATCAATGTGGAAAATGCAGCGCGGGTTGCCCGTTAGCTTTCAGTATGGATGTCCTTCCAAATCAAGTTATTCGCTTTGCCCAGTTAGGTCTGGAAGAGGTTTTGCAAACTCAAACCATTTGGACTTGTGCTTCTTGCCTTACTTGTGTATCACGCTGCCCGAAAGGGATTGACCTTCCGCGCGTGATGGAAGCACTGCGCATTATTTATATCGAACGCTATGGAGATCTTTTCCAAACAGATCAAGTAACCCCCCAAGAAGCTGTGGAAATTCCTCAGCTGGCATTGATTGGTGGCTTTCGTAAATATTCGAAATGATTGTGGGCAGTGGAATTACCATCAAGAAACGGTATCCACAGCTGTAATGTTTTCAGGTTTGATAATGAGTAATAAGATGGAAACAGTAGTAATCCAGTTTGAAATAACGGAAACGAAGGTGCGACAATGACCCTTTCTTATTTTCCGGGATGCACACTCTCGACAAAAGCAGTCGGTTATGATCGCTCTGGGCGCGCAGTTGCTCATGCATTAGGTATGGATTTTGTGGAATTGCCGGAATGGCAATGCTGTGGGGCAACTTTCCCTTTGGCAACCGATAATGCGATGGCGTTGATTGCCCCCACCCGAATGCTTCAAAAGGCAGAACAGGCTGGTGGTGACGTTACGACTTTATGTGCAATTTGTTTTCATGTTTTACGCCGTTCTCAGGTTTTTCTTGAAAAGCATGACGATGTTCTGGAAAGGATCAATTGGTTTACCGAAGAGCCATATCATGGCAAGGCGCATGTGACCCATTTTCTAGAGGTATTGCGCGATCAATTGACCTGGGAAGGCTTGCGCCAGAAAATAACGCAGCCATTAAAAGGCTTGAAAGTGGCGCCCTATTACGGATGTCTGTTACTCCGCCCGCCCAATGAAATCCAGCTGGATGATCCAGAAGACCCCCATATTCTTCACGATTGCTTAGCAGCGCTGGGGTGTGAAGTGATCAGTTTTCCATATCAGAGTGAATGTTGTGGCTCTTATCTGGCTGTCAGCAAACCCGAGCTACCACAAAAATTGGCGGAAGAAATTATTCAATCAGCCCTTCGGCATGGTGCCCAAGCAATAGTTACAGCTTGCCCATTGTGCCAATTCAATTTAGATTATCCACAGCGAGCAGAAGCGGGTTTTCGTAAACAAACGTTACCGATCCTGTATTTTACTCAATTGATGGCGGTGGCTTTGGGGCTGCCAGAAGCAGATTGGGGAATTGAAAATCATTACGTAGACCCATTGGGGTTGCTTGAGAATTATCTGCCCGCGTCGGTTCAATCCGTAAATTCAAGGGAATGAGGACGAGAAATGGAGTGTCCTAAATTATGATTTATCGGGCATTAGTGGTTGGTGCTGGAATTGCCGGAATACAGGCCTCTTTAGACATTGCCAACAGCGGCTATGAAGTGATTCTCGTCGAGCAGGAGCCTTCTATCGGCGGACACATGGCGCAATTATCAGAGACTTTTCCGACATTGGATTGCTCGCAATGTATTTTGACCCCCCGCACCGTAGAAGTGGGACACCATGACCACATTAAGTTGTACACCTACAGCACTATTGAAGGAATTGAACAGGATGAGCAAGGGGATTTCCTGGTCCGTATTCGCCGGAAAGCTGCTTATGTCGATTGGGATTTATGCACCGGATGTGGTGTCTGTCAGGAAAAGTGTCCTTTCAAAGTAGAATCCCTTTTCGAACGTGGCATCGGCACCCGCAAAGTGATTTACACCTTATCCCCCCAAGCTGTTCCAAATAAACCAGTCATTGATGCAGACCATTGTCGCTATTTACAATCTAAATGGGATATCGAATCGGGGCGAGTTCCAGCATTCGATAGTAAAGGCAATCCAGCCAAACCGAAATGCGGTGCTTGTGAAAAATTCTGCCCGACTGGGGCAATCGATTGGGAACAAAAAGACCAGATAATTGAAGAAAAAGTAGGCGCAGTGATTTTAGCAACGGGCTATGATTTGATTTCCCAAATGCGTTTACCCGAGTACGGTGGGGGTAAGTTTGAAAATGTGATAGACGGGTTAGCCTTTGAACGATTGTTGTCTGCCAGTGGTCCAACAGCAGGAAAAATCCTACGCCCATCCGATGGTAAGGTACCCCGTGAAGTGGTGTTTGTGCAATGCAGTGGTTCCCGTGATCCTGAGCGCGGGGTTCCCTATTGTTCAAAGATTTGTTGCATGTACACTGCCAAACAGGCAATTTTATATAAGCATCATGTCCCAGATGGGCAGGCTTATGTGTTTTATATCGACGTGCGTGCTGGCGGAAAAGGCTATGAAGAATTTATTAATCGGGCAATGGAAGAAGACGGGGTGGTGTACCTGCGTGGAAAAGTCAGCAGATTATTCCCAGAAGGAGACAAAATAATCGTCAAAGGGGTGGATACGCTCAGTAAGCGTACCATCGAGATCGCATCAGATTTAGTGGTTTTGGCGACTGCAGTGATTCCTCGTCACACCAACCGAGCCATTGGGGAGTTATTTGGGGTGCAAAGTGATGAAAACGATTTTTATCTCTCCGCAAATGAAGAGATGGAGCCAGTATTGAGCGCGGTACCGAGAGTATTCATCGCTGGTTGCGCCTTAGGACCAAAAGATATCCCCGAAACAGTGGCACAAGCAAGTGGTGCAGCGGCAAAGGTTTTATCCCTTTTTCAGCAGGAGAAAGTTTTATCGTCTACACCGGTTTCAGTGAGTGCAGGAGAAATGGAGTGAGATTGTAATGAGCCGGATTGGTGTCTTTGTCTGTCATTGCGGTCATAATATCGCTGGTACAGTGGATGTAAAAGCGGTCGTGGACCAGGTGCAACGCCATGGGGATATTGCATTTGCAATAGATTATAAATATATGTGTTCTGACCCAGGCCAGCAATTGATCCGTGAAAGCATTACCAAATACCAATTAGATGGGGTAGTGGTGGCGGCGTGTTCACCGGCTATGCATGAAACAACCTTCCGCCGAACGGTAGCCACAGTGGGGTTAAATGGTTACCGCTGTGAATCAGCCAACATTCGAGAGCAAGTTTCCTGGGTTCACCAACAGGATCAAGAAGCAGCAACCCAAAAAGCAGTGGAAATTGTCTTATCTATTGTCGAAAAAGTAAAGGGTAATGAATGCTTGCAGCCCTTAATTTTGCCGCTCACCCATCGCACCCTGATCATCGGTGGTGGGGTTGCTGGAATGCGGGCAGCGCTGGATATTGCCGAGGCAGGGTATCCGGTAATTTTGGTTGAAAGATCTTCTCAACTAGGGGGGCGAATGCGCGAATTGAGCGGCACCTATTTAAACTTCCAGGCTGCTGCAGGCTTATTAGATATGATGATAGATAGAGTCCAGCATCATCCTTGTATTCAAGTGTTGACACGGGCAGAAGTGCAAAACCTTTCCGGGTATGTTGGAAATTTCCGTGTATCAGTCGAGCAGGAAAGAGATTATCCGAGTGGTGAAGAAACTGAAGGCAACCCTTCCGAAAATCAAAGTACGAAAGAATCATTCACTTTTGATATTGGCGCCATTATCGTAGCCACCGGCTGGCAGCCCTATGACCGTCAAAGCTTACCAGAGTATGGTGGGTTGGAAATCCCTGATGTGATCGATGGCTTAACCTTTGAGCAGATGCTTCGCACAGGTGGTGAAATTCGGCGTCCCTCAGATGGAAAAATTCCGCGCGAGATAGTCTTTGTGCAATGTGCCGGCTCGCGTGATGTAGAGCGGGGAGTTTCGTATTGTTCTAAAGTTTGCTGTATGTATGTTGCCAAACAAGCAATGATGTATAAAGAACGCGTGCCAAATGGACAGGCGTACGTATTTTATATCGATATCCGTTCCGCCGGTAAAGGGTATGATGAATATGTGCAGCGCGCCATGAGCGACTATCACACCTTGTACCTGCGCGGCAAAGTCAGCCGTATTTTCCAAGAAGGGGAAAAAGTGATTGTTTGGGGGAGTGATACCTTGACTGACCAGGCAATCGAAGTTGCCGCCGATATGGTGGTATTAGCAACCCCGATGTATCCTTCTGCAGGGGCGCAAGAATTAGGACAGTTACTCCATATCAGCACCGACCACTATGGATTTTATAACGAAGCCCATCCTAAATTACGCCCGGTTGAGACCTTGACCGCCGGTATTTACCTGGCTGGAACCGCCCAAGGGCCAAAAGACATTCCCGAAACGGTGTCCCAGGCAAGTGGAGCAGCCGCTAAGGTTTTGCAACTCTTCTCTAAAGATGAAATGACTGCTTCCCCGTTAGTGGCAAGTGTGATTGAAGAGTTGTGTTCAGCCTGCGGGGCTTGTGTCAAAGTTTGCCCATATGGCGCACGCGAAATCCACCCGCTCTGGAATTATGCCATTGTCAACCCAGCTCTTTGTCAAGGATGTGGTGCTTGCGTGGTAGCTTGCCCAAATAAAGCCAGTCAAGTGCGCAATTGGCGAGTAGAGCAGATAATGGAAATGGTGGATAAGGTGTTGTGATGTTTACAGTTAACCGTTATCCGTTTTCTGTTATCTATTAATTGTCGTCCAGGATTAGAAGTGATTAGGGAAATTTGAAATGCAGGATTTCAAAAAGCTGAGAGTTTGGGAGAAGAGTCACCAATTAGCTTTGTGTGTTTACCAGCTTACAGCAAATTTCCCGCAATTTGAACAATACGGATTAACAAGTCAGATAAGACGATCGTCAGTGTCCATAGCTGCAAATATCGCTGAAGGATGTGGTCGCCAGACAAGTAATGAAATGAAGCAGTATTTAACGGTAGCATTGGGATCTGCCAGCGAAACAGAGTATCATTTTTTACTCGCCCATGATTTGGGTTATATCAATAAAGAAGATTATGAACGATTACTTAATGAGATTACGGGTATAAAACAAATGCTGACATCGCTTATAAAAACTATCAAAGAGAAACAATCTTCTCGGAGATTTGGATAACCATTAACGGATAACTGATAACGAAATACAAATAACCAAAAAATGATGAACCAGAGTTTTTTAGCCCAGATTCGAGATCGCTCGCAACAGCCTCTATCCCTCTGTTTCCATTGCCACAAATGCACGGCGGGTTGCCCGGTGGTAAAGGAGATGGAGTATGGACCAGACCGGATTTTGCGCTTGATTCAGCTGGGAGAACGCGAGCGGGTGTTGCAAAGCCGCGATATTTGGCTTTGTGCAGCTTGTGAAACTTGTGGTGCACGCTGTCCCAACGGAATAAATATTGCGCGGGTGATGGACAGCCTACGGTTTGAAGCTATTCAAGCGGGAATTCAGGGCGCGGAGAGCGACGCTGTCAAATTCCATAAGTTATTCCTTTTTGTCGTCCAAACACTAGGACGCACCCATGAGGCTAGTTTGCTCCTTGCTTATAAATTATGGACGATGCACCTGATGGCAGATATGGATAGCGGCGTGCAACTCATTCTCAAGGGTAAGGTACCCATCATTCCCAAACGCATTAAAAATCAAAAAACTGTCCAGCAAATTTTTAATCAATGTGCTCGTTTAGAGGAGGAACAGGTGCCTCAATTGGAACAGGTTGGAGAGTAAAATGACGGCTTTTACCTATTATCCCGGTTGCAGCCTGGAATCGACCGCCAGCGAGTATGATGCCTCGGTGCGTGCGGTATTCAAAGCCTTGCAAGTCGAACTAAATGAAATTGAGGATTGGAATTGTTGCGGTGCTACTTCTGCCCATAGTCTGGATCCCCTCTTAGCCTTGGCTTTACCCACCCGCAACATCTCTCTGGCGCAAGCAGCCGGCAAAGATATCGTCATGCCATGCGCAGCTTGCTTCAACCGCCATAAAACAGCAGACTACGAATTGCGCCATGACCCTCAAAAGCGAGCACAGTTAGAACAAATTATTGGTTTTACCTATCAAGGAAATATTGCGGTTCGCCCCATATTAGATGTTATTGTCACCCAGATTGGATTGAAAAGCGTAGCAGAGCGGGTGGTTAGACCATTGCGTGGTTTGAAAGCGGTAGGATATTATGGTTGTCTGCTCGTTCGTCCACCGCGGGTAACCCAATTTGAAAACCCGGAAAATCCGCAATGGATGAATCAATTAATCTCAGTTCTCGGAGCTGAGGCAGTTCCCTGGTCTTATGCAACGGAATGCTGTGGGGGCGGGTTAACCCTCACCAAATCCGATATTGCAGCTCGCCTTGTGAGTAACTTGGCTGACCACGCCCGGGAAGCTGGCGCACAGACGATTGTCACCAGTTGTCCGTTGTGTCAATTGAATCTTGAAATGCGGCAGAGGGAAGACCCCAAAATGCCGATTTTCTATTTTACCGAGCTCATCGGATTGGCATTTAATTTAACCGAGGCTTCGGGATGGTGGAAAAAGCATTTAATCAATCCGCTTCCATTGTTAGATGAGGTATTAACACAAAAAGGCTAGAACAGATTATTAGTAGAGAAAAACAATGGCAAATGATACATGCAAACTATGAGTTTATAAATTTGGTAGATTGAGCGAAAATTATGACAGATACTATAGGAGAAAATAATAAAAAACCGATTGGAGCGGTGATGGTTATCGGCGCTGGGATTGGGGGTATGCAAGCTTCCCTTGACCTCGCCGAAGCCGGGTTTAAGGTCTACCTGGTCGAAAGTAGTCCGGCGATTGGCGGGACAATGGCACAGTTGGATAAGACCTTCCCCACCAATGACTGCGCCATGTGCATCATGTCTCCCAAGCTGGTTGAGGTCGGTCGTCATCTCAATATTGAAATCCTAACCACATCGGAAGTAATAGGAGTAGAAGGAGAAGCGGGTGATTTTCGTGCCAAAGTAAAACGAAAACCCCGCTATGTTAAACTGGACGCTTGCACTGGTTGTGGGGATTGCGCAACAGCTTGTCCTGTGCCACGCCTGGATTTATTCAATGGTGATTTATCGCTTCGAAAAGCCATCTATAAACCTTATCCGCAGGCGATTCCAAACGCTTATGCGATTGAAAAGCAAGGTATGTCACCTTGTCGAAATGCCTGCCCGATCAACCAACGAGCTCAAGGCTATGTTGCTTTGGTGCGCGAGGGCCGCTATTTAGACGCTTATCGTACCATCAAAGAAGATAATCCTTTCCCGTCTGTGTGCGGCAGAGTCTGCAATCATCGCTGTGAGGATGCTTGCTCATTAAACCAGGTGAGTGAGCCGGTGAATATTATGGCGCTCAAACGATTTGTCACTGACTGGGTTTGGTCTAAGATGGATCACGGCGAGCTCGATCCACAGGCAGTGAAGTGGCATGAAGTTCAAACAGATACCCGTCATAAAAACGTCGCTGTTGTTGGCGCTGGTCCCGCTGGATTGACCTGTGCTTTAGATTTACGCCGGTTGGGGTATGCTGTTACGGTATTTGAAGCCTTGCCAGTGGCAGGCGGGATGATGCGCGTTGGAGTACCGCAATATCGACTCCCTTATGAGTTGGTGCAACGGGAAGTTGATGAAATCCTGGCTGAGGGTGTGGAATTACGGTTGAATTCCCCGGTTAAAGATGTGCCAGGTCTGTTAGAGCAAGGTTACGACGCTGTTTTCGTGGCAGTAGGTGCTCATGGCGGAATTAAGCTGCCCATCCCTGGAGTGGATTTGCCACAGGTATTGGTGGCAACGGACTTTTTACGCCAAGTTAGCTTGAGCGCGACCGAAGACTTAGACCAATTTATCAAAGGGAAAAGGGTTCTGGTGCTCGGCGGTGGCAATGTTGCCATTGACGCAGCGATGAGCGCAATACGGCTTGGGGCGAGTTGGGTTGGAATGTCTTGTTTGGAAAGTCGAGAGACAATGCCAGCGCATGATTGGGAAATCCGTGATGCACAGGACGAAGGGATTGAGGTCTTCCCTTCGCGTACTTTCAAGGAAATCGCTCAAGATAACGGCAAAGTGACCGGCGTCCGTTGCACTCAAATCAACTTTCGTGGTTTTGTGGATGGACGGCCAGATTTTGATGAAATTACCGGCACGGAAGAAATCATTGCTGCCGATACAGTGATATTCGCCATCGGGCAGCGCCCGCAAGTGGAATGCCTTCAGGGAAAAGTGGAGATGGTGCGCGGTCGTTTTCCCCATGTTGATGAGGAAACATTGGCTACAAATGTCCCCGGGATTTTTGCTGGTGGGGATGTCGTGACCGGTACTTCCTTCATCGTCAATGCTATTGCTGCAGGTCACCGTGCTGCCACATCGATTGACCGTTTCTTACAGGGTAAACCGCTAAAATCAGAACTCCAACGACCTCCATTAGTTCAGCTTAGTGAATTAGAAATCCAACAACGCGCGATCACTGCTGCACAGGACTATCATATCCGCCATGATACCAAACAAAGACCCGCCGCAGAACGCAAACATGACTTTGCAGAGGTCTATCTAGGTTTAAGCGAAGAGGAAGCGCGCGCCGAAGCTTCCCGCTGTTTAGGTTGCGGGATTTGTTCGGAATGTTTGCAATGCGTCTATACCTGCCGTGCCAACGCCATCGATCACAATCAAGTCGAGACGATAGAAGAAATTCCGGTTGGCGCAATCCTGCTCACTCCCGGCGTAGAACCAATGGATGGTTCAATACGCCCAGAATATGGCTATGGAAGATATGCGAATGTGGTTACCAGCATCCAATTTGAACGCATGTTAAGCGCTTCTGGTCCATTCTCTGGAGTGGTTCAGCGCCCATCCGATGCCGCTCATCCGCGGAAGATTGCCTGGATCCAATGTGTGGGCTCACGCGATATCAGTTGTGATCAAGGATATTGCTCATCGGTGTGTTGCATGTATGCCACCAAAGAAGCCATCATTGCGATGGAGCATGATAGCAATATTCAAGCGACAATTTTCTATATGGATATCCGCGCTTTTGGCAAGGGATTTGATGCCTATATCACGCGCGCAGAAAAGGAAAATGGAGTTCGCTATATTCGCAGCATGGTTTCCAGTGTCAAAGAGGTTCCGCGGAGTAAAAATTTACGGGTTAACTATGTCACTTTTACAGCCGAAGGTAAGCCAATCCCTCAGGAAGAAGAGTTCGATTTGGTAGTATTGTCCGTTGGACTTAAACCAAGCTCTGCTGCAATAGAAACAGCTCACAGGCTAGGCATTCGGGTGAATGAATTTGGTTTTGCTGAAGCACCGCTTTATCATCCTGCCCAGACCAATCGAGAAGGTTTTTATGTAGCAGGGGCATTTAGTGAACCGAAGGACATCCCGGAAACAGTTATTGAAGCCAGTTGTGCTGCCGCACAAGCCTCCGCCTTATTAGCCGGTGGGCGCGGTACGCTCACTCGTCAAGCGGTTTATCCACCTGAAAGAGATGTAAGTCAGGAAGAACCACGTGTGGGTGTGTTTGTTTGTCATTGTGGCATCAACATCGGAGGGGTGGTAGATGTACCTGATGTTGTGGAATTCGCCAAAACATTACCGAATGTAGCTTACGCAGAACGGAATCTGTATACTTGCTCGCAAGATACCCAGCAAAAGATCACCGCTAAAATCCGCGAGCACGGTTTGAACCGCGTGGTGGTTGCCAGTTGTACTCCCCGAACGCATGAGCCTCTCTTCCAAGATACCATCCGCCAGGCAGGTCTGAATCCTCATCTATTTGAACTGGCGAACATACGCGAACAAGACGCCTGGGTACATCGTGCCACACCGCAAATTGCCACAGAGAAAGCCAAAGAATTGGTGGCAATGGCAGTAGCGAAAGCGCGTCGCTTAAAGCCCATTAAGCGCGGCACCTTCGAGATTTCTCACCAGGCACTGGTGATCGGGGGAGGTTTAGCCGGGTTGACAGCAGCTCAATCCATTGCCCAACAGGGTTTCCCGGTCTACCTGGTAGAACGGGAGGCGGAGCTAGGCGGGAATTTGCGGCATATTTTTGTGGGAGTTGATGGCAGTAATCCACAGGCGGTTTTATCTGAATTAATCCATCAAGTGCGTAGTGACCCACGCATCTCTGTCTTCACTGAAAGCGAAGTTCTAGATATTCATGGATATGTTGGGCAATATGTCTCTACTATCTGTCATAAGGATGGAAGCAGAGAGGAGATTCCCCATGGTGCCATTGTTGTCGCAAGTGGTGCCCGCGAGATCCCCACTCGACTTTATGGTTATGGTGAGATGGCGGGAGTGATTTCTCAGAGAGAGCTGGAAGCAGAATTGATGAATGGGACTACCTTACCACAGCGGGTAGTCATGATTCAGTGTGTCGATTCGCGCGATGATGACCACCCCTATTGCTCGCGTATATGCTGCACCCAGGCGATTAAAAATGCGCTGGAAATCAAACGGCGGTCACCCCAAAGCGAAGTAGTGATCCTATATCGTGATATCCGCAGCTATGGCTTTCGGGAACGCCTTTATCAGGAAGCTCGTCAAAATGGGGTGATCTTCGTTCAATTCGATCCCCAAACACCACCTAAGGTAAAACAAGGGACTTCGACGCTGGAGGTTGAGGTGTTATCACAACCGGAACAAGAATGGCTCAAGTTTGAATCAGAACGGGTTGTGTTGAGCATTGGGGTGGAAGCACAACCAGGCAATGAGGCGTTGAGCCAATTGTTGAAATTACCTTTAACAGCCGAAGGTTTCTTCTTGGAAGCGCATGTAAAACTTCGCCCAGTTGACTTTGCCGCCGATGGAGTTTATTTATGCGGTTTAGCACATTCACCCCGTGCCATGGATGAAACAATCGCTCAAGCAAAAGCTGCTGCCATTCGAGCGGTTGCACTCCTGGCAAAGAAAGAATTAACCGCCACTCCAATTATCGCCAGCGTCAATCCACGTTTATGTTCCGCGTGCGGGTTGTGCGTAGAGGTGTGTCCGTATGGAGCACGGCGTTTGGAAGCTGGTGCTGCGTATGCAGAAGTCGTGGCTGTGTTATGTCAGGGATGTGGGGCTTGTGTAGTAGCGTGCCCTAACAAGGCAAGCCAGCAGCTAGGGTTCGAATTTTTACAAATTGCAGAAATGATTGATTCGGCAATTGCATAAGAAATATTGCTGTGATACTTATTTGATTAATCATTGAGCACAATGAGGAATGATGGAAGATGAGTGAAACAACTTTTGAGCCAAAAATCATCGCTTTTCTTTGTAACTGGTGTACCTATACAGGGGCGGATCTGGCTGGGACCAGCCGGCTGCAATATCCACCCAATATACGCATAATTCGCCTGATGTGTAGCGGAGCGGTTGACCCCATTTATGTGCTTAAGGCTGATTTATCTGGGGCGGATGGCATTCTCATCGGCGGCTGTCATCCTGGCGACTGCCATTATCAGGAAGGCAATTACAAAGCCCGGCGGCGGATCGTTGCCTTGAAAGAAATCTTGAAAAATACTGGATTTGAAGAGGAGCGCATTTGGCTGCGCTGGATCAGCGCTAGTGAAGGTACACGCTTCGCCGATACGGTGCGGGAAATGACAGCCGCGATTAAAGCCATGGGTCCAAACCCTTACAAACAAATTTGGGCAGTCTAGTTTAGCAATAATCAGGAAAATAACTAACCGTCTCGAATTTCATCGGGACGTCATTCGTAAGAAATTTTGGCTGATGTAATGAAGAGAAAAATATGGAAGCAATAATCCAACTTGAAAATAGAAGTACCTTAGAAGCACTACAGGCGTTATTTAAGAAATTGCTCGCGGAAAAAATAGTGGATGCTTTGTTGTTACCCATGCGTACACCAAAAGGTACAATCACACCGGCTTTAGTAAGCAACCCCGATTTATTGGATCACGCTGATCCGCTTGCGCCGGTGCTGGCGGTCAATACAGCCACATTAGCAGGCAAAGTCAGTGTGCGTAAGCCGCGCGCCCGCGTTGGTGTTGTCATGCGATCTTGTGAGTTAAGGGCTTTGGTAGAGCTAACCAAAATGCAACAAGCTTGCCTTGATGATTTATTGCTTATTGCGATTGATTGCGCAGGCACCTATAATGTGCCGACTTTTCTAAAAAAAGAATCCGAATCAGACCAGCCATTATGGAAAGAGCTTTTCCAGGCTCTGCAGAAGAATCCCCAAAGTGATAATCCATCCTTGCGTTCCGCCTGTCAGATATGTGAACAACCCACTTTTGAAAAAGCCGCACTTCGCATAAAGTTGTTGGAAAGCGATTTAGATGAAGCGCTCTTTTTAGAAGTCGATGATTCACTTGCTGAAAAATTAAATCTAAGCCCTGCTCCAGCTAGCAGCCAAAATAAGGTCGTCAGCGAACTAATAGGATATCGAAGTCAACGACGCGATACAGTTTTTACAGAAATACACGAACGAATTGCGGATGAGAATGGAATCCAAAATGTTTTTGCCGCTTGTATTCGTTGTCATAACTGCATGACTGTTTGCCCGATTTGTTATTGCAAGACTTGTGTGTTCAAGAGCGCGGTCTTCGATCACGAACCAATGCAATATATAGAATGGTCGCAGCAAAAAGGCGCTTTTCGAATGCCAGCCGATACTATGTTGTTTCATCTTACTCGCATGAACCATATGGCGTTGTCCTGCGTTGGTTGTGGGATGTGTACCGAAGCTTGTCCAGCTGAACTACCGGTTGGATTGGTATTTCGCACGGTTGGTCAACAACTGCAAAAGACATTTGATTACCAACCAGGGCGCAGCATGGATGAGGCACTTCCTTTAGTCACATTTAAAGCGGATGAATGGACGGAGGTTGGTGAATGAAAAAGCAAACCTATTTCAAAACGAGTAGTAACCTGAAAAGTACACTCTGAAGGAGCGAAACGGAACACATCTTCAGGAAATGAGGAGAAGGAATTATGGCAGAAGCGTATGAGTTAGTTCCAATTTATATCATGGGAAAACGGTATGAAGTACCATCCAGCCTCACCATCATGAAAGCGATGGAATGGGCTGGTTATACATTGATTCGGGGTGTCGGTTGTCGCGGCGGATTCTGCGGGGCGTGCTCAACGGTCTACCGCATCAAAGATGATCCCAAACTATATTTCGGATTAGCCTGCCAAACAGTGGTGAAACCGGAAATGTATTTGGGACAGATACCCTTTTTCCCTGCCAAACGAGCCAGTTATGATATCAATGAGTTGGAGGCAAAAGCGACAACGCTTTTTCAGGTTTATCCTGAGATTTTACGCTGTTTGGGATGTGGTACCTGCACAAAAGCATGTCCGCAAGAGCTTAATGTCAAAGGATATATGGCAGCGGCAATGCGCGGTGATATCGAAAGTCTGGCAAATATGTCTTTTGATTGTATTATGTGTGGCCTTTGTGCCGCTCGCTGCCCTGCCGAAGAGCCTCAGTATAACATTGCCATCCTTGCTCGGCGACTATATGGTAAATATTTAGCACCACGATCAGCCCATTTAGCACAACGTGTGAGTGAGATTCAACAAGGCGCGTTCGATGCGGAACTCACAGAACTGAAAAACTTGGATAGCAATGCATTAAAAGAGCGTTATGTCGCCCGCACAATTGAACCATAAGGAAGGATGAGATGACCTATACTGCTGAAATGTTGGAAAGTATAAAAGTGGTTGAGGCTACCCGTGCCCAACGCATCGGTCAGGTATTCCCAACGATGTCGCTGGAAGAACGCCAAAAATTACTGAACTCTTTTCACCCAGATTATCTCACAGAAGGAATGCGAGAAATACGGGTTGGGTGTTGTAAAGGTATGCGTATGCCATTAGAGTTAGCTAAAGTCATCGAAGGAAGGCCTCATGTAAGTGAAGATTTCGATTTGAGTCAACCCGAATATGAGTCCGATATTTTGGTCATCGGCGGGGGAGGGGCAGGGGCAAGCGCAGCGCTGCTGGCACAGGAGAATGGCGCGAAAGTGATTCTTGCCACGAAATTACGCTTTGGAGATGCCAATACCATGATGGCTCAAGGTGGCATTCAAGCAGCCGATCGGCCAAACGACTCACCGGCAATTCATTACCTAGATGTGATTGGAGGGGGGCATTTTGCAAACTTTCCTGATCTGGTGGAAGCATTGGTTAAAGATGCACCATTAGTCATTGATTGGTTGGAAAGTTTAGGTGTCATGTTTGATAAATATCCAGACGGGACAATGATGGAAGAACACGGGGGAGGTACAAGCCGCAAACGAATGCATTCGGCGCGTGACTACAGTGGTGCAGAAATCATGCGTGTCTTACGAGATGAAGTTCGTAACCGTCCGGATATTGATGTGATGGAATTCTCACCGGCGGTTGAATTAGTACTAGATGATAAAGGTAGTGTCTGTGGTGCGATCCTGATGAATTTGGAAACCGGTCACTATTTTTATGTTAAAACTAAAGTAGTGGTTATCGCAACTGGTGGAAGCGGGCGTCTGCATTACCAAGGGTTTCCAACCACCAATCATTATGGCGCCACCGGAGATGGCATCGTGCTTGCTTATCGGGCAGGTGCAGAACTGGTATTCTTGGATACCATGCAATATCATCCCACAGGAGCAGCCTACCCGGAACAAATCTTAGGGCAATTGGTCACAGAAAAAGTGCGTGGGTTAGGTGCCCAACCGGTGAATATCAAAGGCGAGCAGTTTGTCTATCCTCTCGAGCCGCGCGATGTAGAAGCAGCAGCGTTTATTCGCGAATGCAAAGAAAGGCATTTGGGTATCGTCACTCCTGGTGGGCAACCGGCGGTGTGGCTCGATACACCCATGATTGATTTAATAAACGGTGCAGGGACGATCGAGAAAGCCTTACCAGCAATGTTTCGGCAATATCGTCGCTTTAATATTGACATGACCAAACAACCCATTTTGGTTTATCCAACCCTGCATTACCAAAATGGCGGGGTTAAAATTGATGCCAATTGCCATACGAGTGTACCGGGCTTGTTAGTAGCAGGTGAAACCAGTGGTGGAGTCCATGGACGCAACCGATTAATGGGCAACAGTTTATTGGATGTATGTGTTTTTGGCAGGCGTGCCGGAAGAACAGCTGCAGCTTTGTGTAAAGAAATAACCCACGGAAAACCAACATTGGAACATGTGTCAGCCTGGAATCGGCAACTCGATTCGGTGGGGATCAATGGTGCTCTGCGCTCACCGATTTTGCTGCCGGATTACGCTCGCAAAGGGTAAAAGATAAAAAAGGGGGAGAGATCTTTTTAACTATCCATTTCATTTGATATAGTGCCTGAGTCGGTTGTTAATTTAAAAAACCGACGAGATATTGCATTGCAAGTACAATGGTGGATTGGTCATTAGATTATGACAAGTTCAGCCATTCTTTTCATAAACATCTGGCCAACTTGCCTTTTATTATCCGTGCTTTATCTCAAATGCCAGATCCAGGGAACCAGGATGATTGCCACAAGGTAAATAAAAACCGTCAATAGACTCCCGACTTTGACAAAATCAAAAAATCGGTAACGCCCTAACCCATAGATCATCAAACAAGCTGGCTCTAAAGGGGTTATGAACGAAGCACTGGCACCGATAGCGATCATCACAGCAAATGCACGCGGGTTGAGCCCTAATTGAAGCGCTGTTCGGATGGCAACGGGTAACACGACTGCCGCGGCGGCTTGATTCGACATGGGTTGAGTAAGGAGCAGCGACAATAAGAAAAAACCGCTTAACAACCATACTGGATGGGCTGCCCCTACCCAGTGAGCCAATTGCTGCGCCAGAAACTGAGCCGTACCGCTTTGCTCCATTGCCATCCCTAATCCCAGCATGCTGCCAATCAGAATCACAATTTTCCATTCGACTTCACGATAAGCTTCTTCGGGAGTGATACAACGGGTTAAGAAAGCTAAAATAACCCCACCGAGAATGGCAACCGGAAGGGCAATGATGCCAATTGCGGACAATAACAACACTCCAACGAAGATCAAGGTGGCAGTGCGTGTGCGGCGGGTATCTAACCGGCGTTCCTCAATCTGGTTGATGATACGAAACATGCCGTTATTCTCCAAAGCCGCCACATCTTGCGATTCACCCTGAATCAAAAGCACATCACCTAATTTCAATACAATCTGATTGATTTTTTGCGTGATGGTTTCTTCTTGGCGATGAATTGCTAAGACATTCACCCGGTAACGGCTGCGCAAATTTAACCCGCGTAATGTCCGGCCGATCAAGAAAGAACGCGGCAGAATAATAGCTTCATAAAGCCGTTTCTCGAGACCCTGCATCTCTTGATTAGAAGCGCTTTCATGGTAGAGTTCTATCCCAATGTTATCTTTCGCCTTTAAAATTTGATCGCGGCTGCCTTCTACGAGTAACACATCTCCTTCGCGTAAAATCGTATTCGCGGAAGGTATGATCTGGCGGTTTTCATCACGGTATAGCGCCAGAATGGTTAGATCGAGTTTGTTGCTCAAATCCGCCTCAAAAATAGTTTTACCAATCAATTGACAATTTGGCAGCAGCACAATTTCCGAGATATAAGGGCGTAAGCCAAATTCATCCGCCAGGGTATCTGGTACCGCCCTTTGAGGGATGAGTTTTAAACCAATGGCAACCATATAAATAAGGCCAATCAGCATAATGGGTAATCCAACCGGGGTTAACTCAAAGAGGCCCAATCTTGCTTGCCCATACTGCTGCAAGATACCGCTGACGACAATATTCGTAGACGAGGCTACCAAGGTGACAGAGCTCGCTAAAATGGCTGCATAGGCAACCGGAAGGAGCACTTTGGATAGATTCAAACGAGTTCGTTGTGCCACCGCCGTACCAATCGGGACAAACAATGCTGTAGCAGCGGTGTTACTGATAAAACTGCTCGTGAAAGAGACGAGCGCCATCAACAAGAAGAGCAAATGGTTGGAATTGTTGTTCGTGCGCCCCAGAATTTTGCGGCTGATTAATTCAATTGCCCCGTTGCGGATCAAGGACGCAGTAAGGATGAGCAGTCCCACAATGATAATGATCGTTTCATTGCCGAAACCAGCAAAGGCACTCTCCAATGGCAGCAAGCCGGTCAGGATTAAGCTTAATAATACCCCCAGTGCAATAATATCAATGGAAAAGACCTCGAGAGAGAACAGGATCACCGCGCCAATAACGATGACCAACATAATGAGATGCTGGATTGTCATTAAGTTTCCTCCAGATTAAACGGCGAACAAATACTATTGTAACATGAAGGGAAAAGGGTTGAAAATAGAAAATGAATTTAATGGAGACGCAGTTTCCAAGCGCACCCAAAACCAACTAAACAAAAGGGAATTAAAGAATATCCAGCAATTATCCAGCCATAATATTGGGCGATATCACCAAAAAAGATCGGTCCAATCAATTGACCAAAATTTTGTCCCACGAGAATTAAAGCAAGTCCCAACCCAGCCCATTCTGGCTTGGCTACCACCTCAGAAGTAGCGGCAAAAGTCATCGTTGGGATTGCGCCAGCTATTAAACCTTGTAGAATCATGACCAAAATAATTTGCCAGCCACTGACTCGAAATGGAAATAATAGGAGAACGGCAATCGCTAAAAATGGTCCTGCCAGGAACCAACGGCGAGACCCTATGCGATCGGAGAGCCAGCCAGCAAATGGGGCAGAAAAAAGGATCAACATGGTCGCAAGACTACTGTAGAACCCAGCCTTATCCAATGAATAGCCATGTATTGTGCTTAAGAACGTAGGATAATAAGTACCCAATGATACCAAGACCAAATTAAAACAGGCAAAAGTAATGGCTAACAACCATATCCCCCGTTGTGAAAACGCACTTCGCATTTCTGAAAGCGGATTGGATGGCTTAATTTCCTTTTTTTCTTCCGGTGGACGACGAATAAAATTAGCATACAATAACGCCGTTAGAATGGTATAGCCTACTCCGAACCACCAAATCGATCTCCACCCGAAATGGGAATTTAAAGCAGGGGCAATATTATACATGACGATACTCCCAACCGGTGCCCAGGTTGCCCAAATACCCATCGCTGTTCCTAATTGGCGAGGTGGAAACCATTGGGCTAGTGTCGCCGGAGCAATCACTCCTATTAAACCAGCACCAATTCCCTCAATGATCCGACTGATAGCTAAGACGAAAAAAGTTGGTGCGATTGCCCCCATTACCCCACCAGTAATCAAGAAGCCAAGAGCTAATAATCCACTTCTTTTTGTTCCAAAGCGCTGTAATATTAGACCAGCAGGCAAAGCCAAAAGAAAACCAGTCAGGGCAATGGAGGACATCAAAAAGCCCGCTTGAGTCAAATTGATGTGAAGATTATGCATCAATATAGGCGTAATGGGAGGGGTTTTATATTGATTGAGCGGTGCAGCAATGCTGGCAAAATAAATAGTTTATTGAATAACCATGTCCTAATTTTGATAGATTTTCTTTTTCTCAGCTAAGATGTTTATTAATATTCAACCCGCCTTTCTTCCTTAATCAAGAAAAGCGGGTTTTTGTGAAGAGATACAGGGTCAGATTAGTACTTTCCGTACTCCTTATCGGTTTAAAGAATGAGGTGCAATTAATGTTTAAAATCGGTACATTAATTTTGTTTACAAACAAAATATTCGCATGGGTTCGTGATTTTAATATTATGAATATGTGCCATATTCAACTGCAGCTTCCATAATGGCTTCAACATTCTCCGGTTTTGATTCAGGTGGAATTCCATCAACAGACCCATCAAGGATCAATCCACCGTTATCCCCAAATATATCAATCAGATGTTTAACATAATCTTTGATTTGGGAGGGATTGCCGGTTACAAGCATTTGAGCAGGTATATTACCCCAAAAACACATAATATCACCGATCATCTTTTTAGCTTTGACAAGGTCAACTACATCAAAATGACCTAGCACTTTCCCACGAGGAAGTTCTGCTAAATAAGGGAGACGTGATGTGTAATCACCTTCAAAAAATGGCATCGGTAGTAATCCCTCTTTGATCAATTCTAGTATCAATGTTCTTAAACTTGGCCAATAAAACTTTTCAAATTGTTCATTGGACATGAATCCCCCTGCACCGCGATGCAATGGGATAAATATACGAGTAATCCCGGATGTTTTCGCTGCGCCTATTGCTGATTGAATGGCAAACGGAGTAAATAAATCAATAGCAGCTAATAGTTTATCAGGTTGGCGATAAATATCTAGCATTGATCCTCTCATGCCTCGGAGATTATCAGATATCCAATCGAAAGGTGCCTGTGCAAACGCAAATGTAATCAAGGGATATCCAGCACTTGCTAACTCTTGAATAAGTTTTGCTTGAGCTGCATTGAATTTATTCATTTCATCTCCAACCTCAATTAATTTTTGCAGCATATTTTTCACTGGCGGAACACCAACCATGGAAGCAAGGAACATAATTATAGTATAGCCACTCGATAACCAATGAAGCGGAGGCAATAACCCTAATGGTTCTAAAGATTCTGCCATGCGAGGTAAAACCTTCCGTATAACAAAATCGGATGGATTAGCGAGAAGCTCATCATATTCATCTGCAAGCATATATTCTTTTTCAACAAATTGATATGGCAGATTTTCTGATAAATGTTTTCCTGGCCAAACAAATGTCCTTAAGCCTAATTTTTCCATAACTGGTGATGGAAACATGGTAAATGGAGGTGGTGCCATGTCCCAGTTTAATTTTTTTGTAGATGATAACCAAGCTTTTGCTGTTTTTTCATAATCTGACATGGCCTCTGCATTAGTTAAGCCAGAATAACGTGTTACAAAAAACGCTGCTAAACTTGCAACTGGAACACGATCTGGCTTCGTTAGAGCAACAGCATCATAAAATCTCTTTTCTCTTGCTAAATATTCTTTAGATGGGACAAATGGAATATCAGATTGGGTTGACATAATTATCTCCTTCTTATGGCTTATCTATACCACTGATTGGCCATCTTGACGGCTGCCATGGCGTCACGCCCCCAGCCATCTGCACCGGTGAACTGACGGATTTGCTCGTCAATTTGGCCACCGCCAATCATCACTTTGACATCCTTCAAACCAGCGGCTTTCAGGGCCTCAACGGTAGCTTTCATTGGGTCATACGCGAGGGTGAGGAAACCGGAAAGTGCGACGACTTTCGCACCGGTTTGCCTTGTGGCTTCGACAAATTTCATCGGTGGAACGTCTACACCTAAATCGGTAACTTCAAAACCGTTGATATCCAGCATAAAAGCGACGATGTTTTTCGCAATATCGTGAATGTCACCCTCAACGGTGCCGATGACCACTTTACCAAATTTCTTTTGCACTGCTTCTTTTTTCAGGCGTGGTTTGATGATTTCAGAGATTTGTTTAAGCATTTCACCAGCGAGGATCAATTCGGGGATGAAACAATCGCCGGTTTCGAACTGCTTACCAATGATCTCCATAGCATTGCGGCAGGCCTCCAACACCTCTAGTGGGTCAGTACCTGCCTCTAACATTTGGTTGGTTATTTTCAGCGCATCTTCTTCGCGCATCTCGGTGATAGCTTGAACAAGCTCTTGGGACATAGGATCTCCTTTCATAATAAATGGTGGTCGTTTGGTTGTGTTTTCTTATGAGCCCTGGAGTGGCTCGAATAACCCCTTTCGGGCGGCGCGAATATAGTTGAGGCAATGAGCATCCCGCCCTAATAACAATTCGGTTGTCACAATCGTTGCTTGAATTTCTCTATCAAGTGGATCAAGAATGGCACAGTCTAGCCCAGCCATGAGAGCCATGGTCAGGAAAACTCGATTAATGTTCGACCGAGCGGGTAAGCCAAAAGAAATATTGCTCAATCCTATGGTTAAGTGAGCTTTGGGATATTCCTTTCGGACCGCTTGCATGGTTTCAATCGCGATCATAGCGGATTGAGTATTGGTAGAAACAGTCATTGCTAATGGATCAAGGTAGATATTTTCGTCTGGTAGCCCAAATTTGCGAGTCTCCTCCATTACTTTGTGGATAACTTCTAACCGCTTTTGACTGGTTTCTGGTATTTTCTTTCCATCCATCGCCAAGGCAATCACCTGACATCCATACTCTGCCACAATTGGGAGAATATTTTGCAGTCGTTCCGGTTCGCCAGAAATGGAATTGATCATCGGTGTCTTCTTTACCGCAGAAATGGCAATTTGTAATGCTTGCGGGTTGGCACTATCTAGGCAGAGCGGAGTATCTACCACCGATTGAATATTTTCTATTAACCAAAGAAGGTCATCTGCTTCGCGGCTTGGATGAGTGCCCGCATTAACATCCAACCAGTTTGCGCCTGCCTCACTTTGCTTGATAGCTAAATCACGAATATATGCAGCCTCTCTTTCTTCAATAGCTTGTGCCACACGTTTGCGGGTACCATTGATTTTTTCTCCAATTATTTTCATCTGTTTGCTCCTTCCGTGATTGGTTTAAGAAAAGATATGGGAAGGATTACCTCTGGTTTTGCGGATCAGTATTATTCGCGTATTTTGTTGATATGGAATATCCATCGTTCTTGCTGTATCGTTCATTCTGCTGTTACCTTAGGTATATTGAAATGGACATCTGCACTGATATTTTTTGGCTTAAGGAGTTTGAAATCTAGATAGGAGATAGTATGGCCAGGTTCAACGACCAAAAAATCATCATCCCAATCACCATTCAACATCTTTATGATCAATTCGTTGGATCCTTTAATCTCTTCAAAGCGAAGATGGAATTGCTCGGCGACTTTACGGGCATAGGCTACATATTGGCTTTTATCGCTGTTTCCGGTATCAATATAAACGAGACGAGTGTAATTTTTTAACATGGCATGCATAATCCGGTCAGCTCTTTCGACGCCATATTGGGAGATCAAGCGTTCATATTCGTCAAAGGGAGTATCAGCCACCTCAATCCACCCTTTTGTGAGGTAATAGGTGCCAATTTCTTTATGTGCTTGTTCACGGTAAGCTTTCTGAGAACCAAGAAAAATAGCGATACAATCATCTGTGCGCGGGATTACTAAGCGACAGTTGGTAGCTTTCAGACCGATTACTGCCATCGAGCATAAACCATATCCTAGCAAAATGGTATTAAATTGAGAGCTTGAAGCATCAATTGCTTCTTGAAGTCTTTGTCGTAAATTGGTTGGGGAAAGGTGTAATCCAAAATCGAGTACTTCATACTCTATATTCGGTGGAAGATAGGGAAGCATCTCTTCAATGACGGTTGCACAGGCGATAACTTTTGTTCTGGTGGTTTGCATTTCTCGATTTATCTGGTATAGTTATATAGGGAAGTTATAATCAAATTATATACTTCCCTAGGGAAGTTGTCAAGTAGTTGCAAAAATTGCTAAAGAGGTGCATAATTATATAGATCAAATGATGAGAGAAATTTCTATGACATTCGCTGATCGCGATCAAATTGACCGTGATTCTTATGAACCAGCTTATGTACAACTGGCATCCATTTTACGTCGTCAGATTGCGGAAGGGGTATTTCGACCAGGTGATCAGCTTCCGTCAGAATCACAATTGTGTCGTCGTTATGGCATCAGTCCAATGACTGTGCGACGTTCGATAAACTTATTAGCCGACGAGGGTATTATCAGTACTGCCCAAGGTCGGGGGACTTTTGTCAAAACTTTAGAACTTAGCACCGCAACATTTGATTTGCAGGAGCTAAAGGATCTCTTTAAAGCTGAAAATGGGGGTACTGTGAAATTATTGGATGTGCGGGTTGTATCTGCTGATGAACGTACTGCTCGCAAATTGGAAATCTCACCCGGCGCTCCCACGATTTATATTCGCCGTCTCTTTACCCGTCAAACAACACCCGTATTTTATCATCGGGCATACCTCATTTATGATCCGACCCGACCTATTGTAGAAGCCGAACTCGATGTCACCACACTGCAAGGGTTATTTGCGGGTGGTGATCACTCGCTTCTCAAATATGGACATTTATCCATTGAAGCGACACTCTTAAATGCCGAAGAAGCGGACTTGCTTAAAAAACCATTGCCCACCGCAGCATTTTATTTAGAGCATCTTTTTTATGATTATCAGAATCGTCCAATCAGCTGGGGGTGGTTTGTAATCCCTAGCGATCGGTTACATTTCACAGCTCATGTAGGTATTCAAGTTCATGACTAAAAATTTGCCAGAGGAAGGACTTACCATGTCAAAACAACAAACGCTTATTGCTCAACGCCAAGAGCTTATTCAAAATATTGCTGATTTGAAGGAAGAGTCTGCTTTGGCTTTAGTTGTAACACTATTAGAAAGAGAGACGAATCCCATTCAGATTGTACAGGATTGCCAAGAAGGCATGCGTCAGGTGGGGGAACGCTATGAAAAAGGAGAATATTATCTATCGGCTTTAATTATGGCGGGGGAAATATTCCGTGAGGTTATGGATATCTTAACCCCAATAATAAAAGAACAGTTTCAAGGTAATCATTCTGGCATTATATTGCTCGGTACCGTGGAAGGCGATATACATGACATCGGTAAAAATAATCTTAGTCTATTGCTAACCTGTTATGGCTTTACGGTGCATGATCTCGGAGTGGATGTTCCTGCCAGGGAATTTTTACGCTCAGCTTTAGATATTCATCCCCAAATCATTGGCCTCTCGGGATTATTGACCAGTTCTTATGAAAGTATGATGGAGACCGTTAAGCTATTGCGTAATGCACCCGATGAACAAGTTGCTCATACCCCGATTGTGATTGGTGGCAATCAATTGAACGAGCAGGTGTGTGAGTATGTTGGCGCGGACGCTTGGGTTAATGACGCAATGAGTGGGGTGCGCCTGTTTCAGCGTTTGTTGCAGACTGATACTATCGCGCGTTAAGGAAGATTTATGGCCAAGGTAAGGGTAAAATCCCTTTTTCACGCGCATCCGCAATCGTAACCCAGTTATAAGAAGGCTCCCCGTTTTCTACTTTCTCTTTGACTTCATACCATTCATCTTTTCCCATGCTAACCGCATCGCTGAAATCGGATTGACCAATCAAAGTCGTCTCGATAAAGTAATAAATGGAATTGGTTTGATCCGTTCGAATAGCGACAAAGGCATGTCCAGGGATGCCAATAATGGCTGGCTCCAGGCGGATTGCTTCAGCAGCGGAAGCGAAGAGCAGTGCTAGGTCAATGCAATTCCCAGCGCGCTGTTCCAGGGTTTCACGGGGTAAGCGGATGCGTTGGATGTCCCCAGGGGCATAAGTGACCAAGGTACTCAGGTAAGTTAGCCCATACTCATTTTGTTCGGCTTTCCATATTGCCTCTAAACGCTCCCATACATCACCATCTTCATCGTTATTGGCACCGTTATACCCTCCCCACATAGATCCGCTTTGTGTGTAATCCGCAGCGTGGCGTAATAATTGCTCAACCGCGGGATCATTCGGCGTGACCATGGCGCCAAGGAGTTCAAAGTCTTCCTGCTCGGTCATGCCAGGAATACTCCAAGGGAAATCGCGGCGGGCAAACACGAGGGTTTCACCGCTATCTTCCAGGAGTATTTTTTCTACTCCATTTTCTAATGCGCTGACTTTGATTTGGAATTGAGCTGGTTGTTCTACATTCAAGCGTTCAAAGGCGCTGGAATCCAAGCGCGGGTTTTGGCGTATTTCTTCTGTGCTTTGGGCATCTATGGTGATGGTATCCACTGATTTTGTGGTAAAGCCTTGTACTTCACTGCTGACCATAATTTTGACTGGTACTTCATTCGTATTGGTGATAGTGACAATCGTGAAATCATCCAGAATCGACCCATATAACGGATAAATAATGGAGATTAAGTCCGAGCGATATGTGTAATCAACATTGACTTTATCCAAGTCGACTTGCAATGTTGGCTCTACTGTTGCGGTTGGGGCAGCTGTTGGCTGTTGCGGGACGAATAAGCTGCAAGCCAAGATCAAAGCGCTGATCATTGCAACGGAGAGGAAAAAACGGATAGGCAGGTGGGTGTGTGGGGCAAGTGCTTTTGAGGGAATATCCGTTAGCTGGGTTGCGTTTAATTTGGAAGTAGATTTTTTCATTGTATATTTCCGTATTTATCACGAGGTTGATTTCATCATAGCAGATAATCTTAAAAAAAGACAGTCGTTTTCATAATAATTTTCATTAAACAATGGCATTGATGATCTGGGGGGAAAATCGGTCTATGAGGATTCGCACGCTGCCTAATGGAGCTTGCTTAGAGACAATTACTCCCCAATAATAATCGTTTTGCCCCAATATGCGGGTAAGTAAATAATACCGATCGGTGATGATGAGATTATCTTCAACCATGCCCAGTTGCATTTTCTGACTGATTGAATTGGCGATCTTGATGATGGTGGTATAAAAAGGGGGATACTCTTGTTGTTCTGGATGCAGGATGGCGTAAACAAGTTTGTTATCTGCAGCGGATACCAGAAAAGATCCCAGCAAATCCTCGCCTAGTTCAGTTTTGAGGGTCTGAAATATCAACTCAAGTTTGGAAGGATTGTGAAAATATAGATTGCTTTGCATAATTTATGAAGTGCGAACCAATGCTTGAATCTCACTATAATACATATTAATCGGTAACCCAGATCGATTGATCTCTTGAATTAATTCAAAGACAGCGCAAGCGCGAAATTCAGCCAGACAATAGAGGTTTTTTATTTGTTGATAGCGTTCATCGGTGACCTTGATCTTGCGCTGGTAAACCGGGCAGTTAGTCTGATATAAGCAGCGCACATTACTTTGGGAGGAGGCAGGCGCAGCAATCGTTGCTAAGTTAAAAGTTGGAATTTGTTCTGCAATCGTGCGCGAGAAAAAGAGTAAACTCCCCACACCGCGTGCGCTTCGGTCCGTGAAAACAAGCAGAAAAGCTTGATTGGTTGGTAAAGCACGCATCAGACAGTGCGCGCTATCAGTAGTAAAAAGGTCTTCCTCAAATTGCCCTAAGGCACTTTTTTCAACAATAACCGGCAGGATTTTAATTAAATGCGAGATATATGGAAGTGCTTCCTCAAGATACAATTTTCGGACCGCGTGTTGAGCGATAATTATTCCTTTTTGGCTCATAATAGCACTGCCTAAATAACCGTTCAGCTGAGAGCTGATCTCCTGTAAAAACAAGTCAGGGGAAAACCCAGCCTGTTTGTCCTTAGGTGGTGAAGGTGTTTGCTCGGGGTTTATAGAAGGAGTAGAAGAAGTTATTGGTAATTGATCCTCGAGCAGGAGATTGAGCCAAAAGCGGTCGATGGTTATGGCGGGAGGTTGTTTGCCGTCCTGCGTCTCATAATTGCCATTTTGCCATTGTAGAACTTGATGAATCACCATCTCCCCGGCTTGTTTATCCATTTTTGCATGGACAATATCACCGTCCTTGATGTAAACTTCAGCGACATTTTTTTGATGCTGGAGGATGAGACGCGCGGTTCGTTTTTCCAAACAATATTGCTGGATCAAATCTCTGACAGTGATTTCTTCAAGCTTACCCTTCATCTACTTTCCTTTTGTTTTTTATACAGCGTTTTCCAGATCACCTCTCGTTACAATTTTCGATTCTTTCGGAAGTAGTGATTCATCATTTACACCTGATCAAGCATAAATAACTAAGTCGTGCTCATTTCTTTGGATAGGGTACAAACGATCAAAAATTTTCGGATTCTTCTATTGTATTATTTTAACGCAGGTTTGTTCTTTCCCTACCTTACAAACTTGTAAACTTACGGATGAAAGAAAGAGCATATATCCTTTTAATACAAGTTTAGCCTTTTTCGTAATGATTGGTGATTTTCATTGGGTTGATGGATCGAGTTAAAGGGAGAGACTTGATCGATATCCCCCTTGAAACAGGCTTATTACTACCAGATAATCGTATAATGGGGAAAAGATTATCCATATTATCGGGTGCTGACCCTCGTCTGCATGAGGGCTTAAGTTTTGGCTTTCACATTTCTGGAGAAGTCCATGGCTAATCAAAGAAAAAAGGTTAGACGCATTTTTCCAAAATTTTCTCGAAGAACATTAAGGACGAGATTACTCAGCGGGTTCATCATCATTGCCTCGCTGCCAGTGCTCACTGCTGCAATTATCTCGCTCGCAATTGGTTTATTCAATTGGCGTCAGCAGTCATTTGAGCGGTTAGAAACCGTTGCCGATTCCAAACAAGAAGCAATCTTACGCTGGGCTGACTCGGTTGAACAAAAATTGGCTATTGCTGCCAACAGTGATTGCGGCTACGATCGCATTAATGTCATTGTCTCATTAGCTCGCGAGGATAAGTATCTACAATTTTACAATCGGGTAGTTCGCAACCATTTTGTCGATTTCCTAACCCAGGCTGGTGGCATTCAGGCATTATCTTTAGCAGATAGGAATGGTTTGATTATCCTTTCTTCTGATATTCATCAAGAAGGGGGTCATTTTTCCGATTTAAAAATAAATGAAGAAATCATGGCAAAGCCCAGCCTGTCCATAATCCGCCAGGATAGCACAAAGACCGAGACAATAGATAATTTCCAAATCCTTGCCAGTTCTCCGATTAGCGGTTTATCATCAGATGAAAAAGGGCTGCTGATTGCTCAACCACGTTTAGACCGACTGGTGCAAATATTAAATGATTACACTGGCTTAGGGAAAACTGGAAAAACCTATCTGATCACACCAGATCACTTATTATTTGCAGATAGCCGCTTACAGGATGATTTATCAAATCAAAGTAATCTAACCTTCACCCCAACGGAAGGCTTGCGCAAGGCGATTGAATCGAAAGCGGTTATTTCTGGTATATTTCCAGATTTTCGTCAGCGGGATGTTTTGGCAGTTTATCGCTGGTTGCCAGAGTTAGGGGTAGTCTTAGCGGTCGAGCAAGACCGCATGGAGACTTTTGCCACTATATTTGAAACCCTCGGGATCAATCTCGTCATTGTTACAATTTCATTAGCGGTTGCTATTGCCCTTTCGATGGTGGTCGTCCGTGACATCGTACAGCCAATCACCGACCTGGCTGATACCGCCACTTGCATCGCTGCAGGTGATTTAGACCAAATCGCGCGAGTGAATCAAACCGATGAGATTGGTATTCTGGCAAGTGCATTCAATAGCATGACGGCGCAACTGCGGGAATTGATCACCAATTTGGAGAAACGAGTAGCGGATCGTACCCAAGAATTGGAGCGTTTAGCCCTCCAATTGGAAACCAGTGCTCGGGTAGGCAGAGAAATAACTTCTATTCTGGAAATCGACGAATTGTTGAGCAAAGTTTCGGAATTGATAAGGGGTGCTTTTGATTATTACGGGGTACATATTTTTCTATTAGATGAGGGAAAAAATCAATTGATTTTTAATGGGACATGGGAAGACAAACCATATCATGTAACATTGGAAGTTGGACAAGACAGCTTAAATGGCAAAGCTGTCTTACAAAACCAGGCGATTTTAGCGAATGATGTTGCATTAGAACCAAGTTATCGCATGGATGATCATTATCCTGACACACAGGCAGAGTTAGTTGTACCTCTACGAATTGGCAATCGTGTTATTGGAACCCTGGACATTCTCTCCACAGAGAAACATGCCTTTAACCCGGATGACATGCTGGTAGTGCAAAGCCTCGGCGATCAAATTGCAATTGCGATCGAAAACGCCCGCTTGTATGAACGCAGCCGGGAATTAGCAGTGCTGGAGGAGCGTAATCGTATGGCTCGCGAACTGCATGATTCGATGAATCAATCATTATATAGCGTGATATTATTTACTGGTGCGGCAAGAAATGAGGCGGATCAGATTGGTTCACAAGCGATTCAGAACTTTCTCGAACGAGCGGAAAACATGGCAAAACAAGCCTTGAAAGAAATGCGATTATTAGTGTATGAACTGCGCCCGTTAGAGTTAGAAGAAAAAGGTTTCCTGGGGGCTTTACAACAACGTCTTGACACGGTGGAGGGAAGGGCTGGAATTGATGTAGAATTAAAAATCAATCAGCAATCCCCTTTACCTTATTTTTTAGAAGATGCTTTATTCCGCATTGTACAGGAAGCTTTGAATAACATTATTAAACATTCCAATGCTACCAAAGTGATCATCGAAATGGAGATCAACGAGGAAGTGTGTAAGATGCGGGTTGTCGATAATGGGATTGGTTTTGATCCCGCATTGATCCAAACCCGTCATGGGATGGGCTTGATCAATATGCGGGAACGGGCAGAAAAATTGGGTGGTAAACTTTCCATTAAGTCAACTCCTTCTCTAGGCACAGAAGTTGAATTTGAGATCGATTTTCGCCTGATTGCATGAAAGAGGAGCGCAGATGAAATCGGAAATAGAGGAAACTTTGATAAAAGTCCTGGTCGTCGAAGACCACCTGGTTGTGCGCGAAGGGTTGTGCGCGCTCATTAATTCCTCGCCTGGTTTACAAGTGATTGGTGAAGCCACCGATGGGAACGAAGCGGTGTCCAAAGCGCGTCAATTGAAGCCAGATGTGATCTTGATGGATTTGGTGATGCCCCGTAAAGATGGGATTCAAGCAATTCGCGAAATTATGCAGGAGAACCCACACGCACGCATTTTGGTATTAAGTAGCTATTCGGGAGAAAATATTATCCAAGCGGTAATGGCTGGGGCATTAGGTTATCTTCTCAAAGAATCTTCTTCGCGGGAATTGATTGACGCAATTATGGATGTCTATCGTGGGAAATTATCTCTCCATCCGCTATTAACACGCCGTATTTTACGCGGCTATAAACAAGGTGAAAGCGAGACGAAACTAGAAAATCAATTATCTGAGCGAGAGGTGGATGTATTGAAACTTTTAGCGAAAGGTTTGTCGAACCAAAATATCGCCAGCGAGCTTTGTTTAAGTGAACACACGGTTGCGAAACACATTGGCAGCATATTAAGTAAACTCAACCTTGAAAACCGCACTCAAGCGGCTTTATTTGCCCTACGGGTGGGCTTAGCGAAATTGGAGTGAACTACTTATTTTTTCTACCATCGATTGCTTAATATTAGGTATGAAAGCCGGGGGTAAGGGTTATATAATTTAACCTGAGATGAAACAGTTACCCACCATAAAAACAATCACACAATTTCCACATCGTGTCGAACTGATCGAAAACACTTGGATAATTCTCAAAGATGGCACACGGCTGGCTGCCAGAATCTGGCTACCAGAAAATGCACAAAACCATCCGATACCGGCGATATTGGAGTACCTCCCCTACCGAAAAGATGATGGTACTGCCATACGTGATCGGGTCATTCACGAATATTTTGCCGGGCATGGCTACGCCTCCATTCGAGTGGACATGCGCGGCAGCGGTGATTCAGATGGCTTGCTCTTAGACGAGTATTTACCGCAGGAGCAACTCGACGCGCTGGAAGTGATTGATTGGATTGCGCATCAACCCTGGTGTAACGGTTCGGTAGGGATGATGGGGATATCATGGGGCGGTTTCAATAGCTTACAGGTAGCTGCCCACCGCCCAGCGGCTTTAAAAGCAATTATCACAGTTTGCTCTACGGACGACCGTTACAGCGATGATTGTCATTATATGGGTGGTTGTGTTCTAGGTTCAGACATGTTGAATTGGGCGTCCATCATGTTCGCATATAACGGTTTACCGCCCGATCCAGAAGTTGTCGGTGAGCGTTGGCGAGCAATGTGGTTTAATCGTTTGGAAAATAACTCACCTTTCGTTGAAACCTGGTTGAGCCATCAGCTGCGTGATGATTATTGGAAACAAGGGTCAGTAGATGAAGATTATAGCGCTATCCAGTGTGCAGTGTACGCTATCGGGGGTTGGGTTGATCCGTATACCAATTCCGTCCCGCGCCTGTTGGCTAATTTAAAAGCACCGCGTAAGGGTTTAATCGGACCTTGGGCACATTCCTATCCACACACCGCAATCCCACAACCCTCTATAGGTTTTTTACAAGAATGCCTCCGTTGGTGGGATTACTGGCTTAAAGGAATTGATACGGGCATTATGGATGAACCGATGCTGCGGGTTTGGATGCCCGATGCAATTACCCCCCAGCCGCGTGAACTATTCTGGCCAGGGCGCTGGGTGGCAGAGGAATCCTGGCCACCTAAGAATGTGCAGCAGCAAATCTACTACTTGCATGATCATCGTTTAGAAGCATTCCCTTCGGGGGAAGAAGCATTCCAAATCAAAGGGGCTCAAACCTGCGGTTCTAATGCTGGGGTGTGGTGCCCGTATGGTACGATGTTTGGCATGCCGATCGATCAACGGGTGGATGATGGATTATCTCTGACCTTTACATCTGCACCCTTAAAATCCCCCATGGAGATCCTTGGATTTCCCATGGTAACCTTGAAAATTTCGGTGGATCAATCCAATGCCTTATTAGCAGTTCGTTTGTGCGATATAGCCCCCGATGGCAGTTCGCGCTTGATTAGTTGGGGTTTATTAAACCTCACCCACCGCGAGAATCATCACGATCCAAAACCGCTCCTTCCTGGAGAAGCTTATGTTGTAACGGTACAACTCAATGTAACTGCTCACCACTTGGCGGCAGGTCACCGTTGGCAATTAGCGGTTTCGCCAACCTATTGGCCGCATGCCTGGCCCTCTCCACAAGCGGTTAATTTGACCCTTTATCCAGGTGAAGAATCACACCTGATCTTGCCAGTCCGTTTGCCCAACCCACTAGATCAGCAACTGCAGGATTTTGATGCACCAGAAGGCGCACCGCCATTGGAGTGTGAAATCATCCGTCCTGAGAAAGCCTGGCGGACAATCCATTATGATGTCGTTTCCGCTCAATTGACGATGACCGATTGCATTGATGAGGGCAGACAAAGAATTATCAGCAACGATTTAGAATATGATTCGTTTATTAAGAACATCTTTTCCATCGTAGAGGGAGACCCTCTCTCTGCTCAGGTACGCTGTGAGCGCAAAATTGAAATTCGACGTGGTGATTGGGAAACCCGTATTCAGACATATAGTCTCATGACCAGTGATGCGGATTACTTCCACTTGACGAATGTTTTGGATGCGTACGAAAAAAACACGCGGATATTTACTCGCAGTTGGACGAAAAAAATCCCCCGTCTATGGGTTTAAGTTTTTATTTTCCTAAATTGATTTTATTGAGGAGGTGTCTGGAGAGAATGACCAAAAATATTCAAGATGATAATGCCCAAAAAATCAAGAAAAGAAGAGGTCAAATGATGAACAAAAAAACAAATGTTTGGATATGGTTGAGTCTATTCGTCATGCTCGCCATGCTGTTATCGAGTTGTGCTTCACCCTCCACGCCGCAAGCACAACCAGCCACAACGGAAGAAGCAACGACGGAGACGAGTGTTTCAGCTGCGACAGAAGCCCCTCAGCCGGCTGTCACACAAGAAGTTAGCCCTGCCAGCAATGAACCCAAAATCCTTAAAGTTCGTCTGCCCAAAGATATTGGCAATCTCGATCCTGCCTTTATCGTTGGTTCAGAGGATGATACAGTGGATCGGGCGGTAATGGAAGGGTTGATCCGCTACAAACCAGATGGCACCACTGAAAATCAGCTGGTGGAATGGATCAAGCCATCTTCTGATGGTTTATCTATCGACTTTAAACTGCGCGAAGGGATTCAGTGGCAGCGTGGCTATGGTGAGCTGACCACAGAGGATGTTAAGTTTTCCTATGAGCGGTTTATTGATCCCAACTTGAACGCCGTCTATAAAGATGATTTCGCTTCTTTAGATCATGTCGAAATCATCAATAAATACGAGGGTAAGATCGTCCTTAAAGAGCCCCAGGCAACCCTATGGACTACCACCTTACCCATGACTTCTGGTTTAATTGTTTGTAAAAAATTTGTTGAAGAAGTCGGGTTAGATAAATTTAAGACCGATATTGTTGGAACCGGCCCGTACATGTTAACGGAATGGAAACCCAAAGAGCGCATCGTATTGAAACGCAACCCGGATTATTGGGGCGAGCAACCATATTATGATGAAATTCAATTGATCCCCATTGACGATGATAAAGTCGCAGAAGTAGCGTTAGAGGCGGGGGAAGTAGATTTCAGTTTGGTCTCGCTGGCTTCGGTAGACCGCTTTCAAAGCGATCCTAATTATCATGTCGACCTGATGCCCACCAACAATTATAGTTGGATCGCCATCAATGTTGAAAATCCAAAACTGCAGGATATCAATGTCCGCAAGGCAATCTTGTACGGGATTGATGTGCCAAGTATTCTAACCGCCACGTATATGGGAAAAGCTCCGCAAGCTCGGGCATTGATCCCACCTGGTAATTTGGGATACTGGAAAGATGCTCCCCATTATGATCGTGATGTCGCTAAAGCGAAAGAATACCTTGCCAAGGCCGGATTAACTTCATTGGATTTGAATTTAGCCATCAACGATGTTACAGAATTCCGCACTTGGGCAGAGATTATTCAACAAAATCTCGCTGAGGTTGGAATCAACATCAATATTGTGCCACTCGATTCCAGCACCTATTGGGAGTTAGGGTCCGGCGACAAAGGAAAAGAAGTGGAACTGGTAGCGATGAATTATTCTGCCATGCCAGATCCAGCCTGGTTCACGATGTGGTTTACCTGCGACCAGGTGGGCGTTTGGAACTGGATGCGATGGTGTAATAAACGGTATGATGAGTTACATAAATTGGGTATCAAGACATTGGATCCAGCCGAACGGGAAAAAATCTATATTGAAATGCAACAATTATGGGATGCCGATGTCATTTCCGTTTGGATAACCAATCAGCCATTAGCGTATGTTTCCAAAGCGTCAATCCAGCCAGCAATGTATCCTGGCGGGCTTTGCCCAATGTTAAGGGATTTCAAAGCGACTGAATAAGCGTTACAATTTGATACAGGCAATAAGACGAGAAATCGTTCTGTTGCCTGTATCCTTCTTTTAGCCAAGGAGGTTGCCTAAAGGTGCTGGTTTACCTGATTAAGCGTTTTTTTATGACCATTGCAGTATTGCTTCTGGTGATGGTTTTTTTGTCTTTATTGGTTCACATTGTACCGGGGGACGCAGCGAAAACATTATTAGGTCCGCGAGCAAGTCCGGAATTAATCCAAAAAATCCGTGCCGCCATGGATTTAGATAAACCGGCTTATGTGCAGGTAGCAAATTTCTTGTGGAAAGTTTTACACGGCGATTTAGGGACCGACGTTTTTACCGGCGTTTCGATCAATCGCTTGGTTGGTTCTGCCCTTCCCCATACGATCATCTTAGCCATTGCTTCTCTGACCCTGGCTGTGTTAATCGGCGTCCCATTAGGTGTTTTTTCCGCCACCCACCCCGATTCTTGGTTAGACCGAATCACCGCTATTTTATCCATTTCCTTTACCACCATCCCATCCTATGTGGCTGGTTTATTTTTGTTGTTAATTTTCGCGGTTCAATTAAAGGTGATGCCAGCCATCGGTTTGGGTAAAGAAGGAAATATCAAAGATTACTTGATGCATTTAATTCTCCCTACGGTTGCACTAGCAATAACCTGGATCGGTTATCTGGCGCGCTTGGTGCGGACAAGCATGTTAGAAGTATTGAATGAAACTTATGTCCGGGCAGCCCGCGCATCCGGTTTATCCGAACGTTTGGTTCGCTACAAATACGCATTGAAAAATGCTCTGATCCCGACTGTGGCAGTTCTTGGAGTTGGTTTGGGGAGCCTGATGGGCGGGGCTGTGCTTGTTGAAGTGATCTTTAATCGCCCCGGCATGGGTATGTTAATTTACAACGCCATTAAAACCCGCAATTATCCAGTGGTGCGTGCAGGAGTGTTAATTGTGGCGTTCTTATTTGTTTTTGTTAATTTCCTGACGGATTTAATCTATACTTATTTAGATCCACGCATCCAACTTGGAAAACAGCAGCGATAAATTATGGAAAATGCAATCGCATCGCAGACAAGGAAAATAAATCTAGAACGGTTTGAAATACTGTGGGATATCCTGCGCCGTCCGCAAGGAGCAATCGGATTCGCAATTGTTTTCATCTTTATTATCACAGTCATTTTTGCGCCCTTTATCGCGCCTTATGATTATGCTCATCAAGACATCCCCAATCGTTTCCAAGGGCCATCCGTGAAATACTGGTTGGGTACAGATCATTTAGGACGAGACTTATTTTCGCGTTTGGTTTATGGCGCACGGATAGCACTGGGTGTGGCAATCCCTTCTGTCTCTATAGCATTAAGCATCGGTATTCTTTTTGGTTTACTGGCAGGGTATTTAGGCGGAACAGTGGATAACCTGATTGTCGTCTTGATGGATTCGTTGCAAGCTTTTCCTTCGCTGATTCTCTCTTTAGCGATCCTTGCTTTACTCGGACCTTCGTTGATCAACGTGGTTATTGTAATTGGGTTGACCTGGATGCCAAATTATGCCCGAGTAATTCGGGCGCAAGTGCTCTCCGCCCGTGAGGCAGTCTATGTTGAGGCGGAGCGCTCATTAGGCGCGACCAATCAACGCATCATCTTTTCCCATATCTTACCCAATGTCATTGCACCGGCGTTAATCCTCGCAGCAATGGATTTACCGTGGGTGATCACTTTCGAAGCCGGCTTGTCATTTATGGGTTTAGGTGTCCGTCCACCAACACCTTCTTGGGGGGTGATCTTATACGATGGATTTTACAACATCCGTCTATCTCCATGGCCAGTGACTTGGTCCGGGCTGGCGTTAATCCTCACAACGATGGGGTTCACTTTATTTGGGGAGACCTTGCGGGATGTTCTGGATCCCCGTTTATCAGGGACAAGGGGGATCTGATGGCAGCTATCCTAGAAGTGGAAAATCTTTCGATTACCTATCATACCCGCGAAGCAAAATTATCTGCGGTGCGGGATGTCAATTTTACCGTTGAGCAGGGCAAGATTGTGGGTTTGGTGGGTGAATCGGGTTGTGGTAAAAGCAGCATTGCCTTAGCTCTGATGCGGTTGTTACCACCAAATGGGGTGGTTTCAACCGGAAAGATGATCTTTCAGGGGCAAGATTTGCTGAATTTAAAAGAAAGCGCAATGCGGGAAGTACGCGGTCACCAGATCTCGATGATATTTCAAGATCCAATGACCAGCCTGAATCCAGTTTTCAGTGTTGAGCAGCAAATGGTAGATGCAATTCTGGCTCATGCTCCGCAAGATCAACGGCTCTCCCGTGCTGCTGCCCGGCAAAAAGCAATTGAAATGTTAGAACGGGTGGGAATACCGGATGCTAAAAATCGCATCCGCGATTATCCTCATCAATTCTCAGGGGGGATGCGGCAGCGGATTATGATTGCCTTAGCATTACAAGCCCGTCCGAAGTTATTAATCGCCGATGAACCAACTTCGGCGCTGGATGTGACACTTGAAGCACAAATCACCGAATTACTGCGCTCCTTAAGGGATGAATTTCAGACATCCATCCTCTATATCACTCATGATCTAGGCATTGTTGCCCAATTATGTGACGAAGTCATCGTTTTATATGCCGGAAATATCGTCGAGACGGGTGCGGTTTGGCATCTCTTCAAACAACCTTTGCATCCCTATACACAGGCTTTATTACGTTCTCATCCGACCTATGAAACGAACTCCCGCTTTCTAGCCACTATCCCTGGGCGAGTGCCTAGTTTATTGAACTTACCGGCGGGTTGTAAGTTTGCACCCCGTTGCTCATTTGCCCAGGAACGCTGCTTTGTCCAAGAACCAATCGCTGAAGAAATTGCAGGCCAAAAAGTGTGGTGTCATATCTATCAACCTGATTGGCAAGGTGCCAGGGAAAAATCCACAATTACCTTACCTGCCGATCAAGAAGCGGAAAAACCTTTTAATCGCTCAAGCTATTTAGACAAACAAGCGATTGTTCATGCGAATAAGGTTGAGGTGCACTTTCAAGAAAATCTTGGCTTGTTATCGAAATTACTTGGTCAAAAACCTTCTCCATTGAAAGCTGTACGTGGAATTGACATTATGGTTTATCGCGGCGAAACCCTGGCTATGGTCGGTGAAAGCGGGTCGGGAAAGACAACGTTAGGCAGAACCATTTTGGGTTTAGAACAACCAACCTCTGGCGAAGTAGATATCGATGGCAAACCATTAACGAAAGTCAGCGCAAGCCAAAAACGTTCGATGCGAGCAAAGATGCAGATGATTTTTCAAGACCCAATTTCCAGCCTTAGCCCACGTAAAACGGTCACGGAATTATTGCTTGAGCCATTTCGCATCCATAAAATTGCCGTTGACCCGCATCGAAAGGTGACCGAATTATTGGAAATGGTTGGCTTATCCGCAGAACAGGCGGATAAGTATCCCCATCAACTTTCTGGTGGACAGGCGCGGCGGGTGGGCATTGCGCGTGCTTTAGCACTAAACCCAGCCCTCTTAGTTGCTGACGAACCAACAGCCGGATTGGATGTTTCTGTTGCAGCGGGAATTTTGAATTTATTAAAAGAGTTACGAGAACAATTTGGATTGACGTACATCTTGATTACCCATAACCTCAATGTGGTACGGTTTATTGCCGATCGGGTCGCGGTGATGTACTTAGGGCAGATTGTCGAAATTGGCAACAACGACGATATCTTCTTTCAACCAAAACATCCTTATACAGAAGCGTTAATCTCCGCAATTGCCATTCCCGATCCAGAAATTCGGCGAAGGCGAAAACAAATCATTCTCGAAGGGGAAATACCCGATCCGCGTCATCCACCGGCAGGTTGTTCGTTTCATCCCCGTTGCCGCTATTGCCAGCCGCGTTGTGAAGTTGAAACCCCTACGCTTCAGTCAATTGAGCAAAGCGAACATCGAAGCGCTTGTTTTTACCCTGACCTGGTTGGGCAAATGCCCTGAACTGCGTTAATATACGATTTTCAATATAGTCAACCTGATTGGGGGAACATAAATCTATCTACCTACGTTATAAATAATAGTGAACAAGATTTCACAATAGATCAAATTACTCGAGATTAAGGAGAAGAGATATGAGAAGGACAATTTTTCAATTTATTCTGATTTTGATGGCAGGTGCGCTGCTATTGACTGCCTGCAGTTCAACACCTACGTACGCTCAAGCGACCAATACGGATGAGAAAAATCCCCGTACGCTCACGGTGACAGGTGTGGGCAAGGCTTATTTAACTCCGGATATTGCCTATATATCCATCGGTGTGCACACGGAAGATAAGGAAGCCAGCAAAGCTGTGGCAGATAACAATGTCCGCTCACAAAAAGTCAGCGAAGCATTGAAGAAATTCAACATTGATGCAAAGGACATTCAAACCACCAATTTCAGTATTTATCCGCAACAACAAACCGATCAATCCGGTAAGGTGGTAGGGATATTATATGTGGTCGATAACACAGTTTATGTCACCTTGCGGGATTTGAAACAAATCGGTCCGTTGTTGGATGCGGTGGTAAGCGCCGGAGCAAATACGATCAATGGGATATCCTTCGATGTTGCTGACCGTACGAAAGCACTCTCCGAAGCAAGAGCAGCAGCTGTGAAAGATGCCCAGACGCAAGCAAACGAATTGGCAAAGGCAGCTGGCGTTACCCTTGGGCAGGTAATGAATATCTCCATTTATGGTTCCAGCCCGGTGCCATCTTATGTCGGGAAAGGCGGTGGTGCAATGGCGGCGCAAGTTGAAGCGCCTATTTCACCGGGCCAGATGATTATTGAAGTAGATGTGAATATCGTCTATACCATCCAATAAAACACTTTTCCTTGTTCCTCCCTATCCAACAGGGGAGGAACAAGGTCTTTTCTCTAGCTTGAAATAACCTTTTCCTCCCCCTCATCGGTTTTGGGGGAGGACTGGGTTAAGGGGGTTGAATCACACCTCCAATATGGTAAGATAACAGTATGGAACAGAAATTGAGCTTTTCGCCAGCCAGGCGAGCTGGTCTGGTTTTTTTAGGGATCACTTTCTTTGTTTTTATTGTCGGGGGAGGGCTGAGTTTTTACATGATGTTAAAATCACCAATTGGAGGTAGCTTCTTTATTTATCTTGTGCTTGGTTTACTTGCACTGCTCATTTCAGCTTGGATTGGCTATCGGTGGTTGGCATTGCGCGGCGCTTTTTATACACTAGAGCGGAACGGTATTCGTATCCATTGGGGATTAAGGGTTGAGGAAATCCCTATGAACACCGTTCGCTGGGTGCGTTCCGTTCAAGAGGTGCAGCAAATTATTCGCCAACGGCTTCCTCTTCCTTTTGGTCAAATGCCAGGAGCGATTGTCGGTCAACGGCGTCTTTCTGATGGAAGCCTTTTGGATTATCTCGCTTCGGATACTCGGCACATGGTTTTAATTGCAACTGATGAAAGAGTATTGGTTATCTCACCCAGTAAACAACAAGAATTTATTTATGCCATGCAACGGCTGATGGAATTGGGAAGCATGGCGCCCTGGAAACGTCGCTCTCAATATCCAACGATCATCATCACCCAAATCTGGCAAAATCGCTGGGCGCGCTGGCTATTGATCGCGGGCTTGATCCTCAGTTTGGGTTTACTGGCGTGGGTGAGTTTAATTATCCCAAACCTGCCTGAAATCTATTTGACTTTTTATGCAGAAGAGCCATCACCCCCTACCTACCTGTTACTCTTGCCATTATTGAACGGATTCTTTTATATCCTGAATACCCTATTGGGATTATTCTTTTTTCGGCGCGGCGTGCAAATCGAGAGCCCAAGTACAACGACCGCAGTTGAAGGAAAGCCCAGGGGCGAGGTTTACAAAATTTATGCCTATTTGTTATGGGGAATCAGCCTGATTACCGGCATATTTTTCTATTTCGCGATTTCGTTCACTTCATATGTGGGATAACATTTCAGCAGTTCAATTAGGTTACGGCGTTTTGTTTAGCCTTGTTATCAGTGGCACGGCATGGTGGATGAATGCATTAAAGTTCAGCGGGGCTTGGGCTGCTTTTGTACTAGGTACCCTTATATTTGGTATCGGTGGATGGAGTTGGAGTGCCGTTCTGTTAACATTTTTTATTACCTCCAGTATCCTTTCTCATTTATTTGGAGGAAAAAAGCAAAAAGTAGAAGCTCAAATCGAAAAAGGATCCCGCCGCGATTGGGCACAAGTTCTGGCGAATGGTGGTGTTGCCCTGTTTTGTGTCCTGTTGAGAGGGTGGTTTCCCAATTCACCATTGCCTTTTCTTGCCGCCAGCGCCAGCCTGGCCGCCGCAAATGCAGACACCTGGGCAACAGAATTGGGTGTATTGTCCCCGAAACCTCCCCGCCTGATAACCACTGGTAAAATTGTAGACCGGGGTGTTTCCGGCGGGGTGAGTATACTTGGTTTATTAGCTGCGCTGGCAGGCTCTATTTTGATTGCAACCACTGGCTGGTTTTTTGAAAATAATCTGGCTTATTTCCTGATCGTGGCACTGAGCGGTTTCGGCGGGAGCTTGATTGATTCCCTTTTAGGAGCTAGTTTACAAGTGGTTTATTTTTGCCCGCACTGCGAGAAAGAAACCGAGAAACATCCCCTTCATTCTTGCGGGCAAAGGACGATGTACCAGCGGGGCTGGAAATGGCTAAACAATGACGTTGTCAACCTCGCCTGCACGATGTTTGCGGCTATCTTTGCTCTAATACTTGCTTTATAAAAAGCACATCAAGCGGTCGAAAAGCAACTTTCGCCGAATCGGACAATCCACCTGGCTAAAAGAATTTCACCACCGTGCAAAGGATGAAAACCCCCACAATAAATGCCAGCCAAACATAATCGCTCCAGCGAACGGTGAGAACCTCGATTTCAGTCGGCTTGATTGGTGCCCCAAAACCCTTCGTTTCCATGGCAATTTGAAAATCATTTGCCTTACGAAAGAGCAAGAGAATCAGGGGAGTGATGATGGGAATATAAGCTTTAAAGGCGCGTTGAAAGATATTCATGCGGTCAATATCAAAAGCACGGAGTTTCTGGGCTTCGACGATAGAACCCCACATCTCAAAAATGAGCGACGTAAAGGATAGAGCACTGACGAACATAAAGGTTGCTGTATTCGGAATGCGCAATTTATCCATTGCCGTCATGATTTCTGAAGTCGAGGTTGTCATCACAAATAAGGGCAATGAAGAAGCAGCTGCCAGCACGCGAATACTGAGCACAATCCCAAACCAGACTCCTTCTTTCGTGATAATTCCTAAATCCGCCTCCCATAATCTTAAGTGCCCAATGGTAATCAATGGGGTGTGCCCAAAGCGATAAGTAAAACCCTGGATAATGATAAGAAAGAGAAAAGTACCTAACAAGATTTTGAACAATGTCGCAAAACGGCGCAATTCAATCCGGGCGACAGTCCATAAAATCGCCGATAGACCCAACCAAATCAATAAAACCGGCATATCCGTTGGGCGAATAGGGTACATCACTAGAACCAGGGTTAGGGCAACGTAAGCCAATTTAACCAGGGGATGTAGGCGATGAATTGGTGTATCTAAATTGGTATAACGAAAAACAGGTTGCATAGTATGGTTTACTCCGCTCAAGAAAGAGGACTGAAATAATCGAAAAGCTGCTCGAGTGTCATGATCGTTGGTGGTATACCAATGGAATCTAAATGCATTGCCAGCTGAGTAGCAAAAGGGGGTATGACAAAACTTTTCTTGAGCTCATCAATCTGTACAAATACCTCAGCAGTTGGACCATCAAGCAATATCCGACCAGCATGCAGTACAATCAACCGCTGCGCATAACGGGCGATCAAATCCACATCATGAGTGATCATGATGATAGTGCTTCCCTTCTCTTTATGTAACTCCAGCGCTAGGTCGGCGAGTTGATACCGACCACGGTGATCCTGTGCGGTTGTGGGTTCATCCATGATTAACACCTCTGGGTTTAGAGCAATCGTGGCTGCCACTGCTAATTTACGCCGATCACCAAAGGATAATCGAAAGGGAAATAAATCCGCCTCGTCTTTTAAACCAACAAGATCGAGGGCTTCATCTATTAATTTCGGGATTTCATCATCAGGAATGCCTAAGTTCTGTAGTCCAAAGCGTACTTCATCACGGCAAGAAGAGGTAAACAATTGGTAGTCCGGATTCTGTAACACCAAGCCAATGCGGCGGGCAATTTCTCCCACCGATAAATTGTGAATACTCTGTCCTTTAAATAATACCTCACCTTTTTGAGGGCGCAAAAGACCCACAAAAGATTTGACTAAGGTGCTCTTTCCGGAACCATTTTGCCCGATGATCCCGATAAATTCTCCTCGGCGAATAGTTAATTGGATATTTTGTAAGGCGGTTACGGTCGGTGGACCGGGGAATTCGACGGTTAATCCACGTGCTTCTAAAATTGGCTCAGCGGGAGTGCTTAGCGATTGTGGATTCGGTTGCGCCTGCGTTATGGATGGATTCACCTTTAATTTTCCATCCATAACCGCTGTCTGAATTTCGTTGGCTAATTCCGTAATCGTTAAACTGGTTTTAATAGGAGGTGGGAGGTTTTTGGAAGAATTCGGGAAGGAGAAAAATTTTATTTGCGCGCGGATCATCGCAGGGGTTTTAATCCCGGCTTTATCCAATTCCTCAACCTGTGAGAACACATGTGCCGGTGTGCCTTGTAATACGGTTTGACCACGATCCAATACCAATACTTGATCTGCAAGGTGGAGGATCTCTTCCGTTTCATGCGTCGTCATGATGATTGCCAGATCGCCTTTGTGTTTCAATTCTTCGATTGCTTCGCCCACTTCCCAACGTCCTAATGGATCGAGTTGAGAGGTGGGTTCATCGAGGATTAATATTTTCGGTTTCATCGTCAACACCGCAGCTAATGCGGTGCGTTGTTTTTGCCCGCCCGACAAATCACGTGGATTGCGTTCTTCCAATCCGTTCATGCGGACAAGCTCGAGTGCTTCCTTGGTACGGCGAGCAATCTCCTCTCGTGCAATTCCTAAATTGGCAGGACCAAAAGCCAGTTCAGCTTTTATCGTGGGCATGAACAGCTGCACCTCTGGGTCTTGCATCAAAAGACCGCAGCGCTGGGCAGTGTTATACAATGGTTCATCCCAGGGATCAATGTCCCCGACTTGGACATCGCCGCGGCGCCTTCCCCCATAAATATGAGGGACAATCCCACTAATTAGGTAACATAAAGTGGACTTTCCTGCTCCATTCGCACCCAGAACAACGACAAATTCCCCTTTTTTGACGGTCAGATTCAGGTTACTGAGTGCAACAACATCTCCTTCATAAGTAAATGTAACATTTTGTAAATTGACGAGGTTATGGTTATCCATGTATATTCAGTGACTATTATCTCGCAAGGTAAAAGATTTATGCCAGGGAGGGAAGGCATCCGTGACATATTACCAAATGGCGCCCTCAATTTTGGGCAGCCCACTGCGTTCCAGGGCTTCGACAATCGGGATAGTGATGACAGCAGTAATCGCAGAAAGAGTGGGCACCCACCATGAGTAAGCTACATGGGTGGCAACGCCTAACTCGGCGGAAAAGTTAAACAAATACCAGTATGGTCGAGTCCATGGCAGCCACCAGATGAACATCGCGGCTAACACTGCCAGGAAAATACCGCCGTAGCGTTGGGTGCGATTCTTTGAGACTACCCACTGTGGGATAAGTCTTGTGCCAAGAGGTGTGAGGGCAATGATGGTTGAAGGAACCCAATAAATAGCTGCCATAATAAAATAGAGCGGTTCTGGAACGCGGCCAAATCCTGCCTTGGCACCAGGGATATAGAACGGGATCAACCACCCAAGAATTCCGACAACAATAAATAAGGGCACCGTGAATTTCCAATATTTGTCATCTTTGATCATCAATGCTACCAGGAAGGCTGGCAGTACTGCATTGAGCATGACATCGACCAATTGCAACGGATACGCTGCTGGGGCAATGAACATACCAATGACGCCACCGACGATTGCTGCTGCAACTCCGCCCAGCGGTCCTAACAGCAAGGGGGCAATCGCGCTCAGTGGGGTTGTCAAGGGTACATACCCGCCACCGCCAACATAGGGGAATATAGGAATAAGCCCGGCGACGCCGCAGAGAGCACCATAAAGCGTAACCCAGGCGATGGAGACACCGCCAATTCGGTTGGTGGATTGGCGAACTTTTTCAGTGCTGTTCTTTTCCATTGTCTATCTCCTTTCCGAAAAAATTTGTTTATACAAGAGGAGCCTTCCCTCCCATAGCCAATGATTAGGAGCGTTATTGGACGCGCGCCACGGATGCTGAGCCAACTGGGAAAACGGCTATTTTGCTGTTCGCACCGTGTTTTTCCAATAACTCCTCGATCCCCTGTTGCAAATTGCTTACATAATTAAAACCCGCTTCTTCTAATTCCGATGCGGGAATTCCATGGGTATAGATTGAAAGGTGTTTCTCGGCTTTAATTCTTGCAAGATTATAACCTAATACATTGAAAGTCACTTTCCCGTTACGGCGGGTGATATCACGCAAGAAATGCTGGGCGGTTTTCGTGCGGTCTTTCATTAGTTGATGGAATTCAGGATCACCCCAACCTTCTGGTAAGGCAGCAACCAGGAGAATGCTGCCCCCTTCCTTGACCACTGCATCGGCGTATTCAACCGCGCGCACACCTTGATAAAGGTCTAAGTCATAGGGATAAGCAGAAGTAATGGCGATATCGACTGCTTGAGGTAAGTCAACCTCAAAGACCTGTTTGGCTAGAGCAACCCCTTTCTGATAAACCATTTGGGGATCGCCTGCGAAAAACTTGATTACTTGATCGGAGCGGTCTAAAACTACATCAATCAGGAAATCAATTCCAACCATTGCGGCTGCCTCTTCGATATCCTGGCGGGTAGGGATATCAATCGCGCCGGCTTTGCGAAAGCCGAGTGGTACCATGCTGTGATTGGCGTTGATGGTGTCCAAAGCTGCAACACCAGGTACAATCAATTTTAATCCGCCTGAATATCCCGCATATGGGCTTGGCCCAATATGTCCAATGCCAATTCTTTTATCTGCTTCTACAACAAGGCGATTGATCCAAACCGGGGTGCCGCGTTGGGTAATCCCAAGAAAGACCTGATTTTCTTCGTCATCACAACGATGTTGCAGGATGCGATAGTTTTGGGCTATTTCTTCGCCAACTTTCCACTTTATTTCTTCTTCGGTAGAAAGGCGATGGGTGCCATGTGTGATCAGGATGGTGATATTTTGTTTTGGCACACCAGCTTGATGCAGGGTGTGAAGCACTTGTGGCAGGATGAGTGCGGTGGGTGTACTGCGGGTGTGATCGTCGATTAAAATCAAAATCTGCTCATGCCCCTTCACCATTTGTTCCAGTGGTGGACAGGAAAGGGGATTTGCAATGGCTTGGCGTAAATCTTCCATGGCATTGGCAAGAGGGGGTATTGGAGCGGGTTCGAATATCCCCAGTAGATTGGCAGAGGGTAACGAAACCGTTACGGTCGAATTGCCATATTTTAATTGAATGGAATAATCCAACTGGAACACCGGGTGAGCCTCTTAAACGAAGAAATTAAGAAATGTTTAATATCAACTTCAATATAAGGCAATTATGGATGACTGTCAAGAGATTTTATTAATATTATGGGTGTTCAGACGCTTGACATTTCCCGCCTCTCGGGATACAGTAAATATATCGGATATATCGTTTTGGAGGAAGTGTATGCCAGCTTTAAATCGTGTTCAATTAATTGGTCGCTTGGGCAATAAACCAACTACTCATTACACCCCCAGCGGGAAGAAAATAACCAGCTTTAATTTGGCAGTGGGTCAACGCTGGCGCGGGAAAGAGGGTGAAACGCGGGAAACTACCGATTGGTTCCATGTGGAAACTTACGGCAGATTGGGTGAAATTTGCGAGCAATATCTTGGAAAAGGGCGCCTTATTTATATCGAAGGAAGATTGCGCACCAGCCGCAGTGAACAAGATGGAGTAACCCGTTATTTCACCAAGGTGGTTGCCAATCAAATGCAAATCCTTGACCGTAAACCAAAAGAAGTCGAACCAGTCATTGAAACAGTGGAAGAAGAGATCGGAGTAGATACGGAAACGACAGAATAAATCCATTCGAAGCATCAAAAAAAAGAGAGCCTTTTATCAGCTCTCTTTTTTTATTTTCACCATACCCATCCTACTGCTTGTGATTTAATCTTTGCAAATAGAAATCGCAGGGAATAATGCATTATTCTCGAGATTTTAATCTGTCATCTTTCATGCATTGTTATCTAAGAGTAAGGCTTGTTTATCTCGATTTCCATTTTTTCGACTTTCCTCACCTTCCTGATTGAATCGGCAAGGCTTCTAATTGATTGACCATATCTTGTAAAACTTCAAATCCACCTTGCCAAAATTCAGCTTGCTCCATCGCAATACCCGCCCTGGCAAGGATACGCGCCGGCGCATCCGATCCGCCAGCTTCTAAAATTTGCAGGTAGGTCGGTTTAAATGCTTCCCCCTCAGACTTGTATCGTTTATAAAGCGACAAAACAAGCAATTGACCAAACGAGTAGGCATATACATAGAATGGATATTGGAATATATGCGGTATTGCCACCCATTCCCAGCGAAATTCATCGCTCACCTCTACTGCATCGCCAAACTGATGATGCAAATTCGCTAGATATGCATCCGCCAACTCGTTGACCGAAGCCCCATTTTGCACCATTTCATGTGCCTGACGTTCAAACAAAGCAAAATATGCCTGTCGTCCTATCGTAGCATAATTATCATCGAGCTGACGGAAAAGGATGTCTCTTCGCACTGCTTCATCTTTTTCCTCCGCCAGCAAGCGTTCGATCAACAGCATTTCTCCAAATGTAGAAGCGGTTTCTGCAAGAGGCAAGGAGGCATGAAAGGTAAAGAGATTATGCTTGGCAGCCATCATCGAATGGATGGCGTGGCCTAACTCATGTGCCAGGGTGGCTACATCTTCTGCCTTTCCCTGGTAATTGACCAGCACCCAGGGAGTAATATCATTGGTTACTGTTGCACAAAACGCCCCATCTTGTTTGCCTTTGCGAACCTCACTATCGAGATGGTTTTGATCAAAAACACGCTGCGCTTGTTGTGCGAATAAAGGAGAAAAACGGTGAAACGAATCAAATACCATATCCACTGCGGTTTCAAAGGGATAGGTCTTCTCTGCTTTAACGATAGGAGCATAAATATCATAGCGCCGTAAGCGTTCCACTCCTAACCAGCGTGCTTTCAAGCGGAAAAATCGTTGAAATAATCCCGCATTTTGTTCACAAACCTTTAGTAAGGTGTCAACAACCTCATCGGGAATATCGTTGGATAGATTACGAGCCGAAATAGGGGTGGGGAAATGCCGCAGTTCAACTTGTTCGTTATACCAATCACGGACAATGGCTTGGTACATCATACCCAGTATGGGGCTATCATTGCCGTATACCCGGTACAATTCTTGATATGCCCTTGCCCTTATCTCTGCATCAGAATGGCGGGCATAAACCATCAATTGCCCACGCGTCAGTTCTTTCTTTTCACCATCAACTTCGAGGTTAAATACATATCGATTCGTTATTGCGTCATATAAATTGCGGAGCGCCTGAACACCGGTTACATCTTTGATATTGACAACTTTTTCTTCCGCTTCACTGAGGGTATGCGGCTTGAAATGACGCATTGCCTCTAGCCAATAACGGTAATCACCCGATTGTTCCATTAACCGTTGGGCATTTTCATCATCCAGCTCTTTCCACCATAAACTAAAAAATATCGTGCGGTTCTGAATAGTTGCAGCCAATTGCTCCACTTGCGCCAAGAAGGTTTGGGCAGTTTGATTTTGTGTGTCGGCGCTGAACCACAATGCTCCATAATCATAAACCCGGGAAAGCAGATGATGGAGTTTCTCCAGGTTTTGGAGGATTTGATTAAATAATGGTGTCTCTATTGTTGGATTCAGTTGGGTTCGAAATTTTTCAAACTCGCTGGTTTGTTTTTCGATTTCCGCTAATGCATTTTTCATTTCTGGGCTATCATGAGCAGGAAATAAATCTGCCAGGCTCCAGGGTGCTTGTTGATAAGTTTTTGGCATAATGGTTTATCCTCTCGTTATTCAGACAATTTAAGGGTGATTAATTTTACTACAGGTTCGATTAAACATTGGCACGTACATGCATGATATCCCCATCTTTGATTAGATAATCTTTCCCTTCGAGACGAAGGCTGCCCTTTGCACGAGCTTCGTTCAATCCACCGAGGCGGAGCAATTCCTGATATTCGATGACTTCAGCACGGATGAATCCTCGTTGCAGGTCAGTATGAATCACACCGGCTGCCTCTTGAGCAGTAGCCCCGCGGGGAACTTGCCAGGCGCGCACCTCGTCTTTTCCGACGGTAAAGAAGGATTGCACATCGAGTAAATCATACGCCATGCGGATCATTTTTTGTAATCCCAACTCAGAAATGCCATAAGCCGTTTGAAACTCGCGCGCGTCTTCTGCGGAAAGTTGAGCGAGCTCCATCTCCAGCTTTCCTTGCAATGCCAAGATTGCGCTATGTTGATGAGGGTACTGAATGCTTGGGGGATTTTGCCCTTCGCTGAGATTGAGTACAATCAATAGTGGCTTCTGGGTTAGAAATCCAAAACCGCTCAGAAATTTTTTATCTTCTGCACTAAATTCAAAGTCACGCAGTGGTTGATCGTTTTCCAGAAAAGTTTTCATTCGCTGAAACAGATCTATTTCACTTTGTACCAGGTTTTTCTCTCGTCCACCACCTTTGCGTAATTCGTCATTTAATCTCTCCAGGCGCCGCTCGATGATCACCAAATCATTTAACAACAATTCACTATCCATCGCACGAATATCGCGTTGCGGATCGATATTCCCTAACGCGTGCATGATGCTGGCATCTTCAAAGCAACGCACCACATGGACAAGCCCGTCCATCTGACTGAGTTGATTTAGCAAGGCGCCCGGCAACCCCTTCTTTGCACTGCCTTCTTCTAGCCCGGCAATATCGGCAAAAGTCACCTTTGCATAGGTGATCTTTTCGGGTTGGAAGAGTTGCGCCAGGCGATCAACCCTTTCATCGGGTACATCCACTACTGCGGTGTGAATTTCAATTCGCCCACCGCTGGCAGAGGCAGGACGGTTGCCCCGAGTTAAAGCATTGAAGATGGTAGTTTTACCGGTTTGAGGAAAACCAATTATCCCTAATCGCATAAGAAACCTTTGATCAGAATTACGCCTTCAATAACCACTTGCGTTATCCTGATTATAACAGGAAGAAAATCCAAAATGATTATTCTCTTCATAGCCATTGCTCCGCTTCTGCACGAGTAAAAAATACGCTAATTTTGTTGAAGCGGTTCGATTCTTTAAGCACCAGCAATCCGCGCGTCGTGCCCTGGATGAGCGCCAATGGTTATGTATCTTCTCTCCCACTGGTGCAAAAATAACTTCTGGAAGAACGGTAAACTCACTAAAAATATCCTTGACCAGCGTTTCAACTTTCGATATACTTAAGAAAGAAATGCCGAAGTGGCGGAACTGGCAGACGCGCACGACTCAAAATCGTGTTCCCTCGGGAGTGTGGGTTCGATTCCCACCTTCGGCACAGGTGATGATATATGCCCTCCGCCACAATATCCTGGAGGGCTTCTGTTTTTTGAACAAGGGAGGCATCTATGCAGCGAACAAAAGATATCTTGGCAGTTATATTAGGCGGTGGCGTAGGGAAAAGGCTATATCCACTCACCAAACAACGCGCCAAACCAGCAGTTCCCATCGCAGGAAAATACCGCTTAATAGATGTTCCTATCAGCAATTGTATTAACTCCGGCATCCAGCGTATTGCCGTATTGACACAGTTCAATTCCGTCTCTTTACATCGTCACATAACCCAAACCTACACTTTTGATGACTTCCATGAAGGATGGGTGCAGATCCTCGCTGCTGAACAGACGTTGCATAGCAGTGATTGGTATCAAGGCACCGCGGATGCGGTTCGTAAACAGTTAGTCGAGATCCGCTCCGCTCAATCGGACTATACCCTCATCCTTGCCGGCGACCATCTTTACCGCATGGATTACGAGGACATGTTCCGCTACCACTTGGAGAAAGAAGCCGAGATTACCGTAGCGGTTCAACCGGTCGCCGTTCAAGATGCACCTCGATTTGGCTTATTAAAAAGAAATGAAGCGGGTTTGATTACTGCCTTTGTCGAAAAGCCACGCGATGTAGAGGTTCAAAAAAGTTTTATCAGCCGCGATGATCCTGAAAGACCATTCTTGGGATCGATGGGCATTTACCTTTTCAACACTGAAATCTTAGAAGAAGTCCTCGAAAATTCTGATTACGATGATTTTGGTTCTCAAATCATCCCCAACTCGCTGGAAAGATATCGTGTGTACGGTTTTGACTTTGATGATTATTGGGTCGATATCGGGACGATCCGATCCTTTTATGATACAAACTTATCCCTCGCCCAACCAAATCCACCCTTTAATTTTCACGATCCAGATCGTCCGATCTATACTCGTTCCCGTAATTTACCCGGAACCATTATAGACGGCGCCAAGCTGGATAATGTCTTGATTACCGAAGGAGGAGTCATCCGGGAAGCTGAAATCTATAACTCCATAATCGGTTTACGCAGTCAAATCGGCAAGCATGTCACCATTCATGATTCGATTATCATGGGGAATGATTATTATGAATCAGATCAAAACAGCGCATCAGCCTCAATACCGTTAGGAATAGGAAATCACTGCCACATTGAGTCGGCGATTATTGATAAAAACGTACGAATTGGCGATAATGTGGTAATCAAGAAGTTTCCCAAAGGGTATCATGACGATCAAGATAACTGGGTTATTGAAGATGGCATCGTGATCGTACCAAAGAATACGATTTTACATCCTGGCACAGTCATCGCACCGTAATACACTCGGAACTTACCGAATTTTTCTTCACATTCGATCAGAGGATAAAAAAATCTTGCCAATAAGGCAAGATTTTTTCTTTCAAGATTTTTAATCCGATTCTACTTAGCTGGTTCAACAACCTGTGTATAAATTTCAAATTTAGGCGGTGCTTCAAAATGTTTCTTTACCGCGCACAATTCTGCGGCGCGGATTAATGAATCGCGATACTTTTCGGGAAAGGTTGGTGGAATTTGGATTTCCAAATCAATTTTACCAACCATACCGCTCATTGGGTTGGTATACATTCGCTGAATGATACGGATACCATCCGTAGGGAGACCGCGCTGTTGACAAAAACCCAACACATAAATTCCTGCACATGTTCCAATAGAAGCCAGAAAAGTAGCAAACGGAGTGGGAGCCGTTGCTGCTGGCGGTTGATCGGTCTTCACCGTAAACGGACCAAAGTGGGCATCCACTCGCGCACCACCGGGAAAATCTATCATCATTTCCATGAGTAATCCTCCAAATTAATTTCAATATAAAGCTCTTTTTTAGATGTCATTCCGTGAAAATGGTTACAAATCCATACCATAATGAATAATGACTAATCATCCTTTTTGATCTCCATAATGATATGTTTCCAGGATAACTTTTTTACCCTAACCCCCTGTGGATAACTTGTGTTTTTCTGTGGATAAGTGGTTTTTCTGGTGGATAACTTGTGGATAGCGGTTGGATTATTTTCATTATTTTCCTTCTATTTTGCTTTTTGCTATTCTTTTGCGATATCTCCCTTTTTTATCCACAGAACGGTACGAGTTCTTTTTTTGAAAAATAGCCTATATCTAAGACAATTACTTTCTTATGCCCAAGATATGGTACTTCCAAACTGGAATAATTCTTTTCTCCACATATCCACAGACTCTACTAAGACGACTATTAATTAACATATAACGTTATACTGGTTGATCATTAACTTTTTCATTGGGTGGCATCAAAGTAGCGATTAATTATAGAATCGAAATTACTGTTCGAGTTTTGTTTAAGCAGAAGGAAAAAATCCTTTGTTGTTGCAATTTTATATTGGTAAGTGGATACATAGACCTTAAGGAAATGAAAAAACGCATCATCCCCCATTGCTTTTCGCAAATCTTCTAGAAATTTTGCGCCATTGAGATAGACTGCGTTACGATAGGATTCGTATGGGCTAGCGTTATTTGAGAAAGAATAAATGCTGCCATTGATAAAACCGTCTGGTTTAAAGAAATCTACTCGATAGGTCCACCACCAGGTTTGTGCTTCTGGATAGGTGTACTCATAAAATAATTTCTCGCTATAAGTCGCAAAAGATTCATCTAGCCATGGTTGTTCGGCTTGATCGTTTCCGATTAATCCAAACCACCATTGATGAGATGTTTCATGGGCAGCGATGGCAATGAGGTATTCGGCTGGGTTTCCTTGATAAAGATTATAGAAACCATTGCTCAGGAAATATAAGCCGTCATATTCCATTCCGTCCAGAAAGTCGGCTTCGACAACGCTCAGCGTTGCGTGTGGATAGGGAGAAAATAATTTTTGGAACAAATCTAAGGATTGCGCCGTTGTCTTTAGCGCAGCTTCTCCGGCTTGGGCATGGACCGGAAATGCGTAACCGATCACGAGGATATCCCCTACCATTTGCGTTTGAACGAGATAGGCATGGCTAACTGACCAGGCGAACGTTCGCGCCTTGGGAAGGACATAATGGATTTCGTTTCCATTCTGCAGAGCTGGTGCACTTGCCGCAATCGTCAATTGGCCGGGTTGAGTCTCGCCGTTATCGCTAACAGTTGTCGGGGCATGCAGGGTTTCTTTCCCTTTATTTTTAATGGTGACATCAAAATTGGACGTTTCATAAACGAGATGTTCCCCGAAATAGCCGGGCTGGTGTGCTAGCCAGCCTTTTCCTTCCGCATAAGGAGGAATAAAAGGATACCAATCTACCAGATTGGTTTGACGTTCGGTCCAACCAAAAGGTACCGGGCGGGTGGTGGGATTTGGAATGGGACGCGGAAGGTTGAGTTCGTATGAAATGGTAAGATAGATCTTTTGATTGGGGGGTAATGGTTGTGCCAACACTAAATGCATTTGATTGGTTTGAATGTCTGGAGCGGGGCTGGGGCTTTTTCCATTGACCATAAAATTATTTAGGTGGAATGTGCCTTCATAACGGTTTGGTTCAATCATCAGCACAATGTCTTCCAGCGGAGTATTGGTGCGATTGGTGTAGGTGATGGTCTCTTCCACTGCAACTTGGTGGAGAGGATAATTGAGCTCCACATTGAGTTTATATTGTGGAAGTGAATCATCCGGAGCGGATTCTGTTGGAGTAGGGATGAGCGATGCGGTAGGAGTTGCTAAAACCGCTGAGGTTGTTGTTGGCGCTGGAAGAGTTGATTGGGAAGAACTGGTTGGCTGAGGCAGGGCAGGTGAGCTACATGCAACATAAATGCTTCCAAAAAGAAAACAAAGTAGGCTTGTTTGTATTCCCCTGAGAATGGTTTTAATTCCTGGTTGCATGGCAAATAATCGAAAGGGTGCGTTTTTATATTTTTGATTTAATTCTAAGGAGGCGTTGCCCGGCTTCGTGCATCGTAGCGGGGCTTTTGGCAAAATTAAAGCGGACTAAGTGATGCACCGCTTCGTGGAAAAAACTGCTTCCAGGGACTCCTGCTACGCCAATTTCTCGAGCAAGCCAGCGACAAAAAGCCCAATCATCAACAAATCCTAAATCGGAAATATCCACTAGAACAAAGTAAGCTCCCTGAGGTGGAATATATTTCAGCCCTGCTTGGTCGAGGTAAGAAAGGAAAATATCCCGCTTTTCGCGATAATTTTCGATCAGGGTTTGATAATAGTGATCCGGAAAATTTAATCCAACCACAGCCGCTTCTTGTAAAGGTGCGGCGGTTCCAAGGGTCGTATAATCATGGACTTTTCGGAAAGAGTGGGTTAGTTCTTGCTCAGCAATAATATAGCCAATCCTCCAGCCGGTAATGGCGTAGGTTTTCGACAACGAACCACAGGTGATGCTGCGTTTAAACATCCCGGGTAGTGCTGAAAAATAAATATGGCGGTTTGGAGGAAAAACGATATGCTCATAGACCTCATCGGTGATCACATAAAAGTCGTAGGTTTCAGCCAGCTCGGCGATAAATTCGTATTCTGCGAGGCTAAACACTTTTCCGCTCGGGTTGGATGGATTGCAGATGATGAGAGCTTTTGCTCCTTTTTGAACCTCTTTGGTTAATTCAGCCCGATCAATTTGAAAATCCGGAGGACGCAAAGGGATAAATACCGGGATTCCATCCAAAAGATGGATATCCACGGCGTAATTTTCATAGAAGGGAGAGAAAACTAATACCCGGTCGCCCGGGTTGACCAGAGCCGCAAGAGTAGTCAACATCGCCTCGGTTCCACCGCAGGTAACCGTAACGTTGGTCTCTCCATCGAGAGATACACCGCTGAAACGAGATTGCTTGGCAGCCAGCGCTTGGCGCAGACGTAAGGAGCCAGCGGGATGCGCATATTGATTGTAGCCTTGGCGGATTGCTTGAACAGCAGCCTCGATCATTTCTTCTGGCGGGTCAAAATCCGGAAAGCCTGATGCCAAATTGATAGCATGAGTTTGCTCTGCCAGCACATTCATCTCGCTAATGGCAGATTCGGTAAATCGAGTGAGACGAGTAGAGGTTGACTTCATTGGTGATCCTTTATGTTCGGTTTAATCAAGGAGTTGCCATCTCTTGCCGAACGCGCTGATAAAGTGTTTCGGCTTTCAGTTCGCTCAATGTGTAACAGGGCGATTTGAGGTGTTCCGCAAGCGCTTGTGCCAAGCCTTGGTCAAACGCGGCGTGTTCCATATTTATTACCACGCAGCGTATTTTGTCTTCTGCAATCGCATCGGCAATGCGATGGGCTTCATCTTGGGGGGGAATATTGCTTAGTGAGACATTACCAGCGCCATCGGTAAGCAAGATAATCAGGGGATTGACATCTGGGTGCGCGATTTTTTCCCGTTTAATTACTTCATGAGCCAGGAGAAGTCCAGCGGAAAGCGGAGTTTTGCCGCCAACGGGAATATCTGCTAAAGCTCGTTGAGCGAGTTGCACGGAATTCGTTGGGGGGAGCACCAGTGTGGCATGGTCTTTTTGAAATACGACCAAGCCCACCCGATCGCGCCGTTGATAGGCATCAGTCAACAGAGATAAAATAGCGCCTTTTGTGGCACTCATCCGTTCAGCGACTGCCATTGACCAGGAGGCATCCACCACAAATAACACCAGATTTGCCGCTTTTTTGACGCGAATTTTCTTTTGAAAATCACTGGAACGGATGGCAAAGGCAACTTTTTGACGCTGTTCCAGCCGTTGTTGCTGGAATGGAGCAGCAGCACGCAAGGTTGCATCAAAAGCTAAATCACTTATATCCCCGGGAGCGGGGCGAGCCTGAATGTAACGTCCGCTTTTTCTCTCGGTGATCGTTCTGGATCTCCGCCCACCCAGTTTGCGGGTGAGTCGATCGAGGGGATTATCGATCTTGCGCGGGGTGAAAGTGTTGCCAATTTTCACTTTTTCACCGTTTTCCCACCAGTTCGTCCGTCCGCTATCGAAAACGGATTGGCGGGTTGGTTGGGTTGGATGCTGCTCAGAAGGCTCTTCGGTAATCTCCGCGCTCACGGCTTTTTTTTTTCTTGCGCTTTTTGTTCCTCTTCGGTCGAAGGTTCTATTTCACCTGCATTGACAACTTCGCCTTGCAGCTGTTCAATCCGTTCTTGCAGATCTTCCATGCTGATTTCTGATTGATAGAAGGGACCATGTTTGATACGATGTGGTAAAGCCAACTCCGCCGCAAGTGCGATGTCCCGATCGGTGATCTTTTTGCGTCCCTCAAAGGCAGCATGGGCGCGGGCGGTCTTCAAAATGACCAGATCGCCGCGGTGTCCATCCACATTCAGGGATGCAGACAGCGCAGCAATTGAGAGCAGGTCGCGCTGGGTGTACGTTACTTGATCTACCAGTGTGCGGGCATTTTCAATTTGGCGGGAGAGTTCTTCTTCTTTTGGCAGCCATTTTTTCCGAAAAGCCTCTGGATCTGTCTCAAATTCCAGGTTACGTTCCATAATCAGAACCCGTTCGCGAGCGTCACGGATACCGTGAATTTCAACCGAAAGGGCAAAGCGGTCCAATAGTTGTGGCCGCAGATCGCCTTCTTCTGGGTTCATCGTGCCAACCAGGATAAAACGAGCTGGGTGGCTGAAGGAAATCCCTTCCCGCTCGACAATATTCATGCCCATGGCAGCCGAATCGAGTAAGACATCCACGACATGGTCATCCAGTAAATTGACCTCATCGATATAAAGCAAGCCACGATTTGCAGCCGCTAACACACCCGGTTCAAAATGGCGTTCCCCTTTTTGAATCGCTTTTTCGATATCCAGTGTTCCAACCACACGGTCTTCGGTGGCAGAAACCGGTAGGTTAACAAAAGCGGTAGCGCGTAGTTCCACGGGTAAAGATTCGCCTCGTTCAACCCGTTCGCGGCATTCCGTGCACCATGTGGTTGGTTGGTCTGGGTCGCAACCAAAACGACAGTCTTTGACTACAGCAACCTTTGGCAATAAGGCTGCTAAAGCTCGGGCAGCAGTCGATTTTGCGGTGCCACGTTCACCGCGGATCAAAACACCACCAATGCGTGGATCCACCGCATTTAACACCAGAGCGCGTTTCATTCGCTCCTGTCCAACAATCGCTGTAAATGGATAAATAGCTGGCATTTTTCCAAAACCTCAAATAGTCCAATAATTTTTCACATACAATATTATCATAAAGGTTGTCAAGTTGAACCATCGGCTTTATAATTCACTATATCTTAATCATGATTTGGAGCACGCGTTTTTATGGAAATAAATCATCCCGCCTATGGCCAGGGGGTTGAGCCATCCGTTCAACCGCAACTGGAGCATCAAAACACCAACGCTAATGAGCAGAATTCAATGGAAAGCCTTTTAGGGCAAGAAGGGTTAGGCATCGAATTTCCGCAAGCTGGTGAAATTCGTCATGGTGTGATTGCCACCATTAAAGAGAACGAAATTTTGGTGAGCATTGGCACAAAATCCGAAGGGGTCATTTCCGGTAAAGAGCTGGATAGTATACCAAAAGAGGAGAAAGATGCTCTAAAAGTAGGTAGTGAAATACCCGTCTATGTCGTCAATCCGGAAGACGAGAACGGTAATGTCGTTCTGTCCTATATGCGCGCAATCGAGCAGCAGGATTGGCAGTACGTTACCGACCTATTGGCTTCTGGAGAAGTGATTGAGAGCAAGGTGGATGGGTACAACAAGGGAGGCTTGTTGGTGCCTATTGGACGATTGCGTGGATTTGTACCCGCTTCTCAAATAGGATTGGCACGCCGCGCCGCTTTAAGTGGAGATACCCCTGATCAGCGCTGGAGCAAGATGGTGGGGGATAAGATCATGGTTCGAGTAATCGAAGTGGATCAAGAGCGCCGCCGCCTTATCCTTTCCGAACGCCTGGCTTTACAAGAATCACGAGATAGTTTGAAAGATCGCTTATTGGAAGGAATCCAAGAAGGCGATATTCGTACCGGCCGTGTGACCAGCGTGGCAGAATTTGGCGCTTTTGTTAACATCGATGGCGCTGATGGTTTGGTGCATCTATCGGAAGTTTCTTGGGATCGGATAACTCATCCAAAGGATGTTTTAAAAGTTGGGCAGGAAGTAAAAGTAAAAGTCATTAGCATCGATCGCGAACGCAAGCGCATCGGTTTATCGATCCGCCAATTACAAGAAGACCCCTGGCTGCAAAAAGTGGCACACTTGCGCGAAGGACAACTTATCGAAGGGACGATCACTCACCTGACGAAATTTGGCGCATTTGCGAGGATTTCGGAGGATTTGGAAGGATTGATCCATCTCTCTGAAATCAGCGAAGAGCATATCAATCATCCGAAAGAGGTGTTGAAGGAAGGGGAGGTCGTTACCCTGAGAATCATTAAAATTGATCCAGAAAAACGGCGGATTGGGTTAAGCCTGAAAAAGGTGGATTCCCCTGCCTATGCCGATTTAGACTGGAAGATTGCTCTTGCAGAAGAAGTGCAAGAAATTTCTCAAGAAAACGCGCAAGCAGGAGGGCAGACCGCAGTGGAGTCTCCAGAAGAAAACGAAGAAGCAAGCTCAGCGGAAGCTCCTGCTGGCGAGCAGTCAACTAGTGTAGAATCCAATCCGAGTACATCGGAAGAGGAGCAAGCTGCGCAATAATCCTCCATGGAATAGAAATGGACAGATTGGGCAAAAACGCCCCCGCCACCCTCTGCGGTAGGCGGGGGTTTTATAAAATTAAAGGGTTTTCTATGAGTTTTATTAACTTTTCATTTTTGGAAAGAATGAACCCTGTTAGGATAAACAATATTTGGTAGAATCCAATTGGACAAAAGTCCTCGAAATCAAAATAAGAATGGTATTTACAAGAATGGTTGTTAGAATTGCAGGAGGTTAAACCTTGGCTGGGATGGAACGTTTCACCCAAAGAGCCAGGCGGGTATTAAGCCTGGCGCATCAAGAAGCCGAGCGAATGCGCCATAATTATATTGGTACAGAGCATCTCCTTCTTGGATTAATTGAAGAAGATGGCGGAGTCGCTGGGCGTGTGTTAAGAGAATTAGGGCTCGAACCGACGCGCGTGCAGGAAATGGTCGAGCGATTAACCGGCATGGGCCAATATCGCGGGGATAAACTAGATTTATCACCCGGGACACAGCAAGTATTGGAATATGCGGTTGATGAAGCGCGGCGGATGGGGCATCATTATATTGGTACAGAACATCTCTTGTTAGGGTTGATCCGCCATAACGAGGGAATTGCTATGGATGTGTTACGCAAAATGGGTATCACTGCCGAACAGATTCGCCGCCAAACACATCGAGTGTTGCAAGAATCTGCGACAGCGCGCCCTAGCACGAATGCTGAACAACAAAAAGCGGGAAAGCAGGAAGCCGCCCAAAAACCAAAGACACCCCTGGTGGATCAACTGGCTACGGATTTGACCACGCTAGCAGAAGAGGGCAAACTGGATCCGGTGATTGGCAGGCAGATGGAAATTGAGCGCGTCATTCAAGTGCTAGCGCGGCGGACGAAAAATAACCCTGCTTTGATCGGTGAACCAGGTGTTGGTAAAACCGCTATCGTAGAAGGGCTGGCTCAACGCATTGTGGAAGGGGATGTCCCCGCTCCTTTATTGAACAAACGGGTATTACAGCTCGATGTTGGTTCATTGGTAGCCGGCACGATGTATCGCGGTCAGTTCGAAGAGCGCTTGAAGCGGGTGATTGATGAATTGAAATCCTCCGGCGCGATTTTGTTCATTGACGAAGTCCATATGCTGGTGGGAGCAGGTGCGGCTGGATCCTCAGTAGATGCGGCAAATATCCTAAAACCGGCTCTCTCGCGCGGAGAATTACAAGTAATTGGTGCGACAACCTTAGATGAATATCGCAAATATATCGAATCGGATGCGGCGTTAGAACGGCGTTTTCAACCTATTCAGGTCGAAGAGCCCACTATTGAACAGGCGCTCGAGATCTTACGTGGTGTGCGCCCTGCCTATGAGGAGCATCACCGCCTGAATATTTCTGACGAAGCTTTGGATGCAGCGGTACGGCTCTCTGCTCGATATGTCACAGAACGCTTCTTGCCGGACAAGGCGATTGATCTCATTGATGAGTCTTCGTCTCGAGTGCGGATGTATAAGAGCCCGGCAGCAAAAACCGCCAAAGAATTAATGGAACAACTGCGCCAAATCCGCCAAAATCGCGAATTGGCTCTAGAAGACAATCGTTACGATGACGCGCAAGAATTGTTGGAGCGCCAGGAGGCGCTGGAACGGCAGCTAGAACGATTGCGCAGTAGCTGGGACCGCTCGAACAGCCCCGTAGTCTCAGCAGAAGATATTGCAGAAGTGGTATCGATGTGGACCGGCGTACCGGTAATGCAAATGGCACAAACCGAGTCGCAGCGATTGCTCAAAATGGAAGAAGAATTGCGCAGCCAAATCATCGGTCAAGAAGAGGCTATTCAAGCAATTGCCAAAGCAGTCCGCCGTGCCAGAGCTGGCTTGAAAGACCCGCGCCGCCCGATTGGATCCTTCATTTTCCTTGGGCCTACCGGTGTAGGCAAGACCGAGCTAACCAAGGCGCTGGCACGCTTTATGTTTGGCAGTGAGGATGCCCTGATTCAATTAGACATGTCTGAATTTATGGAAAGGCACACCGTAAGCCGTCTGGTTGGCGCCCCACCCGGTTATGTCGGTTATGAGGAAGCAGGTCAGCTCACCGAAGCCATTCGGCGGCGCCCCTATTCCATCGTCGTCTTTGATGAGATCGAAAAAGCCCACCCCGAAGCGCATAATATGTTGCTGCAAATTATGGAAGAAGGGCATCTATCGGATGCGCGCGGGCATAAAGTGGATTTCCGCAATGCCATCATCATCATGACTTCGAATGTTGGCGCTGATATGATCAAACGCCAAACCAGTTTGGGGTTCTCCCTGAAACGAGACCAGCAGCTCGAAGAGAAGCTGGCGTATGATGAGATGCGCAAAAAGCTGATGGATGCCTTGCATCGAGTCTTCCGTCCGGAATTCATCAACCGGGTTGACTCGGTGATTGTCTTCCGTGCCTTGAGCAAGGAAGACATCAAGAAAATTGTTGATCTTGAATTGCGAAAAGTGGCTGGACGATTAGCAGAACATGCGATTAGTTTGACCGCTACTCCGGCTGCACAGGAAAGATTAGCGGAACTGGGTTATGACCCTGATATGGGGGCGCGGCCATTGCGGCGGGTGATCCAACAGAAAGTGGAAGATGTGCTATCGGACGCCCTGTTGGCTGGTCAGTTCGATGACGGAGATATGGTGGTAGTGGATGTGGTAGATGGTGAGATCAAGCTGGTGCGGGCGGATGAACAACAGAGCCGGCCACCGGAAGAAGTAGCTACGGTATAACATGATAAAAAGGGGCTGTTCACTAAAGTTGAAACAGCCCCTTTGATCTGCTGTCAGTGAAAAAAGATGTTGAGAATATGAAATAAACCACTTTGAATCAACGTTAGAAAAAATGATTAAAAAATAATATAGACAGGGTCATCAACCCTGTCTATATTTTTATAAAGAAATTTATTCTATCCAACCTGATTGCGATTTAACCCGACCAGGCCTGCTGTAATCATCGCTAACGATGATAATACGAGACCAAACACCAGGACAATGGCACGCCAATCAAAGCCAGAGGTTTGCGGTTCACTTTCATTTGCTTTTACCCAGGGTGGAATACCTTGCTCGCCGGTTTGGTTATTTTGCTGCATTCCTGCTTGGTTCTGTGCTGGTGTTGATTGCGCATTGTTGTTTTGTCCCTGGCCGCTGTTTTGTAAGGACTGGTTCCCTGGTGGGGTCGTATGGGGTTGTCCGCTGCCGCCGCTGGGCAAAGCTTGCGCTCCGCTAGAAGATGAGCTGGAGTTGCGTTTCCAGGGTGGTCCATTGCTTTGCCCGCTGGTGGTTGATCCCCCAGATTGCCACCACGGACCGCCGCCGCCCCGTGCGGGTTCTGCTACCTCCGGTGCATTCGGTTCCCAGGAGCGGATGAAACCCACAATGGCTTGAATCTCTGCTTCACTCAAGCGGTCGCCCCAGGCCGGCATGGCTGTTCCTGGCACACCTTGAGTGATGATCTGTTGCAGCGCAGCATCGGTGGTATCGGTCAGATAGCCTTTGACATTCAAAGCGGGAGCGCGGCGGGTTCCCTGTCCATCCGCACCATGACAGCGGGCGCAGGATTGGGTGTAAAGGTCTGCACCTAATGCCAGGCTTTCTTCTGTGACGGGCACGGGTTTATTTGGGGCTGGCACCGCTCCTTCTGGAATTTGATCCCAATTAAGGATGAGAGTAAGCAATGCATTCAGATCATCGCTGTTCAAGGTGTTTTCCCATCCGGCCATGAGCGTTCCAGACACACCATTGCGGATGATACGTTCTAATTCCGCGCTTGGCTTTTCCCGCACAGCAGGATCGTTCAGAGCGGGAGCCAGGGATGTCCCTTTTCCATCTGCACCATGGCAGGCGACACATTGGCTGGCGTACAGTTGGATGCCCTTTGTCAGCAAGTCACCCTGCGGCAAAGCAGACACCTGAGATAAAATGGTTGGGTCAGGCTCGGTTGTGAAAGGTACTAGCGGCGCAAGACCTAAATTTACTACCCGGTCTTGGGTTGCCTGCCAATTCCCGTTTTGAATGAGGGTTACAATTTCGTGGATTTGATAGTCACTGAGCGGTCCGCCATCTTCTTTACTCCAGGCTGGCATCGCAGTGCCAAACAAGCCGCGGGCGATGATTTTGAAAAGACTTTCAGAATCTGACGAACGCAGAGCTTCGTTATCTAACGGTGGGGTTGCACCAATCCCTTCGCCGGCTAAACCATGACACACCGAACAGTTTTGCGCGTACAGGGTCATGGCTTCATCTAGGTCAATTGCAATTTGAGCCTGCTGGGCAGCCGCAATACGCTGTGGTTCTTTTACGGCAGTGAGGATTAAACCAATGGCGATGAAAGCGGTTGCAAGGAGTCCGATGAGAGTTTCAATTTTGCTGATGTTCATTGACCTCTCTTTTGATATGGGTAGATTGTTTAGAGAATTGTTATCCATAGCTGTCCTTATGCGTATACAACTTGGGTGGTGTCAAAGCGTTGGCGTTGGGTGGGCTTGCTGGTATCCACTTTAATCAAGCCATCTTCGATGGTGATGGGGAAAATGTCCAGCGGTCGTGGCGCAGGAGGGTTGAGTACTTCACCTTTGGTGGTAAATTGCGAGTTGTGACAGGGGCAGACGAACTTTCCCAATGTCTGATCCCAAGGAACGCTGCAACCGAGATGAGTGCAGCGTTGATAGACGGCAATAAAACCGCCATCTTCCAGCCTGACAAGGTAAAAACGCCCATTGGAAATATGAGTCACCGAACCAGGCGGATAGTCAGATACCTGCCCAACAGTAATAATGCTGCCAAATTCACCTTCTGTCAGGCGGGGTTGTAAATAAGCCAATGTTAAACCCCCTAATTCGAGCGCCACAATGCCGCCCAAACTGAACCAGGCGGTTTGGAGAAAGTCGCGGCGGGAGAGGGGGGTAGAGGTTGTGTTGCTCGTCATATATGTTCCTTTCATACCATTAATGAGTGGTGATATCCCATGGCCAGAATAATCCCATGCCAGGCCCGCGGAAGAATATCCCAATTGCAGTTAAAACGATCAGAGCGATAAAGAGAAAAGTGAAAAGGAATAAAATCCGCTCTTCTGCAGAAGCACCAAGAGCTTTTCGGATAAATTCATCTATTAGCATTAACCCCAGTAAAACAATCGCCAGGGGAATCCATCCCTCCGTGATGAGGCTTGGCCAGTCTGGCAGCCAGGCATTCCACTGCAAGAAGCGATCATCGATCACGACCCAAGCGGTTGTCAAAAGGATGCTTGAGCCGACCGCCATCAAACTCAAGAAACGCCCGCGCCGGGAACGAAAATAGACTCCCACATTATCTGGAGTGAAATCAATAAACGGAAGCAGGAATAACGCTCCCAGGGCCAGGATGGGTATGACCACACCGCCGATCAGGGGATGAAAATGCAAAAGGAGTTCCTGAATGCCTAAAAAATACCAGGGCGCTTTGGCTGGATTAGGGCTGAGGTCGGGATTGGCGATACCTTCCAAGGGGGCAGGGAGGACCAACGCCCAAACCAACAAGATGCTTAGCCAGAGTAAAGCCCATACCAACTCTCGCCGTACAAGATATGGGATGGTGGTCACTCGCTCGGGGTTGATTTCGGTTTGTCCACTGAGCGGTTTTGGAGTGGTGAGTCCTCCATCTTTGCGCACGCGCCAGAAATGCAAGGACATCAGCATAAAAAGGGCAAGGGGGATAAAGCTGATATGTAGGGAGTAAAAATTAAGTAACGTCGCTGCACCGACTTCTGGACCACCCAATAATGTTTGGCTCAGTGTTGAACCAACGAGGGGGACATAATTAAGGACACCGGTACCAACCGTAATAGCCCAATAAGCAAGCTGATCCCAGGGAAGCAAATAGCCGGTGAAATTGCCGGCAAGGACAAAAAGGAGCATGAGGACACCTACGATCCAGTTTGTTTCCCGCGGTGGGCGGTAAGAGCCAGTGGCAAAAACGCGCAGCAGATGCAAGACGCTGACGACAACCAGTAAATTTGCTGACCAATGGTGGAGATTGCGCAGTAAATCTCCAAACCAGACATTTGTGCGCAGGGAAAGGATATCGAAATAGGCTTGCTCTGGCTGGGGGGTGTAGTTCAATTCTAAAAATACACCTGTCAATCCAAGGATGAGGATAAGCATAGCTGACAAACCGCCCAAACCCCAGGAGTAGTTCCAGCGCAGGGTGCTGACCGGCACCTTAGCAGGATGCAGATGGAGGATCAAGTTATCAACAACCATGCGCATTCGTCCACGGTCATCGCTAGGGATAGGAGAGGGAGCCAGTGTTTTCCAGATACGGTTGATGAATGTGTCTTTTTTATTTGTCAAATTTTCTTTTTCCATATTCTTCCTTTTTTGGTTTCCATTCAGCCAGCCACTCAAAATAGCGGGGTCAATACGAATGAACGATTTTTACAAGTGAAACGTTTCCCAAAGCAGGTTTTTTCCCTGTTCAAGCGGAGATTGCTTCGGGGAAAGAACGCCCCCGCAATGAAGCCTGAATAGTTTCCTTTTCTGATGCCAAGGGATGGCGATAGAAAAATCAATATGCACGGTGTGTTCTCCATGGTTAAATCTCTTCTTGATTGGTTCATAGAATATCAGCTAAATATGAAAAAAATGTGAAGGTTAAGTGGAGATGTAATGGATTCCTTGACCATTTCTTCGCAGAATATCCGGATTTTATTCACAAGTTCTTCACATGCCTAAGATATCCTATGGGCAATGATCCAATCAACATAGGATCAATCTTAGAAAACAAATGATTATCGGAGGTAAAAGATGATAAAGAAAATATTGATTGGCGTTTTAGCTGCAGTTGTGATTGGTGCAGCAGGAGTTAGCGCCTATAATGTGTTAGCAGGGGAATCGGCAGTGAAGGCAGCTTCCCCAGCTCCGAATGGAGCACAGGCAGGTTATGGACAGGCTGGACAAGGTACTGCATACAGAACACCACTTGCACAGCAAAACCCGGCTCAAGGAACTGGGCTAGCCGGGGCAAACGCTCAGGGGCAACAAGCCCGCGGTAACGGATCGCGAGGCGGCGGAAATGGACGCCGTCAGGGTCAGAATGGCAATGGCGGGCAAAGCGCATACGCAACTCCCAATCCTCAGAATGGTTTTACGGAAGCCCTGTCATTTCATGGAACGATCAGTGCATACAATCCTCCCACATTCACGCTGTTAACGGATGATGGGCAGAGCATTAACGCTCAGCTGGGTAATCAGAGCTATGTTGCTAATTTGGGTTTGACCCTAAGTAATGGAGACAGCGTATCTATTAGTGGATATTGGGATACCAGCGGTGCATTTGCAGTTCAGCAAATTACTCTGGATAGCAGTGGACAAACGTATCTGTTGCGGGACAATTTAGGTCGTCCCTTATGGCGAGGTGGCGCTAACCATTAAGCTTATTCCAAAATAGATGAGGCGCGGTCGAGGCCGCGCCTTATTGTTTAACCCGGGTTATAATGTTCGTATGAGCAAAACCCACACCCAATATGTCTGTCAGCAATGCGGGAAGGTTTCGGCGCGAGATATGGGACGCTGCCCACAATGTGGTGCCTGGAACAGCTTTGTAGAAGAAATCATTGCTCCACCCGTTGCTGAAAGCAAACGTTTCCATTCGTTGTCTTCAGCGCGGTCAATCCCTCAACGCTTAATGGATATGGAAGGGGAAAGCGAAGAACGGCTTCCAATGCGCATGGGTGAATTTGCCCGGGTGTTGGGTGGTGGGTTGGTGCCCGGATCAGTAACATTAATTGGCGGTGATCCCGGAATTGGGAAAAGTACCTTGCTCCTGCAAGTCGCTCTAGAAATGGCACATCAGCATGTCGTTTTATATGTCTCTGGTGAGGAATCGGAGCGCCAGATTCGCATGCGCGCCAGGCGTTTATTGAGTCATGGTCAAAAAGGCGAGGCGGGCAATCCCATACCGGCAGATTTATATCTGGTCACAGAAACGAGTTTACCGGTTATTCTTGACCATGTCAGTGCCATTAAACCGCAGTTACTCATTGTGGACTCGATCCAAACCACTTATTTACCCGAATTAGAATCCTCGGCTGGATCGGTATCCCAGGTTCGGGAAACGGCTTCCAGGCTGCGGGAGCTGGCAAAATCTAGCGGTGTGGCGGTCTTCTTAATCGGACATGTCACTAAGGATGGTGTGATTGCCGGTCCACGAGTTTTAGAACATATTGTGGATACGGTGCTTTATCTCGAAGGGGATCGTTTTCAGTCTTACCGCTTGCTGCGTTCCGTCAAGAATCGTTTTGGTGCGACCTCAGAAGTGGGCGTGTTTGAAATGGCGGAACGCGGCATGGTAGAGGTGCCTAATCCTTCTGCAGCGTTTCTCGCCGAGCGGATGGTAAACGCACCTGGTTCGGCTATTGCGGTGATGATGGAGGGCACCCGGCCTTTATTGGTGGAAATTCAAGGGCTGACCAGCCCCACCCCCTTCGGAAACCCGCGCCGTACCGCCAATGGCGTGGATTATAACCGCTTGCTTTTAATAACTGCTGTGTTGACCCGCCGTTTGGGATTGCACCTTGGTGAACAAGATATTTTTGTCAATGTGGTGGGTGGATTAATGATCGATGAACCGGCGGCAGATTTGGCAATAGCCGCAGCAATTGCTTCTTCCTTTCGCAACCATCCCATTCGGGCTGATTTGGTTTTGATTGGGGAAGTGGGCTTATCTGGGGAGCTGCGCATGGTCAATCAGCTACAGGCCCGTTTGCGAGAGGCAAATGCTTTAGGGTTTACCAGTGCGGTTGTGCCCCATCGTGTTGGCGGCGGAGAAGCTTA
>Ga0078972_1001683_pt1 | contig 80385 bp, 85 predicted proteins | sample YelNatPaOPGAMG01_FD_67568 | JGI IMG/M metagenome (GOLD analysis project Ga0078972, IMG submission 67568) | Hot spring thermophilic microbial communities from Obsidian Pool, Yellowstone National Park, USA - OP-RAMG-01 (SPADES assembly) (version 2) | ecosystem: Environmental > Aquatic > Thermal...
CGATATTTTTGGAATCAAATAATATTTTATCATTGAATTTATAGTAATTATATGTTATAAATAGTTAATATCACATTAATCGGCGTGAATAATAAAATAAAAACAAACGAGGTGAAATAAACAATAAAAAGAACCTTATGCATAATAATATTGCTTACGCTGATCGCGTTATTGCCTTTGAGCGCCCATGCCGACGGGAACTGGTATTACGGCTCCGGTAATTATGTCAGTTCCGCTCCGGTAAAGCCTACGGGACTTAAGTTTTATGTAGACGGCACCGCGATAACGACTTACGGCTCGAGCGCGTTTTCCGTCATATTCGATTGGAACGGAAGCTATAAAGGGCATGTGAGCGCCGTCGCGCAGTACCCCGATTCCGCTTCAGCGTATCCCGATTATTTTCCGGTCAATACAGATAGCAATATGTTGATAACTATTCAAGGTCAGACGCATTATTATAAATCAAACGGAGACGAAATAACGATTACTTACCCAATGGATTCGACATCGATCTATAGATGCAAAATATGTCTTAACTCAAATAAAAGCGCCTTCAATGTCAGCGGTTCATATAGTTCAAATTATCTCAAGAAAGTGATCCGTCATGAAGTCGGTCACGTTTTCCTTCTTAAACATCCTTCTAACTTATATTTCAGTTCCGTTATGCATACGGGCGCCCCTGATGGTTCAATTCATTCCGCTACAATAACAACGGACGACAGGAACAATATAATAGCAAAGTGGAAATAGTATGTTAATAAACGAAAGGAGCGATATAAAATGAAAAAGACCTTAATTATCCCTATTTGCTTTCTGTTGACGCTGTTGGCGGCTTCGTGCGCGGCGCCCCCCGCCGCTTCCGGCTCCGGGGAATCCGGCGACACGGGGATACCTTCCGGTATCGAGGTCGTCCGCGTGGCGACCGACATGACTGTATTTGACGATCTGAAAGAGATCGAGGATTATTCGACTGTAATCGTCGAAGCCGTCGCGAGGAAGAACCTCGGGCAGGAAGTAACGACCTCGTACGATTACGGTTTAAAAAAGTATTTGACCGGCGCAGGGTTTACGAAATGGGAGATCGAAGTCACGAAGGTATACAAGGGCGACGTAAAGACGGGAGACATGCTGCCTTTATTGCTGCAATATTATATCTGGACGACTGAGGACGGAAAAAAACAGCTTATCACCGGTTCCTATTTAAAACCGGCCGTAAAAGATAAAAAATATCTTGTGTTCTTAATATATGACGATCGCAACAAAGGATACTGGCCGGTTTGCGACTACGAGGGCATGTTCGCGGTGCCAACGGACGATATGAAGGCGAAGGCGAAGGCCGGAACGCTTTCGCAGTCCGATTTCGACGTGTACGACGGGGAAACTCTGCATTATCTTATCCCGATATACCGCGAGGTCGCGGACAAGTATTTCAGCTGAAAGCGCGGACAAAAAGCGTAAGAGCGCGGGACTTGCCCCGCGTTTTTCTTTTTCCGTAAAAATCGATGAGCTCGCGATTATGCGCCGCGCGGGGTCATTTTTATTGCGCCCGGAAACGTAATAATCCCGTGAACAAACACATATATCTTAACCATGAACGAAAGGATGAAATTAAACTGGAAAGGCGCGCTTCAAAAATACCTGCCCGAAAGGATCTTCGGGGCGCTTGAAAAACTTGACGACGGGTTTTCGGAAAAGGCCGAGGAGATAAGGCTGCGTTTGGCGCGGCCTGTTATGGTCTATGCCTGCGATGGGGGACATCGCGTCGGCGCAGACGGGAAACCGGAAGATAAGGAACTTTTGATAACCGAAGAGGACCTCGATTCCGTTTACCGCGCGGTGACCGGAAAATCGCCGTACGCGTTCGAGGACGACTTAAAGCAGGGCTTCATAACGCTCGACTGCGGGATAAGGGTCGGCCTCGCGGGAAGCGCCGTGATTTCCGGAGGCGGCATAAAAACGTACAGGAGCATAAACGGCATTAACTTTCGCATACCGACGGAGGCGCCCGGAATAAGCGAAAAGCTGATGCCGTACATTTCCGAAGGCGGGAGGCTTAAAAACACGCTTATCGTGTCCGCCCCGCGGCTCGGGAAGACGACTCTCGCGCGCGACATAGCGCGCAGCGCCGGGAGCGGCCGCGGCGCTGCGTCCTGCAAGGTGACGCTCGTTGACGAGAGGCAGGAGCTTGCGGCGGGAATATACGGCAGGGCGCTGTTCGACGTCGGGCTTGAAACGGACGTCATATCCGGCGTGCCGAAGCATTTGGGAGTCTTCATGGCCCTGCGCTCGCTTTCGCCGGACGTTATAGTCACGGACGAGATAGGCAAGAGCGAAGACTTGGAGGCGCTGCGCGAGGTAGCGAACGCCGGCGTCGTGATGATAAGCACGGCGCACGCTCCGGACTTAAAAAGCCTTTTGAACAGGCTGTTCTTCGCAAAGGTGTTCGACGAGCGGCTGTTCGACGCGTACGTCTCGCTTTCCGCGAGCCTCGGGCGCGTGACCGTCGAGCAGATACACGACGCGACGGGGCGGGCGCTGATTGAGTCGCCTTTCCTGCTTTAAGGAGGGCGGGCATGAAACTGATCGCGTGCCTCGCGATAATCGCGCTAAGCGCGTACATAGGAAGGCTGATGGCGAAAAGGGCGGCTTTGCGGCTCGAGTTCGTGAGGCAGTACGAGCAGGCGATGATAACGGTCACGGACAGGATCGCGAAACTCAACGTCGAGCTTTACAGGGCGCTCGACGTTTCGGCGTGCCCCGCGCTTTGCGGATTCTTCCGCGACTGCTCGCGCAGCCTGCGCGAGTGCCCGCAGCGCCGCTTCGCGGACGTCTGGGGCGTCAGGCTCGAAAAGGAAAGATTCGATTTTCTTACGGCGGAGGATATGAGGCTGATAAGAAGCGGCGGCGAGGCGCTGGAGAACCTGTGCGCGAACCCGAGCGAGAAACAGGCGCAAGCCTATATCAAAAGGCTCGCGGCGCACGCCGAAACTGTGGAAACCGAAAAACGAAAGAAAAGCAGGCTTTACAACACGGGAGGCGTTCTCGCCGGGATGTTCGCCGCGCTGCTTATCATATGAGGAGGTATTGATATTGAACATCGACCTTGTTTTCAAGATAGCCGCCATCGGGATCCTGATAGCGGTGCTGAACCAGCTCCTTATACGCGCGGGCAGGGACGACATCGCGCTGCTGACGACGATCGCGGGGCTTATAATCGTGCTGCTCATGGTAGTGGATCTGGTGAGCAACCTGTTCGCAAGCGTAAAGAACATTTTCGGGCTGTACTGATGGAAGTAGTGAGGATCGCGCTTGCCGCCATGATAGCGGGCGTGCTTATAGTCGCGATAAAACAGAAGCAGCCGGAAATAGCCGTGCAGATAAGCATGATCGCCGGCCTGATAATTTTCATATACGTCCTCGACTACCTCGTCACGGCGGTGGATTACATAAAGGAAATAGTGACGAAATACAGCATACCGTACAAGAGCGTGGCGATAGTGTTGAAGATAATAGGCGTGGCGTATATCTGCGAATTCGCGGTGCAGATGCTAAAGGATACCGGGGAAGGCTCGCTCGCGTCGAAAGTCGAGCTCGCGGGCCGCGTGTTCATAATAGTCCTGTCGCTTCCGATAGTGACTTCTTTCATGGACATGGTGCTTGGGATGCTCAGGATAGGCGTATGAAAAAGGTTTTGATAGCGCTTCTCGCCGCGGCCTGCCTTGCGGCTTTCCCGTCCGCGGCGCGCGCGGACGACGAAACGAACAGGGCGCTTGGCGGCGAGATAGCCGGGAACATCGACAAGGCGCTGAGCATTGCGGATCTGCGCGACATCGAAAAATATTTCGAGGAATACGCGGACGTGCTGCGCCCGGTAACGAAGGGGAAGGACTTGAACGCGTTCGTAAAAGAACTCGCGGAGGGGGGAGCGGGGCTGAACGTCAAAGACGTCTATTCGCTTATAATAAACGCGATGTTCGGGGGCGTCGGGCAAAGCGTCCCGTCGGTGGTGCAGATAATCGTGATAGCCCTGCTTTTCAGCATAATATCGCATTTCAAGCCTTCGTTCGGAGACACCGCGGTTTCGAAGGCGGCGCTGACCGCGCAGCACGTAATAATCGGGACGCTGACGATAGGGATACTCGTGAACGCTTTCAGCATAGGGACGAATGCCGTTTCGGGGATGACGTCGTTTACGGAAAAGTTTTTTCCGGTCATGCTTGCGCTTCTTACCGCGCTCGGAGGCATAACCTCGGCGGGGATACTCAGCCCCGCGACGGTGATGCTTACCACGGGCATATCGCTTTTTTTCAACAATTTTATAATGCCTATGATAATCGCGCTCGCGGTGTTCACGCTGGTAAACGGGTTTTCCTCGGGGATAAAGCTCGGCGGCTTCTGCGCCCTTATCAAGTCGGTCATAAAATGGTCGATCGGGATAAGCTTCACCGTCTTTTTGGGCGTGATAGCGATACAGGGGCTTTTGGGCTCGACGATAGACGGCGTTTCGGTCAAGGCCGCGAAATACACGATAGACAAGCTCGTGCCGATCGTCGGCGGGGTGTTCTCCGATTCCGTGGACGTTCTTATTTCCTGCACGCTGCTGATTAAAAACGCGGTCGGGATTGCCGGGATAATAATAATCGCGGGGATAGTGATAACGCCCGTTTTCGGGATACTCGCGCACTATTTCCTGTTCAAGCTCTCGGGGGCGGTGCTCGAGCCGGTAGCGGGCGGCGAGATAAGCAAGTTCGCTTCGGACGCGGGCGACGTGGCCCTTATGCTGTTCGCGGCGGTGCTCGCCGCGGCGCTGATGTTCTTCATAACGACGGCGGTGATAATAGGCGCCGGAAACGCGAACATAATGCTGAGGTGACGTAAAATGCAGGACTTTTTTTCCTCGTGGGCGGCCGCCGTGACCATAGCGGTGCTGTTTTGCGCGATAATAAGCTCCATGCTGCCCGAGACGGGAATAAAAAAATACATCGCGGTCGTGCTTGGGCTCGCGGCGGCGGTGATCATACTTTCGCCGCTGTTCGGGCTTTTCGGAGGGACGGATTTTAAAAAAGAGATCGAAAACGCGCTTGACGGGCTCGACGCCGCAAGCGAATACAAATACGACAGTTCCTTATACGGCGACTATATTTTAAAGGTATATAAAGACAGCAAATGAAATAAACATGTACCGTGAAAAAGGAAGATGAAGATATGGGAAAGCACGATCCTGAGCAAAAAGAACAAAAGAAGGGCGCAAGCTCGCTGTTTTCTTCGTTTTCGAAGTTGGATACGAAGAAGAAGATACAGTACGCCGCGGTGCTGCTTATTGCGGTGGTGATACTCGCGATATACTTCTCGTCCTTTAAAAGCGCGGCGCAGCAAAAAGAGGAGCCTGCGCCTTCCGCAACGGGCGCCGCGCAGGCGGACGACGTCGAGTCGAGGCTCGAACGGGTCCTGTCGAAAATAGAAGGGGCGGGAAAGGTAAAGGTAATGATCACTTACGAGTCGACGCCCGAGATAGTGCCCGCGTACAGCGTCGACAAACAGACGTCGTCCACTACGAACACGTCTCAGGGGAGCGTGACGAACTCGGAGAACACGCAGAGCGACGTGGTGACGGTAAAAGGGAGCGCGGGGGACAACGCGCTCGTGTTGAGGCAGGACAGCCCGAAGGTATTGGGCGTAATCGTCGTTGCGCAGGGAGCGGACGACGTCGGGGTAAGGCTCAACCTGCTAAAAGCGGTCGAAATAATTTTGAACGTCGGCCCGGACAGGGTGGACGTCTATAAAATGAATGATGAATGAGGGAAGTGGAACAATGAAAACAAAGGCAAGGAAATATCTTTTACTCACGGGACTGATCGTCGCGCTCGTGGCAATCGGCTACGTAAATTTCGCGCTGAGCGGCTCGCCGTCGGGCACGGCGATGGCGACGCCTTCGCCAAAGGCGTCCGGCGCGCTGTCGGCGGGCGACCTGAGCGTCATGTCCGGAAGCTTCGAAGAATACAAAGCGAACAGGGAGAACCGCCGCGATACCGAGATCGCGTACCTTGACAGCATCATTTCGAACGCCAAGAGCGATTCCGAACAGATAAAGGAAGCTCAGGCTCAGAAAATGGACATCGTCAAAGCGATGGAGTCAGAGCTGAAGCTCGAGGGGCTGCTCGTCGCGGCCGGGTTCAAGGACGCGATCGTGACAGTACAGGCGGGTTCGGTGAACGTCGTGCTCAAAGCGAGCGAGATAACGCAGGAGCAGGCGGCGCAGGTGCTCGAGATAGTGCAGAAGCAGACGGGAGAAAAGCCGCAGAACATTAAGATAATAATGCAGAAATGAAATCTGACAAAACTGTTAAAGAAAATTGAAGTTGATTGTTTTCGGCTGCCCTCTCTGTTATAATTATGTAACGCAAATAAGGGGTGAGTGTATTAAGCATGGGCGATATTAATACGAGGGAAGAGCAGAACGGCAGCATTTCTTTCGCGAACGACGTGGTGGCGACTATCGCGGGGCTCGCGACGATAGAGATCGAGGGCGTCGCGGGGATGAGCGGCGGTTTTTCGGGCGGGCTCGCCGAGCTTTTGGGCAGGAAGAACCTGACGAAGGGAGTGAAGGTCGAGGTCGGAAGAGAAGAATGCGCCGTCGACCTGTTCATAATCGTCGATTACGGATGCGACATACCTTCGATGTGCAAGGCTATCCAGACGAACGTCGCGAAGACTGTGGAAAACATGACAGGCCTTCGGGTCGTCGAAGCCAACATCCATATACAGGGCGTGCGGCTGAACAAGGCCCCCGCCGAAGAAACGAAGCGCGTGCACTGACGGCTTTGGGGTACGGAGGATAAAAAGATGAGGATTTTCATGAGGTTTCTGCTTACGGTCTATCTGCTGGCCGTTATTTTCGCCGCGTGCGTCGTTCTGGCGTGCGCATGGGACGTCATACAGGCCGGGTTCCCGCAAACCTGGCTTTCGCTGCTTTATACGGACTATCTTACCCGCGTAATCGTATCGGCGTCGTGCATCGCGGTAATCGCCGTCAGCTTATCGCTGATGTTCTACGGCTTAAGGAGGCGCAGCCCGAAGGCGGCCCTTATAAAGGACACCGGGTTGGGGGCTATTTCGATCTCGATAAACGCCGTCGAGGAGATGGCGGCGAGGCATATCGCGGCGAACAGGGACGTGAAAAACGCCAGAGTTTCGGTGCGCATAAAGGATTCAAAGGCCGATTTTTCGGCGAAACTCGCGATAGCCGAGGGCGCGAATATTCCGGAGACGCTTTCGTCGCTTCAGGCGAGCCTCAAGGAACAGATCGAGGCGCTTTCGGGAATAGAGGTAAGCAAGGTGACGATGCTGGTCGAAAAGACTTCGCAGGCCGTAAAGCCCCGCGTGGAGTGAGCGCAATCATAAGATGAACGCTTTTTTTGGATTTTTAAAAGCGCATAAAGGCGTAATAACGGGCGGCTGCGTCGGGTTCGTCGTCGGCGTGCTGATTATTTCCATCGGGTTTTTCAGCACTTTGTTTTTGGGCATATGCGTCGGTATAGGAGCGTTCTTCGGATCGCAAACTAAGCTCAAACGCAGGCTGATGGAGTTCCTTGAGAGGATACTGCCGGATATTTTCAGGTAACGGAGGGCGTTTTGAGCAGGAGATCGGCAAGGGACACCGCGTTCCGGCTGTTTTACGAGTATTCGATAAACAACGAGTTCAATCCCGCAACGATGGACGTCATGCGGGATTGTTTTGATACCGGGATGAACGAGAACGCGTGGGACTACGTCCGCCGTATCATCGGCGCGTACGCAGGAAACTCCGAAAAAGTCGACGCGCTGATAAAGAAGAACTTAAAGGGCTGGAGCATAAACCATATGCAGAAAGTCGATCTCGCCATACTGCGCTTGGGCGTAAGCGAGATTCTCTTCCTCGACGACATCATGACGAACATAACGATAAACGAGTGCGTCGAGCTTGCGAAAAAATACGGCTCCGACGATTCCCCGAGGTTTGTCAACGGGGTTCTCGCGGGCGTCGTGAGCGCGAAAGCGGGCGCCGATGAAGGATGACGCTTACCTCGCTTTCGATACGAGCTGCTACACCACGTCCGTCGCGGCGGTCACGGAAGACGCCGTCGTCTTCGACGAACGCGTTCCTCTCGAAGTGCCCGAAGGGGCGGCGGGGCTCCGCCAGTCGGAAGCGCTGTTTCGGCATATCAGGAACTTAAAAACGATACTTTCAGGATTTCCGAGGTTCAATATCAGGGCCGTCGCGTACAGCGAAAAGCCGCGCCCGGCCGAAGGCTCGTACATGCCCGTTTTCTGCGCGGGCGAGACCGCCGCTTTGGCCTGCGCCGCCGCGGCGGGGGCGGACGGATACGCTCTGACCCACCAGCACGGGCACCTTTATTCCGCGTACTTCGGAAACGAAGTCGAAGACGGGGAGCATATAGCCTTCCACGTTTCGGGCGGGACGCTGGACATACTGAAGATAAACGTCGAAGACATGGTAATAACGCAAATCACGCCTCTTGGAGGCAAGTTGGACATAACCTGCGGCCAGCTAATCGACAGGGTGGGCGTCGCCGCAGGGCTGGGTTTTCCGGCCGGAGCGCGTATGGAGGCCTTATATAAAAAAGGCGGCCCGAAGCTGCCGGTAAGCGTGAACGGGCTTAACTGCAACCTTTCGGGAGCCGAGACGCGGGCGTTAAGGCTCCTTAAGGAAGGGGCCGAACCTGCTTTCGTATGCGGCGCGGTCGTCGACTGTTCGGCGGATACGATAGCCGCGCTGATAGAGAACGCCGCGGCGATAACCGGCATAAAAAGATTTATTTTTACAGGCGGCGTTATTTGTAATAAAATAATAAGAGAAAAGATCGCGTCGGTCTGCGCCGCCGGCGGTTACGGCCGCGTCCTCGCGGACGCGGAACTGTGCGGCGACAACGCTCGCGGCCTCGCGCTCGCGGCGCGTATCCTTGCCGCAAGGGCGCGCGCTTGACCGCGCTTTAAAAAGCGCCGCGGCGGCGGACGCACATGATCCGTATCTGCAGGAAAAAAGGAGAATGCGAAAGAGTGGACATAATCGACGGGAAGGCGCTTGCGGCGGCCATAAGGCAGAGACAGAAAAAAGACGTCGAGGAGCTTAAAAAGCGGGGGATAACGCCGGGGCTCGCGGTGATACTCGTTGGCGACGACCCCGCTTCCGCGACGTACGTGAACAACAAGGAACGCGCCTGCGGAGAAATCGGGATACGCTCGCGCGTGTTCAGGCTCCCGGCCGGCACGCCGGAAGAGGAGGTAATAAGCCTCGTAGAAAGCCTGAACGCCGACGCCGATATGCACGGCATACTGGTGCAGCTGCCTATGCCAAAACACATCGACGAAAGAAACGTTTTGCGCGCCTTAAGCCCCGACAAGGACGTCGACGGGCTGCACGTGGTTTCCGCCGGAAGGCTCTTTTCAGGCGAAAAGGGGTTCGTTCCGTGCACTCCAAAAGGCGTGATAACGATGATAAAGAGCACCGGGACCCAGATAAGCGGCAAAAGGGCGGCCGTCGTGGGGCGCAGCAACCTTGTCGGGAAGCCGGCGGCGATGCTGCTTCTCGCGGAGAACGCGACCGTGACGGTCTGCCACTCCAAAACGCCGGATCTTGCCGCCGTATGTTCTCAGGCCGACATACTAATCGCGGCGGCTGGAAGGCCGGGGATGATAACGGGGGAATACATAAAACCCGGCGCGGTCGTCATCGACGTGGGCACCACGAAGGTCGACGGAAAGCTCAAGGGCGACGTCCTTTTCGAGGAAGCCGCGAAAAAGGCGTCTTTTATTTCGCCCGTTCCCGGAGGGGTCGGGCCGATGACGATAACGATGCTTCTTGAGAACACGATCGAGGCGGCGAAAAATGGCTGAGGTCGTCTTCAGCGTTTCGCAGGTCAACGAATATATCGGCAGAAAGATTTGGAAAGACCCCTTTTTGAGCAGCGTAACCGTCGCGGGCGAGGTCACGAACTTCAGCCTTTCCTCCGCCGGGCACGCGTTTTTTTCGCTGAAAGACGAGGAGAGCCTGATAAACTGCGTGATGCACGGCTTTCCTTCAAACGAAAGCCGCGACGCGGTCAAAGACGGTGCGCTGATAAAGGTATCGGGCAGGATAGCGTTTTACAGGAAGAGCGGCGCGGTCCAGCTTATCGCCGAAAAGGCGGGGCTTCAGGGCGTGGGCGACCTTTACGCCCGGTTCGAGCGCATAAAAAGAAAGCTTTACGAAGAAGGGATATTCGACGCGGCGCATAAGAAGCCGCTTCCGGCGCTCCCGTTGAGCGTCGGCGTGGTGACGTCCGCGGCGGGAGCCGTGCTTCACGACATAGCGGTAATAGCGGCGAGAAGGTTCGAGGGGATAAGGATAACGGTTTACCCGGTTCAGGTCCAGGGCGCCGAAGCGCCATCCCAGATATGCGCCGGAATCCGGTATTTCAACAGGGTAAAAAATGTGGACGTCATAATCGTCGGCAGGGGCGGAGGCTCGTTCGAGGATCTGTCCGCGTTCAACGAGGAATCGGTCGCGCGGGCGGTATACGGGTCGCAGATACCCGTCGTTTCCGCCGTGGGGCACGAGACGGATTATACGCTTTGCGACATGGCGGCGGATATGCGCGCGCCGACGCCTTCGGCGGCGGCGGAGCTCGTTGTAAAAGAAAAGAGCGCGGTCGCGGAAGCTATCGTAAGTTGCAGGCGGTCGCTCGATTCCGGCCTGCTCGCGCTGATAACGGGGTATGAAACGCGTGTCCGGAGCCTGCTCTCGCGGATTAAGCTCTATTCCTCCGAGGCGAGGATATCGCAGGCGGCGGATAAAATCGCGCTTACGCGCAGGCTGATGTCCGGCGCGGTAGCGGCGATGATAGACAGGGAATCGCTTACGGTCGAGAAGTACAGGGAAAGCCTCGAGAACTTGAATCCGCGCGCGGTGCTAAGGCGCGGGTACGCGATGGTTTTCGGCGGCGGCGGAAGGCTGATAGCTTCGAAGGAGGACGCCGAGCGCGACATGGAGATCGAATTCGCGGACGGGCGCGTGGCGGTATCCGGAAAGGGATTGTGATGGGCGAGTTCGAAAAAGACATGCAAAGGCTCGACGAGATAGCGAGAAGCCTCCAGTCGGGCGAATTCGGGCTTGAAAAAAGCATGGAGCTTTATTCGGAAGGGATAAGGCTCGCGGACGCGCTGCTCCAAAAGCTTAGCAGGCTCAAATCGAAGATTGAGATACTGGATCCGGAGGAAATGGATGAGTAGCGTGCCCGAAAAGATAAAATCCCTCGGACGCGCCGTGAACGCAAGGCTTGCGGAGCTTATGGACGAGTTCTGCGACCCCGGGATACTCAAGGACGCGATGAACTACAGCCTGAACGCGGGCGGGAAGAGGCTGCGCCCCGTACTTTGCCTCATGTCCGCGGGGATGTACGGAGGATACGCCGAGGCTCTCGACTACGCGTGCGCGATCGAAATGATCCATACCTACTCGCTGATACACGACGACCTGCCCGCGATGGACAACGACGACTTCAGGCGCGGCAAACCCTCCAGCCATAAGGTCTTCGGAGAAGCGTTCGCGGTACTCGCGGGCGACGGGCTGCTGAACTGCGCGTTTGAGGTGATGATGAGGCGCGCGCTCGAAAATCCGGCGAAAGCCGGAGATTATATTCGCGCGGCGGACATTATCGCCGGCGCGGCCGGAGTCCGCGGGATGATAGCAGGACAGGCCGCTGACATAGAATTCGAGGGCGCGGCGCAGGACGCGGATACGCTCAACTACATACATGACCGCAAGACCGCCGCTCTGATAACCGCCTCCGCCGTTTCGGGGGCGGCGATTAAAGGCGCTCCCGCGGCGGATCTGAGCGCGCTTGAGATATACGGCCGCCGCCTCGGGCTCGCGTTCCAGATAACCGACGATATACTCGACGAACAAGGAGACGGGCTGGTGCTCGGGAAGACTCCCGGCAAGGACGCGGTTTCGGACAAGCAGACTTTCGCGCGCCTGTACGGGATCGAGAAATCGAAGCTGCTCGCGAGGCAGATGACGCAGGAAGCGGCGGACGCGCTCGAACGTTTCGGGGACAGGGCGCGCGACCTGATCGACACCGCGTTTTTCCTGCTCGAAAGGGAATATTGACGCAGGGAACCTTCAAAAATTCTTTTTGCCCGCTTGGATTGAATAATTAAAAACATCAATCACCGTTGGGGGCTTTTAGTTATTGAAAAAGCCCCTTTTGTCGCGTTTTACTTACAATACACGATAAGAATATTATAACAAACGTTCCATGAAAAAGCAGTATAAAAGCGATTTTCGGGGGCAAAGATAGTCATATCAAAGCCGCTTTCAGGAGATATGACATGCTGGTCAACAAGGTCGAGATATGTGGGGTGGACACGTCGAAGCTGCCCGTTATGAAACACAAAGAAATGAAGGAAATGATGCTTCGGATAAAGGCCGGAGACCAGTCCGCGAGGGAACAGTTCATAAGAGGCAACTTAAGGCTCGTGCTGAGCGTGATACAGCGTTTCACGGGCAGGAACGAGAACATGGACGACCTTTTTCAGGTCGGATGCATAGGGCTTATAAAGGCGATAGACAACTTCAACGTCGAGCTCGGAGTAAGGTTCTCGACGTACGCGGTGCCTATGATAACCGGCGAACTGCGCCGCTACTTAAGAGACAACAACAGCATACGCGTGTCGCGCTCGCTGCGCGACATCGCCTACAAAGCTCTCCAGATACGAAACACCCTGTCGAAGAAGGAAGCGAGAGAACCCAGCGTCGAGAAGATAGCGAAGGAGCTCGACATGAAGGTCGAGGACGTAGTCTTCGCGCTGGACGCGATACAGGATCCGGTATCTTTATACGAGCCGGTATACCACGACGGCGCGGACGCGATATACGTGATGGACCAGCTGCAGGACAAATCGAGCGCGGACGAAAGCTGGCTCGACGGGATCGCGCTTAAAGAAGCGATAGGAAGGCTTGGCGAGCGCGAGAAAAAGATAATAATGATGCGCTTTTATCAGGGCAAGACCCAGATGGAGGTCTCTGAGGAGATAGGCATATCCCAGGCGCAGGTAAGCCGGCTCGAAAAGAACGCGCTGAAAAACATAAGAAGGAACATATAGGGGAAGCTTTTGTAAATAAAAACGCGGCCGCCTCATATTATTAGCGTATGGGGTGGTTTTTTTATGACGAGACTCTCAAAGCTGCGGCAGAAGGAAGTGGTGAACATTGCGGACGGCGCGAGGCTCGGGTTCATATGCGACCTCGTGTTGGACGTATGCAGCGGCAGGATATGCGCGATAGTCGTGCCCGGGCCGTCGAGGTTCGCTTTCTTTTTCAGGGGGGAGCGCGATCAGGTCATACCGTGGAAAAACATCAGGAAGATAGGCGAGGACGTGATACTCGTCGAAGTAGACGTGAATTTCATGCCGGATTTTTCCGAGTGACGGACTTTATATTGACAGGTTATAATTGTAATCAGCGATAGATATGGTATAATCGGTACAGCAAAAGATATGGGGGACTACTATATGAAGTGCGTGTACTGCGGGAACCCGGAAAGCAAGGTCATCGATTCGCGTCCCACCGACGAAGGAAGCTCGATAAGAAGGCGCAGGGAATGCCTTTCCTGCAAAAAGCGTTTCACCACGTACGAGAAGATAGACAGCCTGCCGCTGCTCGTCGTTAAGAAAAACGGGGAGCGCGTTCCGTACGATTCCGACAAGGTAAAGATAGGCATAATGAAAGCCTGCGAGAAAAGGCCGGTGCCGCTGCAAAAGATAGACGAACTGGTAGCCGCGGTAGAAAAGAGCATCTTCAATTCGTTAAGACAGGAGATACCGTCGAAGGAGATAGGCGAGCTCGTCATGGCGGGATTGAAGAAGCTCGACGACGTCGCGTACGTAAGGTTCGCCTCGGTATACAAGGAGTTCAAGGACGTCGATACGTTCATGAAAGAGCTTCAGACGCTGCTCGAGGAAAAATGAATACCGACGGCGTTAGGCGCGGCTTCAAAATGAACGAGAAAAACGGGGTGGGGTTCCTTACGGTGCCTTCGTTCGAGGAAGCGGGCGGGGTCGTCTGCGCGTTCTCGACGAGGATTGGAGGCGTAAGCCCAAAGCCGTTCGATACTTTGAATTTCAGCCTTAAAAGAGAGGGGAATATAGACAATTTCTTCGAGAATCTGACGAGGTTCGCCGCCGCGGCGGGTTTTCGGGCGGACAGAGCGGTCGCGATAAACTACGCGCACAGCGCCCGGCTCCACAGGGCGGCCGCCTCCGACGCGGGAAGGGGGATAACCCGCGAAAAGCTCGCCGGGATATGCGACGGGCTTTATACCGACGAGGAAGGGCTTGCGCTCGTTTCGTTCCACGCTGATTGCGTGCCGCTTTTCTTCTTCGATAAAAAAAGAAGGGCTGCCGCGGTCTGCCACGCCGGGTGGCGCGGGATCGCGGCGCATTTGACCCGCAACGCCGTAGGTTCCCTCGTCTCCCTCGGCTCAAACGCCGCTGATATCTTAGCGGCCGTAGGGCCTTGCATAAGCGCGCAAAATTACGAGGTCGGGCCCGAAGTGAGAAACGTATTCGTATCCGAATTCGGGGCGGAAACGGTGATCGAAACGAACGAAAGCGCGCGCGCGGACCTTAGCGCCGCCTGCGTCGTCGATATGCTTAAATGCGGGATACCCGCCCGAAACATAACCGTCGCCGGACTGTGCACGTATGAGAAGAGCGCGCTTTTCTTCTCGCACAGGAGGGACGACGGCAAAACGGGCGCCATGGCGGCCGTTATAGAACTGAAAAAAGAGGGATTATGAACGAAAAGATACTCGTCGTCGACGACGAACAAAACATACTCGAGCTTCTCGAATACAACCTGAAAAAAGAGGGATTCGAGGTCCTGCGCGCGGACACGGGCGAAAAGGCGGCCATGCTGCTCGAAAGGACGAAGCCGGACCTGATACTGCTCGACAGGATGCTGCCCGGTATCGACGGGCTGGATCTCTTGCGGAAAATAAGAGGCGCCGACAGGTTTTCCGACATACCGGTCATAATGGTGACCGCGAGAGCCGACGAGATAGACAAGATAATAGGGCTCGAGCTTGGCGCGGACGATTACGTAACGAAGCCGTTCAGCGTCAGGGAGCTCGTCGCGAGAGTGAAGGCGAACCTGCGCAAGGCGGGAAGGCCCGACAAGGCTCCCGGGATTGAGGATTATGAGGACTTGAAGGTCGATACGGCGAACTACAAGGCTTACGTCGGCGGCACAGAGCTAAAGCTTACGCTCAAGGAATTCGAGCTGTTAAGCCTTCTGCTCGAAAACAGGAACAAGCTTTTGAACCGCGACACCATACTGAACAGGATATGGGGTTACGATTATTTGGGCGAGACGCGCACGGTCGACGTGCATATAACGAACCTGCGCAAGAAAATGGGCAAATACGCGGACAACATAGAAACCGTGAGAGGCGTGGGGTACAGGTTCAAGGAATGAAAAGCCTGTTTGGAAAAGTCGTGCTGCGCATAAGCGTATTCTTCATCCTGATAACCGCCGTTTCGATCGCCGCGTCGATATTGTATCTTAACGGTTCTTATAACCGCAGGGTGCAGAGCGAGCTGTTAAACGAGGCGAGGGTGCTCGAGTCTTTATACGATTCGGAATCCGCGGCGTCGCGGTACGCCGCCGCGTTGCACGAAATAAGCGGGATCCGGACGACGGTAATAGACAGGCGTGGGGTAGTGCTGTTAGACACGGAGGCGGACGCCGCCGCGCTCGGGAACCATCTCGACCGTCCGGAGATTCAGCAGGCGCTTAGGAGCGGGACCGGCGTGAACGTAAGGCACAGCGCGACGCTGAACAGGGAGCTCATGTACGCGGCGGTATATTCCGCCCGCCATGACGTGTTCATAAGGACGGCGCTCCCGCTCGAGGGCGTGTCGCTGATTGCGTCGGGGATATGGCTTCCGCTGGCGGTCATGCTCGCCGTTTCGTTCCTTCTCTGCCTTGCGGCGGCGCTGATCGTCTCGAGGAGCGTCGTAGCCCCCGTCATACAGCTTAAAAAGGACACGAGGAGCATCGCGGAGGGAAGGTACGACGAGGTAATACCGCTAAATACGGGCGACGAGATAGAGGAGCTGTCGCGATCGCTTGGCGCCATGGCTTCGGATCTGAAAAAAAGCATCGACGATATCAAGGAGAAAAACACGCGGCTTCAGGCGGTTTTCAGGGCGGTGCCCGGAGGGATATTGGCCGTCGACAAAACGGGACGGGTAATAATGGCGAATCCGGCCGCGTCGGCGATGTTTTCCATCAAGGGAGACCCGGAAGGAAGGCATCTGATCGAAGTGGTGAAATATCCCGAGATCGAGGCGGTGATAAGCGAGGCGTTCCTTCGCGGCGGGCTCGTCGAAAAGGACGTGCACATCCAAAAGGGGATGGAGGGAGTGAGCCTTAAGGTCTTCGCTGTCCCCGTTTCGAGCGAAGGCGCGGACTACGGGGTGATCCTTCTCGCGCAGGACATAACGAACCTAAAAAAACTCGAAAACATCAGGAGCGAGTTCGCGGCGAACGTGTCGCACGAGTTAAAGACCCCGCTCACCATCATAAGCGGTTTCGTGGATACGCTTAAAGACCCGAACATCGGCGGCGCGGACGCGGCGCGTTTTCTCGATATCATAAGCCTCGAGACCGAGAGGCTTTCGAGGCTCATCGGAGACCTGCTGCTTCTTTCCGAGCTGGAAAACACGGCGCCCGCGCCCGAAGCGCCGATCGACATACGCGAAGCGGTTTTGGAAGCCGCGGGGCTTTTCGAGAAAAGCGCGAAGGAGAAAGGCGTCGACATGCGCATAGACGCGGGGGAAGAGGCGCTTTATGTCGCCGCGGGAAAGGACAGGATAAAGCAGCTCGTCATAAACCTCGTAGACAACGCCGTCAAATACACTCCGGCGGGAGGAAGCGTGACGGTCGAGGTGTCTAAGGACGATTCAAGGGCGAAGATAAGCGTCAGCGACACCGGAGTAGGGATCCCTCCCGAAAACATACCGAGGCTTTTCGAAAGGTTCTACCGCGTCGACAAGAGCAGGTCGCGGGCGTTGGGCGGGACCGGGCTTGGGCTCGCCATCGCGAAGCATATCGCGAGCCTTTTCGGGGGCCATATAACGGTCCGAAGCGCGCCCGGGAAAGGAAGCAGGTTCGACGTTTATCTGCCCGCGGCGGACGCGGCGATGTAAGGCAAAAACAAATTCCTAATCAAAGCTTGCGCTTATTTGCATAATATGTTATCATAATTCCGCAGTATTTCTCGCAATAGAGTGGGTGAATCCCACTCTTTTAATTCGGGAAGCTATCCGGGAAGGTTTAAGGTGGATAAGGCGGCAAAGAAAGAGGAGCTTATCGAAGCGGCGGTCAGGCCGCTGATCGAGCGCAACGGCTACGAATATGTAGGAGCCGAGATAAAGCGTTCCGGCAAATCGACGGAACTGATAGTATACGCGGACAGGGAAGGCGGCCTAAGCCTCGACGACTGCGAGGAGATAACTCGCCTTATCGACCCCGTGATAGACGCCCTCGACCCGGTGGACGGCGCGTATTATCTTTGCGTATCGTCTCCGGGGCTTGACAGGGAGTTAAAAACGCAAAACGATTTCCGCCGCGCGATGGGGAAAAAGGTGGACGTAAGGCTATATGCCGCGGAACGGGGAAAGAAGGAGTTCACCGGCGAGCTTACGGGTTACGACGGCGGAGGATTCGAAATAAGCGTCAACGGCGAGATTTTAAAATTCACTCATAAACAGACCGCGGCGATAAGAATGCACGTGGATTTTTAGCGGAGGAGACATGAACACTGAATTCATCAATGCGATAAACGCGTTGGAAAAGGAAAGAGGGATAGACAAGAGCGTACTGATCGACGCGATAGAGAACGCGCTTGTCTCCGCATATAAAAAGAATTACGGATCGGCGCAGAACGTTAGGGTGTCCGTCGACGCAAACGACGGGAGCATAAGGGTGTTCGAAAAGAGGACGGTAGTCGAAAAGGTCGAAAACCCCGTTGATGAGATATCTCTCGAGGACGCCCGGAAGATAAACATAGCCTACGAGCCCGGCGACGAGGTCGAGACGGAGGTCACGCCCGGATCGTTCGGGCGCATCGCGGCCCAGACCGCGAAGCAGGTCGTCGTTCACCGCTTAAGGGAAGCGGAGCGGGGCGTCGTGTTCGACAGGTTCATCGAGCGCGAAGGAGAGCTTTTGAACGCTGTAATACACCGCGCCGACAAGAGCGGGATACTGCTCGAATTGGACGGGGCGGAGGGGATCATGCCCCTGTCCGAATGCGTGCCGGGCGAAAGATACAACATAAACGACCGAATAAGGGTTTACGTGACGGAGGTAAGAAAGACGTCGAAAGGGCCGCAGATAATAGTCTCGAGGTCTCATCCCGGCCTTCTTAAGCGCCTTTTCGAGATAGAAGTCCCCGAAATAATGCAGAACATCGTCCAGATAAAAAGCATTGCCCGCGAAGCGGGTTCGAGGACCAAGATAGCCGTCTATTCCGAAGACGAAAACGTCGACCCGGTAGGCGCCTGCGTCGGCCAGAAAGGCTCGAGGATCGACAGGGTGGTCTCGGAAATAGGGAACGAGAAGATAGACGTGATACCTTGGAGCGCGGATTACGTGGAATTCATCGCGAATTCGCTGCGCCCCGCGAAGGTGCTGATGGTGCAGATAAACGAGGCCGAGAAGGCCGCGAAAGTCGTCGTGCCCGATTACCAGCTTTCTCTCGCGATAGGCCGGGAGGGCCAGAACGCGCGGCTTGCCGCGAAGCTTACCGGCTGGAAGATAGACATAAAGAGCCAGACGCAGATAGAGCAGGCTCTGTTCGACGAACACGGCGGGCCGGCGCGGCGCGAGCCGGAGGACGACATACTCGAAAGCGATTTCGATATTTGATAAGGGAACGGCCGTGAAGACGAAAAAGATACCGATGCGCATGTGCATAGCGTGCAGGGAACCGAGGCCGAAGAAGGAGCTCGTCCGCGTCGTCGCGGCGGACGGAAACCTCGCTCCCGACGAAACGGGCAAGGCCCACGGCAGGGGGGCTTACGTTTGCCCGCAAATCGAATGCCTCGACAAGGCGAAGAAAACGAAGGCGTTTGAAAGGGCGCTCGAAACGGCGCTCAGCGAGGATTCGTACAACGCCATCAGGCGGGTGATACTGCGGCGTGGGCTCAAATGAACTTTCGATGGTCGGGCTTGCAAACAAGGCGGGCAAAACGCTTTTAGGCACGGCCGCCTGCGAATCGGGGATAAGGAAAGGGAAGCTGCGCCTGCTGCTCCTCCAGCAGGGGCTGTCCCCGTCGAGCATAGACAGGTTCAGGTCTCTGTGCGAAAAAAATAAAGTTGATGTTTTGATTGTGAGCGGTTATGATGGATTAGGCCGCGCGGCGGGGCGGCCGGAGATACGCGTAGTGGGGATTACCGACGCCGGGTTCGCGAAAAAAATAAAGAGCATGTTAGTGGTGGGAGCAGATGAGCAGTAAACCAGGGATCATAGATCTGAACAAACAGCTGATCGAGAGGTCGAAAGAGGCGGCTTCGAAGATGGAGTCTCTTCAGGCCAGCGTTCAGGGCAATCTCGCGACATTAAAGCGCATCGAAGCCGAGCTTATCAAGATAGTCAGAGCCGAGGCGGAGGAAAAGAGGCTGCGCCAGCTGCAGGAAGCCGAGGCGGCAAAGGCCGCGGAAGCGGCGGCCCTGAAAGAGCGGCAGGAAAAAGAACAGCAGCCGAAAGAGATCGCCGAGGAAAAGAAAAAAGCGGCGGCAAAGAAGCCCGCCGAAGATACCGAAAACAAAGCCGCCGAAACCGCGGAAAAAAAGGCGGCCGCGGAGCCCGTTTCAGAGACGCGCAAACCCGCCGAACCAAAGGCGGAAAAACCCGCTCAGGATAGCCCCCAGCGTCCGTGGCAGACGGTTCAGGGCAATCAGCAGTGGCAGCAGCCCGCGCAGAGAGGCCAGCGTCCCGACGCGAAAAGGCAGGGAGAGCAAAGGCCCCAGAGCGGCGCAAAGCCGGCGCAAGGCCGGCAGCCCGCGCCGCAGCCGCAGGCCGGGCAAAGGCCTTCGCAGCGTCCGGGAAGACCGCAGGGAGAAGAAAAGCTCGGCATCGCTCCGGCAGGCTACGTTCAGGTCGAAAAGAAGGGGGCGCAGCCGAAAAAGCACAGGGACGACAGCTTCAAATGGGACGACAAAACTAAGAGCATAAAAAAAGCTCTTATTAAGGAGCATATAATATCGGACGAAGGCGACGAAAGATACCGCGCGAGGAAGCGCAAAAAAACGGCTTCCGTAACGATACCGCCCGTCGTGATAGAAAAAGCGGTCATGAACATGAGCACTATATCGGTCAAGACCCTCGCGGAAAGGACGGGCAAACCGGTCGCGGAGATCCTTAAGAAACTGCTGCTGCTCGGCATGATGTGCAACATAAACTCGGAGCTCGATTACGATACGGCGCAGCTTATATGCTCCGAATTCAAGATAAATCTCGAACTGAAGCTGGACAAAACGGCGGAGGACGCGCTGGTCGAGGTCGATCAGGAGGACGCCGGCGCGAATCTTTTGCCCCGCCCGCCCATAGTTACGGTATTGGGGCATGTCGACCACGGCAAGACATCGCTGCTCGACGCGATACGCAAAACGCACGTTACCGAGCACGAAGCCGGAGGAATAACGCAGCATATCGGCGCCTACACTATAAAACATAACGGGCACGACATAACGTTCCTCGATACCCCGGGCCATGAGGCGTTTACCGCGATGAGGGCGCGCGGCGCGCAGGTCACGGATATTGCGGTGCTCGTCGTAGCCGCGGACGACGGCGTGATGCCTCAGACCGTCGAGGCGATAAACCACGCGAAAGCCGCGAAGGTGCCTATTATCGTCGCGATAAACAAGATAGACAAGCCGGGAGCGAACCCGACGAAAGTGATGCAGGATCTTACGGAGCACGGCCTCGTCGCGGAAGAATGGGGCGGCGACACGGTGATGGTGCCCGTATCGGCCGTCACGAAGGAGGGTATAGAGCATCTCCTCGAGATGATAATACTCGTTTCCGAGGTCATGGAATTAAAGGCCAACCCGAACAGGCTCGCGAAAGGGACGATAATCGAAGCGAAGCTCGACAAGGGAAGAGGGCCGGTGGCGACGGTGCTCGTACAGAACGGAACGCTTCGGATCCAGGACATGATAGTCGCGGGGACGGCGTACGGCAGGGTGCGCGCCATGACGGACGACAAGGGGAACAACGTCGAGGAAGCGTATCCGTCGCAGCCGGTCGAGGTCGTGGGCTTCTCCGAAGTGCCCGTCGCGGGCGACATAATGCACGCGGTCGAACAGGATAAGCTTACGCGCCAGGTGGCGGAGGAAAGAAGAGACAAGCAGAAGGCGGATATGCTTAAAAACCTTTCGAAAATGTCGCTCGACGATCTGTTCAGCCAGGTAGAGGAAGGAAAGGTCAAAGATTTAAACATAATAATAAAGGCGGACGTCCAGGGTTCGGTCGAGGCGGTGAAGCAGGCGCTCGAGAAGCTTTCGAACAAGCAGGTAAGGGTCAACGTCATACACTCGGGCGTAGGCGCGATCAAGGCGATGGACGTCATGCTCGCTTCGGCGTCGGACGCGATAATAATCGGCTTCAACGTGAGGCCGGACAGCATGGCGAGGATAGAGGCGGAGCGCGAAAAGGTAGAGATAAGGCTTTATCGGATAATATACAAGGCGATAGAGGATATCGAGCTCGCGATGAAAGGGATGCTCGCGCCCGAATTCAAGGAAGTCGTTTTGGGCAGGGCCGAGGTGCGAACGATATTCAACGTTTCGAGCATAGGGACGATAGCGGGAAGCTACGTGACGGAAGGAAAGATAGCGAAGAACGCTTCCGCGAGGCTGCTGCGCGACAACGTCGTGATATACGAAGGATCGCTCGGGTCTTTGAAGCGCTTCAAGGACGACGCGCGCGAAGTGAGCCAGGGTTACGAGTGCGGCATAACGCTTAAGAACTTCAACGATATCAAGGAAGGGGATATAATCGAGTCCTTCGAAATGCAGGAGATAAAGAGATAGTGGCGAAAAACAGGTTGGCCGTGATCGAATCGGAATTCAAAAAGGCCTTGAGCGAAGTGATCAGCGAAATGAAAGACCCGCGCATATCGGGCATGACGAGCGTGACGAGGATAGAGATTTCGCGCGACTTAAGCTGCGCGAAAGCGTATATAAGCGTGTACGACGACGAGAAAAAGAAAAAATCGACTTTTGAAACGCTCGCGCACGCGGAGCATTTCATAAAAAACGAGATAGGCTCGAAGATAAGCATAAGGCGCCTGCCCGAGATCAGGTTCATACCGGACTATTCCATCGAGTACGGCAGCAGGATAAACGAGCTGCTGAAGAAAGTTTAGGATATGAACGGGCTGCCGGAAATACTCAGGGCGATAGAGGATTCTTCGGATATACTGGTCATAGCGCACATCCAGCCCGACGGGGATACGTTAGGCTCGAGTTTCGCGCTTTTGAATATGCTTCGCAGGATCGGGAAACGCGCCCGCCTTTACAGCGAGGACGGCATACCCCGCAAATACTGCGAGCTGTTTCCCGCGGACGCGCTGTCTCAGCCGGACGAAAGCGCGTTCGATATGATGATCGCGCTCGACTGCGCGGACAAGAGCAGGCTCGGGAAAGCGTGGAAGCCGTTCAAAAAAGCGAAACTCAGCGTCAACATAGACCATCACGTCACGAACGAACGGTTCGCGAAGCTCAATTACATAGCGGAAGCTTCTTCGGTCGGCGAAATAATTTTCGAGCTTATGAGGCAGGCGGGAGTCGAGCAGGACGGCGATTCCGCCAGATACCTGTACATCGCCATTTCCACCGACACGGGGAACTTCACATACTCGAACACGAGCTCGAAATGCCTGCTGTATGTTTCCGAGCTTGTTGAATTGTTCGATTTGCGCGAAACGGCGGACATACTTTTCAGGCGCAGGTCGCTTGTTCTGACGAGGCTCATAGCGCGGGCGCTTTCGAGGCTTGAATTATATGACGAAGGGAACATAGCCGTAGTTACGCTGCTCGCGGACGACATGAAAGAATTGGGCGCGAGCGGAGCCGACTGCGAGAACATAGTCGATTTCGCGCGCGAGATCGAGGAGACGAAAATAGCCGTGTTCCTGCGCGAGGTGAACAACGGAGTAAAGGTAAGCCTGCGCTCGAAGGGAGACCTCGACGTCGGCGCCGTCGCCGCCGCGCTCGGCGGCGGGGGGCATAAAAACGCGTCGGGATGCTGCGTGACCGGAAAGCTTGACGAAGTAAAAAGCCGCGTGCTCGGGCTCGCGAGCGGTCTTTTTATGAAATGAACGGGATAATCAACCTGTTGAAACCGCCGGGAATATCGTCTAACGGCGCCGTCGTTTATCTTCGGGGGATGTTAGGCGTAAAAAAAATAGGACACGCGGGGACTCTCGACCCCGGCGCGTCGGGGGTCCTTGTCGTATGCGTCGGGAAAGCGACGAAGCTGTCGGAGTATCTGATGGACGGAGCGAAGGAATACGTCGCCGAGATATGCTTCGGGAAAAGCACCGACACCGGCGACAGCTACGGACGCGTGGTAAAGTCGGGAGGCGAAATCCCCTGCGCGGGGCGGGTTAAGGAAGCCCTTCGCTCGTTCATAGGCGAAACTACCCAGCGCACGCCCGCATATTCCGCGGCTAAGCACGGCGGGAAAAAACTGTACGAACTCGCGAGAAAAGGCCTTGAAACGCCCGAAAAGACAAGGAAAATCGTAATAAGCGAACTCGAATACATAAAAGAGACCGGCGAGGATTCCCACCTCATACGCGTCGCCTGCGGCAGGGGCACGTACATACGCGTTTTGTGCGAGGACATCGGGAAACGTCTCGGGACCTGCGCGTACATGTCTTTTCTGGTAAGAACGAAGGACGCGGGGCTCGACATATCCGGTTCGTATACGTTCGGGGAGCTCGAGGGGCTGGAAAGCAAGGAAACCGCGCTGCTGCGCGCCGACACGCTTTTGGAAAGGTTCCCGCAAATACGGATAGGCGCGGATAAAAGAAAGATATTGTTCAACGGGGGCGCGATCGGATGCGCGCTTCCGGACGGGATCTACAGAGCCTACGCGGACGGGGATTTCCTCGGGCTCGCGGAGATAAAAGGCGGCGCGGCGCGGATGGCCGTGCTTATCGCGGAAAGCTGAAATGAAGACGATAACTTTGGAACAGGCGAAAAATACAAGATTCAGGAATCTGTCGGTCGCTTTGGGCACCTTCGACGGGCTCCATATCGGCCATATGAAGCTCATCGAGTCTCTTTTGAGCTGCGGCGGGGAGAGCGCGGTCTTTACCTTCGGCAACCTGCCAAGCGACCTGTTTGTCGCGGACAGGAAGCCGATGATGCTTTTCACTCCGGAGGAAAAGAGCGCGGCGTTCGCGAAAACGGGAGTGGGGTATCTTTGCGTGACCGCGTTCGACCGCGGATTCGCGAGGCTCGGGAAGGCCGAGTTCGAGTCGCTGCTTGTGGAATGCTTTTCGCCCGAAAACATAATAGCGGGCTATAACTATACATACGGAAGGCACGCCCGCGGAAACGCGGACACCTTGGAGGAGTTCGGGGAAAGGCGCGGCATAAACGTGCGGATAATACCGCCGGTGATATCGGACGGCGAGCCGGTAAGCTCCACGCGCATACGCGAGTGCCTCGAGGCGGGCAGCGTCGAAAAGGCGAACATGCTGTTGGGATACGAGTACGCCCTGACGGGAACCGTCGAAAAAGGCGAGGGGTTAGGCAGGATGTTGGGGTTTCCGACCGCCAACCTGCGCGTTCCGGCGGAAAAGGTCATACCGCTGCGCGGGGTGTACGAAGTCGAGTCGAAGGTGGACGGGAAGTCATACAAAGGGCTTTGCAACATCGGCACGAGGCCTACGGTATCGGCGGGGATCAGGGAAGCGATAGAGGTGCACCTGCTGTCGCTGTCCGGCGATCTGTACGGCCGCAAGGTCACCGTGCTGTTTAAAAAGAGGCTGCGGGACGAGATGAAATTCTCCGGCGCCGGACAGCTCGTCGAGCAGATCAAAAAGGATATCGAAAAAATAAAACCGTAGACCGTAAAATTCAGCCGGAAGCGGCAAAACGCCGCCGCTTCGCGCGTTGATAAGCGGATAATCCACGGAGGGAACACATGCCTGCCGATATAAACAACATCAGGAACTTCTGCATAATAGCGCACATAGACCACGGCAAGTCCACTCTCGCCGACAGGCTCATCGAGGCGACGCACACGGTGTCGGAACGCGACATGCGCGACCAGATACTCGACACGATGGAGCTTGAACAGGAGAGGGGGATAACGATAAAAGCGCAGGCCGTCCGAATGTTTTACACATACGGCGGGACCGAGTACACGCTGAACCTTATTGACACTCCGGGGCACGTGGATTTTACTTACGAGGTTTCGAGGAGCATGGCGGCATGCGAAGGGGCGGTGCTCGTCGTCGACGCGAGCCAGGGCATCGAGGCGCAGACCCTCGCGAACGTTTATCTCGCGATGTCGAACGATCTCGAGATACTGCCCGTGATAAACAAGATAGATCTGCCTTCCGCGCGTCCCGACGAGGTTTGCAGGGAGATCGAAGACGTTTTGGGGCTCGACGCGTCGGACGCCCCCCGCATAAGCGCGAAGGAAGGAACGGGCATTGAGGACGTTCTCAAAGGCATAATCGAGCGCCTGCCGCCTCCGAAAGGGGACAGGAACGCGCCTCTGCGCGCGCTCATATTCGATTCGGTGTACGACAATTATAAAGGCGCGATAAGCTATGTGCGCGTCAAGGAAGGGACGGTAAAACCCGGCGACCCGATCCTTTTCATGGCGGCCGACAAAAGGTTCGAAGTATCGGAGACCGGGGTGTTTCTTCCGGCGATGACGCCCGTCGAGTCGCTTGGCGCCGGCGAAGTGGGATATATCGCGGCAAGCGTAAAGAACGTAGCTGATACGCGCGTGGGGGATACGATAACGAACGCGCTGAACCCTGCGAAAGAGCCGCTGCCCGGCTACAAGCACGTCACTCCGATGGTGTTCTGCGGGATATATCCCGCGGACGGAGCGAAATACGGGGATCTGCGCGACGCGCTCGCGAAGCTCGAGCTGAACGACGCCTCCCTCGTATACGAGCCGGAAACCTCCGCCGCGCTCGGGTTCGGATTCAGGTGCGGCTTTTTGGGGCTGCTGCATATGGAGATAATACAGGAAAGGCTCGAAAGGGAATACGACCTTGATCTCGTAACGACAGCCCCCAGCGTGAGCTATAAGGTCGTCACCGTAAAAGGTGAGGTTTTGAACGTGGACAACCCGACGAACCTTCCTCCCGCGGGTTCCATAGAGTATATGGAGGAGCCGGTCGTGGACGCGACGATAATGACTCCCGGCGAATTCGTGGGCGCGATAATGGATCTGTGCCAGGAAAAACGCGGCGTTTTTAAAAACATGGAGTACGTCGAGAGCGCGCGCGTGATAATACATTACGAGCTGCCTTTAAACGAGATAATATACGACTTCTTCGACATCCTTAAATCGCGCACGCGCGGATACGCGTCGTTAGACTACGAGCTAAAGGGCTATAAAAGGAGCGAACTCGTGCGGCTCGACATGCTGCTAAACGGGGAGATGTGCGACGCGCTTTCGATAATAGTGCATAAGGACAAGGCTTACGCGCGCGGGCGAAGCATAGCGGAGAAGCTAAAGGAAGCTATACCGCGCCAGATGTTCGAGATACCGATACAGGCGGCGATCGGCGGGAAGGTGATCGCGCGCGAGACCGTAAAGGCTCTGCGCAAGGACGTTCTCGCGAAATGCTACGGCGGAGACATAACGCGCAAAAAGAAGCTGCTCGAAAAGCAGAAAGAGGGGAAGAAGCGGATGCGCCAGGTAGGCACGGTCCAGGTCCCTTCAGAGGCGTTCATGTCCGTGCTGAAAATGGACTGATGGAACCGCTCGGGCTTTACGTGCACATACCGTTCTGCAGGAGAAAATGCTTCTACTGCGATTTCGTTTCATACCCCGGAAAAGAGGCTCTTGCGGACGGCTATATCGAAGCCGTCATAAAAGAAGCCGTACTTTATAAAGAATATCTTGAAAAACGTTCGGTAGACACTCTTTTCATAGGCGGCGGGACTCCCTCGCTGCTGTCCCCGAAACAATTTTTGAGGCTCGTTTCGGGGCTTGGGGCGGCATGCCGTTTCGATTTAAACGAAGCTACGGCGGAGGCGAATCCGGAGACGCTCGACGAAGAAAAAATCGACGCGTACGCGCGCGCCGGGATAAGCCGGCTGAGCGTCGGACTGCAGTCCCACGACGACGGGATATTGAGAAGGATAGGAAGAGCGCATGCTTTCCGGGATTTCGCAAAGGCTTACGAAACCGCGGCAAAGCGTTTCAGCAACATAAACGTCGACGTCATATTCGGACTTCCCGGGCAATCCTCCGAAAGCTTCGTTTCGACGCTCGAAGCCGTCCTTAACTTTTCGCCGCAGCACATATCCGCATACAGCCTGAAGCTCGAGCCGGGGACTGCGCTCGCGGAAGGATACGAAGGCGCAAGCGAGGAAACGGACAGACGGATGTACCACGCGGCCGCGAGGATCCTTTCGGAACGCGGGTACCGCCATTACGAGACCTCGAATTTCGCGAGACCCGGGTTCGAATGCGCGCATAACCTGAAATACTGGACGGGCGCGGAATACGTCGGGCTCGGCGCCGCCGCGCATTCGTACATAACGGACGGCGTCCATAAAAGGCGCGCGAATACGCGGAGCCTCGAAGGATATATCGCCGCGGTAAACCGCGGCGAAAAGCCGGTCGCGGAAGAAACCGTTTTGTCTGAAACGGATATCCTGACAGAATACATAATGCTCCGGCTGCGGCTAAAAAGCGGCATAGATTTCGCCGGCTTCGAAAAGAGGTTCGGCTTTTCCTTCGCGGACAGGTTCGCGGAACAGATCGAGACCGCGAAAAAAGCGGGGCTTATCGAGCGCGACGAACACGGCATATATCCGACCCTTTCGGGTTTCGACCTCCAGAACGCGCTCATCTGCGAGTTCGTAAATGCAATATGAAAACCGGCGTTTGATTCCGGGGATCCTGAATATATAAATTTACTGTGAATTGAACGCTGATGTATTGACTTTATAGTTAATAAGTGCTATTTTATACTCGAATGTTAGCACTCAATGAACGAGAGTGCTAACAAGGAGATCCGATATGATAGAGCTTAACGAGAGAAAATTAGGGATATTGAAGGCCGTCGTGGACGATTATATAATGTATGGACTGCCGATAGGCTCGAGGACCATATCGAAAAAACACGGGATCGAGCTTAGTTCCGCGACGATACGAAACGAGATGTCCGACCTCGAGGAACTGGGGTTCCTCGAGCAGCCGCACACGTCCGCGGGGCGCATACCGTCCCAGAAGGCTTTCAGGTTCTATGTAGACAGGCTCATGCACGTAGCGAAGCTAAGCCCCGAGGAGGCGGAAAAGATAAAGAGCTATTTCGCGGAGAAGATGGCCGAGGTGAACGACGTTATCGAGAAGACCGCGCGCGTGCTGTCCGACACGACGCACCATATTTCGATGGTGCTGCGGCCTCAGCTCAAAAAGTCCGTGATAAAGAGGATACAGCTCGTAAAGCTGACCGAGAAAAAAGCGATCCTGCTCCTCGTGACGGATTCCGGGCTCATGAGCGACACCGTTATAGCGGTCCCTGAAGGCATTACGATAAGCCATATAGAGATGCTTTCGAACCTGCTGACGGATAAGCTGATGGGCAAGACGTTAGACGAAGCCGAAACCGACCTTAGGGACTGCATAAGGCAAAACGTATGCGTCGACAGCGAATTCATATCCGACATAATGAAGGCGATCGACACAAGCGTCGAGCCTCAGGGCGAGAAAGGGATCGTCCTCGGAGGCACTCAGAATATAATCGGCTATCAGGAATATATGAGCGTCGAAAAGGCGAAAAATTTCCTGTCGGTGCTCGAGACGAAGGATATGCTCTATGATCTGATGAAAAAAGCGACGAGCTTCGAGTTTTCGGTGACGATAGGGCAGGAAAACGAGCTGCAGGAGCTTTACGACATGAGCGTCGTTACCGCGACGTATAAGGTGGGAGGAAAAACGCTCGGGTCGTTCGGCGTGATAGGCCCGACGCGCATGGATTATTCGAGGGTGTTTTCGATATTAGGGCATGTGGGCAACAGTCTGAGCGAAATATTATCGAGTTTTTTGGAAACGAACGGAGATTGAGGGGTAAAAAGATGGAAGACGACAGGAACGGACAGCATTCCGAATACGACAAGGAAAACGCGCTGGAGATCGACGGCGAAAAACAGCTTGCGGAAGAGGCCGAGGCGGCTTTTGCGCGCGAACAGAAGGCGAAGCACCGCTCGGAGAAAGCCGCGCTCCAGAAGGAGATAGAACGGTTGAAGGCGGAGCTCGAAAAGGCCGCCGAGGAAAAAGACGCTATCACCGACAGGTATCAGCGCACTTTCAGCGACTTCAACAATTTTAAAAAGAGGAAAGAGGCCGAGGCTTATCAGGCGATGAAGGCGGGCGAGTTTGAAACGCTCCAAAAGATGCTCCCCGTTCTCGACAGCATGGAAAAGGCGCTCGAGCATGTGAGCGCCGAGGACGAGAGCCCCGTCGCGAAGGGGATATACATGGTGTACCGGCAGATAACGGACATATTCGACGCCTTGGGGGTAAAAGAGATACCCGCGCTGGGCGAGGAATTCGATCCCAATCTGCACCACGCGATACAGCAGGCGGAGCCGCAGGAGGGCGTGAAGCCGGGAACGGTGGTCGCCGTCGCGAGAAAAGGTTATATGCAGGGCGACAGGGTGCTTCGTCCGAGCATGGTCATAGTCAACAAATAATAAATTTCAATACGGGAGGAACGAAAAATGGGTAAGATAATAGGAATCGATTTGGGAACGACGAATTCGTGCGTCGCCGTGATGGAAGGCGGCGAGCCTACTGTTATACCAAACGCGGAGGGGGGCAGGACGACTCCTTCGGTGGTGGCGTTTTCGAACACCGGAGAAAGGCTCGTAGGCAAGGTGGCTAAAAACCAGGCTATCACGAACCCCGAAAGAACTATCATCTCGATCAAAAGAGACATGGGCACCGACAGGAAAATAAACATAGACGGGAAGAAGTATACGCCTCAGGAAATTTCCGCGATGATACTTCAGAAGCTCAAAACGGACGCGGAAAGCTATTTGGGAGAGCCCGTCACGGACGCCGTCATAACGGTCCCGGCGTACTTCTCCGACAGCCAGAGGCAGGCCACAAAGGACGCTGGAAAGATAGCGGGGCTCAACGTGCAAAGGATAATAAACGAGCCTACGGCGGCGTCGCTCGCGTACGGGATCGACAAGGAAGAGGATCAGAAGATACTCGTGTACGACTTGGGCGGAGGGACGTTCGACGTTTCTATCCTCGAGATCGGCAACGGGGTTTTCGAGGTTTTGGCGACGAACGGCAACACGAGGCTTGGAGGAGACGATTTCGACCAGAGGATAATGGATTATATAGTCTCGGAATTCAAAAAATCGACCGGGATAGACCTGTCCAAGGATAAAATGGCGATGCAGCGCATAAAGGAAGCGGCCGAAAAAGCGAAGATCGAGCTTTCCGGCGTGCTTCAGGCGAACATCAACCTGCCTTTCATCACCGCGGACGCGACCGGTCCCAAACACCTCGATATGACGCTCACGCGCGCGAAGTTCAACGAACTGACCGCCGATCTCGTCGAGATGACTGTCGAGCCGACGAAAAGGGCGATGGAAGACGCGAAGGTGAAGCCTTCCGACTTAAAAAAGGTTATCCTCGTCGGGGGTTCGACGAGGATCCCGGCGGTGGTGGATAAGGTCAGGGAGCTTACCGGCAAGGAGCCGTTCAAGGGCATAAACCCGGACGAATGCGTGGCGATCGGCGCGGCCATTCAGGCGGGAGTCATAGGCGGCGAGGTGAACGACATCGTGCTTCTCGACGTTACGCCACTTTCGCTCGGCATCGAGACTTTGGGCGGCGTGTTCACGAAGCTTATCGAAAGGAACACGACGATACCGGCAAAGCGCAGCCAGGTGTTCTCCACCGCGGCCGACGGACAGACGAGCGTCGAAATACACGTCCTTCAGGGCGAAAGGGAGATGGCCGCGGGCAACAAGACGCTTGGAAGGTTCAACCTGACAGGCATACCGCCCGCTCCGCGGGGAGTGCCGCAGATCGAGGTCACGTTCGATATAGACGCCAACGGTATAGTGCACGTCTCCGCGAAGGATCTTGGGACCGGCAACGAGCAGAAGGTGACGATAACCGCGTCTACCAACATGTCCAAGGAAGACATTGACAAAGCGGTCAAGGAAGCGGAGAGATTCGCGGCCGAGGACAGGAAAGCGAAGGAAAACGCGGAGATAAGGAACAACGCGGACTCGCTCGTTTTCCAGACCGAAAAAACGCTTAGGGATTTGGGCGACAAGGTATCGAGCGAGGACAAGGCAAAGATAGAGTCGGAAATATCGAACGTAAGGAGCGCCCTCGCGGGCAGCGACAGCGCCGCGATAAAGGCCGCGGCGGATAAGCTTTCGCATGTGTCCTATGACATCTTCGGCAAGGTGTACCAGCAGGCGAACGCGCAGGCGGGCGCCGCGGGCGCCGGGTATTCGGGCGCGGCGGGAGCGGGGCATGAAAAGAAACCCGACGACGTGGTCGACGCCGACTACGAAGTTGTAGACGACGATAAAAAATAATATTAATATCATAACGAAAGACTAACCCCCGCGTTGAATGTTCCCGTCCGGGATAAAATTTGGCGCGGGGGTTTCGGATGCAAATCTATCTCAGGCGGTGCTTTAGAGTTTGGCGGAGAAAAGGGATTATTACGAGGTTTTGGGCGTTTCGCGCGGCGCGACGGAAGACGAGATAAAGAAAGCGTACAGAAGGCTCGCGAAACAGTACCATCCCGACGTAAACGAGGACAAGGAAACCGCGGCCGAAAAGTTCAAGGAAGCAAGCGAGGCTTATTCCGTATTGAGCGACCCGCATAAGAGGAGGCAGTACGACGCCTTCGGGCACGCGGCGTTTGGCGCGGGCGGAGCGGGCTTCGGCGGCTTCGAAGACTTTATGGGGGGCTTCGGAGACATATTCGAATCGTTCTTCGGAGGGGCGCGTCCCTCGCGAAGAAACGGGCCGGTCCGCGGCGCGGACTTAAGGATGGATATTACCGTCACGTTCGAGGAAGCGGCGTTCGGAGTGTCGAGGGAGATACATGTTAACAGGGAGACGGCTTGCCCGGAGTGCGCGGGGACCGGCTCGAAACCGGGCACGGAGCCGAAACGGTGTTCTTCCTGCGGCGGGACGGGACAGATACGCCAGCAGCGGAGCACTCTTTTCGGGAGCTTCGTCAGCGCGACCGACTGCCCGGACTGCGGCGGGAGCGGGCAGGTGATAAAAGACCCGTGCCGCGAGTGCGGCGGGCGCGGAACGGTGAAAAGAGCGCAGAAAATAAAGGTGAACATCCCGGCCGGGATCGACGATTCCCAGGTCCTGACGCTTCGCGGCGAAGGAAACGCGGGGCTTCGCGGCGGCTCTTCCGGAGACCTGAAGATATATATACACGTTGCGCCGCATAAATACTTCGTGCGCGAGGGATACGACCTTTATCTCGAGATGCCCGTTTCGTTCGTCGAAGCGGCTTTGGGGGCGGAGCTTTCGATACCCACTCTTGACGGTCATATCAAATACAGGATCCCCGAAGGGACTCAGACGGGGACGGTGATAAGGCTAAAAGACGAAGGCGTCCGGCATATCGGCTCGGATAGAAAGGGCAGCCTTTTCGTGAAGGTGGTCGTCGAAGTCCCCAAAAAACTTTCCGAGAAACAGAAGGATATATTAAGGGAATTCGAGAAGGCGTCGGGCGGGAAAACGGATTTTTTCCGGAAGGCGAAGGCCTGACATGCGCTGGAACGTGATAAACGTGCAAACCGCCGAACGGGACGCGGACATCGTTTCGTTCATACTGACGGAGGAAGGCGCCTCGGGCACGGAAATAACCGGAGGGAGCCGTCCCGAACCGGATCCGGACGAGATAGTCCCCGGCATGGACGCGACCGGAACGGTGACCGTAAAAGCGTATTTCGGGGACGAGGGGTTCGACGCCGTTCTCGGGAACGTCAGGGCCCGCCTCGCGCTTTTGGCGGACGGAGCGGCGAAGACGGCGGTCAGCGTCGAAAGCGTCGAAGACAGGGACTGGAACGAAAATTTCAGGAAGCATTTCACCACGTTCAACGCGGCGGGGCGGATAGTGATCAAGCCGTCGTGGGAGGAATATGTCCCAAAACGCGGCGAAATCGTGATAGAGATGGACCCGGGGATGGCGTTCGGCTCCGGCGCGCACGAGACAACGAGGATGTGCCTCGAGCTGATACAGAGGCATATGAAAGAAGGCGCGAGCGCCGCCGACGTGGGCTGCGGCTCCGGCATATTGGGCATAGCGTGCTCAAAGCTCGGCGCGTCGCGCGTCCTCGCGCTCGACAGCGATCCCGTCAGCGTGAAGGTGGCTGCGCAAAACGCGAAAAATAACGGGGTCAAAAACTTAAAAGCGGTAAAGTCCGACCTTCTTAAGAGTGCGGGAAACTTGAAATTCGATCTTATCGCCGCCAACATAATCGCGGACGCGCTCATACGCTTGAACCGCGACGCGGCGCGGCATATGAACCCCGGCGCGATCTATATAATCTCGGGGATAATCGAAGACAGGATGGGAGACTTAAGCGTGTCGCTCAAAGAAAACGGCTTTGCCGTAATCGAAACGGTGAAAACGGGCGAGTGGATAGCGGCCGCGGCAAGGCAGGGCGGATGAAAAAGGTCTCTTTTTATACCTTGGGCTGCAAGGTAAACGCGTACGATACGGAGTCGATGCGGCGGCTTTTTGAGGACGGCGGCTATACCGTAGTGGATTTCGGCGAAAAGGCGGACATAGTCGTGGTAAATACCTGTACGGTCACTTCTGTCGCGGACAAAAAATCGAGGGCGGCGATACGGCGCGCAGCCCGTACCGGAAAAGTGATCGCCGCGGGCTGTATTCCACAGAAAGACCCTAAGGCCGCGCTCGGGATCGCGGGCGTGAGCGCCGCGGTCGGAACGCAAAGGGCGCGTATCGTCGAAGTCGCGCAAAGGCTGCTGTCCGGAGAAGACGGGATCGACGCGACCCGTCCGCTTTCCGGATGCGGGTACGAGGAATCGTACGCGGGGCCGCCTTCGGACAGGACGCGGGGCATAATAAAGATACAGGAAGGCTGCGGGAACTACTGCAGCTACTGCATAATACCGTACGTGCGGGGACTGCCGCGCTCGAGGGAGTACGAAAGCGTGCTGAGAGAAGCGCGCGCTATGAGGGACGGCGGCGTGAAGGAGATAGTGCTGACCGGAATTCATATCGCGTCGTACCGGGATAAGGGGCGTTCCATTTCGGAGCTTATTACCGATTTGGACAAGTTGAACGTGCGCATAAGGATCGGCTCGATAGAGCCGGGAGTGCTCGGGGAGGAATTCGTCGCGGCGGCGGCGCGGGCCAAGAACCTCTGCCCGCATTTTCACGTTTCGCTGCAGAGCGGCTCGGATAGCGTGCTTTCGCGCATGAACAGGAAATATACGCCGGAAGAATATTCGGGGTTCCTCGTGCTGCTTCGCCGTTACTTCGAGAATCCCGCGGTGACGACGGACGTAATAGCCGGATTTCCCGGGGAAACGGACGCGGAGCACGAAGAAACAAAGGCGTTCGTAGAGTCCTGCGCATTTTCGAGGATACACGTGTTCCCGTTTTCGGCGAGGAAAGGCACGAAGGCGTACGGCATGGAACCAAAGGTGCCGAAAAGCGTTATACGCGAAAGGACGGCGGAGCTCCTTATAATCGGAGACGCGCTTGAAAGGCGGTATGTCGAAGGGCTCGTCGGAAAGACGGCGGACGTATTGTTCGAGGACGAGTCCGAAGCTTTCCCCGGATGCCTCGAAGGGTATTCGGAAAGATACGTGCGCGTCGCCGCGAAAGCGGAAAAAAACGAGCTTAAAAAAGTAAAGATCATAAAAGCCGCGGGCAGGACCGCTTACGGCGAGCTGGGAGGATAAGATGAGCGACTGCATTTTCTGCAAGATAGTATCGGGAGAGATACCTTCGTCGAAGGTGTACGAGGACGAAAACATATTGGCGTTCCACGACATAGACAAGAAAGCGCCCGTGCACATGCTGATAGTCCCCAAAAAGCATATCGCGTCCGTTTCGGACACTCCGGAAAGCGATATGGGGATATTCGCGGAGCTTATCGGCGCGGCGAAGAAACTCGCGGCGCTAAACGGGCTCGAAGGCGGATTCAGATTGGTCGTCAACGACGGCGCGGACGGCGGGCAGACGGTCGCCCACCTTCACGTGCACCTTTTGGGCGGGCGGCGGATGAGTTGGCCTCCGGGCTGAAATCATTCCCGGAAATACGACAGAGGGTGGACCTCGTGTATCTCCTTCGGGTAGCGGTCCGCCACGTCCGGCTTCAGCAGCGACGCGCGCATCACCGTATCCGGCCCGAACCTGCCGTTTATATCGTCCTTCGCGAACTCGAGGCTTTGAAGGCGCGTCCTTTGCGCGTCGAAAAAAGAGAGCTGGACGTTTTTGTCTATCGCCGAGAGGTTCGTTATCCGCACGCCTATCGCGCGGATTGGGCGCTTCGCGGCGTCCCAGTTGTTTTTATAAAGCTCCATCGCGGCCTGCGCTATCTCGCCGGAGATGAAAGTCGCGCGCGGGAGAGTAGCCTGCCTCGTAATGGACTCGAGCCTGTTGTCGCGCAGGAATAGCGCCACGACGCGCCCCTGAAGCATTTTCTTTCGCGCCCTGTGCGCGACCATCTCGGAAAGTATCAGCAAAGCCTCCCATACCTCTTCGCCGGAGCACAGGTCTCTTTTAGTCGTCATGCTGTTGCCTATGCCCTTTACGCCGCACTCGTGTTCGACGCTTTTTACCGGCGAATCGTCCAGCCCCGCCGCGAAGCTGTGAAGCATGAGCCCGTTTTTCCCGAGCAGCAGCTTAAGAAGCGGGGGAGGAGCGGCGGCTATGTCGCCTATCGTGTTTATCCCCGCCCTGCTTAAGCGCTCTTTCGTCGCCCTGCCCACGTACATGAGCTCGCCCGCGGGAAGCGGCCAGACTATTTGTTTGTAGTTGTCGCGGCTTATGACCGTGACCGCGTCCGGCTTTTTATAGTCGCTCCCCAATTTCGCGAACACCTTGTTCCACGACACGCCGACGGAAACGGTAAGCCCGGTCTCCTTTTTCACCGTTTCGCGTATGTGCTGAGCTATGCGTTCGCCGTAGCCGGGGCTTGCGAAATAAGGGGTCACGTCGAGCCAGCATTCGTCTATCCCGAACGGCTCAATATGGCCGGTATATCGCGCGTATATCTTCCTTACGGTTTCGGAAAGCCTCATGTAAAGCGGATAGTCGGGAGGCAGGGGCACGAGGCCGGGGCAGAGCAAAAAAGCCTGCCAGAGAGGCTGCGCGGTCTTTACGCCCATGCGTTTGGCGAGCTGGTTCTTTGCGAGTATTATGCCGTGGCGTTTCGTCACGTCGCCGCATACCGCCACCGGAACGCCGGCAAGCTCGGGCCTCGAAAGGCAGGACGCGGACGCGAAAAAATTGTTGAGGTCGCAATGCAGCACTATTCTGTCCATACGGATCACCGAACATGAGTTCGATATAATTATATTATCGAACATACGTTCCGTCAATAGCATATGCGTATCATTTCAAACCGCAGAAAAAAATTACACATGCGCGTTTAATATTGGTATAATGGTAGATGGCAAAATCACGTTTGACTGCAAACCGGAGGGACGAAATGAAGATAAGAAAAGCGGTGATACCGGCGGCGGGCTTGGGGACGCGGTTCCTGCCCGCTACCAAGGCGCAGCCCAAAGAAATGCTTCCGATCGTGGACAAGCCCACGATACAGTATATAATCGAGGAAGCGATAGAGGCGGGCATCGAGAGCATACTGATAATAACGGGGCGCGGGAAAAGGAGCATCGAAGACCATTTCGACAAGTCCTACGAGCTCGAATCCGAACTGGCGCGCAAAGGAGACAGCCACCTGCTCGGGATCGTCTCCGACATCTCGAACCTGATAGATCTGTACTACGTGCGCCAGAAGGAGGCTAAGGGCCTGGGGCACGCGATAGGCTGCGCGAAGGCGTTCGTCGGCGGAGAGCCGTTCGCGGTGCTTTTAGGCGACGACCTCGTGGCTTCGGAGAAGCCCGCGATAGGGCAGCTTATCGGAGTTTACGAAGAATATGGAAAATCGGTGATAGGAGTCCAAAGGGTCGCGAAATCCGAAGTCTCAAAATACGGGATAGTCGCGCCGGCCGTCGCTTCGAGGGAATACAGGCTGCATAAGGTCGCGGATCTGGTCGAAAAGCCGCCCGCGGATAAAGCGCCGTCGGACATAGCGATACTCGGGCGCTATATAATCACTCCCGGGATATTCGACATACTCGAAAAACAGCAGCCGGGGGCGGGCGGAGAGATACAGCTTACCGACGCGCTTAAAAGCCTTTGCGCCGCCGAGGGCATGTACGCGTACGAATTCGAAGGGAAAAGGTACGACGTGGGCGACAAATTGGGGTTCCTTAAAGCCACGGTCGAGTTCGCGCTTAACCGCGGCGATCTGAAAGAGGAATTCGCAAATTACCTGAAAGGCATTGCCGGGGAGTTGTGAGATGAGCGAGATAAGGGACATAAGCCTCGCGGCTTCCGGAGAGAAAAAAATAAACTGGGCGGCCGCAAAGATGCCCGTTCTTTGCGGGATCCGCGGCTGGTTCGAAAAAGAAAAGCCTTTTTCGGGCGTCAGGATATCGATGTCGATACACCTCGAGGCAAAGACCGCGTACCTGTGCAGGGTATTGGAAGCGGGAGGCGCTAAGGTGAGCGTGACCGGATCCAATCCGCTTTCGACGCAGGACGACGTCGCCGCCGCCCTCGCGTCGCGGGGCACCGAAGTATTCGGGTGGAACGCCGCCACGGAGGAGGAATACTCGAGGCATATATCGATGGCGCTCGGGCACGGGCCGGATCTCGTGCTCGACGACGGCGCAGACCTGACAGAGGCGCTTCATACCGTTGACAAAGAAAAGGCAAAGGGCGTCGCCGGGGTCTGCGAGGAGACGACGACGGGAGTGATGCGCTTAAAAGCCCGCGAGCGCTTTAAAACGCTGCTGTTCCCGGCGGTAAACGTGAACGGCGCGGACTGCAAGCACCTGTTCGACAACAGGTACGGGACGGGGCAGTCGGTCTGGGACGGGATAATGAGGACGACGAACCAGATAGTCGCGGGAAAAACCGTCGTGGTCGCCGGATACGGCTGGTGCGGGAAAGGCATAGCGCTTCGCGCGAAAGGCCTCGGAGCGAAGGTCATAGTAACGGAAGTGGACCCTGTAAAGGCTTTGGAGGCGGCGATGGACGGCTGCGCGGTGATGACCATGGACGAGGCGGCGCCTTTGGGCGACATATTCGTAACCGCCACCGGCTGCAAGGACGTCATAACCGCGAAGCATTTTTTGCGCATGAAGGACGGCGCGCTGCTTTCAAACGCCGGGCATTTCGACGTCGAGGTAAGCGTGTCGGACTTAAAAAAGCTGGCGGAAAAAAGCTACGAGGCGCGAAAGAACATAACCGCTTACAGCATAGGCGGCAGGGAGCTTTACCTGTTGGCCGGGGGAAGGCTCGTGAACCTTGCCGCCGGGGACGGCCATCCGGCGGAGATAATGGACATGAGTTTCTCGATACAGGCGCTCTGCCTCAAATATCTGCTGCATAACAAAGGAATGCTCGAAAACAAGGTGTACGAAGTGCCAAAGGAGATAGACAATTACGTCGCGGAGCTGAAATTGAAGGCGATGGGGCTGTCCGTCGACAAATGGACGGACGAACAGAGACTTTACGTGTTCGGGGTAAAAGAATGAAGATTTCGATAATAAACGGCTGTCTGATAACTGCGGACAAAAACGGTACCCGCCTTCGGGGAAGGGTATATGTCGACGGAGAAAAAATAGTCTATGCGGGAGCGGACGAAGGCGCTCCCGAATTCGCGGCGGAGCGCGTTATCGACGCGGACGGCGGGATAATCGCTCCCGGCTTCATTGACGCCCACACGCACGTCCCTATGACGCTTTTCCGCGGGTACGCGGACGACATGCCCCTCATGGACTGGCTGCAGAATAAAATTTGGCCCGCCGAGGAGAAGCTTACGGAAGAAGCGGTTTACTGGGGAACGATGCTGGCAATCGCCGAGCTCGTTTCCGGCGGAGTCACTTGCTTTTCCGATATGTACAACTTCTGCGGAGCGATAGCTAAAGCCGCGGAGGAATCGGGCATTCGCGCCCTCATCGCGAGCGCCGTTATCGATATCGACGGCAACGGAGACAAAAGGCTTCGCGACGCGGAGGAACTTTACGAATCGCTGAAGGGTAACGGACGGGTGCGCGCGGCGGTCGGGCCTCACGCGGAGTACACAGTTAGCCCGGAGATGTTCATAAAGGTAAGAGACCTCGCGCAAAGGCTCGGCATGCGAGTCCACGTGCACGTCTCGGAGACGCAGGGCGAGCATGAGCAATGCCTGAAACGGCATGGGAAGACCCCGATCGCGCTGATGGAGAGCCTCGGGCTCCTCGACGTTCCCGTGATGGCGGCGCACTGCGTTTACGTCGAGGACGCGGACATCGAAATAATGGCGAAAAAGGGGGTAAGCGCGCTGTCCTGCCCGGGAAGCAACTTAAAGCTCGGAAGCGGCGTCGCGCCGGTGGCGAAGATGCTCGAAAAAGGGGTGAACGTATGCTGCGCGACCGACGGCGCGGCGAGCAACAACAACCTTTCGATGGCCGAGGAGATGACGCTTCTGGCGCTGCTCCAGAAGGGAGTCAACCGGAACCCGTCGCTCGTTCCCGCGGACACGGCGTTTCGGACGGCGACGATAAACGGGGCGAAGGCTTTGGGGATCGACGGCATAACGGGAAGCCTCGAGGCGGGCAAACAGGCCGATATTATAATAATAAACGCCAAGGGCTTCAGGTACTGCCCGAAAACGGATTTGCTTAACCATCTCGTGTACAGCGGGAGCGATTCGGACGTAACGCTTACGATGACGGGCGGGAAAATACTGTACGAAAACGGCCAAATTACGTTCGCCGACCCGGAAGAGATAAAATCCAAGGCGGAGGAGTTTTCGAGCAAAATAACGGGATGTTGAGGATATTTGCCGCCGTACTGGCGATGATACTGATTTTTCCCGCCGTGTCCGGGTGCGCGCCCGGGCGCGGACGGATGACGAACCTGAAAAACTTAAGCGTCGAGGCCGGCGAAGCCGAAACGGCGGTGATTTTGGGATTCGTGGACGGCAGCTTCAAAGCCGGATACGAGGAGTATCCGCAGCGGGACGTCCCGGATTGCCGCATTTCTCTGACGCGGCAACCGGTGAGGCTGATGATCCAGTTTTCCGGCCTGAGTTTCTGGGACTGGAAATACGATTCCGACGTCGGCATTGCGGGGCTTGTTTTGGGAGCCTTCGGGGAAGCTTCCGGAGACGGCGAGTACGTCCTGTATATCCAGCTTTCGGGAAACGCGGAATACGAAGCGGCGCGGACGCAAGGCGGCATGAGGATAAGCCTTAAGCCAAAGCCGGGCGGCGAAGGCGAAAAGTATTACTGCCTGTCGGATTCGTTCGGCGCCCGCCGAAGCGGCGAATGGCCGCGCAGCGTGGAAATGTATCCCGTGCTTTGTTCCGACCTCGAAAACAAGCTCCTCATATCGGAACCGTTCGATACCGAGGAGCAGGCGCGCTCGTTCATGGAGCGCGCGAACACGGAGCTGAAAACGGCGCTGCCAAAAGCGGCGCTTTACATCGACAGGTTGGGCGAAAACGCCCTGCCGGACTACCTGTATGAACCCGGCGCGGACGCGGAGAAAAGGGAAATATTGTCCGTATCCGGCGCAGTCCGGGATACGCCGGCGCTGCTGCGAAACGGGAGGTATCTTTGCTCGAGCCGCGACGGCCGCGTGCTGTTCGCAAGGAATTCGCGGATGGTTTTTCCGGACGGAGGGGTTTACGATACGGAGACGCTTTGGATGCTCTATTCGGACGGATCGGCGCGCAGGCTTAGCGTCCAAAACTTCGGTTCGCTGCGGCAGGCGGGATTTTCGCCGGACGGAAGGTTCGCCGCGGTGCTCGACGATTCGGCGTCCGGAGAGCTTTACGTTTATGACACGGTGGGCGAAAAAACTTACGGCATGGCGGACGAGGGGTTCGGGACCGGCGTACAGTCGTTTTGCTGGTCGGACATGAGCGACGAGATATACGCCGTAGCGGGGGAAGAGGAAACGAGGCTTTTATGCTGCGAGTTCACGCCGGACGGCGCGTCCGGCGTGCGGGTCCTGCGCGATCTTACGTATCCGGACGGAGAGGTATGGGTGTCGCGCGGGCGGGTCTTCTTCATGGAAGGGGATTTCGATACCGGCGAGATTTACGAATACGGCGTTCCCGACCGCGACATAACCGGCGGGACCGGATTCGCCGTATCGGGGGACGGCGCGCTGATGCTCGTTTTTGAGACCTCACCGGACGAAGGAGGATTGACGAGCCTTAAATTGTGTGATATACAGACAGGGATATGCCGGTACGTGGCAAAGGACGTTTATCCGGAGTCCTACTGTTTTTCGGCCGACGGCGCGAGAGCGTTCTATACCGCGTATATCGGAAAGGACGAAAAATTTCCGTACGGGCTTTACTCGTACGATATTTCCGCCGGCACGGTAAGGCTCGAGGCGCTGTCTGCGGCCGGGATCATTTACGGCGGCATATCGCCGGGGGAGATATATCTCGTTTACGGACCGGACGACGAAAAAGGGATTTATTCTACATACACATACGATTTTCAATGACGGAGGGCATCAATGCGGGTAACGGTTGAAGAAGTCGACAGGATAGCGATGCTGTCGAGGCTTAGCTTCGAAGATGGCGAAAAGATACAATACCGGAAGCATCTTGAGGCGATATTGGAAACTGCGCGCAAACTCGCCGAACTCGATACCGAAGGAGTCGCGCCGACCGCCCATATACAGGGGATCGAAAACGTGCTGCGCGAGGACAGGCCGGAGCCGAGCATGGAAAACGGCCTCCTTACCTCGAACGCGCCCGAACGGGACTGCGGTTGTTTCATCGTGCCGAAGGTCGTGGAGTAGGGCGATGAGAGGCTGCGAGATGGGGCTTAAGCGCTCGTGCGAGGCGCTTGAGAATAAGGAGATTTCGTCGCGCGAGCTCGTCGCGGACTGCCTGAAAAGGATTGAGGAAACGGAGCCGGCCGTGCGAGCCTTAAACACGGTGTGCGCGCAGGACGCCCTCGCGGAAGCCTTGCGCTCCGACGGGCGGCGCGCGAAAGGCGAAGCGAAAAGCGCGCTCGACGGAGTGCCCGTGATAATAAAGGACAATATATGCACGAAGGGGATAAAGACGACATGTTCCTCGAGGATGCTCGAAAACTTCGTCCCGCCTTACGACGCGCACGTAATAGAGCTGCTAAAATCCAAGGGTGCGGTTCTGATAGCGAAATCGAACCTCGACGAGTTCGCGATGGGTTCCTCTACGGAAAACAGCGCGTTTAAAACGACCGCGAACCCGTGGGATCTAAGCCGCGTCCCCGGAGGCTCTTCGGGCGGAAGCGCGGCCGCCGTCGCTTCGCGGATGGCGCCGTTCGCGCTCGGCTCCGACACGGGCGGAAGCATACGCCAGCCCGCCTCCTACTGCGGCGTGACGGGATTGAAACCCTCGTACGGCGTCGTGTCGAGATACGGGCTCGTCGCGTTCGCGTCCTCGCTCGACCAGATAGGGCCTATCGCGAGAAGCGTCGAGGACTGCGCGATCGCGCTAAACGCGATAGCGGGGCACGACCGCCGCGACTCCACTTCGATCGCGATGGAATATCCCGATTATACAAGAGCGATAGGAAAATCTATAAAAGGGATGAGGATAGGGCTGCCGAAAGAGTATCTCTCGGGCTCCCTGCACGCGGACGTAAAATATGCGCTCGAAAACGCGATAAGCGCGCTTGAAAGCCTCGGCGCTTCGGTGGAGGAAACGTCGCTGCCTACGTTCGATTACGCTTTGGGCGCGTATTACATAATCTCGTCGGCGGAAGCCGCCTCGAACCTGTCGCGCTACGACGGAGTCAAGTACGGATACCGCGCGAAGCAATACGACGGTATAGTGGACATGTATATAAAGACGAGGAACGAAGGCTTCGGCGCGGAGGTGAAAAGGCGGCTGATGCTTGGCAACTACGTCCTCAGCGCGGGCTATTACGACGCGTATTACTTAAAGGCGCTAAAGGTCCGCACGCTGATAAAGCGGGATTTCGACAGGCTTTTTTCCCGCTACGAATGCATATTGTCTCCCACCGCCCCCGCGCCGGCTTTTCGCGCGGGCGAGAAGAGCGACCCTATGCAGATGTATATGACCGACATATATACCGTTCCGGTAAACATCGCGGGGCTTGCCGCGGTTTCGGTGCCGTTCGGGACCGGCGCAGAAGGCCTTCCGATAGGCATACAGCTTATCGTAAAGCCGTTGGCGGAGGAGACGCTGCTGCGCGCGGCGTGGGCTCTCGAGCAGGCGGCGCCCGGTTGCGGTGAACCGCCGTTTAGCGGAGGCAGGCCATGAAAGGATACGAAACCGTGATAGGGCTCGAAGTCCACGTCGAGCTCGCTACGAAGACGAAGATATTCTGCGCCTGCGAAAACAGGTTCGGGGGAGAACCGAACACGCACTGCTGCCCGGTATGCACCGGCATGCCCGGAGTGCTTCCGGTGCTGAACGAAAAAGCGGTCGAATTCGCCGTCAAAGCGGGGCTCGCCACGAACTGCGGGATAGCGAACTTCTCGAAGATGGACAGGAAGGGATATTACTACCCCGATTTGCCGAAGGCGTACCAGATATCTCAGTACGACCTGCCGCTGTGCAGGAACGGATATATAGACATAGAGACGCAAGAGGGTACGAAGCGTATCAGGATAACGAGGATACACATCGAGGAGGACGCGGGGAAGCTGCTGCACGAATCCGCGGAGGGGACGTGCGTAGATTACAACCGCTGCGGGGTGCCGCTCATCGAAATAGTCACGGAGCCGGACCTGCGCAGCGCCGAAGAGGCGCGGGTTTTCCTCGAAACGCTTCGGAGCATAATGCTTTATACCGGAGTGTCGGACTGCAAGATGCAGGAGGGATCGCTTCGCTGCGACGTGAACATCTCGGTGCGCGAGGCGGGCAAGCCTTTCGGGACGCGCACCGAGATGAAGAACCTCAACAGCTTTTCCGCGGTCTATCGCGCGATCGAGGCCGAAAGCGCGAGGCAGATCGAAATCGTGAGCGGGGGCGGCACGGTCGCGCAGGAAACGAGGCGTTTCGACGACGTCCGGGGGAAGAGCTATCCGATGCGCGGCAAGGAGGAGGCGCACGATTACAGGTATTTCCCCGACCCCGACTTAGTTCCGATAACGCTTTCCGACGAAAAGATACGCGAGCTTAAGGAAAGCCTGCCGGAGCTTCCGGCGGCTAAAATAAAAAGGTACCGCGATTCGCTCGGGCTGCCCGAATACGACGCCCGCATACTGACCGCGGATCCGCAGACGGCCTCGTTCTTCGAGGAATGCGTAAGCCTTTACGGCGAGCCGAAAAAGATAAGCAACATGATAATGACGGACCTTCTTCGCCTTATGAAGGAAACCGGATCGGAGAAAATACCGGTAAGGCCGGGACATCTCGTAAGCGTCTTGAGGCTCGTCGACGGCGGCAGGGTGAACATAACCGTGGGAAAGGCGGTGTTCGAGGAGGCGTTCCGCACGGGAGAGGATCCGGAGCGCATAATCGATAAAAAAGGCCTCGCCCAGATAAACGACTCCGATGAGTTGCGCGCGCTGGTGCGGAAAATAATCGCGGAGAACCCGGGGCCGGTATCGGACTTCAAGGCCGGAAAACAAAAGGCGCTCGCGTTCTTCGTCGGACAGGCGATGAAGGCTACGGGGGGACAGGCAAACCCGCAGACAGTAAACGAGATAGCGCGCGAAGAGCTCGAAAAGGCATGAGAGAAGGAAAGCTGACAAACGAACAGCTAAAATCGCTGGTGCTGTCTAAACTGCGCCCGAAGGCGGACGTGTTGCTGCGCTCCGGCGTGGGCGAGGACTGCGCGGCGATCGACTTTGGCGGAACGGCCTGCGTGCTGTCCACCGATCCGGTCACGGGAGCGGTAAAAAACGCGGGCAGGCTCGCCGTAATAGTCTCCTGCAACGACGTGGCGTCCTCCGGCGCGCGGCCGTTCGCGATGCTCGCGACGGTGCTTATACCGCCGGACAAGACCGCGGAGGATATAGAAAAAGCGGTGGATCAGCTCGTCCGCGAAGCCGACAGGTTAGGCGTGGACATAATAGGCGGGCATACAGAGATAACAGGCGCTGTCGACAGGATCGTGATATCGACGACGGCGATAGGAAGGATTGAAAGCGGCAGGCTCGTAAGGAGCGGCGGCGCATCGCCCGGCGACGATCTTATAATGACCGGCTGCGCCGGAATCGAAGGAACTTACATAATAGCGGCCGAGCATGAAGACGAGCTTTCGGAGCTGCTTTCGGAGGAAGACCGCGCCGTGATCGGGTCGCTTGAAAACAGGCTCAGCGTGATTGAGGAGGGCGTGACCGCGGCGGAGGCGGGGGCGAGCGCGATGCACGACGTGACCGAGGGCGGCGTCTACGGAGCCGTTTACGAGCTTTGCGAGGCGTCCGGAACGGGCTGCGAGCTGTACGCGGAAAAGATCCCCGTCCTTGATGTGACGAGAAAGATCTGCGGGCGTTTCGGCATTGACCCTATGAGGCTTATCGGCAGCGGCAGCATGCTTATCGCCGCGCCGGACGCAAAGAAAATCCGGCGTGCGCTTTCCTCGAAGGGGATCGAATCGCGCGTGATAGGCAGGATCACGGACGAAGGAGTATACGTCGTCGAATCGGGGCTAAGGAGGCCTTTGCCTCCGCCCGGGCCGGACGAACTGTTCTCGATTTGACTCAAAAAACGGCGATAAAAGCTCAAAATCTGATTTAAACCGTATTTTTCATAAAAATTTGCGTTCCGGCTTATTTTTTTAAGAGCGGTGTGCTATAATCGTAAATTATTGAGGCACGGGCGGGGGTGGTCGTCAAGTTGCGAAGCATGACCGGTTTCGGGCGGGCGGAAGCCGAGGAAAACGGAAGAAAAGTCACGGTCGAGATAAAGGCGGTCAACCACAGGTTTTTGGACGTGACGTTTCGGATGCCGCGCGCTCTTTCGTTCGCCGAGGAAAGCATGAGAAAGGCCGTAAGGGAAAGGCTTTCGAGGGGGAAGGTCGACGTCTACGTGGGTTACAGCGCCATAGCGGACGGCGCGAAGACCGCCTCCGCGGATATCGCGCTGATACGCTCGTATGTCGACGCCGCGAGAGCGGCGGCGGCGCTGACGGATATTGCGGACGATCTGAAGCTGTCCGATATATTGTCCATACCCGACGCTATAATGATCGAGGAAGAAAAAGGCGGCGAAGGCCTGCTCACAAACCTTTGTTCGAAGGCTTTGCAGGGCGCTTTGGACGCGCTCGAGGAAATGCGCGAAAGGGAAGGCGCGGAGCTTTATAACGACATAACCGCCTGCCTTGCGGATCTGGAGGCGCAGGCGGCGCTCATAGGCGCGAGGAAGGAATCCGTTCCGAAGGAATACGCCGAAAAACTGCGGTTGAGGATACGCGAGCTTACGGAAGGGAGCGGCCTCGACGAGGCGAGGTTCAACGCCGAAGTGGCGTACATGGCGGACAGGATGGACATATCCGAGGAAGTCGTAAGGCTCGCAACGCACATAAACCAGTTCAGGGCCGCCGCGGGCGCACGGGACGCGGTGGGCAGGAAATTGGATTTCATGGTCCAGGAGATGAACCGGGAGTTGAACACGATAGGCTCGAAATCTGCCGACATGGCGATAACGAACGCGGTTATCGAGGGGAAGAGCATAGTTGAAAAGATACGCGAGCAGGTGCAGAATATAGAATAAACGGAGGAAACGCATGGGTATTAGGCTCATCAACATAGGTTTCGGGAACATCGTGTCGGCAAACAGGCTTATCGCGATCGTAAGCCCGGAATCCGCGCCGATAAAACGCATAATCCAGGAGGCGCGCCAGAACGGCAACCTTATCGACGCGACGTACGGAAGGCGCACGAGAGCGGTGATAATAACGGACAGCGACCATGTCATACTGTCCGCCGTGCAGCCGGAGACGGTCGCGCACAGGCTTTCGGATAAGGACGAAAAAGATATGGATATAGAGGAGTAACGATGGACAAGGGGTTGCTTATCGTTTTGTCCGGGCCTTCGGGAGCGGGGAAAGGAACCGTGTGCGACGCGCTGACGCTCGAAAACCCGGAAATCTCGCTTTCCGTCTCGTGCACGACGAGGAAAAAAAGGGCCTCGGAAGTGGACGGGGTCGATTATTTTTTCAAGAGCGGCGAGGAATTCGACGAACTCATAAAGCAGGGCGCGTTTTTGGAATACGCGGACGTGTTCTCGAACCGGTACGGAACCCCGAGGAGTTTCGTGGAGGAAAAGCTGGCGCAGGGCAAGGACGTTCTTCTCGAGATCGACGTTCAGGGGGCGCTGAACGTAAAAAAGAACTTCCCGGACGGCGTGTTTCTTTTTCTCGTGCCGCCTTCGATGGACGAGCTTGAAAGAAGGATAAGAAAGCGCGCGACCGAAACGGAGGAACAGATCCAAAACAGGCTCGGCAAGGCGCGCGGGGAGTTGGAAAAGATGCAGTATTACGATTACGTTATAATGAACGACGATATAAACAGCGTGGTGCGAAAGATACTTTGCATCATGGAGGCGGAGAAATTAAAGGTGAGCAGGAACCTTAAAAGATACGAATATTTAAGGAGGGGTGATGACAAATGATGTATCCGAGCATAAGCGAACTTAAAGACAAGGCGGACTGCAGGTATACCCTCGTTATTGAGTCCGCGAAAAGGGCGAGGCAGCTCGTAGACGGCGCCGAGCCCCTGACGGAGACTCAGGAGAGCAATCCGGTGTCTCAGGCGGCGAAAGAGATATATTACGACAAGATAACATACATATCTCCGGAAGAAGGGTAAGACATGCCTAAAACGGTTTTGATAGGCGTGACGGGAGGGATAGCGGCTTACAAAGCCGCTTATTTGACGAGCCTGTTTCGCAAAAAGGGCTACGAGACGCACGTAATACTGACGCAAAACGCGCTGCGGTTCGTGTCCGCGCTTACGTTCGAAACTTTGTCGGGGAACGCCGCCGTTACGGATACGTTCGAAAGGACGGGCGGGTTCGACGTGAATCACGTTTCCCTCGCGAAGAAGGCGGACATCATGGTCGTCGCGCCCGCGACGGCGGACGTTTTGGGGAAGGCCGCTTCCGGCATAGCCGACGACATGCTGACGACTACGCTGCTCGCGGCGCGCTGCCCCGTCGTTTTCGCGCCCGCGATGAACGACGCCATGTACGCGTCGAAGGCGGTGAAGGACAATATCGAGGCGCTCAAACGCCGCGGGTACCGCGTGATGGACGCCGCAGAAGGAGCGCTCGCGTGCGGGGACGAGGGGCAGGGGCGGATGAGGGAGCCGCAGGAGATTTTCGATTACGCCGAAGAAACGCTGCGCTCGCTTTACGACATGCACGGGATAAAGGTGCTCGTTACCGCCGGGCCGACGCGGGAGTTTATCGACCCGGTGCGCTATGTTTCCAACTGTTCTTCCGGAAAGATGGGTTACGCGGTCGCCGAAGCCGCTTTGAGCAGGGGCGCGGAAGTTACGCTCGTTTCGGGCCCGGTTTGCCTCGAACGCCCCGCGAAAGCGCGGATAATAGACGTCGTTTCCGCGGAAGAAATGTACGGCGCCGTGATGGGCGTTTCGGAGCGCGCCGACATTATCGTCATGACGGCGGCGGTAGCCGACTTCGCGCCCGAAGTCCGCGGCGCGCAAAAGATCAAAAAAGGCTCCGAGCTCGAAATCAGGCTCGTCAAAACCAAAGACATATTGAAAGAATTGGGCGCGAAAAGAAAAACGGGGCAGGTCCTCGTCGGCTTTGCCGCCGAAACGCAGGACTTCGAAGAAAACGCGAAAAAAAAGCTCGAATCAAAAAACCTCGATTTTATCGCGCTGAACGACGTGTCGAGGGAAGGCGAGGGCTTTTCTTCCGACGTGAACAACATCAAGCTTTTTTTCCGCGACGGCAGGGTAAAGGATTTGGGCCGCGAAAGCAAGACATATCTTGCAAAACTCATAATACAGGAAGCATTTGAGCTGTTGCCGGTTGGGCGGAGATGAACGATGTTCGCCGAAGTGATAGTGGATATCGCGAATCCGGGCGTTGACAGGCTGTTCGAATACCGCGTGCCCGAGGGGATGGAAATAAAGGCCGGGTACCGCGTCAAGGTGCCTTTCGGGAAAGCGAACGCGCTCCGGGAAGGATACGTCTTAAAGCTGTCGCAAAACAGGACATACGAACAGGGCGAGCTGAAAAGCATTGCGTTCGCGCTGTCCGACTTTCCCGTTTTCACGCAAGGCCAGATAAGGCTCGCATACGTGATGCGCAGGTTCTATCACACGACGCTCGCTTGCGCCCTGCGGCTGATGTATCCGGCGCAAATGCGCGGCGGGAAGGTAAAAGACAGGTTCGAACGGCGCATAATATACCGGCTTTCGGAAGAGGAATACGAAAAAGCGAAAAAAACTTTTTTTGCCGCTTCGGGGAGCGTCAGGTCGCCGCGCCGGCTCGAGGTCCTCGAAGCGATGCGCGAAAAAAAGCTGCTTTTTTATCATGAGCTTGAAAGGCTGCTTCCCGGAAGCGCGTCCGCGCGGGACGCACTGATAAAAAAGGGTTATCTCGCGTCGGAAAAAGTAGAGAGCTTTCGCGCGCCGCGCAGGGACGCGCCGGAAGAGAGCGAATTCGAGCTGTCGGAAGACCAGAAAAACGCCGTTGAAACCATCACGTCGCAGAAGGGGAAATACCTCCTGCACGGCGTTACCGGAAGCGGCAAGACCGAGGTATACATAAAGATAGTAAAAGACTGCCTTTCAAAGGGTAAAAGCGCGATCGTGCTCGTGCCTGAGATTTCGCTTACGCCCCAGCTCGTCTCGATGTTCGAGCGCAGGATAGGGGAGCATATCGCGGTGTACCATTCGACGCTGTCGGCCGGCGAAAGGTACGACGAATGGAAGCTGATGGCTACGGGGCGCACGCGCGTGGTGATAGGCGCGAGGTCGGCGGTGTTCGCCCCTATGAAGGACATCGGAGTCATAATAATCGACGAGGAGCATGAGACCACATACCGTTCCGATATGAGCCCGAAATACACGGCGCACGAAATAGCGAGGATGCGCTGCAACATAGAGGGCGCTACTCTCGTGCTCGCGTCCGCGACCCCGTCCGTCGAGAGCTATATAAAGGCTAAAAACGGCATATACAGGCTTGTCAGGATGCCGAGACGGCTGTTCGGGCTGAAGCTCCCCGAGGTCCTCGTAGCCGACATGCGCAAAGAGATCGCGCTCGGTAACCGAACGATATTTTCCGGCCTATTATATAGCGAGATGAAGCAGGCTCTTTCGGCGGGAAAACAGGTAATGCTTTTTCTGAACAGAAGGGGATACTCGAGCTTCGTGATGTGCAGGGGGTGCGGCTTCGTGGAATGCTGCGACAGCTGCGCCGTGTCGATGACTTACCACGCGAGCGTCGGCTCGCTCGTATGCCATTACTGCGGAAGGAAGCGCGCGACGCGCGAGGTATGCCCGGTATGCGGCATGAAATATTTAAAGCAGTTCGGCATAGGGACGCAGCAGGTCGAGGAGCAGGTTAAGAAGCATTTCCCGGGCGCGCGCGCGCTCAGGATGGATCTCGACACGACGCGGGGCAAGGATTCGCATTCGAAGATATACGGGCAGTTCAGGAAGGGCGAAGCGGACATACTGATAGGCACGCAGATGATAGCAAAGGGGCTCGATTTCTGGAACGTTTCGCTTGTCGGCATCGTAGCCGCCGACATATCGCTTCACGTTCCCGATTACAGGAGCGCCGAAAGGACGTTCCAGCTTTTGGAGCAGGTGGCGGGAAGGTCGGGAAGAAAGGACCCCGGGAAGGTGGTCGTACAGACATACTCCCCGGAGCATTACGCGGTTGAATTCGCGAGGACACACGACTTCGAAGGCTTCTTCAATAAGGAGATGGGAGTAAGGAGATCCGCGCTGCTGCCCCCCTATTGCGTTTTCATAAGGATAGTCTTCGCCGGCGCGGACGAGCGCAAAACGATGGAGGCGTGCGTCGATTACGGGAACGGGCTTAAGGAAAGGCTCGAAGCGTATTCGGACCACATACCTCTTTTCGACATAAACGAGGCTCCGATAAAGAAGTTGGAGGGAAGATCGCGCTGGCAGGTCGTAATAAAGGCGCTCAACGATGAAAAACTTGCGGATATAAGAAAAACGATATATTCTTATTCCGACGAAAAACGATACGAAGGGTGCGCGTTCGGGTTGGAAATAAACCCGCAGAGCATGGTATAGGTGAAACGCTATGGCGATAAGGGATATAGTCACCGGAGAAGACAACGAAGCCTTGAGGAAGGTTTCGAGGCAGGTGCAGTCGATAACGAAGCATATAACGACTCTTCTCGACGACATGAGGGAAACGCTGCACCGCGAAGACGGAGTCGGGCTCGCCGCGCCGCAGGTAGGCGTGCTGCGCAGGATCGCGATCGTTGAATACGAGGACAAATATTTCGAGCTTATAAACCCGAGGATAATAAAAGCGTCGGGGGAGACGATCGAGGAGGAAGGCTGCCTCTCGATTCCGGGCTTCCGGGGAAAGGTAAAGAGGCCGGAGAAGGTAACGGTCGTTTATATCGACAGGGAAGGGAAAAAGAGGCGCGAGGAAGCCTCGGGCATCCTTGCGCGCGTGTTCTGCCATGAGATAGACCATCTCGACGGCATACTCTTCGTGGATAAGCTGTACGAGGAAAGAAAATGAGGATCGTTTTCATGGGGACGCCGGACTTCGCGGTGCCAAGCCTCGAAGCGCTGATCCAAGGCGGATACGAGATAGCGGCGGCAGTTACTCAGCCGGACAGCAAAAGCGGCAGGGGCTACGCGCCCTCCGAGCCGCCGGTCAAAAGAATAGCGGCAAAATACTCAATCCCGGTCCTGCAGTTTAAAAAAATAAAATCGCCCGAAGGGGTCGAGGCGCTAAAAAAAGCCGCGCCCGACATAATCGTGACCGCCGCGTTCGGGCAGATACTTTCAAAGGAAATATTGGACATCCCGCCGCTCGGATGCATAAACGTGCACGCGTCGCTGCTGCCAAAATACAGGGGAGCGTCGCCGGTGCAGTGGGCTATAATAAAGGGAGAGAAGAAGACCGGAGTTACGATAATGTACATGGACGAAAGGCTCGACGCCGGAGATGTTATTTCGTATGCCGAAACGGATATCGGGGAAACGGAGACGGGCGGGGAGCTTTACGGGCGGCTCGCCCGGATAGGAGCCGGGCTTCTCGCCGAAACCCTGAAGAAAATCGAAAAAGGCTCCGCGGCAAGGATAAAGCAGGACGAATCGGAAGCGAGCTATTACCCGCCGCTGACGAAAGAGGCGGGAAGGATAGACTGGTCGAAACCCGCGAAAGAGATATACGACCTCATACGCGCGCTCGACCCGGCCCCCGGAGCTTATTCTTACGCGGGAGACGGCGTCATAAAGATCTGGAGCGCGCAGACGCTCGACGGAAGCGCGCCGCCGGGAGAAATAGTCGAAGCGGATACGGCGCTGGTGATCGGGACGGGGGAAGGGCTCATAAGCGTCAAGCTGCTTCAGGTTCCCGGTTCGCGAAAGATGACGCCCCGGGAGTTCTTCCGGGGACGCAAGCTGCCCGGAGAGCGTTTCGGATGAACCCGCGGCTCGCGGCTTTTAACGCTCTTACGGCGGTTACGCGCGGCGGCGCGTATACCTCTCTCGCGCTTAAGGAACACATACCTTCGGACATGCCCGCCGAATCGAAAAGGTTCGCCGCGGCGCTCGTCCGCACGACCCTCGAAAACCTGCTGAAAATAGATTACGCGTTGGACGCGTTCATAAAATCCGCGCGCGTTCACGGAAGCGTCAGGAACATATTAAGATTGGGCGCGTGCCAGATAATGTTCATGGGCACGAAGGATTACGCCGCGGTAAACGAAAGCGCGCTGCTCGCAAAGAGCTTAAAGCCCCAGACGTCGGGGTTCGTAAACGCCGTTCTTCGCGCGCTTATTAACGGCCTCGGCGGGATTGTCTATCCGTCCGGCAGAAACGCGAAATACTTAAGTATTGAATACAGCTATCCCGAATGGATATGCGAGAAGTACGTCGCGGACTTCGGGTTCGACTTTACCGAAAAGCTCCTCTCGTACAAGGCGCCGCTATCGACGTCCGTCCGCATGAACGCCTTAAAAACGCACGCGGCGGAATTCGAAAGTTCGCTTGCGAAAGCGCGGTTAAGCTTTTCGCGCGGTTCGGTGAAGGATTCGTACGCGGTGGAAGGCATGTCGGATATCGAAAACATGAGGGAGTTTAAGGAAGGGCTGTTCGCGGTGCAGTCGGAAAGCTCGATGAGGGCCGTGCTCGCCGCGGGCATAAAAAAAGGCGACAGGCTGCTTGACTGCTGCGCGGCTCCGGGCGGGAAGAGCGCGTATGCCGCGGCGCTGACTGACAACGGAATCGAAATAACCGCCTGGGACGTACACGAACACAGGGTAGAGATGACGAAAAAGAATTTTTCACGGCTCGGAGTGAAAAACGCTCGGGTAAGCCTGCGCGACGCGTCGGTATACGCGCCGGAATTCGAGGGCGGTTTCGACGTCGTGATGATAGACGCGCCGTGCAGCTCGATGGGGCTCATGGCAAAAAACCCGGACATAAGATATTCGGCGAGGCGGCAAGACATATCCGCCTTATCCGAAAAGCAGCGCGCGATAATATCGGCCTGCGGCCGGTACGTAAAACCGCAAGGTACGCTCGCCTATTTCACCTGTTCTCTCAACAAAGAGGAAAACGAGCTTATCACGGACGGATTTATAGAAGGCGGATTTGGATTCGAGTACGTATCGAAACAGACGCTGTTTCCGCACATATGCGGCTCTGACGGCTTTTATATCGCGGTGATGAGAAGGAAAAAATGAGATGAGAGAGCTCCTGTCGCTTGACACGAAACGGCTGAAAGAAATAATGGCGGATTTGGGCGAAAAGCCTTACGCCGCGTCGCAGCTCGAGGCGTGGCTTTTAAAAGGCGTACCTTTCGAGGAGATGACGAACCTGCCGAAAGCCCTGCGCGAAAAGCTGCGCGAAAATTTCACCGAAGGTTACGCGCGGGTGGAGCAAAGGCTAAAATCCTCCGACGGAACGGTAAAATACCTGCTCGAGGTATCGGGCGGCGGGTACGTGGAGTGCGTTTTTCTGCGCTACCGGCACGGCAATACCCTTTGCGTTTCGACCCAGATGGGGTGCGCCATGGGCTGCGTGTTCTGCGCGTCGGGGCGCGAAGGCCTCGAAAGGAACCTTACCGCCGGCGAGATGAGGTCGCAGCTTTTGGCCGCCCGCGAAAACGGGGATATTTCAAACGTGGTGCTGATGGGCTCCGGCGAGCCTCTCGACAACTACGAAAACGTGGTCGCGTTCATAAAAATGCTGATGGAAAAGCACGGTATCGGAACGAGGCATATTTCGCTGTCGACATGCGGTCTCGCGCCTGAAATGATTCGCCTTTCCGGCGAAGGGTTAGGGATAACGCTTTGCGTGTCGCTCCACAGCGCGATCGACGAAAAAAGAAAAAGGATAATGCCCGCCGCGAAATATTCGGTATCACAGATTATGGAAGCGGCAAAAACATACTTTAAAAAAACGGGCAGACGAATTATAATAGAATACGCGCTGATGCGCGGATTCAACGACGGCGAAGCCGATATAGCCGCTTTAAAGAAGGCGGTTTCCGGCTTGAATTGCCATATAAACGTCATACCGCTGAACAGCGCGTTCGGCAGGCGCGAAAAGACGGGCGCCGGGGACGCGCGCCTATTTGCGGAAAAGCTGAAGAATGCGGGGATAGGAGCGACTGTCAGGCGTTCGTTGGGAAGCGACATCGAGGGGGCGTGCGGGCAGCTCCGCTTGAGGCACGGAAGAAAATGAGGTATTATTCGCGTACCGAAAAAGGAAACTACAGGAACGAAAACGAGGACTGCGTCTATGCTCCCAAAGACGGCGGATGCGGTTTCATCGCGGTCGCGGACGGGATGGGAGGCCACAGGGCGGGCGAGGTAGCAAGCGCGATGGTGATACAATCGCTCGCGGAGACGCTTGAAGGCCTGGATCCGGAAAACATAATGCCGGAAAGCCTCGTAAACGCGCTGCTCAAAGCGAACGAAAGGGTTTCGCAGGATTCGAAGAACAACCCGCTTCACTACGGGATGGGTACTACGGCGACCGTCGCGGTAATAAGGTCCGGCTGCGCCGTAATAGGGCATGTCGGAGACTCGAGAGCATATCTGTTCAGAGACGGGAAGCTCTCGCAGATCACCAAGGATCATTCTTACGTACAGATGCTCATCGATCACGGCTATATCTCAAAGTCCGATGCGCACCGGCACCCTCATAAAAACGTGATAACGCGCGCCATCGGGATCGACGACGTAATAGACGTCGACACGCATACGGTCGAGCTCCGCGGCGGGGATTCGCTGCTGCTTTGCACGGACGGGTTGAACTCCGCCGTTCCGGACGGCGAAATCGAGTCCATATTGTCGGACGGCATAAGCGAAGCGGCGGACAGGCTCGTCGAAGCGGCGCTGAAAAACGGCGCGCAGGACAATATAAGCGTCGTTATCGCGCATATGGAAGGCGGCTGCCAATGACGGGGACGCTGCTCGGGAAAAGATACGAATTGTTGGAAAAAATCGATTCGGGCGGGATGGCCGATATCTTCAAGGCGCGCTGCCGGAAAACAAACAGCCTCGTCGCGATCAAGATCCTCAAAGAAAAGTTTTCCGACAACCCCGACTATATAGAACGTTTCAAAAAGGAAGCCGGAGCGGTCTTTTCCCTCGGCCATCCGAATATAGTCGACGTGACGGACATAGGGAACGAAGACGGCGTTTATTATATGGTGATGGAATTCATCGAGGGCACGACGCTAAAAAAACTGATAAACAGAAAAGCCCAGATATCCGAAAAGGACGCCATAAAGTATTCGATCCAGATTTGCTCGGCGCTTTCCTGCGCGCACGCGGCGGGGATCATCCACCGGGACATAAAACCCCAGAATATACTGATAGACAACGACGGGAACGTAAAGCTTACCGATTTCGGGATCGCGGAAAGCCTCAACGGCGAACGCGAGCGAAGCAAGCAGGTCATAGGTTCCGTATATTACGTTTCGCCGGAGCAGGCGAAGGGAGAGCCGCTCGACGAGAGCACCGATATTTATTCGTTGGGGATAGTGATGTACGAGATGCTTACCGGCCAGCTCCCGCATACGGGGAAAACGGTGTCCGTCGCGCTGAAGCACATCAACGAACAGATCATTCCTCCGAAGGAAATAAGGGGCGGCCTGTCGAACGCCGTCAATAACATAATCTTAAAAGCCACGAGCAAGGAAAAAGCGGACAGGTACAAGACCGCGGACGCTTTCAAAGAGGATCTGATTCTCGCGCTGACGGACCCGGAGGGTTCCTTCGTCGACCTTCCGCCGGAGATAATAAACGCGGGAGCGAAGGCAGCGAAAAAGATGAGGATGAACGCGTTCCTCAAGGCGGGCGTCCTCGTGCTCCTCGCGGGCGCCGCGGTCGTGTTGGCGGTTTTGGGGTTCAGTCTGTTCAACCCTTCCGCGGGAGGAGCGTTGCCCGTTCCCGACCTTGTCGGGCTCGACATAAACGCCGCGCAGGCGCGCGCCTCGGCTTTTAACGTCACCGCGACTTACCAGCCGAGCGAAACGGTCCCCGAAGGGACGGTCATTTCTCAGTTTCCCGAGCCGGGGAGCCGCGCGGCCGGCGGCGCCGCCGTCAACCTCGTGGTATCCGGCGGCCCGGAGGACCTGATAATGCCGGATTTTACCGGGATGCCGGTCGAGGACGCAAAAGCGCTCATAATAACGATGGGGCTTACGATTGACGACGCCGACATATCATACGAACCGAGCAACGACGTGTCCGCGGGAAGGGTCATCTCTCAGATGCCGGAAGCGGGCGAAGCGGTCGCCAAGTCCGATTCGGTAACGCTTGTAGTAGCGGAGGACGCCGCGCAGAACACGGCGCCTCTGCCCGACTGTTCGGGGAAGGCGTTGAGCGACGCGGTGCCGCTGATTTTCGGTTCCGGGTTCAGCAACTGTTTTGTGTACGGGGAAGAGAGCAAACAAAAAGAGGGGACCGTGATATTCCAGAGTCCCGCGGCGGGCGAGATGGCGAAACTTTCGGACGAAATAGACCTGCATATAAGCAAGTATGCCGATGAAAAATATCAATATAAGCTGAGAAGGGTTTTGAACATAACGGAAAACAAGACCTCGATAGTGATCGTGGTTCAGGAATATGTCGGACAGTATCCCGTAAACTTTGTCGTCAAAGAGATAAAGGACGTAAACGCGGGGAACTGCCTTATAAACGAAACGATAAAAAGGCCTTCGGGCGGACAGAAAACGGTAATCGTCTACGTCAACAACATCGAAACGTTTTCCGCGGAGGTAAACTTCGATGGATGAAGCCCGTCTCGGGGAAGGAAGGATCGTTCGCGGGATAGGCGGGTTTTATTATGTGGAGGATGAAAACGGCGGCGTCCACCGATGCAGGGCGAGGGGCGTTTTCAGGAAAGAGGGCACGACTCCCCTCGTGGGCGACGTTTGCCTGTACTCGGACGGCGGTTTCATCGAAAAGATAAAGAGCCGCAAAAACGAGCTTAGGCGCCCGCGCGTCGCGAACGTTGACATCGTAGCGATCGTCGTTTCAGCGGAAAAACCGAAGATAGACTATATACTTTGCGACAAGCTTCTCGTGGATATAAAAAGGGCGCGTATCCGCCCGATTCTGATAATAAACAAATGCGACGTGGCCGAGGAGCGCAGCATCGCGTCGATAAGCGGTGAATATAAAAACGCCTGCGATGTGGTTTGCGTTTCCGCGAGGACGGGTTTTGGGATAGAGGCTCTAAAGGAGGCGCTTTCCGGAAGCTGCACATGTTTCGCGGGACAGTCTGCGGCGGGGAAGTCGTCCATTTTGAACGCGCTGTCGCCGGAACTTCGGCTCGAAACGGGGGAGCTCTCAAGAAAGACGGGAAGAGGGACGCATACGACGCGCGAAGCGCGGCTGATTAAGATCGGGGGATTCCCTGGAACGCTCGTCGACACACCCGGCTTTTCGGCGCTCGAGGTATCGCCTCTGCCGCCTGAAGAACTTATACTCTATTACGGCGACATGCTTCCGTACGCGTCGGGATGCAGGTTTTCCGGATGCCTGCACGCGGGCGAGCCGGGCTGCTCGGTAAAGGAAGCGGTCGATAAAAATCTTATAAGCACGCCAAGGTACGAAAGGTACCTCGAAATATTGGACGAAATAAAAAAGTTGAGGTCGCTGCGATATGATTAAGGTTGCGCCGTCGATACTGTCCGCGGATTTTACCATGATACGCGACGCAGTAAAAATGCTCGAGGAAGCGGGGGCGGATTATATACACTGCGACGTGATGGACGGCATGTTCGTTCCGAACATCACCTTCGGGCAGTATATGGTTCGGGATCTGAAAAAACACACGAAGCTTCCGCTCGACGTGCATCTTATGATAGAAAAGCCCGAGAGGTATGTGAAGGAATTCGCGCAGGCCGGAGCGGATATAATAACGGTACATCCGGAGGCTACCGCGCATCTCGACAGGACGCTCCAGATCATACGGTCCGAAGGGAAAAAATGCGGCGCCGCGCTTAATCCGCATACTCCTCTCGACGCGATAGAATACGTGCTCGAATATATGGATATGGTTCTTCTGATGTCCGTCAACCCCGGATTCGGAGGTCAGGAATTCATACCGTACGTTCTCGAAAAAGCCGCGAAACTTAAGGAGATGATCCGCGCGAGGGGCCTTAAGTTGGACATCGAGATGGACGGCGGCATAGGAGCGGAAAACGCGGACACGGTAAGGGGCGCGGGCGTCAACGTTCTCGTCGCCGGGAGCGCGGTATTTTTTGCGGACGACCCGAAAAGCGTAATACGCGCGCTAAAAGGACAATGAAGTGCCTGATAGTAACCGGGGGCGAGCCTCCCGGCATCGAATTGCTCGACAGACTCGCCGAAGGGGCGGATCTGCTGATCGGAGTGGACGGGGCGGCCGGACTTCTTAGAAAGCGCGGCCTCGTTCCCGGTATCCTTATCGGGGATTTCGACACGGCGGAGCCGGAAACCGTTCTCGAAATGGAACGGCGCGGCGCGAAAATAATACGCCTTAAAGCCGAAAAAAACGAGACCGATACCGAGGCTGCGCTGAGCGCCGCGCTTCGCGCCGGCGCCGACGACATAACCGTCACAGGCGCGTTAGGCGGGCGCATAGACCACGCGCTTTCAAATATAATGATGCTCGTAAAAGCGGAATCGGCCGGCGCGCGGTGCAGGCTTATTGACGAGGCCGCCGAGATATTCGTTTCGAACGGAGAAGTCGTTTTTTGCGGCGAACCCGGAAGGACGGTTTCGATACTTCCTCTTACCGGCGAGGTTACGGTATGCTCGTCGGGGCTCAAATACCCTCTTGACTCGCTGAAGCTCAAATGGGGCTCGTCGAGAGGGATAAGCAACGTCATGACGGGCGGCGAAGCCTCGCTTCGAATATCGGGAGGATACGCGCTCGTTATTATGAACTTGAAGCGATAAGTAACAATTCGCATGTTCCGGTAATATTATAGCTTAGGAATCGATGTTGCGAAGCGAGGTAAACATATGTTCTGCCGGAACTGTTCGGCGCGAAAGATCGCGGGCTGTTCGCTGATATTCTTGGGCGTGATTTTTCTCGTCTGCTTTTTGCCTTTTTGGGTATGGATCGCCTTGCTTGGCGCGTTGCTGATAGGCATAGGGTGTTACATAATTCTTAGCGGATACTGAGGGAGCCGTTTCTTTAAAGCGTAACTGGAGGTGGGGTTTTTGAGGATATATTGCATAAAAGCGCCCTGGTTTCTTCGGGGGTTACTGAGGATCCTGAAAAAGTGACGTACATACGCGAGCCTTTCGGGCACATGAAAAAGGGCCGTTGAAACGGCCTTTTTGACATAGTAAGCGCAAGTATTTAGCCGCGGTTTATCTTTCCGGAGCGAAGGCAGCTCGTGCAGACATACACCCTTTTGGGCGCGCCGTTTATTATAGCCCGGACGCGCTGAATGTTCGGCGCCCATTTCCTTCTCGTTTTTCTGTTGGAGTGGCTTACCGTGTTGCCGGAAACCACGTGTTTTTTACATATCTCGCAAAACTTCGCCATTTTGATGCCTTTCTTAACGGGTAAAATCAAGCGAAAAATATTCTATCATCTGAAACAATGTTTTGCAAGCAATAATTAATTTTTCTTTTCAAAAATATTAATTGGCTTGACTGCGCCTGAAAAAAGCGTTAAATTAAATGCACTAAGGCATGATCGTTTTTCATAGTTATTATCAGGAGGCTTGAATGGCCGTAATTCAGCAAAATTCTTACGGGAAAATCGAATTTACCGACGAATTTTTATCGAATTTAGCCGGCGTCGCGACGATGGACTGCTACGGGATCGTGGGGATGGCCTCTCAGAATGCGATGGACGGGATCGTCGAGCTTCTCAAAGGGGAGAACCTGAACAGGGGAGTCAAGATAACAACTAAAGACGAGTCGGTCAGCATACAGCTTTTCGTTATTGTTGAATACGGCGTTTCCATTTCCGCGGTAGCGGCAAACGTAATAGACACCGTAAAGTACAAGGTCGAAAAAATAACCGGCCTTAACGTCGACAGGGTGGACGTAACGGTTTGCGGTATCAGGGTTTGAGGGGGATGCCGATGGACCAGCGGATTACCGGCGAGCTGTATAAAGAGATGATTTTTTCAGCCGCCGCTTTGCTTGAAAAGAATAAAAAGGGCTTGAACGCCCTGAACGTTTTTCCCGTTCCCGACGGGGACACCGGAACGAACATGTCGCTTACGATGCTTTCCGCCGTGAAGGAAGTAAAGGCGGCGGATTCGTCGAAGATTTGCAACATAGGCGACGCGCTGTCGCTCGGCGCGCTAAAAGGAGCAAGGGGAAACTCCGGAGTGATACTTTCTCAGCTTTTCAGGGGGATGGCGAAGAGCCTTGCCGGGCTGGAAAGCGCGAGCGAGAACGAGTTTGCGAGGGCGATGCAGGAAGGCGTAGACGCGGCCTATAAAGCCGTGATGAAGCCGAAGGAAGGGACGATACTTACCGTCGCGAAGGAGATGGCGAAATCGGCTCTAAGGAGCGCGAGCCGGGGCGACAACATGTTCAAGCTTTTGGACACGGTGCTCGAAGCCGGCGCTCTGACACTGAAAAAAACTCCCGAAATGCTTCCCGTTCTGAAGGAAGCTGGCGTCGTGGACGCGGGCGGAAAGGGGCTGGTCATCATTTACCGCGGATTTAAAATGGCTCTCGACGGCGAGAATATAACCGACGACATCTCTCTCGAGCAGGAAATCGCCGCGAACTTCGCCGAACAAGCCTCCGGCGAAACGATCGAATATACATATTGCACCGAGTTTTTCATCAAAAACCTTTACCCTTCGGTAACCCAGAGCGACATAGACAGGTACAGGGAGAAGCTTGCCCACATCGGGGACTGCGTTCTCGTCGTGGGAGACCTGCAGCTCATAAAGACGCATGTCCATACGAACGTACCCGGAAAGGCGCTGCAGTTCGCCCTGCGGTTCGGGGAGCTTTCCAAAATAAAGATAGACAACATGCGGGAACAGCATACCGAGCTCGAAGAGCCCGCGAAGCCGGAAAAGAAGAAGATGGCAGTCGTTTCCGTGGCTATGGGCGAAGGCATCGTGAACATATTCAAGGAATTCATGGTGGACGAGATCGTCGAAGGCGGCCAGACGATGAACCCGTCCGCGGAGTCTATCGGAAGGGCGATCGACAAGGCTCCGTCCGACAACGTATTCGTGTTCCCGAACAACAAGAACATAATATTGGCGGCGGAACAGGCCGCGGCGTTTTCGAACAAGAACGTGAGGGTCATCCCTTCCGCGTCGTTCCCGCAGGGCATAACGGGGATGCTTGCGTTCAATCCCGAGCTTGATTTCGAGGAAAACACCCAGCGCATGAACAAGGCGATAACTACGGTAAAGACAGGACAGATAACGAGCGCGGTGCGCGAATCGACCTTCGCCGGGCAGAAGATCAAAAAAGGCGAAATAATCGGAATCGAGGACGGAGAGCTGAAAGTCCATTCGGGAGACATAGCCACTACGTGCGAGATGCTGCTGAACGGGATGGTAAAGGACGAGGACAGCGTCATTACGATTTTCTACGGAGCCGACGTAAGGGAAGAGTTCGCGAAGCAGATCGCGGACATGGTCGCGAGGAAGTTCCCGGATCTCGACGTGGAGCTCCAGTTCGGAGGGCAGCCGGTCTACCAATTCATTTTCGCGGTGGAGTGATGGACGCCGGAATCGCCGGTATAAAGGGGATAGGGCAAAAAAAGGCGGAGCTGCTTGGAAAGCTTGGGATAAAAACGGTTAAGGATCTGCTGTACCATATCCCGAGGGACTACGAATCCGAATGCGCGGACGTTAAAATAAAAGACCTGCGCGAAAACGAAAAATGCGCGGTGACCGGAGAGATATTAAGAGCTCCGGTCCTGAGAAGAATAAAGGGCGGCAGGACGATAGCGTCGTTTCATATTGGCGATGAAACTGGCGCGGTCGAGGCCGTTTTTTTCAATCAGCCGTATATGCGCGGCTTATACAAAGCCGGCCAGAGCGTCTGCGTTTCGGGAACGGTCAAACGCGTCGGCGCAAGGCTTCAGTTCACAAACCCGCACGTCTGCGCGCCCGGCGCGCGCTCGCAAGGCATTATGCCCGTATACCCGCTTACGGCGGGGATATCCCAGAGGACGATGCGCGCGGTCGTAAAGGCCGCGCTCGAAAAACACGCGGACGGGATAGCCGACGTTTTCCCCGCCGGGTTCCGCGAAAAACATGGCCTCTGCGATATAAACTACGCGATAAAAAACATACATTTCCCGCGGGACGAAGAGGCGCTCCGGGCCTCTAAAAGAAGGCTTCTTTTCGAGGAGCTGCTGCTTTTCAACGCCGCGCTTTTGTCGCGCGAAAATGACAGGGCGAAAAACGCGTTTCGGATTTCGTCCGGAGAGGGAGCGCGGCGCCGGTTCCTCGACGCGTTCGGGCATGCGCCGACGGGAGCGCAGCTTCGAGTTATGCGCGAGATAGAGGAGGATTTGGCCGGGGAGCGCGCGATGAGCCGCCTGCTCCAGGGCGACGTGGGCAGCGGGAAGACGATGCCCGCGTTCTATGCGATGTTCCTTTGCGCCTCGGCCGGGCTCCAGAGCGCCATGATGGCGCCGACGGAAGTGCTCGCGCGGCAGCATTACGAAAACGCCCAAAAGATACTCGGGCGGTTCGGGTACAACATAGAGCTTCTGACCGGCTCGTCGTCCGCGGCGCAGAAGAGGTCGGTCTGCGAGAACGCGGCGGGAGGGCTCGCCGATATCGTAATAGGCACGCACGCGCTTTTAAACGGCGGCCTGCGATTCGCCAATCTCGCGCTCGTGATAACCGACGAGCAGCACAGGTTCGGAGTGAATCAGAGGGCGGCGCTCGAAACGAAGGCGAGAGCGCCCCATGTGCTCATAATGTCCGCGACTCCGATCCCGCGCACGCTTGCGCTCATACTGTACGGCGAAGCCGACATATCGGTCATAGACGAGATGCCGCCCGGAAGAAGCGCGGTCGGCACGTTCGTCGTTCCCGAATCGAAGCGCGCCGATATGTACGGTTTTTTAGAAAAACGCATAAGCGAAGGGGATCAGGTTTTCGTTGTCGCGCCGGTGATAGAGCAAAGCGACGACGACGATATGATCTCGTCGGAACGCATATACGGGGAGCTAAGGGCGCGCTTTGACCGGACCGCGCTGCTCCACGGCAGGATGAGGCAGGACGAAAAGAACGAGACTCTGAGAAAATTCAGGGACGGAGAATACGACATACTCGTATCGACGACCGTAATCGAAGTGGGCATCGACGTTCCGGACGCCGCGATAATGGTGATCGAAAACGCGGACAGGTTCGGACTCGCGCAGCTGCACCAGCTTCGCGGCCGCGTCGGCAGGGGAAAGAAAAAATCCTACTGCTTTCTTATGTGCGAAAACAAAACCGAAAGGCTTGAGATACTAACCAGGACAAACGACGGTTTTAAGATCGCGGAGGAAGATTTAAGGCTTCGCGGCCCCGGACAGTTTCTCGGAGCCGGCCAGAGCGGCGCCGCCGACCTTTACATGGCCAGCCTGATAAGCGACACGAAGATGCTCGAGCTTACGAAGCGCGTTGCGAAACAGATAGCCCGGGAAGACAAGGGATTCTTTTCGGTCCTCGTAAGCGAAGCCGAATCGAGGCTTGGAGCAAAGACGATATAAGCAAGAGTTATAAAAATCCCTCTTGACGCGAATCGCCCTGTATGGTATCATTTCATCGTATTAGCATAGTAAAACGATAAAAGGATATGGAATGTACGAAAAACAGGTTCCGGACGGAGTCGAAGACTGCCTTCCGGAGGAATGCGCGATAAAGAGGGATATCGAAAACAGGCTTCGAAGCGAGTTCTACAAGTCCGGCTACGACGAGATAGAGACTCCGGCGTACGAGTATTACGACGTTTTTCAGGGCGGAGTGGGCTCGTACATGCAGGAGAGCATGATAAAATTCATCGACCCGAAGGGAAGGATACTCGTGCTGCGCCCGGACATAACCGTCCCGATTGCGAGAGTCGCCGCGACAAAGTTAGGAGGGGGCGTTAAGCGCCTTTTCTATATACAGGATTCGTTTTCATGCGCCGAGCCCGCCGCCGGAAAGGCGGGGCAGTTCACGCAGGCGGGAGTGGAGCTTATCGGCGACGCCGCTTATCAGGCGGACGCGGAGGTGATCGCGCTCGCCGTAAGGGCGCTCAAAACCGCGGGGCTTAGAGAGTTCACGATCGACATAGGTCAGGTCGCATTTTTCAAAGGGCTAATCAACGGGCTCCAATGCAACGATAATCAGGCGGACGAGCTTCGCCACGCCGTCGATTCAAAGGACATTGGCGCGATCGAAAGCGCCGCGGAGAAAATAGGGATGGGGGCGTATCTTAAAGAAAAGATACTTCGGCTTCCGGGGCTGTTCGGGAAGAAAGAGGTTTTCGACGAGGCTCTTAGCCTGTCTGACAGCGGCGAATGCGCCGCGGCGGTCGAAAACTTAAGGAACGTTTACGCTCTGCTCGAAAGCTTGGGGCTTGAGGAACATATCTCCGTCGATTTGGGGATACTGCACGACATAGCCTATTACTCGGGAATTATTTTTCGCGGCATAACCCCGGGCATCGGTTTTCCGGTTGTGTCCGGGGGAAGGTACGACGGGCTTCTCGAAAGGTTCGGCGAACCGGCCGCCGCGACCGGCTTCGCGCTTGGGATAAAGCGCGTCATGATCGCGATGGAGCGGCAGGGGCTTTTAAAAGGCGGGCTCGGAGGCGTAACGGTCGTTTCGTGCGCCGCGCCGCAATGCGGGATAGCGGCGCAATTCGCGGACAGCCTTAAGGCACGCGGGAAACGCGCCGTGCTGTACGCGGGGCTCTCAAAAGATGAAACGAAGGCGTTCAAAAATAAAACCGGCGCGGCCGAAGCGGTATATATAGGCCCGGACGGCGCGGAGGAGAGATTGTAGATGCAGGTCACGATCGCGCTAGCAAAGGGAAGGCTCGAGGAGGAATCGGTAAAGGTCCTTGAAAGATGCGGACTGGACTGCTCCGGGATACTCGGAGATTCGAGGAAGCTCATTTTCTTCGACAAAAAGAACGACGTGCGTTTCATCTTAGTCAAGCCCGTCGACGTGCCGACGTATGTAGACCACGGAGTCGCCGACATGGGCATAACGGGAAAGGACACGCTGCTCGAGGCGGGGCTTCCTCTTTACGAGATGGCCGATATGAAGTTCGGCAGGTGCAGGCTCGTCGTGGCCGGATACCCCGAAAGGGCGGCCGGCTCGCTCACCTCGTCGGTGTTGAGAGTGGCGACGAAATACCCCGCGATAGCGAAAAGGCATTTCGAGTCGAAGGGGGAATCGGTCGAGTGCATAACGCTGAGCGGAAGCGTCGAGCTCGCGCCGCTGCTCGGGCTTTCGGACGTGATACTCGACATAGTCGAGAGCGGCAGGACTCTGAAGGAAAACGGGTTAGTCGTCACGGAGGAAGTCTGCGACATTTCCGCCCGGCTCGCGGTCAACCGCGCGAGCCTGAAGATAAAGTCGAAAAGGTTGAAGCCGCTTATCGAAAAGATCAGGCTCGCGGTGGAGGAAAGATGCTGAAGATTTACGAATCGTCGGAGCTTGAAGCCGCGCTTGCGCGGCTGAAAAGAAAGGCGGAAACGGACGAAAAGGTGACCGAAGCGGTCAAACGCATCGTCAGGGACGTCGAAACAAGAGGAGACGCCGCCCTTTTCGAATACACGAAAAAATTCGACGGTTTTCCGTTGAACGAAAACAACATACGGATAACGAAAGACGAGATAAGAGAAGCGCGCGGGAAGGTTCCCGCGGAGCTGCTGGAAGTGCTTAAAAAAAGCGCTGCGAACATAGCCGCGTTCCATGAGCCTCAGAAAACAAAAGGTTACCGGATCGGCGGCGGCGGCGCGGTGGCCGGCTGCCTGGTAAGGCCGGTGAAAAGGGCGGGAGTATACGTCCCGGGCGGCAAGGCGGCGTACCCTTCGAGCGTGCTGATGAACATAATACCCGCGAAAATCGCGGGCGTCGGGGAGATAATAATGGTCACGCCTCCGGGCGAGGACGGAAGCGTCGAGCCTCTTACGCTCGCGGCGGCGGATATCGCCGGCGCGGACATCATATTGCGCATAGGCGGCGCGCAGGCGGTCGCGGCGCTCGCTTACGGGACGCGCAGCGTTCCGCGGGCGGACGTGATAACGGGCCCCGGGAACGCTTACGTAGCGGCGGCGAAGCGCGAAATATTCGGCGCGGCGGGGATTGACATGATTGCGGGGCCCTCGGAGGTGCTGATAATAGCGGACGGGGGAGCGAACGTTAAATATATCGCGGCGGATCTTCTTTCGCAGGCCGAGCACGACGAAAAAGCGGCCGCGGTTCTTCTTACCCCGGACAGGGGACTCGCAGAAAAAGCGGCGGAAGAGATCGAAAGGCGGCTTAAAACGCTCCCGCGGGGCGGCATAGCGCAAAAGTCGGTGCGCGATTACGGGACGGCGATCGTAACGAAGTCTTTGGAGGAGGCGGCGGACATCGCGAACGAGATAGCCCCGGAGCATCTCGAGATCCTCGCCTCAAAGCCGTGGGAGCTTTTGGACAGGATCGAAAACGCCGGCTGCGTGTTTTTGGGCGAATATTCTCCCGAGCCGTTGGGCGATTATTACGCGGGGCCTAACCACATACTTCCGACTTCGGGCACCGCGAGGTTTTCGTCTCCGCTTTGTGTGGACGATTTTATGAAAAAGACAAACTATGTTTGCTACGACAGGGATAGCCTCGCAGCGTGCTATAATGAAATAAGCGGGTTCGCCGCGGCCGAAGGGCTTGAGGCGCACGCGAGGAGCGTCCGGGCAAGGTTCGAGGATTAAGGGGGGCTTATGAGAAAAGCGCGGATCGAAAGAAAAACAAGCGAGACCGACATAAAGCTGTCGCTTGATTTGGACGGGACGGGGAAGAGGAGCGTCGATACCGGCATCGGGTTTTTCGACCACATGCTCGAGCTGTTCGCGAAGCACGGGCTTTTCGATATCGACATCACCGTCAAGGGCGACACGAGAGTAGACGAGCACCATACTGTCGAGGATACCGGCATCGCGCTCGGGGAGGCTTTCTTAACGGCGGCCGGCGACAAGAGCGGGATATGCAGGTATGCTTCGCAGTTCGTTCCTATGGACGAGGCGCTCTGCTTCGCGTGCGCCGATATTTCGGGAAGGCCGTTTTTGCGGTACGAGGTGTTCTGCCCCGACGAGTCCGTCGGAGGCCTCAATCCGCGGATATTCGAGGAATTCTTCAGGGCGTTCTCGTCGTCCGCGAAGATAACGCTTCATATCGAGTCGCTCGAAGGCGCCAATACGCATCACATTATCGAGTCTGTGTTCAAGGCGGCCGCGCGCGCGCTGAGGTTCGCGCTGGAAAAAGACGACAGGGCGCAGGGCGTCCCGTCGACAAAGGGAGTGCTGTAACTGATGATCGCGGTGATCGACTACGGGATGGGGAACCTGCGCAGCGTCCAGAAGGCGTTCGAATATTTGGGGTTTTGCGCGAAAATAACGGACGATGTGAAAATTATCGGCGGCGCTTCCCACATCGTACTTCCCGGCGTGGGCGCGTTCGCGGACGCGCAGAAGGCGCTTCGCGTTTGCGGCCTTAAAGAAGCCATCCTTTCGGAGATTAAAAAAGGAAAGCCTTTTTTGGGGATATGCCTCGGCATGCAGCTCCTGTTCGAAAGAAGCCATGAGAACGGGGTATACGAGGGGCTTAGCGTCATACCCGGCGAGGTCGTAAGGTTTCGCGGGGACGGGCTTAAGGTCCCGCACATGGGCTGGAACAATCTGATAGCAAAGGAATGCGCCCTGTTTCCGGCAGGCGGCGGTACGTACGCATATTTCGTGCATTCCTATCACGCCGAAAATGTGCCGGAGGAACACGTCATCGCTCATGCCGATTACGGGATCAGGTTCGCGGCCGCCGTGGCGAAAGACAACGTGTTCGGCGTCCAGTTCCACCCCGAAAAGAGCGGCGCGGCGGGGCTCTCAATGCTAAAAGCGTTCGGAGATTTGAAATGACGATATATCCGGCGATAGACATAAAGGACGAAAGATGCGTAAGGCTGCGCATGGGGGAGTTCGGAGAGGCGACGCAATACGGAGACCCGGTAAAAGCGGCCGTAAAATGGCAGAGCCTCGGCGCGAAGGCGCTGCACGTCGTTGACCTCGACGCGGCGCTGACGGGAACGTTCAAAAACCGCGGCTCGGTGGCCTCGATAATAAAGGCGGTGAAGATCCCGGTGCAGCTCGGCGGCGGCGTGCGGACGATGAGCGATATCGAAGAGAGGCTTACCGGCTTGGGCGTCTGGCGCGTCGTCATAGGCACCGCGGCGGCGGAAGACCCGGAGTTCGTGTCGCGGGCGGCGATGAAATACCCGGGGCGCGTCGCGGCCGGGATAGACGCAAGAAACGGCAGAGCGTCCATACGCGGCTGGACGGCGGACGCGGGCAAAAGCGCGGTTGAGCTCGCTCTCGAAATGAAACGGCGGGGGATCGCGACAGTGATTTATACCGATATTTCGAGGGACGGTATGCAGTCCGGGCCGGATACGGAGGGTATAAGAGAGATGGTTAAAAAAACGGGGCTGGAGATAATCGCGTCGGGCGGGATAACGTCCGTAAACGATATAAAGGACGCAATGGCGGCGGGAGCGCGCGGAGCGATAATAGGCAAGGCGCTCTATTCGGGGAGCATGAGCCTTAAGGAGGCGCTTCTCGCGGCGGAGGGAAAATGCTGACAAAGAGGATAATACCCTGCCTCGACGTGCACGCGGGGCGCGTCGTCAAGGGGATTAATTTCGTGGACATACGCGACGCCGGCGATCCCGTGGAGATGGCGAAGGCGTTCGACGCGGCGGGCGCGGACGAGCTCGTGTTTTTGGACATCACCGCGTCGGCGCACGGGCGGGGGATCATGCTGGACGTCGTCGAAAAGACCGCGGAGCAGGTATTCATACCGTTCACCGTGGGCGGAGGAATAAGGAAAACGGACGATTTTCGCGAAATACTGTCGCGCGGAGCGGATAAGATATCGGTCAACTCGGCCGCGATACGGAACCCGGAACTTATTTCGGAGGCCGCGAGCCGGTTCGGGAGCCAGTGCGTCGTATGCGCGATAGACGCGAAGCTGCGCGGGGACGGGAGAGGCTGGGACGTGTATATAGACGGGGGAAGGATTAATACCGGCCGCGACGCGGTCGAATGGGCCGCCGAGGCGCAAAGGCGCGGAGCGGGCGAGATCCTCCTTACGAGCATGGACGCGGACGGAACGAAGGACGGGTACGACGTCGCGCTCACGAAGGCGGTCGCTGACGCGCTTAACATACCGGTAATAGCGTCGGGCGGAGCGGGCAGGCTCGAGCATTTCAAAGCCGCGCTCGAGGCGGGAGCGGACGCGGTTCTCGTCGCGTCGCTGTTCCATTACGGCATAATGAGCGTGCGCGAAGTAAAGGAATATTTGAGCAAAGAGAACATACCGGTAAGGTTATGACGGAGGGAAAATGGACATTGAAAAGATAAAATTCGACGACAGGGGGCTCGTGCCCGTCGTCGTTCAGGACGCGGCGACGAACGCGGTGCTCATGCTCGCGTATATGAACAGGGAATCGCTGAAAAGGACCCTTGAATCGGGGCGTATGACCTATTTTTCGAGGAGCAGGAACAAGCTCTGGGAAAAGGGCGAGACTTCCGGGAATTACCAGCGCCTTTTGGAGCTTAAAGCGGACTGCGACGGCGACGCGCTGCTCGCGCTCGTTTCGCAGCACGGCCCCGCCTGCCACACCGGCAGCCATTCGTGTTTTTTCGAAAAACTCGCGGGCGAAGGCGCGCATTCGGGCGGCTACGGGATAATCGGCGAGCTTTACGGCGTCATCCGCGACAGGAAGGAAAACCCGGCCGAAGGCTCGTATACAAATTACCTGCTCGAAAAAGGACTCGACAAGATACTGAAAAAAGTGGGCGAGGAAAGCGCGGAGGTCATAATCGCGGCGAAGAACGGCTCGGAGGGCGAGGTTATTTACGAAGCCGCGGACCTTATCTATCATCTTCTCGTGCTGCTGTTTGAACGGGGCATAGAACCGACGAAGATAATGAGGGAGCTTGAGAAAAGAAGAAAGCAATAATACCCGCATAACGCCGATAATGCGTCAAAACCGGAGAAAACACGCGAAAATCGCGGTTAAATGAATCCTGTTAATTTTGACAGCGGTCTGAAGCTATTATACAATATCGCAGCGTCGTCAATCGGATTTATACGGGAGCATAGCTCAGCCGGGAGAGCACGTGCCTTACAAGCACGGGGTCACAGGTTCGATCCCTGTTGCTCCCACCAGAAGAAAATGCGGGAGTGACTCAGTGGTAGAGTGCGACCTTGCCAAGGTCGAAGTCGCGGGTTCGAATCCCGTCTTCCGCTCCAAAACCTAAATAAATTTTTCCGGCATATAAATGAATCGTGCCGAAAAGAAGGGATTCTAAGTCCTTGCCCGGGGACGGATGAAGCGGCGCCATAGCCAAGTGGTAAGGCACGGGTCTGCAAAACCCTTATGCCCCAGTTCAAATCTGGGTGGCGCCTCCAAAATTTCTCCGGGCAGAAAAAATGCCGAAGTGGCGGAATCGGCAGACGCACGGGACTTAAAATCCCGCGGTGGCGACACCGTACCGGTTCGAGTCCGGTCTTCGGCACCAGAAAGCCCTTTGGGGCTTTTTTCTGTGAGCTGATTCATAATCAGCAATACGGATCCTCAGTTATATACGATTCCCCACCTTGTCTTTACGTATTTGCTCTGAACGTATCCGATCTCGTTGAAATACGCCACTTTAGTCCATCCGCCGGATTCCTCCAGAACTTTGAGCGACTCGAATTTGGGTATCTTGCAGATATACTCATTCGTCACCTTCGGTTCCCTGTACATCCTGACCGTTGCGGACAGGACTTTCGCGTTGTTCCCGCTGGTGTACTCCGCGACGTTCCCGCTCACGACGATGCCGCCGTCCGCTTTGAGGTTCGCGGTCAGAGTATATCCGATGCGTTTTTTGTACTTCACCTTGCACCACGGATCGCTCGGAAGGAGTATCTCAACCTTTTCCCCTTTTTTCATATTAGCGTATATCCTGTCGTTGTCGCCGCCGCAGCCGTTCCTTAGCTGCGCTTTTTCGGCCGTTATAACGGCGGTCATGTTCGGCGGCTGCGGCGGGTCAGTGATCGTCTTCTGGTATTCCTTGTATTTAGCGAACGACAGCTTTGACTTGAGCGATTTGGTCAGCTTCGAATTCCTTTTTTCCTTGTCGGAAACGTTTATCGTCGTTCCCGGCGGTATGTTGTAATATATCCATTGCGCGTCCTCGACGTACATGCGGACGCAGCCGTGCGATACGTTCCTGCCCAATGCGCGGTAGGCGGAGGACTGCAGCGTGTTTAAGTCCTTCCTGCTGTACATTATCGAATGCATGAAGTTGCCGCCGACAAGCTGCGTCCAGTAGCGCGCGTAGCAATGGAACTCCGGGAAATAGCCGAACAGCTCGTGGCCGCCCGTCTTGTATATCCCTCTCGAAGTGGGCTTGGGTTTATATTTCGGATCGTCGGGGTAAAGCGCCGCCATTTCCTCGTCGACGTCGGTCTTTCCCGTCGAGCACAGCATCTGCCTTACTATTTTCGTGTATTCGCCGTTCTCGTCCTTTTCGTACGCCGTCATGACCTGGTTCTTGAGGTCCAGCAGGAGATAGTATTTCCCCGGATCCGAGTTTAACATATAGGAATACGTAACCTGCGGCACGTATGTATCCGCCGTTTCCGCGGGGGTTTCCGTCGGAGAGGCCGAAACCGTTGGGGATGGCGGCGGGGACACGGACGGAGCCGGCGTGACCTCGGGTTCCGACACTGCGGGCGTATCCGAAGGTTCCGTGACTGAAGGCGGGGCGCCGCCCGACGGTTCGTTCACGGGGACCGAGGAGCCGCATCCCGAAAGCAAAAATACGAACACGAGAATAAAAGCGGAAATCCTTTTCATACGAGAGACCCTCCTTGACGGTTACATTATTGCATCTTTTAGCAATAATGACAATAACGAAAAGAGTTTGTTCACAAACCGGCAAACACTTTTTTGCCGAAATATTTATTTTTAATATATCGAAGCATAAAAATAGATATGAGCTTCAACAATGACGGCGGGATTTCATATCTGAAAATAAGGACGGCGCTTACGCTGGTATTAATCATTCTTCTGTCCGCGCCTGTCATAGCCGCCCTCCCTGACAAAAGCGTGCCGGCGGCCGCCCGCGCCGTATATATGTGGTATTATCTGCCGCATGAACGGGGGCGCCAGCCGGAGCCCATGGAAAAAGCGCGTTATTTGAAGGAATATATAAAAAACCGCGACGTCTATTATGTCGGGAGCGCGGACGAAAATGCGATTTACCTTACGTTCGACGACTGTCCGGGGAACGGGAACATCCCGGCGCTGCTCGACATACTCGACAGGCATAGCGCCCCCGCCGCCTTTTTCATGACGGCGGAATATATAGAAAAAAACCCGGACGTGATACGAAGGATCGTTTCCGGCGGGCGCCTCGTCTGCAACCATACGGCGAACCACGTGAGCGTAACGAGGCTGAGCGGAGCGGGATTGCTGCGCGAGCTTAAAGGAGTCGAGGACGCCTACCGAAGCGTCACCGGTACAGAGCTTCCGAAATATTTCAGGCCGCCGCAGGGATGTTTCGACGAAAGCACGCTCAAACTCACGCGCGAAGCGGGATATGTGACGGTCTTCTGGTCTTTCGAGTACGGGGACTGGGACGCAAATAACCGGCCATCCGAACAGCTTGCGTACGAAACGGTGATCAAAGCGACGCATCCGGGGGAGATAGCGCTCTTCCACTGCCAGTCGGACATCAACGTAAAAATACTCGACAGGGTTCTTACCGAATGGGAGCGGGAAGGATACTCTTTCAAATCGCTCGATCACCTTACGGGACGCGATTAAAGCGCAATGACGAAAGCCGACTACGCAAGGCCGTTGAAGGTAAACCAGAGAAGAGCGGCGTTTAGCGAGATTATTACCGCCGCTATCGCGGCTCCCAAGGCGCGCACCCATTTTTTGTTCGCGAAGCCGCCCATATGCTCCTTTTTCCCGGCGATGACGAGCAGCTGAATTATCGGGAAAGGCAATATGAAGCTTAGGGCGACCTGGCTTAAAACGAGAGCGTACATCGGGTTTATATTAAGCGCGATGACCGCGAGCGCGGGAAGCATAGTTACGAGCCTTCTTACGTTTACGGGGATGCTTATTTTTACGAACCCTTTCATGATCGTCTGGCCCGCCATTGTCCCCACCGCGGACGAGGAAAGCCCGGACGCGAGGAGCGCTATGCCGAAAGCGCCGCTCGAAAGAGGCCCCAAAAGAGGCTCGAGGGTTCTTTGCGCCTCTTCCATAGTTTCGACGGTTATCCCGTTCCTGAAAAACACCGCGGCGGAGACTATGACCATCGCCGCGTTGACGAAAAACGCGACGTTCATCGCGACCGCGATGTCTATTTTCTCCATTTTAAGATGGCGCCTTTTGCCCGCGTCGCTTTTGTCCCCGGCTCTGCACTGGACGAGCTGCGAATGAAGATAGATAACATGCGGCATTACGGTCGCGCCCAACATCCCCGCCGCGATCATGACCGCTTCGCCGTCCGGCAGCGAGGGAAGGAGCGTATGTATCCCGACCTGCGCCCAGTCCGGAGACGAAAGGAAGATCTCGATCACATACGCCGCGCTTATGACCGCGACGAGCGCGCCTATGATTATCTCGACGGCTTTCTGCCCGTACTTTTCCATATAGCATATCGCGAAAGTGACGGCGCCGGTCAAAATTCCCGCGGGCAGCATCGGGATGCCGAACAGAAGGTAAAGCCCCAAAGTTCCCCCCAAAAACTCCGCGAGATCGGTCGCCATGGCTCCGGCCTCGGCGATAAGCCAGAAAGCGATGTTCGCGGGTTTTGAAAAAACGATCGAGCACATCTCGGGGAGGGTGCGCCCCGTGGCGATCCCTAATTTTGCTGACATGGTCTGAAGGAATATCGCCATAAGGTTGCTGAAAAGTATCACCCAGATGAGAGCGTAATCGAATTTCGAGCCGCCGCTTATGTTCGTCGCGAAATTCCCGGGGTCGATATACGCGACGCTGACGACGAACGCGGGGCCCATGAACCTGACGAGATGCAGAAGTCTCGATTTAAGCGTCCCCGCTCTTTTTTTGATCCCAATTCCGCCAGCCCGCTCTATTTCTCCGGTTATCTCTCCAAAAACCACTTTTTTCTCCCGAAATTTAATGACCGTTAAAAAAATTAATCTCATATAAAGTATGCCTGCGCCTGAAAATTGACACAGGTCAAGTATTTTTACCGCGCTCAAAAAATATATAAGTACTGAAAAGGCGGGAGGATATGCAGCAGAATTTTCATACGTTCAGGGAATATATGAACCGCGTCGGGTTAAGGCTCAGCGCCTCGACGCAGGATTACCTCGAAATGATATACAGGCTTTCCCGGGAAAAAGGATATACGAGGATCGCCGAGCTTTCGGGCGCTCTGAACGTGGCGCCTTCCGCCGCGACGCGCATGGTCCAAAAACTCGCGGAGCTCAAGCTTGTCAAGTACAAAAAATACGGCGTGCTCGAGCTTGAGGACGCGGGCAGGCTGCTCGGCGAATCGCTTCTCGAACGGCACGACACCGTAGAAAGGTTTTTAAGGGTTTTGGGCGTCGACGAAAAAACGCTGCTCGAGGAGACCGAAAAGACGGAGCATACGCTGAGCGGCGGCACGATGCGCTGCATTTCGGTATTTTTGGACTTTCTCGACCTTAACCCGTCCGTCGCCGAAAGCTTCAGGGAATTCAGGGAAAAACAGACCCGCCCGGAATAACGCTTTTCGCCGTTTCGGAAGGAATCGTTATGAAAAAAACGTTTTTCGCGAACGCGCTGATACTCGCGGCAACGTCGCAGGCGGTGCGGCTGCTCGGCATATTGTATATTTCTTTCCTTTCGTCGAAGATAGGCGCCGAAGGGGTGGGGCTCTACCAGCTAATAGTATCGGTGTACGCTCTCGCGGCGACGCTCGCCTCATCCGGTTTGGGGACCGCCGTTTCGAGGCTGACCGCCGAATCGTACGCGAAAAGCGGCCGCCGCTCGACTTCGGATGTGGTAAAAGCGTCGGTCATATTCGGCGTGTTTTTAGGGACGGGAGCGGCGCTGCTGCTGTTTTTTTGCGCGGATTTCATAGGCGGCGCGCTGCTTCGCGACGCAAGGGCGGTCCCTGCGTTGAAGATACTGTCCGCCGGGCTTTTGTTCGTAGCGCCCGCTTCCTGCATGCGCGGTTACTTCTACGGCATGAAAAAGATAACGAAACCCGCGGTCCAGATGATATTGGAGCAGGGGGTGCAGCTCCTTACGCTGTTTCTTATTTTAAACGCGATGCAGCGCAAAGGGATCGAATACGCCTGCTTCGCGGCGGCGGCGTCCATAGCGGCTGCGGAGGCGTTTTCGTTTTTGTACGGCGCGTGCCTTTACGCGCACGAAAGAAGGAAAACTAAGCTGCCCGCCGTTCGGGACATGGCGACAGGCCGGGAGATATTCTCGATAGCGGGGCCGCTTGCGGCGAGCTCGTATCTTCGCGGCGCGCTCCGCACGGCGGAAAACATACTGATACCCTCGGGTATTCGAAAAAGCGGCGTGTCCGAGACGAAGGCTCTTTCCCAGTTCGGGCTTATCGGGATGGCCATGCCCGTATTATTGTTCCCGTCGTCGTTTTTGTCCGCGATGGCGACTCTGCTTATCCCGGAGCTTTCGGAGGCGAACGCGTTGAAAAACGAAAGAAGGATAAGGAGCATATTTTCGAAGGTGTTCCAGATGACGTCCGCGGTATCGCTTCTTTTCTGCGGCCTATTCGCGTCGCTTGCGAAAGACCTTGGACTGGCGGTATACGGCAGCGAGCAGACCGGGACGCTTCTTCTCCTTCTCGCCCCGCTCGTGCCGCTCATATATATGGACTTCATCACGGACGCGATGCTCAACGCCTTGAACTGCCAGGTCAAGACGCTCAAAATCAACATACTCGATTATGCGATAAGGATATGCCTCGTGCTTCTGCTGCTTCCCAAATTCGGTTTCTGGGCATATATACCCATATTCTATTTCAGCACGCTGCTCAACGCGTTTTTGAGCATACGCGCGCTGATAACAAGGAGCGGCTCGAGGCTGGAGCTTGTTAACTGGGTATTAAAGCCGCTTCTGTGCGCGCTCGTTTCGGGCGGCGCGGCAACGCTCGTTTTCAGGCTCGCGGCGCCCGCCGGAGGCGGATGGGCGCTCATAATCCTGAAAATATTGCTCACGACGGCGCTTTACGCCGCGCTGATTATCGCCACGAAATGCATAAATAAAGACGACTTGCGCTGGCTTAAGGACATGGTCCTAATATGCAAAAAGACAGGCGCAGTGACCGCGAACGACGCGTAAATATAACAGGCGGAGGCAGATAAGGCGCGATTGGGTAAGCGCCGGGAAACACGAAATATATATTCGGTTTCCATATCCGAATTGAGCCTAAATATTATCAATTTATTCATTTTTGCGTATTGACAACGGTATTGTTTAAGCATAAACTTTCACCGAATATACAGCATGTCTTATAAGGACGGTGGCGCATCAGATGGAGGAAGACATAAAGCCTCCCGGTAAATTGAGAGTAGGGTTGACATACAACCTGAAGAAGGATTCTTTTTGCGGTTCCGACGATACGGAAGCCGAATACGACAATATCGAAACGGTATACGCAATACGCGAAGCGCTAGAACGTTACGGATGCGGCGTTCAGCTGATGGAAGCAAACGCGGATTTGCCGAAAAAGCTGTCGGAGCGTACGGCGGATATCGTTTTTAATATTGCCGAAGGGACGCGGGGAAGGGGAAGGGAAGCGCAGGTTCCGGCGATGCTTAATTTCTATGGCATACCGTATACCGGCTCCGACGAGACCACGCTCTGCATAGCGCTCGACAAGGCGCTTGCGAAAAGGCTGCTTTCGACGTACCGGATACGCACGCCAAGATACCGCGTCGTTTCGAACGAAAACCGCGCCGCCGGAAACCTTAAGTTCCCTCTTATAGTGAAGCCCAACGCGGAAGGCTCGAGCAAGGGCATTTCCGGCATATCCGTCGTCTACGATGCGCGGGAGTTGGAAGCGCTCCTCGACAGGAACTTCGATCTGTACGGGCAGGATATGCTGGTCGAGGAATACATAGCCGGGCGGGAGTTCACGGTGGGCGTTTTGGGCAACGGAAGAGACAAGCGCGTTTTTCCGCCGATGGAGATCGTTTACCTTAAAAAAGAGAGATTCAATATTTACAGCTTCGAAGTAAAGAAAGATTACGAGAAGCTCATAAGATACGAGTGCCCGGCGGATATAGACGGTAAAACCGAATCGGAAATGATGAGGATGGCTTGCGTGATATTCGACGCGCTGCGGTGCAGGGATTTCGCGAGAATCGACTTTAGGCTGTCGGAAGAAGGAAAGGCTTATTTCATCGAGATAAACCCTCTTCCGGGACTCGCTCCCGGTTACAGCGACTTTCCAATGCTGGCGCAATTCTGCGGCGTCGGGTATCCGGAGCTTGTGAGCGGGGTGCTTCAAAGCGCGCTCAAACGGTACGGGTCAAAATATATTTTGAAAGAGGCGACATAAAGAATGAACACTGACGATTGCGAATCTCCGGAACCGGAACCGCGGGGGAGAGAGTGGTACGATTGGAAATGGCAGCTGAAGAACAGGATAACGGACGCGCAAAGCCTTGAAAAGACCATCCCGCTTGACGGCGCCGAAAAGGAGGGCATATCCCGCTGCCTTAAAGTCTTTCGGATGGCGATAACGCCCTATTACGCGTCGCTGATAGACCCGCACGATAAAAACTGCCCGATAAGGATGCAGGCGGTGCCGTCGGCGAACGAAACGAACGTGCTGCCCTGCGAGATGGACGACCCGTTGGGCGAGGAGGCGGAAAGCCCCGCGCCGAATATCGTCCACCGCTACCCGGACAGGGTGCTTTTCCTCGTGACGCGCACGTGCGCCATGTATTGCAGGCACTGCACGAGGAGGAGGGTCGTAGGCGAGGAGGACACGTTCATAACGAAAGCGCAGATGGAGGCGGCGGTATCGTACATCGAGTCCGACCCGCGCATTCGGGACGTGCTCGTTTCGGGCGGCGACCCGCTTACTATGGGCGACGCCGCGCTCGAAAGGATCATATCGCGCCTTCGCGAAATCAAACACGTGCAGATAATCCGGATAGGCACGAGAGTGCCGGCAGTGCTGCCTATGCGCATAACGCCGGGGCTTCTCGCCATGCTTAAAAAATACCGGCCGGTTTGGATAAACACGCATTTCAACCATCCAAAAGAGCTCACGCCGGACGCAGTGAAGGCTTGCGAGGCCATAGCCGACGCGGGGATCCCTCTCGGGAACCAGAGCGTGCTGCTGCGCGGAGTGAACGACGACGCGGAAACTATGAAGGAGCTTCTGCTCAAGCTCGTCGCGGCGAGGGTAAGGCCATACTATCTGTACCAGTGCGATTTAAGCAGAGGCATCGGGCATTTCCGGACGCGCGTCGAAAAAGGCGTCGAGATAATCCGCGCCCTTACCGGAAGCATATCGGGATACGCCGTTCCGAAGTTCGTCATAGACGCCCCGGGCGGAGGCGGAAAAGTCCCGATAAACCCGGAATACGTCATATCTATGGACGACGGCGAAGTCGTGATGCGCAATTACAAAGGGGACGTATATACTTATCCGCAGCCACAGGATTAAAACCTTTCTCGTATGATTCACGCCCCGCGCCGCATGGATTGGCGGCGCGGATACGGTCACGAAACGCCGCGCGTAAAACGCGCGGCGTTCAGGCGGCGATTTTCAGATAAACGGACGCAGCCTTTTTTGTTTTCCCAAAAATATTATTTCTACTTATTTCCCTTTAATGTTATAATATACGCATACATTTAAGAGCAGTTAATAATGTTATTTTTGTTTATGTATTTATATATAAATATAAATTAG
>Ga0078972_1001684_pt1 | contig 80374 bp, 81 predicted proteins | sample YelNatPaOPGAMG01_FD_67568 | JGI IMG/M metagenome (GOLD analysis project Ga0078972, IMG submission 67568) | Hot spring thermophilic microbial communities from Obsidian Pool, Yellowstone National Park, USA - OP-RAMG-01 (SPADES assembly) (version 2) | ecosystem: Environmental > Aquatic > Thermal...
TTAGTCCCAATACAAGCAAATTTTTTAACCATAATAGGAAAACAAAATACTGGCAGTGTTACAGGTATTGCGAATATGTTTTGGCAATCGAGTGGTATTTTTGGCCCACTATTATCATCATCCTTAATAATAAGTATGGGCTTTGAGTATTTTTGGATAGCTTTGGGCATAATTGTTCTAGTATCGATATTTTTTTATAAAGCAATTAAAATTTGTTAATAGTAAATTATTCGAAAAAGTTTAAAAACTTAAAAGTATTAAAGAATCTTTTGTTCAAATCAAAGCAAAGATCGAAGCTTCTGGCGGTAAGGTTGAAGTAAAGTAATAAATATTAGTTAAATAATATTTTGGTCGGACTTTGGTCAGGCCTTTTTTTTTATTTTGAAAAAATGTTAAACTAGTATGAAATATTATAATTTGAGGTGTATTTGATGGAATATAAGGCTTTGGGAAGTACAGATATTATGATTTCTACTATTGGTCTGGGTACATGGGCTATGGGCGGATGGGCCTGGGGTGGTACTAATGAAGAAATGGCAATTAAAACAATTCAGGCTTTTATTGATAACGGAGGAAATCTTATTGATACTGCTCCTGTTTATGGTTTAGGGCTTTCAGAAGAAATTGTAGGTAGGGCTGTTAAAGGCAGGAGAGACAAAGTTGTTTTAGCTACAAAGTGTGGATTAGTCTGGGATATAGAAAAAGGATCTTTTTTTTTCCAGGAGAGCGATAAACCCGTATACAGGTATTTAGGTAGAGAATCTATAAAGAAGGAGATTGATAAAAGCCTCAAAAGACTAAATACCGACTACATAGATCTCTATCAGATTCACTGGCTTGACAGAACTACTCCTGTTGAAGAAGTCATTGGTACCCTTCTTGAGATTAAAAAAGAGGGAAAAATAAGGGAAATAGGAATATGTAATGTTGGGAAGCTTGAGATAGAAGAATTTACAAAGCATATTAAGCTTCAATCAGATCAAGAAAAATTTAGTATGCTTGATATGGAAGCAAGATTTGACAATATTCCCTATTGTGCCAATAATAATATTTCATTTATAGCTTATTCACCTCTGGAAAAAGGGCTTTTGAGTGGAAAGGTTACTTTGGATAGAGTTTTCCCAAAAGATGATGATAGATCTCACGAAGCAAGATTTAGTCCTCAAGTAAGGGGGAAAATTTTAAATCTTTTGGCTGAGTTTGATAAGCTTAATATAAAATATAATATAACCACAGCACAGCTTATCTTAGCCTGGACCAGGATGATTCCAGGAGTTTCGAGCTTATTAGTAGGAGCAAGAAACGTAGATCAGGTTTTAGAAAACATTAGATCTTCTGAGGTATTTCTTGATCAGAATGATTGGAATTATATCTTTGACTACGTAGAAAGAAAGGCTGAGAGTATTTTTTAATTATTTTTTTAAATCTCTATTGATTAAAATTTTTTATATATGTCGTGAGGTATTTTTTGGAAAAATTAGATATTGTTAAAAAAAATTTAATAACTGTAGTTATGGAAAAAATTCAAAATATGCCTGTTTATGTTTGGATTGATAATTTTTATGATATATTTATCTCATGGGATGAATTTTTCGAAATTTTAAAAAGATATGATAACAATGTTATTTTAAATAATGCTAATTTTTCAAGTGAAGATTTGAGGATTATTGGAGAAGAAGTTGTCAAGATATCTGTAGATTGTTTAAAATATAGAATCAGTGAAGAAATTGAGAAGGAACTTGACAAAGTTGAAAGATTTTGGATTGTAGTTGACAAAGAAGGACTTAAGCTTCCAAGATTTATAGTTTATGATGATAGCGAAGGGAAAACTGATAAGTTTAATGTTTTTGATTGTTTAAGAGCTTATAGTTTAAACCCAGATGGTAACGACACTTGGGAAGAAACCTCAAAAGCAATTTTGTTCTCAAAGGGAAATAGAGGAGATTGGGATTTAGATCTGTATGCTACTTATCTTGAGGCCGAAGATCAAGATCTAAATGAAGTTCAAAGTTGTTCTACAAAATATATGAATAAGGTTTAAATTTCATCTATTAGTTTATATATAATTTAGGGGGTTATATGAGGATTTTTCGTATTTTCTTAAACGCTGCCCTTCGTAAAAAGATGGGCATAATGGTTCTTGTTAGTTTTTTTGTTTTTGGGCTATTGTTATCGGGCGGAGGACTAATTCAAATATATAATTTTAGTAATGAAATTTTATTTAACGATATATCTAACGCATCTAAAGGTCTTAATTTTTTTCTGGATTCAAAAATTACAGATTCGAGAAGGATTGCTTTGATTCTTTCTACTGAGCACGATCTTGTTGCTGGTATAAAAAACAAGGACTTTGCAACATTATCTTCATTTATTGAAAAGTTTTCTCAGCTTTATCCCGGATCATATGTGACTGTTACTGATTCAAGCGGCAACGTGCTTGCGAGAAGCAATAATCCTGCTGAGAAGGGCGATAATTTATCTGATTTACCAGAGGTTGCAAGCGCTTTAAGTGGTAAAGTTGAATCTGGTATTGCAAAGGGTCATACAACGGGATTATCAGTGAGATCTGGCGCGCCTGTTAGAGACGAAAAGGGCAAAATAATTGGTACTATTTCGACAGGTTTTAAGATTGCTGGAACTAAGGATATTTCAAATCAAATTAGAGATAACCTTGGGGTAGAAGTAGCCTTTTTTGATGGTGATAAAATGGTTTCTACATCTATTAAAAACAATGAACTTCCCTTCTTTGATAAATTTTTTAACTCTTCCATTTACGGATCAGTTTTAAAAGATGGTAAACCAGTTGATTATGGAACTCCTAAAAATATCTCAGAAATGTATAACTTTATAAAAGAAGTCTTATTTGGTAAGCCCTATTTTGCATATTACTATCCTATTGAAGATGCAAATGGAAAGATTCTTGGAATGTATTTTATCGCTAAAGATACTGCTTTTTACAATAATATGTTGAAGAGATTTACTATAGTACAGTTTGCATTAAACATAACTGCTATTATAATCGGTATAATTTTATTGTTATTGTCTATGGAGTTTTTCTTTATGAGGCCAATAGGACTGTTGGTTAAAGATATAAAAAGGGTTGCTTCGGGAGATCTTAGCCAACCACTAAATCCAGTTTACAATGACGAGTTAGGGGTTGTTGTAAGAGCTGTAGAATCTATAAGATCAAACTTTATTAACGTTATTGGTAAGATTAACTTTGCAATCAGAGATCTGGTAAATACTTCAGATGAACTTATGTCGGTATCTTCTTTGGTGGCTACTTCATCGAGCGATGTTTCTAACTTATCAGAAATCAATGCGAAGGGTGCCATGGATCTTTCAAATATTTCGTCAAAATTAAATGAAGATAAAGACATTCTTCTAAGAAGTATTCAGGGTATTTCTAAAGGCGTTGAAGATCAGGCAATAACTGCTTCGAACATTGCTCAAAATATTAATAAAATAGCTAAAAGTATAGAAACTTTTGGCGATAAACTTAAGGTTGTAACTGATATTTTACAGGAAACGAATATCAAAATTAAAGATATGAATAAAGAAGCATATGAAAAGATACCTATTGTTGACGAAATTGTAAACGTAATGTCAAGTGTAACTGATATTTTTAATAATATTAAAACTAACTCAGAGAAAATAAGATCGGCTTTCGTTCCTTTACAGACAATCGCAAATCAAATCCAGCTGTGGTCTTCCAATGCTATTATTGAAACTGCTAAACTAGGCGATCAAGGGAAAGGTTTCGAGGTTATTATTGAAGAAATAAGAAATTTATCTGAAAAACTTTTAAATACAACAAATGATATTTTAATTAATCTTAGCGAAGGATTCAATAGTTCAGATGGCTCTAAGATTAACTTTAATAAACAAGATGAAAATATCGATATTATTAAAAAATATTTTTCTTCGATTGAAAATTCAGCTATTATTTTAGCAAATAATGTTAATGATCTTTCTACAAAGATTGAGAAGATCAAGGAAGATGCATCTGGTTTGCTATCTTCAAAAGACATTAAAAACATTGAAACAAGCTTAGCTAACTTAGCTGCTCTTGCTGAAGAAGATCTTTCAAATATTCATGAAATCAATAGGGCCTCCTTAGATGTTCAAAGGGCAATTGAGAATGTTGCTGAGATATCAAAAGACGGAGTTTCTTCAACTAAGAATATTTCAGAGAAAGCCAATGAACAGTTAACTGAAGCCAATAAGATGGAAGAGGTATCAAATGTTATCAAAATAAAATCAAATGAACTTGAAGATGAGGTAAGAAAGTTTAAGATATAGAAAATGACTTTTTAAGGAGAATAAGATGCTTAAAGTAAACTTAAAGACTCATAGAAAAAGGTTATTAGCTGATACACCTGGTCAAAAACTTTTTGTTTTACTTGGCATTGAAGCAGTAGGAAATCTTGAAGAACGAGAAAAGCTTTTCGTTTCTTTTGTTCTGGATACCTCTGGATCAATGAACGAAGAGGTAAATAATAAATCAAAAATTGAAATTGTTGTTGAATCTTTAAAAAAAATATTTGAATCTGATATTTTTAAAGACGGTGATGAAATAAACATTGTTACTTTTGACGATGAAGTTAATACAGTTTTACCCTTTACTGTTGCAGCAGATAAAGAAAAAATTAATTTATCATTAGAGAAAATTAAAACAGGAACAGTTGGAACCAATCTTGGTGCAGGAATGAAGCTTTCACTGGAACTTCTTAAAGATAAGGTTGGTATAAAAAAGATGGTGGTTTTGACTGATGGAAACGCCTTCGATTTAGATGTTGTTGAGAAAGTTCTGGACGAACTAGTTTTTTCTAATATATCTGTACTGTCTGTTGGAGTTGGCGATGAATGGAATGAAGACTTGTTGTGTGAGATTTCTGATAAGACATTAGGGAAACCTCTACACCTTTGTGATAGTGAAGTTGACCTGGAGTATTCAAGTAGTATAAACATTAGCAAATTGCCTTATGTTTTTTTGAATGAATTAGGTCATGCGAGCCAGGAAGTAGTTACAAATCTTGAGTTGGTAATTACGCTTAAGGAAGGGTTTTCTCTTGAAAGAGTTACAAAAATTTTCCCCGTTCAGTATGAGATTATAACCGATACTCAACCCTATTTAATGGGCAATCTTGAATCAAAAAGAAAGAATGTATATCTTTTGGAACTTGATGTCCCTTCAGTACCTGTGTCAAAGATTGATATGGCTCAGATTGAATTGTATTATCAAATTCCGAATAGTGATACAAAAGATAAAATTGGTCCTCTGGAAGTTAACATTGAGTTTACAAAAGATCAGCTATTGGCAGTTCAAACAGATCAAGAGGTTATGGATTGGGTTCAACAAAGAAACATTGAAAGAATAGTAAACCAAGCAATTAGCCATGCTTATAACTCACCTGATGATTCAGAGAAAATATTAGCATTAGCAAGAAGTCTTACTATAAAATTAAAAAATGAGAATTTGACCGCAATGTTAGATAGGGCAATTGAGGAGCTTAGAATAAAAAAATATATTGGATCTGGAACTGCTAAAACGCTAAAAATAGGAACTAAAACGCAATTATTAGATCATTCTAAATCTGATTTGCCTTCTGATGACGATATCAGAAGGGCTACTGGTGAATAAGTTGATTGCAATTTTGGGGGAATAAATGGACGAAGATATTATTAAACGATCTGATCTTGAAAAGATGTTTAACCTCTTCGAAGTTATTGAAGATTTTGGACAGGGTTGGAGCAAATGTAGATATAATGGCGAGTTTTTTATATGTTACAGTGGCGAAAAATTTAAAACTTATTTGAAGATATTAAATTCAAAGATATTTCCTGAATTTTTGAGTTATTTTGAAAATACTATTGTTTTCAAGTCTTATGATGCAAAGAGATTAAGCATACCTTTGGATCCAGAACACTCATTACTTCTTATAAAAGATATTTGTGAGGCCTCAATAACTCTAAAAGATCATGGGTATATGTTTAACGATATTAATATTGATGATCTGGTTAAAACAGAAAATGGTTTCAAATTTTATAAAATACCCGATATTATAAGCCTTTCTGATTTTAAGTTTCCCAATCAAATATTTGAAATAGAAGATTATACAATTAAGCTATTAGGCTCTCTTCTGTACGAGTTATTAAGTGGAATTTCAATTAAAAATGGATTTGATATAAAAATTATCTCACGTTATGATATCCCAGGTATACCGCAATTTCTATCACTTGCACTTCCAGGCAGCAGAGGAAGGATTTCACTTAAAGATGCTTTTAATATGCTTAGTCAAATCTGTTCTTCAATTGAAGCTAAACGCTGTAAATATATCATTGGTTCTTCTTCTAGTATTGGGCTAAACGTTTCTAGAACGATTAATGAAGATTCCTTTGGCTATGCTCAAATGTATTTTTATAATCATTTTGGAAAGCACAATATCTTAAAAGCTTGTATCGCTGACGGTATGGGTGGTATGGAGGCAGGTGAAACTGCCAGTAAATCTGCTGTGGATGCATTTTTAACTGAAAGGTTTGAGCTTTTAGATGACGATGAACAAATTGCAAATCAAACTATTGAACTAGCATGGAAGGCTAACAAGGCTGTGTTTGATAATTTAAATGGCAAAAACGGTGGTTGCACATTTAGTGGCACTGTTATTTACAATGATAGGCTTTATATTGCACATGTAGGAGATACAAGGATATACATCTATAAAGACGATAATCTTGAGAGATTGTCGAACGATCATTCTTTGGTGGAAACTTTAATCTTAGGTGGAATTATGACAAGAGAAGAGGCACTGAATAGCCCAGATAGGAACAAACTATTAAGATCTATGGGTTTTATAAAGGATAAGCAAGAAAATTATATAGAAGGTTTATTTCAAAAGTTTGAAAAACACTCTATTCAATTAGTTAAGGGTGACATTGTTTTAATATTAAGTGATGGAGTGTGGGGAGAGATTCCCGATGATGAACTGTTATCTATTACAAGCTCTTTGTCAAAAAATCCAGATGATCTGGTAGATGAGCTGATTTCAGTTGTTTTGAAAAGAGGAGCACCTGATAATGCTACAGCAATTGCTATCTATAAAGAATTTTAAGAATAAGGAGAGAATATGATTTTTTGTAGAGTTTGTGGATATGGGCCTATATCAGAGGAAGTAAAGGTTTGTCCAGTATGTGGAACAGCTGTTGTTGATAAAGCTTTTTCTGGGACAAGAACTCTTTCAATAATGTCATTGGCTTCTGGTACGGTTCTCCAAAATGGCAAATATCGAATTGAAGACGTAATAATACAGGGTGGATTTTCTTTTACTTATTCTGCCACTCAAACCATGCTTGATTCAAGAGTAGCTATTAAGGAATTGTTTGCACTTGGTGCTACAAGACAGGGTAGTGTGGTAATTTTTGATGGTGACTCTTCTGAAAGTATTGGTGAATTTTTAAATGAGGGAAGAATTCTTGCGAGATTAAATCATCCTGGCATAGTAAAAGTTCTTGATTTTTTTGAAGAAAACAACACAGCTTACCTGATAATGGAGTTTCTTGAGGGGGAATCCCTATCTTTACTCATAAATAGAGTAGGAAAAGTATCAGAAGGTGAAGCTCTAAGCTATATAAAACAGGTTGCTCAAGCTTTAAAGGTAGTTCATGATGCAGGATTATTACATCAGGATGTAAAGCCTGACAACTTAATATTAACAAAACAAGGAAGAATTGTAATTGTTGATTTTGGTTCTGCAAGACAATTTATAGCAGAAAAAACAGGAAATTACGATAGGATTGTGACTCCTGGTTTTGCACCCTTAGAGCAATATGGTCAGAGAGTGAGAAGAGGTCCATATACAGATGTATATTCACTCTGTGCTAATTTTTATACCTTAATTAAGGGTTTTCCTCCTGCTCCTGCTCCTGATAGATTACAAACTTTAAAAGAATTAGACTTATCAGAAATAAATCCTAGAATTGCAAAAATTATTTCAAAAGGTCTTGAAGTAAATGTAAATAATAGAATAAAATCAATGGATGAATTTCTATCAATGATTGAAGGAATCGAAGATCAAAGTATTAAAATAGAAAAACCAGCCCTAAAAGAAAATTTGCTACAACAAGATGAGATTACTAATTTAAACAGTGAGAAAAGTATTATAAGAAAAGATAAGATATACGAAAAAGACGATTCGATCGATATTGAAAATCTGGACATAGATCATGAAGATCCAAAGTTAGTTTTTGAATTAGGCTTAAAATATTTAATTGGGTTTGGAGTAGTAAGGGATTTTGATGCGGCATTTAAATATTTCAGAGAGGCATCTCAAAAAGGCAGTGTAGATGCGAAATATCATCTGGGCCTAATGTATCTTCATGGTCAGGGTACATCTCAAGATGACAAAATGGCATTTAAATATTTCAAGGAAGCGTCTGAAAATGGTAATCCAGATGCAATGTACAGACTTGGATGGATGTATGAGTATGGCAGGGGTGCATCTCAAGATGACAAAATGGCATTTAAATATTTCAGAGAATCATCTCAAAAAGGCAGTGTAGATGCGAAATATCATCTGGGCCTAATGTGTCTTCATGGCCAGGGTACATCCCAAGATGACAAAATGGCATTTAAATATTTCAAGGAAGCGTCTGAAAATGGTAATCCAGATGCAATGTACAGACTTGGATGGATGTATGAGTATGGAAGGGGCACATCTCAAGACGACAAAATGGCAAAATATTGGTATGAGAAATCCAAAGAATTAGGGAATATTGATTCAAAAAATAAGCTTGAGCATTTTTTGCCTGAATTTCATAGCAAGAAAAGCGGAGGAAATTTCTTTGGAAAGCTTTTCAAAAGCTTGTTTGGAGGTTAAATTGTTTGAAACTTCACAAATATTTGACAACTTTAATTTAAAGTTTATTATATATAGAATTAAATGCTTTGAAAAATTAATATAGTTAAAAGCTGTGATCAGGAGTAGTAGAGAGCATAACTTTCTTAGAGAGCCGAAGGTTGGTGCAATTCGGTAAAGGGCGCTTTTGAACTCGCCTGGGAGCTTTTCTGGTGAAGTTTAGTAATCAGAAACGTTCGGCTGCGTTAATGCTTTGAGAGAACTGTCTTTTTTGATGGTTAATCGTGGTGGTACCGCGGAAATTCCCTCCGTCCTCGTGATGTGAGGGTTTTTTTTTAAAAATTTTGGAAGGAGGGATATTTGTGAAGATGAGAGGAACGGCTGCAATCTTAAAGACTCTGGAATCTCAGGGTATCAAAAACGCATTTGGCATTACAGGCGGTGCAATAATGGGTCTTTATGACGAACTTTATAAAAATCCAGTTTTTACTCACTACATGATGAGACACGAACAGGCTGCAGCTCATGCTGCAGATGGTTATGCAAGAGCTTCCGGAGATGTCGGGCTATGTATCGCAACTTCTGGACCTGGAGCGACAAATCTTGTAACTGGAATTTCAAACGCTTATATGGATTCTGTTCCTATTGTAGCTTTGACTGGGCAGGTTTCTACTAATACAATGGGTACTGATGCATTTCAGGAAATCGATATCTTTGGCATAACTCTTCCTGTTGTGAAACATAGTTATATTATTAAGAATCAGCCGGAAATTCCTACTATTTTTAAAGAAGCTTTTTATATTGCTTCTACAGGAAGGCCAGGTCCTGTACTTATTGATCTTCCAAGAGATGTACTAATGAATGAAAATGAGTTTAATTTTTCTAAGCCAATTGATATACCCGGTTATAAACCAACCACAGAGGGACACCCTCTACAGATTAAAAAGGCAGTTAAAACTATACAGAAATCAAAAAGACCTGTAATTTTAGTTGGTGGTGGAGCAAGGGACTGCGTTGATGAGATTAAAGAATTGGTTGAGAAAACTCATATTCCTGTTGCGCACACTCTACACGGTAAAGGTGCGCTGGATCCTGACTCTATTTATCATCTTGGTATGCCTGGAATGCATGGGCTACCATGTGCCAACAAGGCTCTAATGGAATCTGATTTAATTATTTCAATTGGTGCACGTTTTGACGATAGGGTTACAGGACAACTTGCTACATTTGCCCCGCATGCTAAAGTTATTCATATTGACGTTGATCCAGCTGAAATAGGGAAAAATGTGCCAGTAGTTGTTCCCATAGTTGGTCTTAGCAAAAAAATACTGATCCAGTTAAATAAAGAACTTGAACAAATGTCACCAAAAGATGAATGGATAAAGATGATTGGAGAATGGAAAAAGGAATTTTGTCTTGAGTACAAACCGCAAAAGCCTCATGAAGGCATTTATCCTCAGGAGTTTTTTTCTGTGTTTAGTCAAATTTTAGGTACAAATGGTATTGTAGCTACTGACGTTGGTCAACATCAAATGTTTGCAGCTTTGTATCTCAAAAGATTTGATCCAAGAACATTTATCTCTTCTGGAGGTTTGGGCACTATGGGTTTTGGGCTTCCTGCTGCCATTGGAGCTCAAGTTGCAAAACCAAACCAGCTTGTAGTTAGCATTTCTGGTGATGGTGGATTTCAAATGACTATTGAAGAATTAGCTGTTTTAAATTCTTATAAATTGCCTGTTAAGGCAATTATAGTAAATAATGGTTATCTTGGAATGGTTCGTCAATGGCAGGATTTGTTCTTTGACAAAAGATATGCTGAAACAGATCTGATATCAGGAAATCCAGATTTTACTAAAATTGCTGAAGCTTACAATATTCCGGCGAAAACTGTAAAGAAAAATTCTGAACTAAAAAATGCTATTGAGGAGTGTCTTTCTTCTTCGGGACCTTATATCCTGGATGTTTGGGTAGAAAGGGAGGAGAATGTTTTTCCAATGGTCCCCCCTGGTGTTGATATTTCAAAGATGATTTATGGGAGGGAAAAGAAATGAGACATACGCTTAGCTTGGTTGTTAGCAATAAATCAGGTGTACTTGCGAGGATAGCAGGATTATTTGCTAGACGCGGATATAACATTGAATCTTTGACTGTTGCTCCTATGGAAAATGAGGGGTTTTCCAGGATGACTATCCTGGTTGAAGGAGATGACAATGTTGTTGAGCAGATAGCAAAACAATTATATAAATTAATTGATGTAATTAAAGTATTTGATTATTCTCAGGAAAATATAGTTGAGAGGCAACTAGTTCTCATAAAAACGAAGGCAAGTGGGCCAGTTCGATCTGAAATTCTTCAAATAATAAATATTTTTAGATCTCGTGTTGTGGATCTTTCTAAGGATACTTTAACTGTTGAGGTAACAGGAGACGAGGAAAAAGTTTATGCTTGTCTTAACTTGCTTAAGCCATATGGGATTATTGAGGTTTTGTTTAGTGGCAGAGTGGCGATGAAAAGAGGTTAAATTAAGTTTAAGGCTTTTGAGAAAAAATTTATAAAAAATTATTTATTTAATATTTTTTTATCTATATTGAAAGTAAATAAAATTTAGGAGGCGTAATACAAATGGTGAAAGCTTATTATGATCAAGATGCAGATTTAAAATTTTTAAGCGGTAAAAAAATTGCAATTTTAGGATATGGTAGTCAAGGGCATGCTCATGCACTAAACCTTAAGGATAGCGGGTTAGATGTAATGGTAGCTTTAAGACCAGATTCAAAGAGTGCCCATAAGGCTATTAGCGCTGGCTTGAAGGTTGTAACAGTATCTCAAGCAGCACAAGATGCTGATATTATTGTATTTTTAATTCCGGACGAATTGCAGTCAAAGATATACATAAGTGAAGTAAAGCCGTATCTAAAAGCTGGTAAGGCTTTGGTTTTTGCTCATGGTTTTAGTGTTCATTTTAATCAGATTGTTCCGCCATCTGATGTAGATGTCTTTATGATAGCGCCAAAAGGACCTGGACATCTGGTAAGAAGACAGTATGAAGAAGGCAAAGGTGTCCCATGTTTGTATGCTATTTATCAAGATGCAAGTGGCAACGCTTTTGATATGGCTCTTGCTTATGCAAAAGGAATTGGTGGAACGAGAGCAGGGGTATTGAATACAACTTTCAAAGAGGAAACAGAAACAGATTTGTTTGGTGAACAAGCTGTTTTGTGTGGTGGCCTTACATCTTTGATAAAAGCAGGATTTGAAACTCTATGTGAGGCAGGTTATCAGCCTGAACTTGCATATTTTGAAGTTTTGCATGAGATGAAGCTAATAGTTGATCTGGTTCATGAAGGTGGGTTTGGCTGGATGAGGTATTCAATTTCGAACACTGCAGAATATGGAGATTTAACAGTAGGACCACGTGTAGTTGGACCAGAAGTTAAAGAAAATATGAAGAAAGTCCTTAATGACATCCAAACTGGTGCATTTGCAAAAGGCTGGGTTTTGGAAAATTCAGCTGGTCAGCCCATGCTCAATGCTCTTAGGAGAAAAGAAAGAGAGCACAAAATTGATGAAGTAGGAAAAAAGATGAGAAGCATGATGTCATGGCTGCCAAAAGTAGAATATTAAGGAGTGATTCCTTTGAAAAGAATAAAAATTTTTGATACGACACTTAGGGATGGAGAACAATCTCCAGGCGTAAGTCTTAACAATGAGGAAAAATGTGAGATTGCAAAGCAGTTAGCCAGACTTAATGTAGATATCATTGAGTCTGGCTTTCCTATAGCATCAGAAGGTGACTTTAGAGCTGTTCAACAAATTGCAAGAGAAGTAAAGGGTCCTATTATCGCAGCACTTGCAAGGGCAAAAAAAGAAGATATAGATAGAGCATGGGACGCTATAAAGGATAACGAAAAACCAAGAATTCATACTTTTTTAGCCACTTCTGATTTACATCTGGAGAAGAAACTACAAATTTCAAGGGAAGTTGCACTTTCTAAGATAAGAGAATCTGTAAAATATGCCAGTTCTCTTTGCACTGATGTAGAATTTTCTGCAGAAGATGCCTCAAGAAGCGATCTGGAATTTCTTGCTCAATGCGTTAGCGCAGCAATAGAGTCAGGTGCAAAGACAATCAATATACCAGATACAGTAGGCTATTCTGCCCCAAATGAAATGGTTGAAATGATTCGATATTTAAGAAATAATGTATCAGGAATAGAAAACATAGATATTTCTGTTCACTGTCATAACGATTTAGGTTTGGCTGTTGCCAATTCTTTAGCATCTATTGAGGCTGGGGCAACTCAGGTCGAATGTACTATTAATGGAATTGGTGAAAGAGCTGGAAACGCAGCTCTTGAAGAGATTGTAATGGCACTCTTTGTTAGAAAAAATTTTTATCAAAGTTATACTGATATAAATACCCAGGAGATTTATAGAACTAGTAGGTTGGTATCTTCTTTAACCGGAATGAATGTACAAGCAAATAAAGCTATTGTTGGTGCAAATGCTTTTGCTCACGAGTCAGGGATTCATCAGGATGGAGTCCTAAAGGATAAGAGGACTTACGAAATACTCGATTCAGAGCTTATTGGACTAACTGGTTCACAGATGGTCTTGGGTAAACATTCTGGAAGGCATGCCTTTAGGAAAAAAATGGAAGCTCTGGAATTTGAACTTTCTCCAAACGATCTTAATAAAGCATTTCTTGCTTTTAAGGAGATGGCTGACAAAAAACAACAAATTCATGATATGGATCTCATAACGCTTATTAATGATATCCTCTTTCAGGGAGAAGAATTTTATAGAGTTTATTATGTGGGCATTTATTCTGGCACTAATTCTTATCCAACAGCCACTGTGGTATTAGAAAATAGTTCAGGGGAAAGGCTTGTGGATTCGGGAATAGGTAATGGTTCTGTGGATGCAATTTATAAAACTATAGAAAAAATGGTTAAAATGAATCTTAATTTAATGGACTTTAATATTAAGGCAATTACGGGCGGGACAGATGCATTAGGAGAAGTTACCGTAAGGGTTCAGGATTCTAATGGCAGGGTGTTTATCGGTAGGGGATCTGATACAGATATTCTAGTGGCATCTGCCAAGGCTTTTGTTAGTTCAGTGAATAGAATAATCGGATATAAGTCAATGAGAATGTGAAAATTTGGCGGGGGTGGGGGATCACGTCCAATTTTTTCTGTAAATTCATCCAACTGATAGAATCAGTTAAACCCAACCCCGTTTAAAAAATATAAATCTTAACTTACTCAATTTCAATAAATGCTTTTCTTCTTCTTCTTTTCTTTTAAGACCTGCCTATAGTAATATGCACCTCACATTCTTCTTATGTATAGTTTAAAAACTGCCCTAAATTTAATGACCTAAATTAATTTCTTAAATTAGTAAATTAAGTTATGCGATATTAAATTCTTCTTTTACAATAGGTTCTACTTTATTAGGTTCATATTTGTACCTCCATTGCCAATATTCATCCATATCAAAGTATTTATGACCAGTAGACCATAACTCATCTTGTTCTATTAAAAGTGCTCCTATTAGCCTTGTTGCCGATTCTCTATTTGGAAATATACGTATTACTCTTTCTCTACGGCGTATTTCTTCATTTAAGCGTTCAATGCTATTTGTAGTGCGAAGTCTTTTTCTATAGTGCTCTGGAAGAATTAGAATACTTGTAGCATCATAAAATCCCTGTTCTAATATATCTATAGCTTTACTAGCAGTTTTTGAAAAGGTTTCAATTGTTTTCTTTAAAAGCTCTTCAGCTGTCTTTAAATCAGGGGCTTCAAATATCAATCTTAAATTACCGTTTAAACTGCTTTGTAGATGTTTTGGACAGAAACTTAAGATGTTACGAGTAAAGTGAGCCTGACACCTTTGCCAGGTTGAACCCTGAAAGCTTATTGCAGCTGCTTTTACAAGTCCAGGATGATTATCTGATATTACAAAATCTACACCTTTAAGACCTCTTTGTTTTAGTTGTCTGAAAAAATCTGACCAGCTTTGTTCTGATTCGCTATTCCCAATTTCCAAACCCAATATCTCTCTATATCCTTTATCGTTTATTCCTGTTGCAATTAATGCGCTATATGGTTTTACTCTATGATTTTCTCTTATCTTTATTACTAATGCGTCTACTATTAAGAATGGATATCTTTTATCCTTTAGATTTCTTTCTTTCCACTCCTGTACAACTGTATCTAATCTTTTACAAAGTTCAGATACAATATTTAATATTAAATTTCCTACTCTTGTGTTTAACTTTCTTGTTTTATAACCGTTTCTGTATGCCTTTCTATTATCTGTTCGTTCATATAGCTTAAGCATTAATCTGTTCTGTTCTCTGTTGTTCAAGAATTTGATTTATTATTTGTTCTAATAACATTTTCATACCTTTATCGTTACTTGAAAAAAGGTAGTGCAAAATTTCTTTATCTAATGTAATATTATATTTAGTCATCGTTCACCTCTGATAGTTTTGGTTTGTGTTAACTATACTCTATCAGTGGACGATGACCTTTCATATTTCATTATTGATAATCATTTCACTTTTACAGAAAATTCTGTACGTTACTATTAGCAATATATTGCTATACCATATTTACGCCGCATTTATAAAATTTTCCAAGTCACACTAGCTACCAAACCAATCTATTTTCTGAAAATATATTTCTTATTTTAATAAATTGTTCTTCTAGGGTCATATTAGTTAAAATCAAAAATTTTAAAAGCCCTAATTTTTAAATAATAGCCCAAAGATATCCATACATATTATTTTTATATCTAAATTCATTTTTACATTTTCTATTTTTTTTCACTCAAAAAATCAAATTTCTATTAAATCTTTTGGTGCGATAGTAAGATTTAAAACATCATTCTCTCTAATTAACACCATATCTTCTATTCTAACACCACCCAAATTTGGTATATATATTCCTGGCTCAACAGTTACTACCATATTAATTTTTAAACTACCAGTTTTATCTTTAGCCATAAATGGCATTTCATGTATTTCAAGTCCAACACCATGACCTAAGGAATGTCCAAAATATTTACCATATCCTTCATTTTCTATGATACTCCTTGCTAAATAATCTCCTTCATTTTCTTTTATATTCGCTTTCAAATTCTCTATGGCATGTTTTTGTGCATTTAATACAGTGCTATATATCTTTCTTTGTTCTTCTGTAGCTTTACCTATGCATACCGTTCTAGTCATATCTGAACAGTATGCATTATATTTACATCCAAAATCACATGTAACAAAATTTCCATTTTCTATTGTTTTTTCAGATGGTTTACCATGTGGCAATGCAGATCTAAATCCTGAAGCAACTATAGTATCAAAAGAAGTACCTTCTGCACCCTCTTTTCTCATGAAGTATTCTATCTCAGCAGCTATATCTTTTTCTTTCATTCCTACTTTCATAATGCTTAAAACATGTTTAAGTGCATTCTCAGCTATACTTTGAGCTCGTTTAATATTTTCAATTTCTTTTTCATCTTTTATAGAACGAGATGACTCTATTACATTATTCAACGGCTTTAATCCAATTTTATAAGTTTCTTTTAGAATTGAATAAGTTTCATATGTCATATAATCACTTTCGAAACCTAATTTTTTTATTCCTATTGAGCTAACGCATTCACTTATTGCTTTATTCATATCACGATTATTATCTACTATTGAAAAACCATCTGTCTCATTTTTCGCTTGTTCAATATATCTAAAATCTGTAAGGAAAAAGGCTTCATCTTTTGTAACAACAGCAACACTATCGTCTCCCTTAAAACCAGTTATGTAAGTAACATTTGCAGGTTTTGATATATAATACCCATCAAAGTCATGTTGGATTAGAAAATCTTGTAATTTTGCCAAACGTTTATTCATATTAAAAACCCCTTTCTATTTTCATTCTTAAATAAATCAGCCTATTTTAAACCTTTATTCACCTTATCTCCTAAAGGGATAGTAGTCTATCCCTTTAGGCTTTATCTGCAACTAATAATTTCTAATTCTTTACATTTCTAAGTTTTTGCCAATAACTCTATTATTTTTATAATTACTTCTACCGCTTTCTCCATTGCATAAATTGGTATGTATTCATATCTACCATGAAAATTGTGCCCTCCGGTAAAAATATTTGGTGTGGGAAGACCCATGTGTGAAAGTGTAGCCCCATCTGTACCTCCTCTAATTGGTACTATCTTAGGCTTCACATTTGATTCCTCCATGGCTTTCTTAGCTAATTCTACAACATACATTTTATCTTTCATAATATCTTTCATATTGTAGTATTGATCTTTTATTTCAAGATCTATTGTTCCTTCACCATGTTTTTTATTAAGTTGTTTTGCAATATTATTTATTTTTTCTTTCCTATTTTGAAAATTGTCTTTATCAAAATCTCTTACTATATAAGTTATAACTGCACTTTCAACAGAACCTATAAAATCAGTCACATGGTAAAATCCCCCATAACCTTCTGTCAATGCTGGTACTTCATCCTGAGGCAACATAGAAATAAATTCATTTCCAACTAATATAGCATTTTTCATTTTTCCTTTAGCGTATCCTGGATGAATATTCGTACCATTTATTTTTATCTTTAAACGTGCAGCATTAAAATTTTCACACTCTAATTCACCTATTGCGCCACCATCAACCGTATATGCAATCTTCGCTCCAAATTTAGATATGTTAAACTTATCTGGTCCTCTACCAATCTCCTCATCGGGAGTAAAAGCAATACATATTTTGCCATGTTTTATTTCTTGATGATTAATTATATATTCACAAGCAGTAATTATTTCTGCAACTCCAGCTTTATCATCAGCACCCAAAAGCGTTTTTCCGTCAGTTGTTATTATCGTTTTACCTATGTATTCATTAAGTTCAGGAAAAATTTCTGGATCTAAAAAGATACCTTCATCTTTATTTAGCTCTACAATACCGCCTTCATAGTTTTTTATAATTTTGGGATTTATATTTTCCCCTGATATTTCTGGACTCGTATCAATGTGAGCTATAAAGCCAACAGAGTCAACTTCTTCAGCTTTATTTGATGGGATATAACCCATCACATATCCATTTTCGTCTTGTTCAACGCCTGAAAGCCCAATCTCTTTTAACTCATCTACCAGCATTCTTCCGAATAACAACTGACCTTCAGTGCTTGGACATTTATTTGAATCTTCATCTGAACGTGTATCATATTTTATATATTCTAACAATCTTTCTACGACACCTTTCATCTAATACCCTCCTAAATTGATTATTCGATTTCTTTTTCCTCAGTAATCATAGGTTTTCTATTCTCGTATCTTCTAAACAGAAGCCAAGCTACGACTGAAAAAAATATCGGTCCAGCAACCATCCAAAGCGATGATTCTATATCTCCTGAAAGCGCAGGTTGAATTATAGTAAAAAAGTTTGCAACTAAGAGTGTAAGTACTGTTACTGTAGTTGCAATTATTACAGATGTTCTGCTTTTAAAAATTACAAATGGTTTTTTGATATTTTTATTACTTTTAAAAAATGGGTATGCTAAGCACAAGAACACATATGGCAATGTGGAAGCAACGTTCATCATTAACACTAAACGAGCGTAAAAAGTTTTTGCTGCGGTTCCTCCAAACGATATAAGGAACAATATAACAAAAACTACCAAACATTGTATCCACATAGCGTATACTGGAACGCCTTTATCATTTGGTTCTGCTATTTTTCCAGGCCATAACTCAGCAGGTGTTCCCTCAATCAACAGTCTTAATGGTGCATAAATAAGTGTAAAAAATGCACCTACTAAGGACAAAAATACAGATAATGCTATTATTCTAGCAGACCAATCACCAATAATTATTGCTAAGCTTTTGCTTGCGCCTAAGCTTAATGCAAGTTGGTATCCAAAAACATTCATTATTAGATAACGAACATTTACCATATTGACACTATCGGGTGATAGATACCTGCTCCAATTTGTAAATATGCCAACCGCAAATATACCTAATGAATATAGAACTGCAATTGTAATAGCCGAGAGCACCATACTTTTAGGAAATGTTTTCTCTGCATTTTCAGTTTGATCTACAACACCGCCAAGAGCCTCTGCCCCTCCGTACGCAAATAGCGCAAATACTACGAATCCCAAAACTGATACCGCCGATAAGTAAGAAGGATTTGGCGATGTTACAAAAGATCCAAGCGATGTAATTGGTTGAAGTAACCTTCCACCGTTCGCTATCCATGTAACAATTGAACCAAGTACAAATATTACGCTTATAGCTAATATTGATGCTCCTCCAACTGAAGCAGCTTTTGAAACCCACGTTAACCCCTTGCTTGCTCCATACGTAAATAATATAATAAGCAGCATTGCCAATAATCCAATAATTTGAGTAGAATTTAGTCCAAATAAGTGAAGATATTGGGTTTTGTCTGTTCCAAAAATTATATTTGAGATATTTACAAAAATTGATGCACAAATCTCTGTCATCCATACAATCCATGACGCGTACCACATAAAAGTAACTATAAAAGCGTATTTATAGTTAACTGACTTTCCCATCCAAATATACATTCCGCCCTTTTCATCTTTAAATGCCGCTCCAAATTCAGCTATCATAAAAACATAGGGTAAAAAAAATGTTACCGCTGACAAAATATACCACGGTATTGCACCGTATCCCATAAGATAAAAAGAAATTGGTATGTTGTTAAATCCATAAACGGAAGTAACAGTCATCAAGGTTAGAGCCATCAATGTAAGTTTTTTCTTTGATCCATTATTCATACTAAAAACTCCTTTTTTTATTTAATTTATACAGATATTTTTTTACAGAACTGACCCTTGAGTTTAGGTGAATACACCTCTTTTTTTTGCAGATTGTAAAACCTGGTAAATGAATTCTTGAAGATAAATGCCGTTCAGTAATTTTTGGGAAAGCAAAACTTTATTCAGTTGCCAAAGTAAAGGCTTTATATCTTTCCAATAATAGCGTTGTTATATTGGACCCTAAAGCCATGAAAAACCTTCAAATCTCCATTGTCCACCCTTACTGGTATATACACATGAATTTCTCTCATAGGTGCTCTAAGAATTTGCATAACATCACTCTTTATCTTCAGAATCCGCATAACCTCATCTAACTGTTCTTGGACTACCCAAAAGGATTAATAAGATTCAATCTTCCCGCCTCCTACACCTTAAAATTTTTAAATTTCTCAACTAAATTTAACGTAATTTATTTTATTATTTATTTAGTTCTTTAACAAATAACAAAATTCATATGTATTAAATAAAAAAATTTTATATCATACAATTTTTTGTACTAAGAATGTTATAAAACTTTTTAAAATAATTTGCAAATTTTTTTAAAGGGATCACGTCCAATTTTTTCTGTAAATTCATCCAACTGATAGAATCAGTTAAACCCAACCCCGTTTAAAAAATATAAATCTTAACTTACTCAATGTCAATAAATGCTTTTCTTCTTCTTCTTTTCTTTTAAGACCTGCCTATAGTAATATGCACCTCACATTCTTCTTATGTATAGTTTAAAAACTGCCCTAAATTTAATGACCTAAATTAATTTCTTAAATTAGTAAATTAAGTTATGCGATATTAAATTCTTCTTTTACAATAGGTTCTACTTTATTAGGTTCATATTTGTACCTCCATTGCCAATATTCATCCATATCAAAGTATTTATGACCAGTAGACCATAACTCATCTTGTTCTATTAAAAGTGCTCCTATTAGCCTTGTTGCCGATTCTCTATTTGGAAATATACGTATTACTCTTTCTCTACGGCGTATTTCTTCATTTAAGCGTTCAATGCTATTTGTAGTGCGAAGTCTTTTTCTATAGTGCTCTGGAAGAATTAGAATACTTGTAGCATCATAAAATCCCTGTTCTAATATATCTATAGCTTTACTAGCAGTTTTTGAAAAGGTTTCAATTGTTTTCTTTAAAAGCTCTTCAGCTGTCTTTAAATCAGGGGCTTCAAATATCAATCTTAAATTACCGTTTAAACTGCTTTGTAGATGTTTTGGACAGAAACTTAAGATGTTACGAGTAAAGTGAGCCTGACACCTTTGCCAGGTTGAACCCTGAAAGCTTATTGCAGCTGCTTTTACAAGTCCAGGATGATTATCTGATATTACAAAATCTACACCTTTAAGACCTCTTTGTTTTAGTTGTCTGAAAAAATCTGACCAGCTTTGTTCTGATTCGCTATTCCCAATTTCCAAACCCAATATCTCTCTATATCCTTTATCGTTTATTCCTGTTGCAATTAATGCGCTATATGGTTTTACTCTATGATTTTCTCTTATCTTTATTACTAATGCGTCTACTATTAAGAATGGATATCTTTTATCCTTTAGATTTCTTTCTTTCCACTCCTGTACAACTGTATCTAATCTTTTACAAAGTTCAGATACAATATTTAATATTAAATTTCCTACTCTTGTGTTTAACTTTCTTGTTTTATAACCGTTTCTGTATGCCTTTCTATTATCTGTTCGTTCATATAGCTTAAGCATTAATCTGTTCTGTTCTCTGTTGTTCAAGAATTTGATTTATTATTTGTTCTAATAACATTTTCATACCTTTATCGTTACTTGAAAAAAGGTAGTGCAAAATTTCTTTATCTAATGTAATATTATATTTAGTCATCGTTCACCTCTGATAGTTTTGGTTTGTGTTAACTATACTCTATCAGTGGACGATGACCTTTCATATTTCATTATTGATAATCATTTCACTTTTACAGAAAATTCTGTACTTTACTGGGGTGGGGTATAATGATTACAAATTATGTTATTGACAGAATATTTTTAAAAGATTATCATTATTACACTGACTAAATAAACTTATCGTGGGTGGAGGATAATTGTCTCTTTTTAAAAAGAAAAAAATTTATTGTGGAATAGAGATAGACGGTAATGTGTTGAGGTTTTCGCAGGTTGATAATCTCAAGTCTTCTTTTGTGTTAAGAAAATACCAGGAAGTTTTGTTGCCTCAGGCTTATACTAAGGATTCAAATATCGAAAGCATTAAGTCTTTTTCTTCATTACTCGAGCAGCAGTTTGGCGCTTTTAAAAATATTAATTTTGTTTTAGGACTTCATGGCACGCAAATCATTTTAAAAAATATTAGACTCCCTATGCTTCCCGCAGATGAAGTTCCACTTGTAGTAAGATCTGAGGCTGATAGATACCTACCAATACCGCCAGAAGAGGCATATGTTGACAGTTGTTTTTTGAGAGATGTTCATATTGGAAGTGATAGTTTTGTCGATGCACTTCTGGTTGCTGTTCCAAGAAGAATTGTCGATCCGTTTATAGATTCTTTTAATAGAGCTGGTTTGACTCTTAGTAAAATAGATCTTTCTATTTTAGCGCTATCAAGGGCTATGGGTGAGCAGACTATTTCTGGAATTCAAATGGTTATGAAGATGTTCTCTGAGGGCGTTAATATTTTGATTCTTGATGAGGGCTATCCAGTATATCAGCGTTTTATTTTGATTTCATATGATAACCTTATAAAAAATGATGCTGGGAGCCTGGAATTAATTCTATCTGAGATTGAGAGAACAATCAGTTTTTATCTTTCTGATAAAGTTAATAAAGATATTGCTAAATTAAATTTTGTTGGAAGAAGTGAAGCTGATAAATCATTATTTAACTATATAAAAGAAAAGGTTAGCGTTCCATTTGGTGAGGCGATGGTTGTTCCAGGCAAGATTTTGAAGGGAAACTTTGATGAGAATGCAGTAAAATACTCTGGTATTTCAGTAGGGTTGGGGATGAGAAATGAAGGATAATGTTTATTTAGGATATATAATAAATTTACTGCCAGAGGAGTTTGTTGAAAAAGGCAGTGAATTTAATCAAAATCTCGTTTTTCTGATTCCTGTAGCTGTTTTTTTTGTGCTTCTAATTTTAACAGGCGCAGCTTTTGCTTTAAATTTTTACATGTCATCTCAGATCACTAGCGTAAACAATCAGATTACTGTGCTTATGCCAGATGCACTAAATTACGACGTTCTCTTGAAGAGGAAAAATGAATTACAAGAAGCTAATAAAGTTTTGCAAGGCATTGACCTAAGATCTAAAAGGGATATTGGAGTATTAGAAGAACTTAGGTCTTCAATACCGGCAGATACATGGATTACGTCATTAAAGATTGATGGTTCGCATTATACATTAAATGGCTCTTCGCTAAGTTCTACCTCTCCACCTTACTTTTATTACTTGATATCAAAATCCAAAATTCTTTCCAACCCTAGACTGGATGAAATTATAAGAGTTTCTGGTAAAGACAAAGAAAATTCGAGTAATGCTTTTAATTTCATTTTTGATTTTGAGGTTTTAAGATGAAAAACACTATATTAAACTATTTTAGAAATTTAACTTTCAGAGAAAAAAAGCTGCTCTCTTTTATGCTTTCATTTTTGTTTATTGTATTTTTCGGGGTGTTCTTTTTATTTCCTCAAGTCCAACAGTTTTTAGCCCAGAAAACAACTCTTGATGCTAAACAATTGCAGTTAAACGAGTATAAGAACAAGTCTCTTGCTCTGGCTGCGTTAAGAGAAGATTTTAATCAAGCAAACAACGAAGTTGAGAAAATTAGATCGAGATTTATAGTTCAAAACGATATGGCTAAGATGTTCGTAGATTTATCAAATTTGATTGAGGCATCGGGGGGAACCCTTGTAGAATTTAAGCCAGAAGGCATATCTCAAACTCCTAACGTTCAACAAAATCCTCAACAGCAGCCTAACAACGGTGCAAATTTTAGCAAAACTGTAATGCAACCAGCGAATCAACCAAATCAGTCTAACAACAAAGGAGTACAGTCCTCTTCAGGTAATCCTTATGCGGATGCTGAGAGAATACTTAATATTAGGACGATAAAGTTCGCGCTCAAGGTAGACTTTCATGGATATGAGGCTATGAAGAAATTTATGGAAAGCTTAAGTACTTTTCCCAAGATACTCACTTTGGGTGGTTTTCAGATAGTTGGTTATTCTGAAAAAGAAAAAACTTTGAGACTTGATATGACTTTAGACGGATTTTATGATCTGTCAAAGTCTAAATAGGGAGAACAAAATATGGATAAGCAAAAAAGACTGAAGATTTTACTGGGTATTCTTGTTGTGCTTTTAATATTAATAGCGGGAGTTTATGTTTATCCTCAATTATCTCAAACAAATGTAAAAAAACCTCAAGTTTCACAAATTTCTAAACCTTCTGTGGTTAACAAGGAGACTCAGGTGCCAAATAATATTATCAATCCTGATACTCTTGAAAAGCCAAAGGTCCAGATAGGGAGAGCTGATCCTTTTATTCCACTTATTGGTCCAGAGAGCAATTCAAATAAAGTTCAAGGTTCATCTGGTTCTAGTATTAACTTTCCTATGATTAAAGCGAGTCCATTTCCCCCTAGTTTGAGGTTGGTAGGGATCATGAGAGTTAAAGATAAAATGTCAGCTATTATAGAGAATGGGCAGCAAACATACACGGTTAGAAGTGGTGATATTATATTGGGGAGTATAAGAGTTGTAGAGATTTATTTAAACAGTGTAGTATTAACTTCCTCGGGTCAAACAAAAACCTATGAACTATAAAATGTGTGAGGTGAATTTTATGAAATGGATTTTAAGATCTTGCTTATTTTTATTTTTTTTATTTTTTGCAACGATATCGTATGCTGCTGATAAGACTTCACTTGTTAACATAGGTACAAACAACCAAAGTACATACGATGAGTTGACACTCACTTTTTCTGGCCCCATAGATCTTAACAGTGTCCTCCAAGAAAGGCTTAATTATCCTGATTCCATAAAATTCACATTTAAAAATACTTCACTTTCATTAAAACCAGGACAGAAAATTTTTGCCGATCTGTCAAAAATTGATTATCTTTCTTATTACGTTGTTCCAGAAGGCGTAGAACTTTATGCGTATCTTAGAGATCCTGATGTCAGTGTAAAAATTCAAAAGACAGCAGATAATGTTTTGGTGTTAAAATTCCAACCAAAAGTAGCTGCTAAATCTGCAACAAATGAAAGTGCGCAGAGTACGGTTTCTAACCAAAATAATACAAGTTCTGGGAATATAGGCAATCTAGATTCTGGTTTATATCCAAAAGGTTATACTCCTTCAAGTTTTAATTCGAATAATGATACTATACAGACGCACATTCAATCTGAAGAATCTCCTATGATCTCATACATGGCATTTAAGGGAGCTGATATAAGAGATGTTTTGGCGACGTTAGCGAGGTTGGGTGGATATAATCTGGTGGCATCTGACTCTGTTAAGGGATCTGTTACTGTAGACCTTAAGGATATAAGCGTTGATGATGCAATTAAGCTTGTCACGAAAATTAATAATTTTTCAATGCAAAAAGTTGGTAATGTCCTTGTAGTTGGGAACAATAAAGATCTTAGTAATTTTGGCGTGATCAGAGTTTATAAATTATACAACGTTGGGAATAAAACTATCATTACAACTTCTACTTCTGCTACATCGGGTGGTGGTAGTAGTGGAGGAGGGTCTGGATTGTCCGTAAGTAGTGTAACTACAATGAGGCAGGGCGCTGACGTTGCTAAGCTTATTGCTGATGGAATAGGTGCATCATTTTCATCGACAAAGATTGCTTCATCTTCTGGTGGTGGAGAGTCAGCATCCACGTCTAATTCTACTGACAGCTCCGGGAAGGTCCTCTATGACGACAGGACCAATACTATTACTGTAATAGCACCAGAAGACAAGCAAAAAATTGCAGAAAATCTACTCCAAAATCTCGATAAACCACTTAAACAGATTGAGGTTCAGGTTATGGTGATTGAGCTTGACAATCAGGGAATTAAACAACTTGGGATAAATTGGCCAAATGATATTCAGGTAACTGGTAACGTTGCTGGCACAAGAACTTATGGTACATCGAAACAAAAATCTACCGTCTTCACTGGTACTATCTCAAGTATTACGGCATCTCTTTATGCCCAGCTAGATAATAGCAATGGGAAAATACTGTCAAATCCCAGAATTCTAGCCCTTGATGGACAAGATTCATATGTTTTTGCTGGAGATAAGCTATATATTCCACAGGTATCTTCAGCTACAGGTGGCAATGTTACTTATACCACAAACGAATACGATGTGGGAGTTCTCTTGAAAATAACCCCATTTGTTGGTGAAAATGGTGAGATAACCATACATGTTACTCCTTCCGTTTCGGCTTTTAATGGTAATATTTCGCAATTACAGATTAATCAGCCTTTTACTACAACTATAAGAGAAGCTGATGTTACCGCAAGGGTAAAGGATGGGCAGACTTTTTATATCGGCGGGCTTATTAGCGACGAAGACAGAAAAGAAACTATCTCTGTTCCAGGTTTGGGCAATATGCCACTTCTTGGGCCTATGTTTAGGTATGATTATAATTTAAAAAATAGAACAGAGGTTATATTCTTATTAACGCCTCACGTGGTAAAAAGTAGTTTGTGAGAAAAAAGTACTTTTTTGTTCTTGTTGTAGCTTTAGCTTGTGGTTTGTTGTTTTATCTTGTTAAGGGCAGGGTTGGAAACATTGATAAAGTTCAAAACAATAGTAAAACTATTGAAAAAAATGTTTCCGATGTTCAAAATAAAAGCATATCTCCAAATGAAAACAATACAAAGGATAAGAAAGATAGGAAAATTGATGAGACATCTAAAACTTATAGCTCAAGATATGAGATTGATCGGGCAAAAGGTAAAACAGTAGTTCTTACCTTTGATGCAGGTGCGGATGGAAGCAGATTGCCAGATATTTTAGATATCTTATCTGAAAATCATGTCAAAGCAACCTTTTTTCTTACAGGTCCATTTTGTGAAAAATATCCGAATCTTGTTAAGATGATTACTGGACATGGTTTTGAAGTTGGAAATCATTCTTATGCGCATCACGATCTGACAAAAATGTCCGATGAGGCAATCAAAGAAGATATTCTTAAAGCCCAAAATATTATTATTGAAACTACGGGTCAGGATCCAAGACCATGGTTTAGACCGCCTTATGGAGCCCGAAACGATAGGGTGAGGGGTGTTTTGAAATCTTTGGGATATGAGACAGTTTATTGGACTATTGACTCTCTTGATTGGGAGGATGATATGACTGTTGAAAGGGAGAGAAAGAGAATATATAATAATCTAAAAGATGGGAGCATTATATTGCTTCATATTGGTAGCAAAACTACTCCTGTGATTCTTTCTGATATGATAAAGTATTTTAAGAGTCAAAACTATAGAGTTACTGATTTATCTGGATCTCTGCGATGAATAAGGAGGATAAATATGAAAATTCTTGTAGCTGTCGATGGTTCTAAATATTCTAGAGAGGCAGCACTTTGGGCCGTAAAGATAGCTAGAAAAGAAGTTGAATATAAGATTATTGCAGTATATGTCGAAAAGATACTGTCAAGAAATGATTATTCACTATCAGATGAGGATCTTGATCTTAGAATCGATAAAAATGCAAAAAATGTATTTGAAAAATCTTTTGAAAATATAGATCTTGATGGCATAAAAATTGAAACAAGAGTTGAAAAGGGTAGCCCTGCTTCGAAAATATTAGATGTTTCTGATAAGGAAGATGTCGATTTAATAATAGTCGGAAATAGTGGTGGATCTGGCGTAAGCCATTTCTTTTTGGGTTCGGTATCTGATAAAATATTTACCTATTCAGTAAGACCTGTACTTGTTGCTAAAATTAGAGAGATAGAACCAATAATAGAAACGGTAGCTATAACTTAGACTTAAAGATATTTTCTGACTCTTTATAAAGATCAACAAGGGATGATGTAACTTTTTCCCATGAAAAATTTATTGCATAAGGTCTTGCCCTTTTTTCTAAATCTATTCTTACATCTCTATTTTTGATTAAATAGCATATCTTATTCGAAAGATCAATGTGATCGTTTGGCTCTACCAATAAACCATATTGTCCGTTTTTTAACAGAGTTCTGTAGCCGGTAATATTTGATGCAATTACAGCAGTGCCACAAGAGAGCGCCTCTAAAATAGTCATACCAAAGCTTTCTCCGCCCAATGCTGGCGAACAAAATATCCAGGCTCTTGCGTATTCTTTTGCAAGATCTTCTTCGCTTAACTCTCCCAAAAATTTTATACTTTCTAATTCTTGAAATTTACTAATTTTTTTTTCGGTGGAATATCCTGCAATTCTAAGCTGTGCTTTGGGAAAATTCTTAGAAATTTTGTTCCATGATTTTAATATTACGTCAAGGCCTTTTCTTTTTTCAAGCCTACCTACAAATAGAACTGTAGGATTATGATATTTTTCACAAGGTGTAAATATTTCAATATTGACTCCGTTTGGCACAATTTTGAAATCTCCAGATATATATTGTTCAGCAAAATGCATTGATGCTTCGGATACAGCAATTTTGACAGCTACCTTGCTTGAAAACCTTTTTGATATTGGCTTAAACCATTCGAAAGGAAATGGGATATCTGAGTAAGCATGGAATGTTCCTACTATAGGTTTATTGATTGCGAATACAGAAAAAAGGGAAGGACCTGGTGCGAATGGTTCATGTATATGCCAAATATCAAAACTTTCTTTAAGCAAGAGTATTTTTCCCAATGCGCCAGGGGTTGGGGCAAGTCTTGCTATTGACCCATTTGTCATAAATGGAAATGAACGCCCTACTGTATGAAATCTTGCATAATCTATATTATATGCGAGTATTTTTCCTGGCTCAGCAGGCGCAATTATATGGGTTTCAATATTATGTTTGTCGAAAAATTTTTGTAAAAAAAAGAGATGGGTATTAACTCCGCCTTTGAAGGAAAACGAATAAGGGCTGACAAGCGCTATTTTCACCGATAATCATCTCCAATCCAGTTCGGTTGAAAAACAAACCATTGGGTTGGGCTAATCTTTACCAAGTTTTCTATATGGTTTATTATCAAATTTGTGATTTCTTCTTTTGAACTTTCAACCTTGTACTCTATTTCATTAAAATAAACTTGATATTTATTATTTGACTTGTATAATCCAGCAACAAAAAATTTTGGATTTGTTTTTTTAATCAAAATTGATGGCCCATCATTGAATATACACTCTCTGCCAAAGAAATTAGTCTTAATTCCGTGATTGGTTAAGTTTCTGTCTACCACAAGGGCTATGACATTGCCATTTCTTAACTCTTTTAATGATTTTATAGCGGTAGCTTTGTTAAGGGGTATTATTTCTAGCCCAACTCTCTTTCTAATTCTTTTGAAGAATTTAAATAACCAATTTGGTTTTATGGATTCTACTACTGCAAATGCTTCTTTATTGCACTCTCTTGCCGCAGAGGCTATCAAAAAGGATCCTAGATCCCAATTGCCAAAGTGTGCTGTAGTAACTATTATCCCCTTATCGTTTGCTCTTTTAAAACACTCTTTGATATTTGAGTATGACGCATCAAAGTCATTTATAAAATATCTAATAAACTTAATCATAAGTGGCAAAAAAATTATTTCAAGATAGTAAATTGAATAGTTATAAAAATTTTGAGTTACCATAAAGTCTATTTCTTTATCACTTAATGATGGAAATTGTGACTTAAATCTAAGTTTAGACATTTGATATCCTTTTTTGTGAAGAGACTTCATAGTATATGAAATTGGATATGCTAAAAAATTTATAGTTTTAATTATAAGACTGCATAAAAAAATTTGAATCCTTTCTTTATAGAACATTATCTTACATTAACCTTAAAGTAATGTGAAATTAAAAATTTTACAACTTTTCAAATTACTTGTATCCTTTAAATGCAATAAATATCCTTTGAAAAGTTGTAAATATCGATAATATTGTAAGTATTATAAGGCCCTGCAGCAAATATCCTGATGCCAAAGATATAATTATCAATATTAGTCTCTCTGGCCTCTGCATAAGGCCGCCTTTTATAGGGACGTTATCACATTCAGATCTTGCTTTAGCATAAGAAATCATGTATGAAAAAATCATTGCTAAAAAAGAAAAAATTATAATCAGGTTATTGTTATTCAATATTCCGTATATCGCTATAAAAGAGAAAATGAAGCCTTCTGACAGTCTATCAAGTGTAGAATCTAAAAACCCACCAAATTTGGTTATTTTACCTGAGATTCTTGCTACTGCGCCGTCTAGTGAGTCAAATGAAACGGCAATTAGCAAAAATATTGCGCTAAATATCCCTGGAAAAAAAATGATTGAGAAAGATGCTACAAAGGTTAGTAGAGTGCAAAAAACAGTTAAAGAATTTGGAGATACATTCATTCTTGAAAGTAATCCTGCTATGGGATAAATAATTGGTTTTACTATTTTTCTCTTATCTATTTCCACTTATCAGCTTGCCACCTAATTTTTGTGCAATATTTCTAATATCTGAGTTCAGTCTTGTTCTGGCTATTCTCAAATGTTCTTTTATACTCCAGAATTCTCCACATGCTATTGTTTGCCTATTTATAATAGCTCTTTTTACGTCTTCAAGCGTTTTTACGTCGTCCGGAAACAACGTATAAGCACTTCCTATTGTGTCTAATGTATGAGAATCAGTTCCTGCGAGTTCTGCTAAATTTAATGTTTTATTTAAATCTATTACTTTTTGCCTAATTACTCTACCAGCAAGCGTTGGATTTATTATTTCTATTGCATCTGGTTTTGGGAAGCTTCCCTTTTTGAATATATTTTTTATACAACGAAGCGGAATACTATACGTTAAAGGGCTCATTGGGTGGGGGAAAACTATTATTCCTCCCGATTCATAAGTTATTTCTATCGTTTTGTAAACGCTAGTAAATTTTCTAATATGTTTGTCTATAAAAAGGCATATTATGTGGCCCTGGAGTGTGGTTACTTCAACTCCTGGGACCACAAGTATACCGTATTTTTCACCTAATTCGGCTGCTTTAAGAGAACCCTTTATGTTGTCGTGATCGGTTATGGCGATTATTTTTAGATCGGTATTTTGTGCTGCATATTTAACAATCTCTTCTGGTGAAGCTATTCCATCGCTAAAGGTGCTATGTATGTGAAGATCGCCTTTAATAAAATTTTTATCCATTTTTTATCTCCATAGGCAGAAAGATGTACCACTGATTTGGGTAATTTATTACATATTTCTCAAAAGAGTTTGCCCATTCTTGCATTGTTATCTTGTAATCTTTCTTGGGTTCAATATAATTTTCTATATAACAGTCAAATTCAAATGGTTTTTTCCTGATTATAAAAACTGGTAAAATTGGGCAGTTTCTTGACGATGCTATTTGAAATGCTGCCTTTGGAAAAAAAACTTTATGATTTAAAAAATTTACATAATCTGATGGATAATTTGATGATATGTCGCTTAGCATACAAAGAGGCTGATTTTGTTTAAGAGCTCTTACTATTTCTCTTATACCTTTTTTTGCAGGAATTACATCAAAACCGATTCTTGAACGAATTAGTTTTATGATATAACCAGCAAGCGGAAAGTCTAGATTGGCCACAACTTTAAGTTTTAAGTCTTTATGGTCAAGTAGGCTTCCCATATCCCAATTTCCAATATGTGCTGTGCTCAAAATGACTCCTCTTTTAAGTGAAAGAGCTTCATCAAGATATTCCAAATTTAAAAACTTCACGTTGAATTTTTTCTTGTTAAAAATTAACGTGATAACTTCGTATATATAGTCGCTAAATGAAACAAGGGCTTCTTTGGCAAGCTGTTCTGGGTTTTGCTGGCCTGATGCACTGCTTATTAGCTTGTAATTGTCGAGTACAACTTCCCTCTTTTTCTTATTGTCCCAGTATATGCCAAAGATTACCCTTTTTATTAATTTTTTCAGTAAAGACAGATTATTCTCCCTTTATAAAATCTTCAAGCATTGCCCTTGCCTGGGTGTCTGGATATTGTACAGGGGGACTTTTCATCAAATATGCACAAGCGCTGACTATCGGACCTCCCAATTTTCTATCTTTTGCCAATTTTACTAACCTTACTGCATCGACTATTATTCCTGCAGAATTCGGAGAATCCCAAACCTCCAGCTTGCATTCTATATTTAAAGGAACTTCGCCAAAGGCTTTGCACTCTATTCTTACATACGCCCATTTTCTATCATGTAGCCATGGGATGTAGTCTGATGGTCCTATGTGGATATTTTCTTCCGACATTGGCTCTGGCATTAAAGAATTTACTGCATTTGTTTTGCTGATTTTTTTTGATTCCAATCTCTCTCTCTCGAGCATGTTTAAGAAGTCCAAATTTCCGCCAACATTAAGTTGGAATGTTCTCTCTATCTCAAGGCCTCTATCAAGGCAGATCTGTGTAAGTGCTCTGTGCAGTATCGTGGCTCCCAATTGAGATTTTATATCGTCTCCTATTATAGGCAAATTTTTATCCTTGAATTTTTTTGCCCACTCTTCTTTGCTTGCTATAAAAACTGGTATTGCGTTTATTACACCAAGGTTTGCTTCTAACGCGCAGTTCATATAGAATTCTGTGGCTTTTTGGCTGCCCACTGGTAAGTAGTTTATCAAAACATCTGCCTTTGTTTCTTTTAGAGTCTTTACAACGTCGACAGGTTCGGCTTTTGATTCTATTATAGCTCTTGCTGCGTATTTTCCTATGCCATCATTGGTGTGTCCTCTCATAACTGTTACGCCAAGATTCGGAACATCATGAATTTTTATTGTGTTGTTTGGCTCTGCGAATATGGCTTCTGACAGGTCTTTGCCAACTTTTCTCTCATCAATATCAAAAGCAGCAACAAAACGAATGTTTTCTAATTTATATGGCCCTATCTCGTCATGAATTAATCCTATAGGATTCTTTGCTGAATTTCTATAAAATTCAACGCCCTGTACCAGAGATGAGGCGCAGTTCCCAACCCCTACTATTGCAACTCTTATTTCTTGCATTTTAAAACTCCTTTCTTTTTTTGAAAACTTGCTGATATTTTATAAAAAATATTTTCTACAAAAAAATATCTTCCAAAAATTGTAGATTGGCTTAAGATTTTGACTAAGTTGTCTCTACAAATGTTTAAATCTGTTTCAACATAAGAATAAGTTTTACCAAATCCTTCTATCGAATGTGCATCACTTCCTGCTGCGTCCACCTTTCTGTTTTGGCTAGCAAATCTCTTTGCAACCAAATTTTCATATGGTAATGATTTTGCATTAAACGATTCAATTATATCAAATTGATCTATCAGCAATTTCTTGGCACTACTTTTTAAAGCACTTCTAAATACAGAAAATGGATGGGGTATATATACAAGCCCTCCCTGCTCCCTGATTTGTTTGATGGTATCGGTTGCACTTAAAAAAGGTTTAATTTCACTGTGCAAGAAAAGTCCAATTATTTCTCCTTCTGAAGTAAGGATTTCTTCCCCTACTATGACGTCAATCTCTTTTATTTTCTTCTTTGCAAGTATTGCTCCCTTTATCGTATTGTGATCTGTGATGGCAATTACGTTTATGCCATTTAACACTGATTTTTTGCGCAAATCTTCTATTGATATATTTGAATCTTTTGAAAAGTTAGTGTGAATATGTAAATCAATTTTATAATTCATCTATTTATTGATATGCCTACCTTTGGACAAATGTCATATAAAACACATTCTGGGCATTTGGGTTTTTTTGCGGTGCATATCGCTCTTCCGTGTTGGGTTAGAAGATATGAAAACTTAAACCAATCTTTTTCTTCAACATTAGAGGCTATTTCTTTTTCAACGACTAACGGGTCATTTTTTTCGGAAAGGGATAATCTTACTGCTAATCTTTTTACGTGCGTGTCAACAACTATAGCGCTTTTATTAAATACATAACCTAAAATGGCATAGGCAGATTTCCTTCCTATGCCTGGAACTTTAATTAGATCTTCAAAATCATCAGGCAAATTCCCCCCGAAATTTTCAAGTATAAACTTTGCTCCTTCTTTTAAAGCCTTTGCTTTGTTGTGGTAAAACCCAGTTGAATGGATTACCTTTTCTAAATCATCTAACGAAATGCTGTTTAAATCATCAAAATTTTTCAGATATTTAAATAAATCTTTTGTAACAAAGTTTACTTTTTCATCTGTACATTGTGCAGATAGAACTACAGAGACATAGAACTCAAAGGGATTATTAAAAATCAGTTTACTTTTTATTTCTGGATAAAGCTTTTGAAGCCTAATTAATATTTCAGAATAAGCTTTGCTATTATCTGAGATCATTTTATTTATCTATTTGTCCTTTTTTGTTTCCCTTTATATCTATCGCCTTTATCCTCTGATGAGTCGTCTGAAAGGGCTTTTATGCTGAGATTAATCTTTCCATTGCTCTCAAGATCGAGTACTCTTACAGTTACTTCATCGCCTAACTTTAACACTTCCTCAACATTTTTGACCCTTGTTTTCGAGAGCTCAGATATGTGAACTAGTCCTTCTTTGCCTGGTGATATCTCAACTAAAGCTCCAAAATTAAAAATCTTTGTTACCTTTCCAGTATAAATTTGTCCTGGGATTATCGGTTTTACAAGATTTTGTATGATTTCAATGGTTTTATCCAGGCTCTCTCCAGAATTAGATGCTATAAAAATTTTGCCATCTTGTTCAATGCTTATCTTGGATCCTGTTTCTTCTATAATCTTTTTAATTATTTTCCCGCCCTGGCCAATTACATCGCTAATCTTTTCTGGATTAATTTGAATCATTTCTATTCTAGGTGCATAATTTGAAAGCTTTTCTCTTGGGCTTGATATTGTATTTGCCATCTTGTCTATGATAAATTTCCTACCCTTTTTTGCTTTGGCAATTGCTCTTACGAGCGCATCAAGAGGTATACCCGGGACCTTTACGTCCAATTGGAGGGCGCTAACTCCATCGACAGTACCTGTGACTTTGAAATCCATATCGCCTAAAGCATCTTCTAACCCTGTTATGTCAGACAGAATAATAATATTTTCTTTTTCGTAAATAAGACCCATTGCTATTCCGCCAACATGCTTTGATATTGGAACTCCTGCATCCATCAGTGAGAGTGAAGAACCACATGTAGATGCCATAGAGGATGAGCCATTTGATTCAAGTATCTCAGAGACCACTCTAACAGTGTAGGGAAAATCTGATTCTTTAGGCAGAACCGGAACCAACGCCTTTTCTGCAAGAGCTCCGTGTCCAATTTCTCTTCTTCCTGGACCTCTGGATGGCCTAGCTTCACCTACACTAAATCCTGGAAAGTTATAATGATGCATATATCTTTTTCTTATTTCGTTATTTGTTTGGTAAAGTGTATCGATTATCTGAGAATCTTCTTGAGTCCCCAATGTCGCAATGCTAAGGGCTTGCGTCTGACCTCTGGTAAAGAGAGCCGAACCGTGTGTCCTGGGTAATATGCCCACTTGAATTGAAATTGGTCGTATTTCGTCGAGATCCCTGCCATCGAGTCTTTTGTTGTTTTTTATGATATAGTCTCTGACTATTTTTTTAAATTTACTCTGAAACGCCTGATTCAAAAGTAATATATTTAATTCTACGAATTCAATTCCGAATTTTTCAGAGATTTTCGATATCATTTCTTCTTTTAATGCTTTTTCCAAATTTTCATAATCTATTTTGGCCTTAAGCGGGAAACTATTGGTGACTTCATCCGTTAGAATTTCATCCACAGCGTCTATAATTTCTTTTGTAGGTTCCTGAATGTAAACAGAACTCTTAGATGGATTTATTTTTGAAACGAGTTCTCTTTGTAAATCACATATATTTTTTATAACCGGGAGTGAAAAGTTTATTGCTTCAATTATTTCTTCTTCAGGTATCTCTCTAAACCCTCCCTCAATCATTAATATATTCTCTTCTTTGCCAACAATTACAATGTCTATGTCGCTGTTGGCAATTTGATCTATTGTAGGGTTCAAAATAAACTTTCCATCAATCTTACCTACTCGAACCGCACCTATTGGACCTTTAAATGGGATATCTGATATGCATAGGGCTGCGCTGGTTGCAATGATAGTAAGCACATCTGCTGGAAAATCATTGTCTATTGAGAGTGGGAAGGCTGATATACAGACATCGTTTCTGAGTCCTTTGGGAAATAGTGGTCTAATAGATCGATCTATAATCCTACTATAAAGTATAGCTCTTTCACTTGGCCTTCCTTCTCTTTTAAAGAAGCCGCCAGGAAACTTTCCTGCTGCATACATCTTTTCATCGAAATCGACTACAAGAGGCATAAAGTCTAAATCACTGCGTGCTTCTTTGGACATAGTTGCTGCGCTAAATACAATAGTATCTCCAGATCTTACTGTAACCGAACCATTAGCTTGTTTTGCTAATAGACCTGTCTCTATATTGATCGTTATGCCTTCTGCGATTTCATTTGTGAGGCTATATAACTCACTCATTATGCAGTTTCTCTAAGGCCAAGTTTGCCAATCAGCTTTCTGTATCTGTTTATATCTTTGCCCTTCACATAAGATAACAGCCTCTTTCTTTGATTGACCATTTTCAAAAGACCTCTTTTTGAGTGAAGATCGCTTTTGTGTTCTTTTAAATGCTCTGCAAGTTTCTCAATACGATAAGTTAATATTGCCACCTGCACTTCTGCTGATCCTGTGTCGTTCTCATGCAAACCGAAATCTTCTATTACCTTCTTCTTAAGATCCTTTTCTAACATAAAATCCTCCTTAAATGATAAATCCACTATCCAAGCAATGTCGTTTGTAATCTTGCAATGCCTAGATAGGGTAAGTTTGAAAACATATGATATTAGTAGTCAAACATTTAGATCTATTCTATCATAAATGTATAATATTCAAAAAGTGAGGTTAAAATTTTGATTTTAGGTATTGACGCTGGGAGATATAAGGTTGGTTATGCAATTCTAGACAATGATTATAAAGTTTTTGTCAAGGGGATAATTTTATTTGATAATTTCAAATATGAATTCTTCAAGCTTATCAATAATTATGAAATTAAAAATATAATTGTTGGAAGCGGTACTGGGCACAATGAAATCGTAAGGCTGATAAAAGAAGTCGATCCTGATTTAAAAGTTATAATAGTATCAGAGAGAAATAGTTCTGTCGAGGCAAAGTGGAGATATATAAATTCACTAAGAGGAATTAAAGGTTTGTTTTATAGAATAATTGGTTACGCTGATAAACCTATTGATGATATTTCAGCAGTAATAATAGCTGAAAGATATTTGAAAGAAAAGGAGAAAAATAATTGAGACCAGATTGGGATTCTTACTTTATGCAAATTGCCCATTTAGTCGCCACACGTTCAACCTGTATAAGGAGGAGGGTTGGCGCAGTCATTGTTAAGGATAAGAGAATATTGTCAACTGGATACAATGGTGTTCCGTCTGGACTCTTGCATTGTTTGGATATAGGTTGCTTAAGAGATAAGTTGAAGATTCCGTCAGGGGAGCGGCAAGAACTTTGCAGGGGCTTGCATGCTGAGCAAAATGCTATTATTCAAGGAGCGATGTACGGTGTTAGCTTGATAGGTTCAGTAATATATGTTACCAATCAACCATGTATAACTTGTGCAAAGATGTTAATTCAATCAGGAATAATTAAAATATACTATCAAGGAGACTACCCTGATCCTCTCTCTTTGGAGATGTTAGATGAGGCGGGGATTGAAACGATAAAATTTTTTCCTGATGAAAAAGAGGTGTAGTCTATTTTGTTATTTCTTATGTGCTTAATATCCTTTTTGCTTTCACTGCTAAACACAAAATTTGTAATTTTTTTTTCTGAGAAACTCAAAATTTATGATAAACCTGATAGCAGAAAAATCCATAATGAATTAACCTCTCGCCTTGGTGGGGTAGGCTTTTTTATACCTTTTTTAATTTCTATGTTTCTATACTCCTTTTTTGTGAAAGGGTTTGAGATTGTTGACTTTTTAATTTGTATTCTTCCAATTTTTCTGCTTGGATTGTATGACGATCTATTTGGAATTAACCCCATAGTAAAATTGGCGGCTCAGATTTTTGCCTCGGTAGTGGCTTTTAATTTAGGTTTTCGTATTGACTATATCTATTTTCCTTTTATAGGGTATCTTTTTTTTGGGGGGCTTTCCCTGTTTTTTACAATTTTTTGGCTGGTGGGGTTATCTAACGCCCTTAATTTAGTCGATGGTATGGATGGCCTTGCGTCTGGAGTTGCTATATTGATATTGTTATCAATGGCAATCGTTTCATACGTCCTGGGAAGAAACTTTGTTTTTATAATTTCGCTAATGCTTTTGTTTTCAATGACAGGGTTTTTTGTTTTTAATATAAATCCTGCAAGAATATTTATGGGAGATAGCGGTTCTTTGACTGTAGGTTTTATAATAGGATTACTTTCTGTGTCTGGTTTTATGAAGGGTCTTACGCTGGTGACACTTTTTTCAATAATAATTATGTTAATAATCCCTGTAGCGGATACTCTATGGGCTATAATAAGAAGAACTATATCAGGGAAATCGATTTTTTCGCCGGATAAAGGACACTTTCATCATGTGTTGTTAGAAAAAGGATGGAGTGTCAGAAGGATTAATTTGTTATTTAGAGGCATTACTGTGGTAGGATCGTTGGTCTTCTTTTTTGTCTTTCTGCCTCAGGAGTATTTTTTGTTTACTGCTTCTTTTTTGGTTTTTGGGTATTTCTTTTTGTTTTTAATTGAATCTATTGTTATTGGAGTGAGAAAAAGTGCATAAAGCATTGTTAATTTTTGGTACGCGTCCTGAGGCTATTAAAATGGCTCCTCTTTTTTTGGAATTAAAAGAATCAAATAGTTTTGAACCAATTGTAGTGGTTACCGCACAGCACAGAGAGATGTTAGATCAGGTTTTAAAGATTTTCAATATTGATCCCGATTTTGATCTGGATATTATGAAACCAGGTCAGAGCCTTGAGGGCATAACTATCAGAGCTTTGGAGGGTCTCTCTACTATAATGAGAAAGGTCAACCCCTCTATTGTTTTAGTTCAGGGAGATACCACGACGACTTATGCAGGTGCACTATCGGCCTTTTACCATAAAGTGCCGGTTGGTCACGTAGAAGCAGGGCTAAGAACTTATGACAAATTTAACCCTTATCCAGAAGAGATCAATAGGAGGATGACGACTTGCCTTGCTGACTTGCATTTCGCTCCAACTATCACATCTTATGATAATCTAATTAGAGAAAACGTTAAAAAAGATGACATATACATTACTGGTAACACCGTGATCGATTCTTTGTTAAATATATCCAAAAGAGATTATGATTTTCCACCCACATTAAACCCAATTGTAAACTCTTCATTAAGAAAGATATTAATTACTGCTCATAGGAGAGAGAATTGGGACGAGATGAAAAATATTTTTTCAGCAGTTAAAAAGTTAGTTGAAAATTTTAATGATATACATATAATTTTTCCAGTTCATATGAATCCAAAAATTAGACGTGATGCACAAGATATTCTGGGCAATAATACAAAAATAACCCTACTTGAACCACTTGACTACGAAACATTTATTCACGTTATGAAGAGCTGCTATCTTATACTTACAGATTCTGGAGGTGTCCAGGAGGAAGCGCCCTCATTGGGCGTGCCTGTGGTTGTTATGAGAAAAACTACAGAAAGGCCTGAGGCTTTGAAGGCAAATGCTGTAATATTAAGCGGAACAGATGGAGAAAAGATTTATGACACTACAGCAAAACTCTTGAGCGATTCTGTTTTTTACTCTTCAATGAAAAAGAAGCTCAATCCTTATGGTGATGGAAGAGCTTCTTTTAGAATCTTGAAATCTTTAGAATATTTTTTTAAATTTAGTCAAGATAAGCCCGAAGATTTTCACTATGACTATGAAGAATAATCTTTAAAAACCCAACTCTTCGTTTATTATAAACACGCTAAAAGGAGTTAGACTGGGCCTCTTTTTTAGTATTGTGGTGATATTGCATATTCTTGTTGGGCCTTGACAGTCCATACACTCACCTGTTACAGTGCATGGATTTGGCCTATTTAGCCTCTTATTATTGATTGGAGCTGCGATTGTTCTGATTCTTTTTCTGGCTTCTTCTTCATCTTTCACTATCTTATTTGTACCTGCCAGAATTATAACTTGTTTTGGTCCAAATATCATTGATGCAACCCTGTTTCCTACTCCATCCGTGTTTACAAGTTTGCCATCAAGCGTTATTGAATTTGATCCTGTAATAAAAGTATCACAAGTTAGCTGTTTTCTTCTTAAGTTTAAGACTTCTTCTGGGGAAAGACCAGCTTTATTGTGATCTAAAATCAAGTTGCCTCTTTTAGCTAAAATCTCGAGTATTCCGAGATTTTGTACTGTGGTGGATCCGCCAACGCCTATAACATCTTTCTCGGGAATCGTTTCCAAGATCCTTTTTATAAGTTCTTCTCTCGTACTAAAAAAATCAGCGTTAAAATTATTTTTTTTCAAAGCTTCCACAGCTCTTTTTCCAAATACTTCACCGTGCCATTGCAAATTTAAATCCATTTTCTTCCCTCCAATTAAAAATAATTATATTTAATAATATCACTAAATATAATTGTTTTTTTTACAACTTAAAAATCTTATATCATAAGTAAATTTTTATTAATTTGAGAAATAAACTTTCTATCAATATAAATATTACTTATTTAGAAAATTGAGACTTTTCTGACAAAACTAGTGACATCTACCAATATTAAAATTAAAATGTTTAAAGTGTGAAAAAACAAATATAAAATTTATTATTGACATGATAAGAAAAATCTATTAACCTATAAGTGATTTTTGTAGTTAGGGGTGAGTTCTATAAAAAAAATTAAAAAAGAACAAATCCCACCGTTACATGTGGCTCAGTTGGGTTTCAACGTTTTAGGATCAACTTTAGGAGGGCTTTTATTAGGGTGGTTTTTGCAAGAGAAGTTAGGATTTGGAATAGTAGGTCTTTTGTTTGGTCTTTTGTTGGGCATTTTTTCAGGATTATGGATAGTTATAAAGCAGATTTTAATTCAAAAATGAAAGGGGGTGAAAAGAATTGCATATCGCAGAAGAATTTATGTTACACAAGATCATTCCAATAAACGTTGCTGGTTTTGATTTAAGTATTACACAGGCAGTTTTATGGATGTGGATAGCGTCTGTTATCATGCTGCTATTTTTGTTTTATTGCAGCAAAAACATGACGATTATACCATCTAATAGGCTGGTTACATTGTTTGAGGTTTTTGTCGACTTTGTTAAGAAGGACCTCGTAGAGAGTTTTATGCACGGAAAAGACGTAGAGAGATTTTTCCCACTCATAGCATCTATGTTTTTCTTCATTCTTGCATCAAACTTCATAGGAATTATCCCCGGGACTTATACCCCTACAAGCAATATCAATACAACGGCTATACTGGCTATATTTGTGTTTATCCTTTATAACGTTCTAGGGGTATTCAGAAACGGCTTGGGTGGATATCTTAAAAGTATAGTTGTTCCTGGTCTTCCTACTCCGCTCATTCCTGTTGTTTTCGTTATAGAAATATTTAGCCATCTTGCAAGACCACTTTCATTATCTGTCAGGTTGTTTGCAAACATGACAGCGGGACACATTATTATAGGGGTATTTGTCTATCTTTGTTTAATGGCAACAGGTGCTTTTGCTGGAGGTTTTATCTTAGGAGCCTTGCCTTTTTTGGCATCAATTGGAATGTATTTTTTGGAGGTTTTTGTAAAATTCTTGCAAGCGGTAATTTTTGCTGTTTTGACAGCTATGTATATAGCTGGTGCTGTTGCTCCTGAACATTAGTGTGTTGTTTTTGCTAAATTTAATAAAAATTTTTGGAGGTGTTTTTTAAATGGATGTAAATCTTGGTTTAGCTCAGTTGGGTGCAGGCGTTGCAATTGGATTTGCTGCTGCTGGAGGCGGCGCAGGGATGGGCATATTGGGTGGATATTTCTTGACCGCTCTTGCAAGGCAGCCTGAACTTCTTGGACCACTTCGTACCTATATGATTTTGGTATTGGTCTTTATCGAAGCTCAGGTTCTTTATGGTTTTGTTGTATCTATGATCCTTTTGTTTGCTGCTCCTAAGCATTAGTCTTTTATTCTTTTAAGGGAGATCTAAAAAAATGATGAATTTTGAATTTGGTCTGGAGTTCTGGACTATTGTCTCCTTTTTTATATTCTTCTTTCTATTTGCAAAGTTTGTTGTTCCACCAATAAATAATGCTCTTAAAGAGAGAGAAAAGGCTATTGCAGGAGCGATAGAACAGGCTCGAAATGAAAGAGAAGAGGCAGAAAAGCTCTTACAGGAATCAAAAAAAGAACTTGAGGAAACAAGGGCTCGTTCTTCAAAGATTGTAGAAGAGGCAAGAGCTTATGCTGATGATGTTAAAAATGACATTGTTAAAAAAGCAAAAGATGAAGCACAAAAAATAGTTGAAAATGCTTCTAAAGATCTTGATAGAGCTAAAGCAGAGGTTATAGCTGAGCTTAAAGTTGAAGTCGTTAATCTTACCATTACTCTTGCAGAGAAACTCCTTGAGAAAGAATTGGATAAAAGCGCGCAAACAAAATTTGTGACAGAGTATTTGCAAAAAATAGGTAAGAACTGAGATGGATAATAGCTACGTTTTAGCAAAGAGATATGCAAGGGCTTTTTTGTCTATTCTCAAGGAAAAGAACTCAGACTTACAAGGTGTGGTAGACGAAACGCAAACTCTTCTAAAAAGTTTTAAGGACACAGGTCTTGACAAGATAATTGTTAATCCTGTTCTTGATTTGAGCATGAAGAAGAGCTTAATTGAACCTTTAAAAGATAAGATTTCAGAAGATATATTTGCTTTTGTGGAATTTCTTATCGACAAAAATAGATTTACCTTGCTCCCCTTTATTTTGGAGTCTCTTGAAGAAACGCTAAATGAGGAGCGTGGCAGAATTATTGCTAATCTTGAAGTTGCTTCACCGTTGGGAGACGATTTGAAATTAAATTTTTCAAATTATTTTAAAACAAAGTTTAATGCAAAAAGCGTCGAGATTATAGAAGTTGTCAACGAAAAGATCATAGGTGGTTTTAGGGCAAAAATTGGAGATTATCTTATTGATGCAAGCGTTAGAGGGTCCTTGGAAAAGGCCAAGAGACTTCTTTTAGCTAACTGAAGGGAGGTGTTGTTTTTTTGAAGATAAGGGCTGAAGAAATTACTGATGTAATAAAGAAGCAGCTTTCAGCTGTTAAGGCCGAACCAGAATCAGCACTGGTAGGTACAATAATATCTGTTGGTGACGGAGTTGCAAGGATTTGGGGTTTGAAAGACGCAATGATGTCTGAGCTTTTGGAATTTCCAAATGATGTTTACGGAATCGTATTCAACCTTGAAGAAGACTCCGTTGGTGCAATTATTTTAGGTGATGACTCAAAATTAAATGAGGGTGATACAGTTAAGTCAACTGGAAGAGTTATATCTGTTCCTGTTGGACCAGAGTTAGTAGGCAGAGTCGTAGACGCCTTGGGAAGGCCTCTTGACGGGAAAGGTCCTATAAATTCAAAAAAATTCAGGGTGATTGAGAGGGTGGCTCCTGGTGTAATTACCAGACAGTCGGTTAATCAGCCTGTACAGACAGGGATTAAGGCAATCGACGGTATGATTCCTATAGGGAGAGGCCAGAGAGAGCTTGTAATTGGTGATAGACAGACTGGTAAAACAGCAATTTGTATAGACACAATTCTCAACCAAAAAGATCAGGACATGATATGTATTTATGTGGCTGTTGGCCAAAAAGCTTCAACTGTTGCAACAATTATTAAGACACTTGAGGATAACGGTTCATTGGATTATACAATTGTAGTGGTTGCTAATGCTTCTGACGCTGCTGCTCTTCAGTATATCGCTCCATTTAGCGGTTGTTCTATGGGTGAAGAATTTATGGAACAGGGCAAAGATGCCCTAATAATTTATGACGACCTTTCAAAACATGCTTGGGCATATAGACAGGTTTCTCTTCTTCTTAGAAGGCCTCCTGGCCGTGAAGCGTATCCTGGGGATGTATTCTATTTGCACTCTAGGCTTCTTGAAAGAGCTGCAAAACTTAACAAGAACTACGGTGGAGGAAGTTTAACCGCTCTGCCTATTATCGAAACTCAGGCGGGAGATGTAACAGCATATATTCCTACAAACGTAATTTCTATTACTGATGGACAGATATATTTGGAGCCAGAACTCTTTTATGCTGGTGTAAGACCTGCTGTAAACGTTGGTCTTTCTGTTTCTCGTGTAGGCGGTGCCGCTCAAACAAAGGCTATGAAGCAGGTTGCTGGTAGATTAAGATTGGAATTAGCACAATACCGTGAGTTAGCTGCTTTTGCGCAGTTTGCTTCAGATCTTGACGCCTCTACAAGACAAGTTCTAACTCGTGGTGAGAAGCTTGTTGAACTCTTGAAACAGCCTCAATATTTAACTTTCCCTCTATGGAAAGAGGTTTGTTCGATATTTTCTGGCGTAAGAGGATTTTTAGATGATTTGAATACCGATGACATTCAAAGATTTGAAAAAGAGCTTCTTGCTTATATTGAGGCTCACAACCAGAATATTATCGAATCAATAACCAAAGAAAAGGCAATATCGAAAGATACTGAAGAAAAGCTTGAAAAAACTATAAAAGATTTCAAAGCTTTATTCGTAGGCGGTAAGTAAAATGCGCCCTAATGACGTAAAGAGAAAGATAAAGGCTGTACAAAATATTCAAAAGATCACAAAAGCAATGAAATCTGTCGCTGCTGTTAAAGCAAGAAAGGCTGAAGAAAGAGTTAAGAAAGTCAAAGACTATTCTCGAGAGATGTTTGAACTCACGAAAAGACTTTCTGTAGAAATTGCTGGTTTTCAGCATCCATTGTTAGAAAAAAGAGAAATTAAGACTGTTGGTATACTTGTTGTAACCTCTGATAGGGGTCTTTGCGGATCTTTTAATGCAAATATCTTAAGAGAAGGCCTAAAGCTTTATAACAAATATAAAGCTGAGGGAAAAGAAGTTAGACTTTTTGCTGTTGGGAGAAAAGCTAAACAGTTTTTTGAGCGCAGATTTCCTGTAGTAATAGCAAGTTTCACAAAACTACCTCAGCCCCCTACTCAGGCCGAAGCTTCTCTGATAGCATCAGAAATTACAAAATACTTTTCTGATGGGACGATAGATGCATTGAAAGTTCTTTATTACAATTATAAATCAATGGCTAAATATTCAATTGTTGAAGAGGATGTTCTGCCATTGCTTAATGTGCAAGAGAAAAATGAACCAAAGGCAACTTATATCTTTGAACCTGAAGAAGATGTTGTGGCATCATATTTACTTGAAAGAGGTTTAATGGCTGAGATATTGAGAGTTATTCTTGAAACCGCCGCCTCAGAGCAGGCAGCGAGGATGACAGCTATGTCACAGGCCTCAGAGAATGCTCAAGATCTAATTAAGCAACTTACACTTGCCTTTAACAAGGCGCGTCAGGCAATAATTACCCGTGAGCTGAGTGAAATTATAGGAACCACTACAGCTCTCGGTTCTTAGGAGGTGGACATTGGCGAACGTTGGTAAAGTCGTTCAAATTTTAGGTACAGTTGTAGATATAGAGTTCGAACCAGGAAAGATACCAGCACTTTTAAACGCCCTTAAAATTGAGGGAAAGAATCAATATGGACAAGAATTAAACATTACTTTAGAGGTAATGCAACAATTGGGTGATAACCGTGTCAGGGCTATTGCTATGTCTTCTACAGATGGTCTTGTAAGAGGGACAGAAGCTACTGATACAGGTGCTCCAATTATGATTCCTGTTGGCAAAGAAACTCTTGGTAGAATTTTTAATGTTCTTGGTAAGGCAGTAGATGATGGACCAAAGGTAGAAGCAAAGCAGTTTTCACCTTTGCATAAGGCACCCCCAAGTCTTAAAGACATTAACCCCGTTCCACAGCAACTGGAAACAGGAATTAAGGTTGTAGATCTTTTGGTTCCATTCCCAAGAGGTGGAAAAATAGGACTATTTGGTGGTGCAGGTGTCGGCAAAACAGTTATTTTGATGGAGTTAATTAGAAATATTGCTGCAGAGCATGGTGGTAAATCTGTTTTTGCAGGAGTCGGAGAGAGAACTCGTGAGGGCAATGACCTTTATCATGAGATGAAAGAATCAGGCGTCATAGACAAAACTGTTATGGTATTTGGCCAGATGAATGAGTTGCCTGGGGCACGTATGAGAGTGGGCATTACAGGCCTAACTATGGCTGAGTATTTTAGAGATGTTGACAAGGCTGACGTTTTGTTGTTTATAGACAATATATTTAGATTTATTCAGGCTGCGTCTGAGGTTTCTACCCTTTTGGGCAGATTGCCATCTGCCGTAGGCTATCAGCCAACACTAGGGACTGACGTAGGAACATTGCAAGAGCGTATTGTAACTACAAAAGATGGTTCTATTACTTCAGTACAGGCTGTTTATGTGCCAGCAGACGACTTGACAGACCCAGCACCTGCCACTACTTTTGCACACCTTGATGGCACTGTTGTTTTGTCAAGGCCTTTAGCTGAGCTTGGAATTTATCCTGCTGTTGATCCTCTCGATTCATCGTCTCGTATTCTGGATCCTAGAGTAGTTGGAGACGATCACTATCTGGTAGCTCGTGGCGTTCAAAAGGTTTTGCAAAAATATAAAGATCTTCAAGATATCATTGCCATTCTTGGTATGGAAGAGCTTTCTGAGGATGATAAACTGGCAGTTTCTAGAGCGAGGAAAATCCAAAGATTTTTGTCGCAACCATTCTTTGTTGCCGAAGCATTTACTGGAATGGGTGGGAAATATGTAAAACTTGAAGACTCTATTAAAGGATTTAAAGAAATTCTTGACGGCAAGTGTGATGAATTGCCAGAACAAGCATTTTATATGGTTGGAACTATTGATGAAGCTCGTGAGAAGGCAGCGTCTATGCAAGCATCACAAGCAAGTTAGGGGTGGGATAAATGAAAATGTTAATTTTGACCCCTGAAGGTGTAATAGCTGACGAAGAGGTTACATTCGTTTCGGCTGTTGGAGAGGAAGGATCTCTTGGTATCATGCCAAGGCATGCACCTCTGGTTACCACTTTGAAGATAGATGTGGTAGAATTTGTTAAAGAGAATTCTGATAGAGAAGTGGTTGCTACTATTGGAGGTATTCTTGAAGTTAAGGATAACAAGGTTACAATTTTAAGTGATGCCGCTGAATTCTCTGTGGACATAGATGAGCTGAGGGCAAAAGAAGCTGAGAAAAGGGCTAGAGCACGTTTGACTATGAAAACGGAAGAAGTAGATGTAAAAAGGGCAGAGGCTGCTCTTGCAAGAGCCCTTGCAAGGCTTAAGGCAATAGAGCTATTAAATAGAAGAACTGGAAGTAGGAAAAGAGGTGTGTAAGAGGTATTTTAGGAACAAATAATTGTAATGGAAATTTTTCTAAACAATATTATAAGATTTGTGGCGGCAAATCGTTATCTGGTTCTGTACAAACTAGTGGTTCAAAAAATGGGTCGTTGCCTGTTATGGCAGCGACCTTGCTGTTCGATTCTCCCGTATTTTTATCCAACGTTCCTTATTTGCTTGACGTTGATACGATGGGCAAGATAATTTCAAGCTTGGGTGGTAAAGTAGATTTCAAAGGCGATTCACAGGTATTGATTGATCCATCTAATATATCTAATTATGAACCTCCTTTGGAGCCCGTTATTGCCATGAGAGCGTCGTTTTTAGTTGCTGGAGCTCTTCTTGCGCGGTTTGGTAAAGCAAAAGTGGCCTTACCTGGTGGTTGTGCCATTGGTTCCAGACCTGTTGATATTCATCTTAAAGGTTTTGAAGCTCTTGGCGCCAAAAGATCTATTGAGCACGGATTTGTAAATTTAGAATGCGAAAAATTGAGAGGGTCCAATATATATCTCGCGTACCCAAGCGTTGGTGCTACTGAAAATTTAATAATGGCATCTGTATTTGCTGAGGGAATGACTGTTATTGATAATGCTGCCAAGGAACCAGAGATATTTGGTCTTTCTGATTTTTTAAATTTATGTGGAGCAAAAATTAAAGGTGCTGGTTCAAGAACTATTGAGATTGAAGGTGTAAAATCTCTTAAACCGGTAGATAATTACAGGATCATTCCTGATCGGATTGAGGCGGGCACCCTGATGCTTGCTGGGGCGATTACAAAGGGCGACATATTTGTAGAAAATATAAACTATGACTTTATGGGATCTGTGATAGATAAGATGGTTGAAGCTGGAATCGAAATAGAGTATGAGAAAAAAGGTATTAGGGTAAAGTGTAATATTAGACCAAAACCTATAATGATAAAAACTTCACCTCATCCGGGTTTTCCTACTGATATGCAGGCACAATTTATGGCACTTCTATCTGTAGGAGATGGCACTTCTGTGATTACTGAAATGGTTTTTGAAAATAGATATTTGCATGCTGAGGAGTTAAGCAGGTTGGGGGCAGATATAAGGATCGACGGAAGAACAGCGGTTATATTTGGGATCGATCACCTTTCTGGTGCTCCAGTGAGGGCTCTTGATTTGAGGGCAGGAGCTGCACTTGTTATTGCTGGACTTGTAGCCGAAGGTGAAACAAGGGTATTCGGGCTCTCACACTTGAATCGTGGTTATGAAAACCTAGAGTACAAACTTAGAGGACTCGGTGCCTCTATTTCTAGAGAGGTGTTGCCTTAATGAACTTTTTTATAAAAAATGATTGTATAAAAAATACTATCTTTTTCCATAAGATTTTTACAAAATCTTTTTCGTTGTCTATCAAGACTTTTATTTGCTTATTTTTTATCTTTTATATATTGTTTTTTTATCAAAATAATTGCTTTGCTTTCACTAAAAGTGAATACAGTATTAATAGTTCACATCTTTATATATTTAAATTCAAACCAACTGAAGTTCGATTAATACCTTATTTAAATGATTACCCAATAAAGGCAAGAGATGTGGTTAATTACTATAATCCTTTTCTATTGGTAAATGGCACTTTTTTTTACTCTAACAAACTTTTAGGTGCTTTATATATGCACGGTGAACCCCTATCTTATATGGGGGACAAGAGGGCAACTTTTTATTATTACAAGAATAATACTGCAAATATAAATTATTTAAAATATAGAGTAAAACTTAATATTTGTAGCTCGACTTCAAGTTGTAAAATTTTATATCTTGATGGGGTAAATAGGCCTCAGAACTATTATGAAAACATATTGTACACAAACGGCTATTCCAGACCAGTGTTGCCAACTTCTGGTATATTATTGAAGATAAATGAAGATGGAACTTTTGAATATCTCTACACTAGAAGTGCTATTCCCTCTCCTGGAGAATATATATTGTTGGCCAATCACGATCTTGATGTATTAAACAACCTTAATCCTACAGATAGAATTAGCGTTAGTATTGAGCCTGAGATAAACAATAATCTAGACTTTTATATTTCTGGTGGCCCAATGCTTCTATTTAATAGTCAGAATGTAGCGCTTCAATCAAGTAAAAATGAATATATTGTAAACGATATAAAAATGGGTAATCATATGAGGACGGGTTTAGGAATTGATTCAGCTTCTAATATTTATGTTTTTGCTGTTTCATATCCAGGGTGTACTATTGACGAGCTTGCAAGTGTATTGCAGAATATTGGCTTAAAAAATGCCATGCTTTTGGACGGTGGATACTCTACTGTCCTTTATGAAAGGGATATGTTTCTTGTCGGCAGTGAAGCAAGAGCTAATATTTCTTATTTAATGTTCTTTATCAATTAATTTGTATAATATTTGTATGATTTCTTTAAATAAAGGGGAGTGAATAGTGTGAATATAAAATTTGGAACGGATGGTTGGAGAGCAAAAATTGCACAGGATTTTACTTTTGAAAGCCTTGAAAAGGCGACTTTGGCCTTAGCGATAACCCTTGAAGAGGAAAACGTTTCAAAAAAAGATTGTGTTATTGGATATGACACAAGATTTTTTTCCAAAGATTTTGCAAGACATTCTGCTGAAGTGTTATCAGGCGTTGGTTTTGATGTGACAATTTCCGAAAATTTTGTTCCTACTCCAACTCTTGCTTTTTCAGTTAAAGATATGAATTGTGCTGTTGGTATTATGATAACTGCGAGTCATAATCCTTATGAATATAACGGATTTAAAATAAAGCAAAGCTTTGGCGGATCGGCTTCTGGAGATTTTACATCGAAGGTTGAGTCAAATTTATCTAAAATAAATAACTATAAATTCAGCAATGAAAAGAAGAAGATTAGTGTAAAAAATCTTTTTGAAAATTACAGAAATTCCTTATTGAAATTTGTCGATTTAGATCTCATTAAGGGCTCAGATCTTAGGGTTGCAGTAGATTGTATGAACGGAGCTGGTTCTGGATATCTTGCAAAACTTTTATTTGATCTTAATATCGATGTATTTCCTGTGAGAAATGAAAGAGATCCCTATTTTAAGGGTTCTAGACCGGAGCCAATTCCTCAATTACTTGGTCCTTTGTCATATGAAGTCTTTTCTAAATCTTTAAATCTGGGAACTGCCCTTGATGGCGATGGGGATAGAGTTGCATCTTGTGATTCAAATGGCACTGTTTTTACTTCTCAGCAAACTTATGCTCTGTTGCTCAACCACCTTGTTACAAACAAAAAAATGAATGGGAAAGTTTTAAAGAATTTTGCCGTAAGCGTTTTGATTGATAAGCTGTCTAAATTATATGATATCGAATTTGAAGTGCTTCCGATCGGATTCAAATATATCTGTTCAAAGATGATTAGTGATGGCAATGTCTTAATGGGAGGAGAAGAAAGCGGCGGATTTGGTTTTCTTGGCCACATCCCTGACAGAGATGGCTTTTTATCTTCGCTATATCTAATAGAATCTGTTGCTGTTACAAAGAAGTCTTTAATGGATCAGTTAGATGAAATATACGATAAAGTTGGATTTTTTGAATATGATAGGTATGACTTAAAATTAGAAACATCGGTTGACGAAGTAAGAAGAAAAATAAAAGACCTTATTGATAATCCGAAAAAGACAATTAACGATAAGAAAGTTTTAAAAATTTCCACTATTGATGGAATTAAATACATATTAGAAGATGAGAGCTGGCTTTTAATAAGGCCATCCGGGACTGAGCCTTTAGTTAGAATCTATGCAGAGGGAACAAGTATCCATGAAGCTAAGGCTCTAACAAGATTTGGCAGAAGTCTTTTTCATTAAGTTAAAAGATTAAACTAAATTATCTATTTCAACGCTATTGCTTGTATAAATATCCCAGGGTTTTTCCTATAGCGATTGAAAATTGTGTCTTTTATATGGTTAGAAATTTTTTCTTCGAGTCTTTCTTCATTTTCTACTTTCTGGCTTTTTAAGAAAAATGAATAAATTGATGTTTCGATTTCTTTTTGGAGCATATTTTCTTGATTACTTAGTCCTGATATCTTGATCTTTGGCGATGACAATATCTTGAATTTTTCTGGATCAAACAAAATTGAAATTAGCACTAACCCTTCTTCTGACAACCTTTTTCTTTCTAAAAAAGAAGTTTTATTGAATTCAATTATCTCTGGTCCACTTGTAATCATTGTTTTAACCTGGAGCTCGTCAACTATTTTTACTTGACCTTCATTTAATTCAACTACTGTTCCATTTTTTGCTAAAATTACGTTTTCTCTTTTAAAATCAAGTGTAAGAGCTAAATCTAAAAAGTGTTTCATTTGTCTGTATTCGCCATGGAAAGGCAACAAATTTTTGGGTTTTACTAAATTTATGAGAAGTTTTATGTCTTCTTTGGAACCATGTCCGGATACGTGCACCTTATAATTTGGTTCATATAAAATTTCTGCGCCCAATTTAAAAAGTTTGTTTATTGTCTTATTTACAAGCGTTTCATTGCCTGGAATTGGTGATGCTGAAATTATGACAGTGTCGTCTGAAAAAATCTTAACATCTTTGTGGTTATTATTTGCTATTCTTGTTAAAACAGAGAGGGGTTCTCCTTGACTACCTGTAGTTATTATTGTAGTTTTTTCTAGAGGATGAGTTTTTAGCTCGTGTTGTTTTAAATGATATTCTTCTGGAAAGGAAAGATAACCCAATTCTTTTGCTATTGAGACAGTGTTTATCATACTCTTGCCAAGTATACAAAATTTCCTATCAAAAGCAATTGATGCGTTTATTGCTTGCTGTACTCTGTGGATATTTGAAGCAAATGTTGTGAGTATTATTCTGCCGTTTACTTTTCTAAAAACGTCAAAAAACTTTTCACCAACAATCTTTTCAGAAGGAGTAAACCCCTCTCTTTCAACGTTTGTAACATCAATCATAAGTAGGTCTATGCCCTTTGAACTAATTGAGACTAGTTTTGAATATTCCGTTACTTTTTTATCTATTGGCGTTTGATCAAACTTGAAATCTCCAGAATGAACAATTGTACCGTGGGCCGTATGGATTGCATATCCAACACCGTCTGGAATGCTGTGATTGACGCGAAAGGATTCTACAAACATGTCATCTAAAAAAATAATTTCACCTGAATTGATTTCGTGAAAAACTATATCTTTTGAAGATATTTTGTAATCTTTAAGCTTCGCTCTTACCATGCCGAGCGTTAATTTAGTCCCATATATTGGTAAGTTTACTTTTTTCAGCAGAAAAGGAATAGCCCCTATGTGATCTTCATGCCCATGACTTATAAAAAGAGCTTTTGCTTTGTCTTTTTTGTCAATTACATATTGGAAGTCCGCTATTAAAAGGGAAGACCCAAAATTCGAATCTGGAAATTTTATTCCACAGTCAAGAACTATGAGCGCCTTTTCACTTTCGAACAGTGTCATATTTCTCCCAATTTCTTCAATTCCACCTAGTGGAATTATCTTGATGGGTGAGCTTTTTTTAGTAAAATTAAAAATATATATCCTCCTGATTAAATTTTAACTATTATGTTATAATAACTAAAAATAAGTTAATTTATTATAGCATTTTAATCTTGATTTAGAGTGGGTAAGCACCCACTCTTTGTGTTTTTAAAAAACCGAAGGGATGATATGGCTTGAGGGCTAAAGATATAAAAGAAAAATTAATTAATATTGTTGAAAAAGTTTTACTTAATTTGGGTTTTGAAATGTATGATTTGGAATATTTTAAACAAGGTAAAAGATGGGTATTGCGAGTATTTATTGATAACGCTGAAAGACCTATTTCTATAAATGATTGCGAGATTGTTTCAAAAGAATTAAGCGCCATTTTAGATTATTATGATGTAATTCCTGATAGTTTTTTGCTTGAAGTGTCTTCACCTGGTATAGAAAGAAAATTAAAGAAAAATTCCGATTTTATAAGATTCAAAGGTGAAGAGGTAGTGGTAAATTTTTTAAAGTCAAACCTTAGTCCTGTTATTGGCATACTTGAAGGAATTGATAATGTTGGAGAATATATTTTTATTAACACAGGGAAATCTGAAGAAAAGATAAACCGAAATGATGTTAAAGAGGTAAGAATACATTTCAGGTTTAAGGGAGATAAATGATGAAAATAGATCTACACGTTCTTGAACAGTTAGAAAAGGAAAAAGGGGTTACTATGTCAGCGATGATATCTGTTTTGGAGTCAGCTCTTTTGGCTTCATACAAGAAATATTATCCTTCGAAAAATGTTTCTTTAAAAATAGATCCACATAGCGGAGATTTAGAAATTGTTGTTAAAAAGCTGGTTGTTGACAAGGTGAATAACCTTTTTGATGAGATAAGTTTTGCTCAGGCTCGCGAAATTGAACCTCAAATCAATGTTGGGGAAATCTTAGATGTTTTAGTTGATCCTAAAAATTTTGGAAGAATCGCTGCTTTGACTGCAAAACAGGTTTGGCAACAAAAGATAAAAGAGGCCGAGAGAGATGCAGTTTTTGATGAATTTAAAGATAGAGTATTTGGAGTTATATCGGGTAAGATTTTAAGACAAGAAGGAAAAAATTGGTACGTTCAGCTTGGAAGAGCTGAGGGCATATTACCCCAAAAAGAAACCGTTTATCAGGATAAATATATTGCTAATGAAAGATATGTATTTTATGTTTTGTCAGTGAAAAAAATGCAAAAAGATGTTGAAATAATCTTATCAAGAAGCCACCCAAATTTAGTTAAAAGAATATTTGAACTTGAATCTGCTGAGATTAGGTCTGGAATAGTAGAAATAATATCTATAGCAAGGGACCCTGGCAGTAGATCTAAGATTTCTGTTCTCTCTAGAGATCCCCATATCGATCCGTTGGGTGTTTGTTTAGGATTAAGGAATGCCAGGATACAAAATGTTACAAAAGAGCTTAGGGGAGAGAAAATTGATGTAATTTTATACAATGATGATCCGAAAATTTATATTGCTAGCGCTCTTTCCCCTGCTAAAATTAAAAGAGTAGATATTTTGGATCAATCTAAAAAGGAATCAAGAGTTTATGTAGATAAATCTCAGCTTTCTTTGGCTATTGGGAGAGATGCCCAAAATGTTCGACTGGCACATAAACTTACAGGGTATAAAATAGATATAAAAATTGAAGAATAGCCTTAAAATATATGTTGAAGGGATATAGAAAATGCATTTGTTGTGGCAGTTTTTTGCCGAAAGAACAAATGTTAAGGTTAGTAAGGACTAAAGCAGGTGATGTTTTAGCTGACAAAGATAACAAGATTTATGGAAGAGGTTGTTATGTTTGTTTTACTTGCACAGATATTTCTAAATTTAAAAAGAGAAATATTATTTCAAGGTCTCTTAAAACAAATGTTGATATAAAGTTTTATAATGAAATTGAGGAATATTTAAAAAATTTATCAATTAAGATCAAGGAGGTGAGCGCTGATTGAAAAGAATATATGAACTTTCAAGAGAATTAGGCATTTCATCTAAGGAAATTATGGAAATATTATCAGGTTTAGGAGTTGTTGTAAAATCTTCCTTATCTTCTGTAGGTGAGGAGGAGGAGTTTATGGTAAGAGCCGCTACTGAACCTGAAAAGAAGACTGAAGTAAGCGAAGAAAGAAAAAAAGTTGAGGTTGAAAATAGAGATTTGGAAAAAGAAGATACAACAAATGTTACTGTAGTTGATGTACCTAAGGTTTTTCCTCAAGAAAAAGAAACTGTCCAGATAGAAAAACCAATGCAAGATGAAAAAAATATTTTATATATATCTGATGGCATGACTCCTAGAGAAATTGCCCAAAAGATTAAAGTTAAAGAAAGTGACGTAATAAGAAAGCTCATACAGCTTAAGACGCTTGCTACAATAAATCAAGCATTAGGCATTAACCTTATTGAAAGCATAGCAAGGGAATTTGGCTATGAACCGATAATAAAAGAAGAGGAATCTTTATCCTTTGTTGATGAGGATATTGAAAACGAAGTTGATTTGAAGCCAAGACCGCCTATTGTTACAATTATGGGGCATGTAGATCATGGTAAAACAACCCTTTTAGATAAAATTCAAAAAACCAAGATTGCATCAAAAGAATTTCGCGGAATAACACAAAAAATTGGTGCATATCAGGTAGAAATTGATGGCAAGAAGATTACCTTTATTGATACACCTGGTCACGAGGCATTTACTGCCATGAGAGCAAGGGGTGCTAACGTGACAGATATAGTGATTTTAGTAGTGGCTGCTGATGATGGCGTCAAACCTCAAACAGTTGAGGCTATACAGCATGCAAAGGCTGCAGGTGTTCAGATAATGGTTGCGATAAATAAAATTGATAAACCAGGAGCACAACCGGAAAAAATAATGCAACAACTTACTGAATACGAGCTTGTTCCTGAAGAATGGGGCGGGAAGACTATATTTGTTAAGGTTTCTGCAAAATCGGGAGAAGGTATTGATGAACTTTTAGAGATGACTTTGCTATTGGCAGAAATGATGGAGTATAAGTCCAATTCAAAAGCTTTAGCGAGAGGACTTGTGCTTGAGGCAAAATTAGAAAAAAATAGGGGTCCTGTGGCATCTGTTCTTGTTCAAAAAGGAACCTTAAAAACGGGCGACTTCGTTTGTGTTGGTTCTGCTAGTGGCAGGGTAAGAGCACTGATTAACGATAGAGGCAAGAGAATAAAAGAAGCAGGTCCATCAACTCCTGTTGAGATTTTGGGAATTAATTTAGTACCTGAAGCTGGAGATAGCTTGTATGCTCTAAAAACCGATAAAGAAGCAAAAATGATGGCTGAAAAGATGTTGAATAAGAAAAAGGAATCACAAATTCAAAGGATGAAAAAGCCAACTCTTTCTTGTTTTGTACAGGGTGGAGATTTGTCTGAGATTAAAGAATTGAAGCTTATATTAAAGGCTGATTCTCAGGGTTCGTTGGAGGCAGTTCTTAGCTCTTTGTCAAAAATTAAAGAAGATAACGTAACTATAAATATTCTTTCATCTGGTACGGGTGGTATTTCTGAGTCAGATGTAATGCTTGCTTCTGCTTCTCAGGCTATTATAATTGGTTTTAATGTAAGGCCATCTAATACTGCATTTAAACTTGCTACAGAAGAAGCAATTGATATAAGGACTTATAGAGTTATATACGATCTTATAGAAGATATTTCAAAAGCTATTAAAGGCCTTCTACCTCCAAAGTATGAAGAAACAATTCTTGGTAGAGTTGAGGTTAGACAGACTTTTAAGGTTCCCAAGATTGGTCTTATTGCAGGTTGTTATGTTATAGATGGTAAGGTTACAAGAGACTCAAAAGTAAGAGTTTTGAGGGATAATGTTATTATTCATGAAGGCGAGCTTTCATCACTTAAGAGATTTAAGGATGATGTAAAGGAAGTTAATCAGGGATATGAATGTGGAATTTCTATAAAAGACTTTCACGATGTTAAAGAAAAAGATATTTTTGAAATATATAAAATGGTCGAGATAGCTTGTTAAAATTTTTGAATCACTTTTTAAAATTTTATAAGGGTATTATTTTGATTTAAAGCAAGTCTATAATTATTTTAAAAAATGTTAATGCTCAAAATAAATATAAATTTTAATTTTTTAGATTTTTTATGATAAGAGTAGGTTTAATTATTTTTAAATTTTATTTTCCATATATTTTTAGCATAAAAGAACACAGAAAAATTATGCTAAAAATTATTTCAGATATAAGAAAACAAAATATAAGCGTAGTTGAAGTTTTGAGTGATAATATTAGATCAAGTTCTCTTTGTCTTTCATTGGTAAGGGAAAGCGAACCTGATATACACAAGCTTTATGATTTTTATATAAATTTTTTTCTTGATAGGTCTGATATAAGCCTTATCTCTTATAGTATTGAAATATATTAGGCCCTGTCAGTTTTGTACTGTTTCTTGTCTTCGGTCTTAACTTTTACAGGAGGTAATAAAATGAATGTAAAGATAGAGAGATTGAGAGAAACAATTAAGAAAGAACTTGCTGCTTTAATATATGAATTGAAGGATTCAAGGATTAAAGGTTTGGTTTCAATTATGGAATTAGATATGTCAAATGATCACAAAAATGTTAAAGTTTGGGTGAGCATATACGGAGATGAAAAATCAAAAGAAGAAACTTTGAAGGGTCTTGCTTCCGCCTCAAGATTTTTAAGGGGTGAGTTAGCTAGAAGGATAGGTTTGAAGTATGCTCCTCAGATTCTTTTTGCAATTGATAACTCACTTGAGAGAGGCGGCAAAATATTTGAGATCTTTAAGAAAATTGAAAATGAAGAGGGTGAATAGATCTGAGCAATATACCAGAGAACATATTAAAATTTCTACATACTTATAATTCTTTTGATATATTTACACATCTAGAGCCCGATGGAGATGCTATAGGATCTAGTCTTGCAATGTATTTTTTCTTGAAATCAATTGGTAAGGACGTAAGGTTTATAAGGCCATATAAAACCCCAAAAAGTGTATTAGGCTTCTCAGGGATGGAAAATGTTTTTTCTCTTGATAAATTTGACTCATCAAGGGTTGCAATATTACTTGATGCATCTTCTTTAAAGAGACTTGGCAAGCCTTATGAGGAGCTTTTTCCTAGATATGAGCACTCTTTCATAATTGATCATCATCACGGCCCGTATTTTGATTCTGACATTTATGTAGATACGGATGCTAGTGCTACTGCTGTTTTGGTTTTTGATGTTATGGAGAAGATGAATCACAAAGTAAGTAGTATCATTGCCACTTACTTATATTTAGCTTTACACTATGATACCGGTGGTTTTTATTATACGAATACTAACAAAAAATGTCTGCAAACTGCTGAAAAGTTGATCGAACTGGGTGCTGACATGAACCTTGTTATGCAATATTATGAGAGAGATGCCAATAGCATAGCAAAAATGGGATTTCTACTGTCCAAATTAAAGGCCTCTGATGGAATCTCCTGGTTGCCTATCTCGTATAATGATTATTTAGAATTTTCGTTAGAACCCGATGTCACAAAGGGTTTAATTGAGTGGCTAAGGAGGATAAAAGATTGTAAAGTTTCTATCGTCTTCAGAGAAGATCAGCCTGGCAAAGTAAAAATGAGTTTTAGAGGTAAAAATACAGGAAAACTTCACCTTATTGCAGAACATTTTGGTGGAGGAGGTCATCCAGAGGCATCTGGAGCTATCATTGAGGGAAAATTTGATGAAATTGTAGATTTAGTTTTACTTTATACAAAAAAAGAGGTATTTGGAGATTAACGGTTTTTTAAATGTATTTAAAGACAAGTCAAGAAGTTCGTTTGAAATAGTTGATATTGTAAAAAAAATGTTCAAAGATATTCTTGATATTGATATAAAAGTTGGTCACTTAGGGACATTAGACCCTTGTGCTGTTGGCGTTTTGCCAATGGCGATAGGTAAGGCTACAAGACTTTGTGAGTTTATGGAAAATAATGATAAAAAATATTTTTTTGAATTAACTTTAGGGATCAAGACTACTACAGGAGATCAGGAGGGTGATGTTTTAGATATTCAAACTCCACCTATTTTTTCTGATGAAAAGGTAATGTCTGTTTGCTCTGAATTTATCGGATATTATAAACAAAAAATACCTTCGTATTCTGCAGCCAAAATTGATGGGAAAAGATTTTATGAACTTGCAAGAGCGAACCAGACCGTTCCAGAAAGATACAAGGATGTAAATATTAAAAGGCTTCACTATATAAAGCGTGATAAAAATTCTTTTTGGTTTGAGGTCGTGTGCTCTTTTGGGACATACATTAGATCCCTTTGTGAAGACATTGCATCAAGGTTAGGAACTATTGGGACAATGACTTACCTGTTAAGAGAGGCATCAGGAAGTTTTTTTCTTAAAGATAGCCTCAGTCTTGAAAATTTGGAATATTTAATTTCAAAAAATGAATATTTTAAAATTTTAATTTCCGTGAATAAAATGCTCTCTCATATCCCTGTTGTGATTTTGAACTATGATAATTCAAGAAGGTTTGTAAATGGCGGCGAAATCTGGATTAATAAGGATTTTGAAGATTTAGATATTTTAAGAGTTTTTTGTACTTCTGGTACATTTTTGGGTTTGGCTGAAAGACATAATGGAAGCAAAAAAATTTGGAAACCTAATAAGGTGATAGTTATATGATAAGGGGCATTTATAGAAAAGAAGATAAAAAAGGTTCAAGATTTTTAACTATTGGCACATTTGATGGAGTGCACCTTGGTCATCAGAAGCTATTCAGTCAACTTAAAGAAATGAAAAAAAATGATGATGACATAATTAGTGTTGTTACTTTCGAGCCGCATCCGAGAATATTTTTTAAAAGTATGGAAAATTTATCCTTAATTACTATCATTGAAGAGAGAGTGAGACTTTTATTAGAGCATGTTGACGAGGTAATAGTTCTAAAATTTGATGAATCTTTGTCCAAACTTTCTCCAGAAGAATTTATTAGCTTTCTTTGTAATAATTTCAAAATTGATGCGATTATAGAAGGTGAAAATTTTCATTTTGGTCATGGAAAGGGCGGAAACGTTAATCTTTTAAAAACTTTTGGAAAACAATTTGGGTTTTGCGTGGATATAGCAGACTTATATATTTTTGATGGACTGCCAATTTCAAGTTCTAGGATTAGAAGACAAATCATATCGGGCAAGATTGAAGAAGCGAATAAACTTTTGGGCTGGAATTTTTATATTTCTGGAGAAGTGGTCCACGGAGATCGCATAGGGACATTTTTGGGCTTTCCAACTGCAAATCTTAGGTTGCCTGATTATAAAATAATCCCCCAATCAGGAGTTTATTCGACCGATGTTGAGGTTTCTGGAAAAAAATATTTAGGAGCCTTAAATATTGGTGTTAAACCAACTATTGGGGGAAAAAAGAGGACAGTTGAGGTGCACTTGATCGATTTTGATGGAAACCTTTATCAAGAAGTTGTTACAGTTAATTTTAAATTTAAAATTCGAGATGAGGTCAAGTTTGATTCTATTGCTGCTCTTAAAAAACAAATTAAATTAGATATAGAGAAAATTATAGATACAAGCTATGAGGGAAATGAAAATAGATAATTTGTCAATCTTATGTATTTTCTATTATTTTATAAGATCTGGTCTTAATTTCATAGCTTCATTAAGAAAAACATGATTTATTTGGGATTTGCCTTTTTTACTATAGCATTGGAGAAGAATTCTAATGCACATTTTAGGAGCATTTGTTACGTTAGCTTCTACGGTTCCGAAAACAGGAGTTTCAGGAAATCTTATTCTAAGAAATTTTCCAGCAAATTCAGAATGAATATCCTGAGTTACTGAAATGATAAAATTAACTATATCCTCTTCCTTTATATTATTTTCTTCAACCATCTTGGTTACAAGTTCAATAGTTTTTTCCATTATTTCATCTGGTTCGTCTTTTGATAGGGTAGTGGCCCCTCTAATTGCTAATAATCTTAAGTTTTCGTTGTCCTCTTTCATTTTTCCTCCAATTTCCCATAGTTTTTTATCAAGATAATTTAAAATATATTATTTTGTCTTATAATAAAGTATCATAAAAATATGGAGATGATAAAGTTGAGTGCAATTATCTTAAATGGTAAAGACGTTGCTAGTCAATGGGAGCAAAAAAACAGATTAAGAGTTCAGAACCTCAAAAACAGGGGCGTTAATGTTTGTCTTGCTGTAGCCAGGTTCAATGATGATGAGGGTTCAAAGGTTTATGTTAAAAAAAAGGTAGCTATGTGTGAGAAATTGGGAATAAAACCTATTCTATTAGAAGAAGAGGGTTTAGACCAAGTACAGATTCAAAACAGAGTTTCTAGCTTAAATCTGGATAAAGAAGTAAGTGGGATAATAGTTCAACTCCCATTGCCAAAAGGCATTGATAAGGAGAAAGTTTTGTCGTTAGTAAGTCCAGAAAAAGATGTTGATGGTCTAAATGTTTTTTCATGTGGTTTGTTATATAAAAATTTGCCCGGTTTAAGGCCGTGCACTCCGAGCGGAATAATTCATTTGTTAAAAGAATATAAAATAGATATGGTTGGTAAGAAGGCTGTAATCCTTGGAAGGAGTCAGCTTGTAGGACTTCCAATTTTTCTAATGCTTTTGCATGAGAATGTGACTCCAACGATCGTGCACTCTAAAACCAAGGATTTAAAGGCTGTTTGTAAAGATGCAGATATATTAATTGTTGCTACAGGAAGAGCAAAGATGGTCAACAGAGAATATGTGAAAAAAGGCGCAGTTGTAGTAGATGTGGGAATATCTAGATTGGAAGGTAAGATAGTGGGGGATGTTGACTTTGATGACGTAGTTGACGTGGCGGGATACCTTACCCCTGTTCCAGGAGGAGTAGGACCTCTTACCATAATGTCTTTAATGGAAAATGTTATTCAGGCAGCAGCTGTTCAAGCAGGTATAAAAGATGACGTTTTTTAGAAAAGATCTCTTAAAAATAGAACCATATAGACCAGTGGAAGTTGATGGAGCTATAAGACTCGATAGAAACGAAAGCCCGTTCAACTTGCCCTTACAAATAAAAGAAGAAATTGTTAGAGCCTTTTCGAATCTACGGCTTAATCATTATCCAGATGCATGGTGTGGTTCTGTTAAGGAAGCCTTTTCACACTATATTGGTCAGATCAGTCCCGAAGAAGTTACTGTTGGAAATGGCTGTGATGAAGTAATACAAAACGTTATTATGGCTTTTGCTCTAAATAATGGACCCGTTCTTTCTTTTTGGCCAACATTTCCTACTTATCAAATAGCTTCTAGAAATTTAGGCCTCGAATATTTAGAAATTCCTTTAAATGAAGACTTTACCTTACCTGTAGAGAAAACAATAGATTTCATAAAGAAGAAAAAACCGTCTATAGTTGTTATATGTAACCCAAATAACCCAACAGGAAGCTGTTTTCCAAATGAGCATATAGAAAAAATAATTAATAGCACAGATGGAATTGTCCTTGTTGATGAAGTGTATTGTGAGTTTAGCAAAAAGAGCTTTGTCGACAAGTTTAGATCTTATCCAAATGTTTTAATACTGAGAACTCTATCCAAAGCCTTTTCGGGTGCTGGTATAAGGATGGGTTTTGCTTTTGGAGAAAAGTCGCTTATTGATGAGGTTGAAAAGGTGAGGTTGCCATATTTGTTATCTCATTTTTCTCAGGTCGCTGGGAGTATTATATTAAAAAATAGCAATTTATTTATTCCAAATATCGAGGCTATTAACCTTGAAATAAAGAGAATTTATGAAGGCTTAAAAGACATGAATATTCAAGTATACCCAACTGAAGCCAACTTTTTATTGGCTAATTTTAAAAAACCAACTAAAAATATTGTTGAAAGGCTTAAAGAGAAAAAAATTTTAGTTAGATATTTTCCATATTTACCTAACCATATAAGAATTTCAGCAGGGTTTAAATCTGATACTGATGTTTTATTAAAGGAGCTGGGTAATATAATAAATGAGTAATTTTATAGTTTTTGACATAGACGGAGTCCTAATACAGACCAATGGTTCTTTCGTTGAATCTACCATTAAAACTTTTGAGTTTGTTAGGGCGATGTTTAATAAACCTGCAAAATGTAATATTGACCATATAAGCTTTTTAAAATCATTAGGCGGGTTTAATAACGATTGGGACTTAACTTTTGCACTTTTATCTATCAGTTGGGACTACGAACGTTTTGACGATAAAGAACTTTTGGCAATTTTAAAAAATTATTTTAAGAAAGATAGTATCTTGCCAAAGATAGAAATAACTTTTGACTTTGTTAAAAGAATATTTCAAGAATACTATTTGGGCGAGAAACTTTTTTTTGATATGTATGAAGAGATGCCAAAATTTGTTTTTTTTAAAGGTTTCATTTATCAAGAAAAACCAGTAATAAATTTTTGTAATTACTCATTAAATTTAGAAAATATAGGAATTTATTCTGGCAGATGTTTTAAAGAAGCTGAGGTAGCTTTGAGAGCAGTTAACTTGATGCCATTGAAAGAATTCTATTTTACTGACGATAGCGGTTTTAAGAAACCCGATCCTACCCCTCTAGAAAAGATGTTTATAATAAATAATTGTTCAAAAATGATCTATGTGGGCGATACTCTTGATGATCTTGAATTGGTTAAGAGAGCGCGCGAAAAAGATTTGCCTGTAGAATTCATTGGAGTTGAAACGGGCACTTATTCAAGCCAGCTTTTTGAAAGCTTGAAAAACCTTTCCTTTGCCAAAATGTTTCAGAATGTAAGAGAGTATTTAGATAATAATATTACTTAAATAAGTGAAAAGTGAAAAACTAAAAGTGAAAACTAGAGAGGTAGGTTTTTTGGATGGGTGATGAAGGCAGTCGAAAAAAAGTAATTAGGACTTCAAGCGTAAAAAGGAAAACTAACGAAACCGATATCGAATTGGAGCTAAGCTTAGATGGTATTGGTGACAGCTCAATTCAGACTGACATTGGCTTTTTCGATCACATGCTTAGCACTCTTTCAAGACACTCTAATATCGATATGAAGCTAAAATGTAATGGAGATTTGTTTGTCGACTATCATCATAGTGTTGAAGATGTAGGAATTGTTATTGGAGAGGCAATTTTGAAAGCTTTGGGAAATAAAGCTGGTATAAAAAGATTTTCTGATAAGATTTTACCAATGGATGATGCTTTGGTTTTGTGCGCTATTGATGTATCTGGGAGGCCTTATTTTTCCTACGATGTTAATTTTGAATCTGAAATGATTGGAAAGTTCAATACAGAGCTTGTTGAAGTTTTCTTTAATTCTCTTTCAATGAGTCTTAAAATTAATCTTCATTTGAAAAAGTTATCTGGATTTAACAGTCATCACATAGCAGAAGCTTGTTTTAAATCGTTTGCTCTGTGCCTAAAGGATGCTGTATCGCTTACGAATTCTGACTCTATTCCTTCTGTTAAGGGGTGTATTTAATGATAGGAGTATTGTGTTATAAAGGTGGAGGTAACTTAGGCAGTGTGTTTAAGGCAATAAATTATCTTGGATACGATTTTAAAGAGGTTTGGAGCCCTGAAGAGTTAAAAAAGGTTGATGCTATAATTTTTCCTGGACAGGGTTCGTTTGCTCAGGCATATAGGTCTCTTAAAGAGGTAAATTTATGGGATCCTCTTAAAGAATTTATATCTGAAAAAAAACCCTTTTTCGGAATTTGTTTGGGGCTGCAATTGCTTTTTGACTATTCCGATGAGTATGGTTTTACAGAAGGTTTAAAGGTTATTTCTGGTAAAGTTGTGGAGTTTGGTCCAGAATTTATAAAACCACATTTGGGTTGGAATCAGGTTTTCAATACTGCAGAGTTCAGATTCTTTGAAAATATTCCTGATGCCTCTTCTTTTTATTTTGTTCACTCATACTATCCTGAAGTGCTTGATATCTCTTGTAAAAAGGCTTTCGCTGAGTATGACGATAAGAAGTTTGCTTGTGTTATTGAAAAAGATAATGTGTTTGCCTGTCAGTTTCATCCCGAGAAAAGTGGTCGTTGGGGGCTGAAACTTTTGGATAATTTCATGAGATCGACAAAATTTTAAGATTATTTATAGATTGATTATAAAAGATTGTATCAAAGTTTAATATTGATTTTTATATACGTAAGATGCTTGCAGCTAAAATCTAATTTACTAAATGTTTTGAAAAATTTGAATGCGTTATTATAATATTTTTTGGCATATAGTGTTGAGAAATGTGATGAGGAGGATTAATGTTTGAAATAGTGCCTGCAATTGACATATATCATGATAAGGTGGTCAGGCTTTATCAGGGCGATTTTGATAAGGTAAAAATATATGGAGATGCTGAAGAATATTTCGATAAGCTAAAGTCTTCTGGAATAGGTTTTGTACATATAATTGATTTAGAGGCCTCTAAAATTGGCAAATTTACTGCTTTTAATGTTCTGGAAATGGCTAAATCAAAAGGTTTTGTCGTTCAATGGGGAGGAGGAGTAAGAAAATACGAAGATGTTAAGGATTTGGTGAAGTTGGGAGCTGATAGAATAATTGTTGGGACAGTTGCATTTACCGACGAAGAGGCGCTCGACGCAATATTAAGGGATTTTGGAGACAAAATCCTTATTTCTTTAGATTTTAGAGATTCGAAACTTTGTTTTCATGGCTGGACTTCTTCAATTTCTTTAGAATTAAAAGATTTGCAAAACAAGTTCGTTAATAGAAATAATCTGGGTTTTTTGGTTACAGATATAAATAGAGACGGAACCCTTTCTAATCCCTCAGTGGGGTTATTTGAGAGCATTAGAATAATTTTTCCAAAACACAGGTTGATTGGCGCTGGCGGTATATCTAAAAAAGAACATGTTCAAATTCTTGAAGATATTGGCTTTGATGGTGCTGTAATAGGGAAAGCATGGTTGGAAGGACATATAAAATTTTTTGATGGAAAGGTAGTTTAATTATGTGCGGTATATTTGGAATTCTTTGTCCTGCTAAAAGAGATGTGGCAAAGCATACATATTTTGCATTGTACTCGCTTCAGCATAGAGGGCAGGAAAGTTGCGGAATAGCTGCAACTGATGGTACAAGTTTGATGATACAACGTTCTATGGGATTGGTATCATCTGCGTTTTCTGAAAGAGACCTTCAAGAGTTGTACGGTTATGCTGCACTAGGTCATGTTAGGTATTCTACTACTGGAAGACCAAATATAGAAAATGCTCAACCTCTGAAAATGAGATATAGGGGTGGAACATTTGCTCTGGCTCATAACGGAAACATTGTAAATATCAAAGAGTTAAGGGAACAAGTTTCTAATTTGGGCATCTCACCATATACATCTTCTGATACAGAACTTATGGGCCATATAATAGCAAACAACTTTAAAAATGATTTTAAATCTACCCTTGCTGACGTGTGTAACATGTTTATCGGAGCATACTCTTTGGTATTTTTGACCGAAGAAGAAATATATGCGATTAGAGACCCTTGGGGCTTTAGACCACTTTGTATGGGCTCTTATGAGGATGGATACGTTGTGTCTTCTGAAACTTGTGCTTTTGATATCATCGGAGCAAAGTTTGTCAAGGAGATTGGACCAGGAGAGATGGTAAGAATTCATAAAAATGGTTATGAAATTGAACAAATATTGGAGCCAAAAGGTAATTTTCTGTGCTCCTTTGAATATATATATTTTGCAAGACCTGATTCAGTGGTTTCAGGAAAGAGACTTTATGAGGTTAGGAAAAAATTTGGTGAGCTTTTGGCTGAAGAGTCTCCAGTTGACGCAGATATTGTTGTAAGCGTTCCAGACTCTGGTACTCCCGCTGCGATTGGTTTTGCCCAAAGGTGTAAAATACCGTTCAATGAAGTTTTTATAAAAAACAGGTATGTGGGAAGAACCTTTATCCAGCCTACAAAGGATTTAAGAGAAAGAGGTGTTCGCTTAAAGTTAAATCCTATATCAGAATTGGTAAGAGGAAAAAGGGTAGTGGTTGTAGATGATTCTATTGTACGAGGCACAACGAGCAAGGAGATTGTTAAAATGCTTTGGGAATGTGAGCCCAAAGAGATTCACTTTAGAGTTAGCTCACCAATGGTGAGTCATCCATGTTTTTATGGTATTGATACGGCATCAAGAGGAGAGCTTTTGGCAAGCAAGATGAATTTGGAACAAATTAGAGAGTTTTTGGGAGTAAACAGCCTGGCATATCTTTCAAGAAAAAGCACTGTTGAGGCTATTGGTATTGATTATCCCTGTTTGGCATGTTTTGGAGCTGATTATCCTACTTATATACCGAGTGAGGAAGTGAGAGAAAAATATGCGCTTGAAAAAAATGAAAAGTAATATATTTATTACTTTTTTGGTAAAAATTTTACTTTTCAGAAATAATCATATTTGGTTGGTTTTAATTTGTAAGGAGGCTTATGATGTCGGAAAATGAATTTACATACGCAAAATCTGGAGTCAATATTGATAGTGCAAACAGGTTTATTGAAGAGATAAAGAAAATAACCAATAAAGCTTTTGGCTCATTTTCTGAAAATTTAGGAGATGGTTTTGCAGGGTCTTATCCACTTGACAATTTTGGTTCTGATTTTGTCTTGTTATCATCTTGTGATGGAGTAGGAACTAAGGTTTTGGTAGCAAAAAAGGCCAATATTTGGAATGGTATTGGACAAGATCTGGTGGCTATGAACGTAAACGATATATTGGTACATGGTGGGAAACCTTTGTTCTTCTTAGACTATATTGCCTGTTCAAAGTTAGACAATAAAATTGCTCTTGAAATTGTTTCTTCTATAGTTGAGGCGCTAAAACCTACTGGCGGCGTCTTATTGGGCGGAGAGACTGCTGAAATGCCGGATCTGTATAAAAAAGGTGATTGGGATCTCTCTGGATTTGTGGTAGGAGTTGTGAAAAGGGCGTCTCTTTTGCCAAAAAATATTAAATCTGGCAATATATTAATAGGTTTGTCTTCAAACGGAGTTCACAGTAATGGGTTTTCACTAATAAGAAAGATTATTAAAGAGAATAAAATTGATATATTGAAAACTAATACTCCAAAAGGAATCAGTTTGGCAAGAGAGCTTCTAAAACCTACAAAGGTTTACTATTCCGATGTTTTTCCTTTTATCGAAAAAGGTTTAATTAATGGACTTGCACATATTACTGGAGGTGGTATAGAGGGTAATTTAATAAGGATTTTGCCTAAGAATCTAAAGGCAGTTATAAAGAGGGATTTTGATATACCCTGGATTTTCCAGTGGATTTCAGAACACGGTGTAAGTGAAGATGAAATGTATAGGGTTTTTAACATGGGAATAGGAATGATATTAGTGGTTAACCCTGCTAATTTTGAAGAAATTTTAAAATCTCTGGGTTCAAATGCCAGGATTATAGGTAAAATTGTTGCCTCTGATGAGAGGAGAGTTGAATTTGCATAGACTTAAAGTTGGGGTTTTAGCTTCAGGAAGAGGATCAAATTTTAAAGCTATTGCCCAAAAAGCTGAGAATGTTGAGATAGTTTTATTGGTTGTTGATAAATCTGATGCAAAGGCTATTGAAATAGCAAAGGACTTGAATATTCCTTATAAAGTTATCGATAGGAAAATTTTAAATAAAGAAGATTTTGAAAGAGAGATAATTAATATTTTAGATTCTTACAATGTAGAATTGGTTGTTTTAGCTGGTTTTATGAGAATTTTGGGCACTGAATTTGTAGAGCATTTTAAATGGAGAGTGATGAACATACACCCATCTCTATTGCCATCTTTTCCTGGGCTTCATGCTCAAAAACAAGCTTTAGAATACGGTGTGAAGATATCTGGATGTACAGTTCATTTTGTTGATTCTGGAACTGATACTGGGCCTATAATATTGCAGTCTGCTGTGTGTGTGCTTGAAGATGATACTGAAGAGAGTTTGTCTTCGAGGATCTTAGAAGAAGAACATAAGATATACCCTTTTGCAGTTTCATTATTTGCTCAAAATAGATTAATAATTTATGGAAGAAAGGTAAAAATTAAGAATATATAATATAAAAAATAAATTTTAGGGAGGTCAATATGCAAAGAGCCTTGATAAGTGTTTACAATAAAAGTGGAATTGAAGAATTTGCTAAGGAATTAAACAAGTTAGGATTTGGTTTACTTTCTACGGGTGGCACTGCAAAATATCTTAAATCTTTTGACTTTCCTGTGATTGAAGTTTCCGAGTATACGCATTTTCCTGAGATTCTTGGTGGTAGAGTAAAAACCCTTCATCCAATTATTTTTGGGGGCATTTTAGCTCAAAGAGACAACCCAAATCATATACAACAAATTAAGAATTTAGATACCATTGACGTAGTTGTTGTAAACCTTTATCCATTTCTAGAAACTATGAATAGAGGAGCGCCTATTGAAGAAATAATTGAAATGATTGATGTGGGAGGAGTTGCTTTGATAAGGGCTGCTGCAAAAAATTATAAAGATGTTCTTGTTTTGATTGATCCAAATGATTACAACAAGACTATTGAACTCCTAAGGAACAATACAATGACACTTGAATATAGAAAATATTTGGCTGCTAAAGCTTTTCAACATACAGCTTCTTATGATTCCCACATAGCAGCATATTTTTCTGAGGATCTATTTCAAGAACAGTTTACTCTCACAGGCAAAAGGATCCAGAGTCTCAGATATGGTGAAAATCCCCATCAGAAAGCCTTTCTTTACAAAACTGAAGATGGATACCCTCTTGATGCTGAGTTTTTAAGCGGGAAAGAGCTTTCTTTTAACAATATTGTAGATATAGATGCTGCCTTGCGGTTTCTTAACGATTTTATAGATGAGAAAGCAATAGTGGTTATAAAGCACAATCAAGCATGTGGATTTGCTGTTGCAGACGATCTCTTAACTAGTTATGCTAAGGCTTATGAGGGAGACAAAGAATCAGCCTTTGGTGGAATTTTAGCTATAAATGGAGATGTAGATGAAGTGCTTGCAAGAGAGATTTATAAAAACTTTTATGAAGTAGTATATGCCACTGACTTTAGCGAAAAGGCCCTAGAAATTTTGCGAGAAAAGAGAAATCTTAGAATTTTAAAAGGTTCTACAAAGAGAACCAACTGGAATTTTAACATAAAACAAATTGGCGCTGGCTTCTTGCTGCAAACAGAAGACTTCTTTAAAATGGATAATTTAGAGGTAGTAACAGAGGCAAAACCCGATGAAAAAACAATGAAAGATTTGATATTTGCATGGAAATTGTGCAAAAACTTCAAGTCTAATTCTATTGTCTTTGCTAAAGACGGCCAATTAGTTGGATCAGGTGCAGGCCAAACAAGTAGGGTAATGTCTGTGAAGATCGCTGGTATGAGAGCTATGGATAAATCCGTTGGTTCAAGCCTTGCTTCTGATGGGTTTTTCCCGTTTAAAGATTCAGTGACCCTTGCAGGCGAATATGGTATTAAAGCAATTATTCAACCAGGCGGCTCTCGAAGAGATGAAGAGGTAATTGATGAAGCAAACAGATTGGGGATACCCATGATCTTTACCCATAGAAGACATTTCTATCACTAAAAATATTATAATCGACCAGATATGTATATAAAAGATTTTTATAGCATAACTTATCAATTAGGAGGTATATGTGGGTTCAATTTTAATTATAGGAAGTGGTGCAAGAGAACATGCAATTGCCTGGAGGCTTAAGAAAGAAGGAAAAGATGTTTTTCTTTCTCCAGGAAACGGTGGTACGTCTCTAAATTGGATAAACAAGATCCTTTCAAAAGATGATATAGAATCCTTTTGTAAAGTAGTGGGCGTGGATATGATAGTTATAGGACCAGAAAAACCGCTTACTGAAGGAGTTTCTGATTTTTTGAGGTCAAGAGGCTTTTATGTTTTCGGTCCTGGTGCTGAAGCTGCAAAATTAGAGGGCAGCAAGGTTTTTGCAAAGTCTTTTATGAAGAGAAATAATTTGCCAACAGCAGATTTCGTCGTCTATGAAGATGAAGAATCATTGGATAAATATTTCGATAATTGTAGGTATCCAATAGTTATAAAGGCAGATGGTCTTGCATCTGGCAAGGGGGTAGTAGTCGTCGATGATAAAGAAGAGGCTCACAACGCTGTGACTTTCCTTAAAAAAAACTTTCCAGAAGCCTCTAAATATATAATTGTAGAAAAATTTTTGTCAGGCAAGGAACTTTCTGTTTTTGTACTAATAAATGACAAAGGATATGTTATTTTAGATAATGCAAGAGATTACAAGAGATTAAATGATTTTGATGAAGGACCGAATACGGGTGGAATGGGATCTTATTCTCCTGTTGACGATTTGCCTGAATTTCAAGTTAATAAAATAGAAAATGATATAATTACACCCACTATTAACGCTTTAAAAAATGAAAAAATTGCTTATCAGGGTGTTTTATATTTTGGAATAATGTTAACGAAAAATGGTCCATCTATCCTTGAGTTTAATTGTAGATTTGGAGATCCAGAAACCCAGGTGCTTATTCCAAGGATTCTTAACTTATCTGAACTTTTGTATGCTATAGCTAAAAACGAACAAATACCTGAACCAAAAATTTCAAGTAAAAAAGCCCTATCAGTTGTTCTTGCTGCTAGAGGATATCCTGATAACCCTGAAATTGGTAAAAAGATAAACATCGATGAAAAAGTTTTTGAAGATGAAGATACTGCAATTTTCTTCGCAGGAGTTAAAAGGGACAATAGCGATCTCTTAACTTCTTCTGGCAGAGTTTTGAATGTGGTAGGTATGGGAGATACCTTTGAGAAAGCGAGAGAAAAGGCTTATAGTTCGATAAAATATGTAAATTTTGAAGGAATGCATTTTAGGAGGGATATTGGTTTATGATTTCAATAGTAATAGGAAGTTACAACGATTACGAAACTATCATTCCTGCAATTAAAGAACTTAAAAAATTTAATTTAAAATTTGAGCTCGTAGTGAGCTCTGCTCACAGAAATACTGAAGAAACCATAGAATGGGCAAAAAAAGCTGAAAGTAGAGGTGTAGAGGTTATTATAGCTGTTGCAGGCCTTGCTGCTCATTTGCCTGGAGTTTTAGCTGCGGTAACAACCTTGCCTGTTATAGGCGTTCCTCTTACAAATTCTCCAGTTTCAGGCATTGATTCGATGTTTTCTATAGTCCAAATGCCATCAGGAGTGCCTGTTGCGACAGTTGGGCTTGGTAATGTTAAGAATGCAGTTCATCTTGCTATGAGAATTCTTTCAATAAAATATCCTGATATAAAGATTAAGGTATTAAAAAATACAGAAGATATGAAGAAAAACATTCATGAACAGAACAAGGTTCTTCAAGAGAAATTAAAGGATCTTTAATTGCTCTTTTTAATAATGCTTTTTGATTTTTCGATACATCTTTCAGAAGCTACTGCTTCATCTTTGCGTTTAGCTGGTTTAAGGACTGGCAAAATAACTACTTCCATATCTTTTTACAACATAATTGCTCTAATATCAAGGATGTCAAATATGTTTCAGGCGCCACTTTTAGGAGTACTAGTTGATACTGCTGTTATAACGGGGAATATTGATGGATTAGGATATAATTTTAGAACTGTTATATTTTGTGGGGCATTGGGAGACGTTCTGGCAATAATAATTTTGCCATACTCTATAGCTTTTTTTTCTAGAATAATTCTGTGGTTTGATGAAACTGGTTCTGTGCCTATGGCGCTACTCAAACTGTTAAGATTTAGCAATCTAAAGTTAATTTATAATGACCTATCAGGTGTAAAATTTTTAAAAAGATTTGAAGATTTTGATTTCAAAAGGATACCAAGAAGTTTTATATTTTTTAATATAATTGTTGTTGCGGTATATACAGTTGGAGTAATGGCTTCTTTATTTGCTGGAGCCCATTTAGCTGCTTACAGGGTGACAGCTACTCAACTTTCAGGAATTGTAAATGGTTTGGCTACTATATTGATGGCTTTTGTTGTAGATCCTACTGCTGCTTTGATTACCGATGATGCGCTGCATAAAAGAAGAACGTATAATAATGTTGAGTCGATGGTTTATTTATTGCTCTTTACAAGGATATTGGGATCACTTATTTTGGCTCAGATAATTTTTTTGCCAGCAACCTGGTATATAATGAGTGTAACGGCTTTTTTACATAAATAAATTTTATATTAATCACTTATTTTAAGGAGGAGAGTCTTGATTGACAGGGAGACAATATTACACGTAGCCAATCTAGCAAGATTGGAACTAAAAGATGACGAAGTAGACAAGCTTAAAGAGGATCTCGGTAATATTTTGAACTATTTTACTACATTAAATGACGTAAATACCGATGATGTGGCTCCTACTTTTCACCCCTTTCCCATTAACAATATATTTAGAGAAGATATCGTGAAAGAATCCTTTTCTGTGGATGATATTTTATCAAATGCTCCAAGTAGCGTTATGACCTACTTTTTAGTTCCCAGAATTGTGGAGGAAAAAAATGGAAACTAAAAAATTTACAATTGGTGAATTAATTAAAGGTTATAAAAATAAGAGTGTTAGTCCAAGAGAAGTATTAGATTATGTTTTCAATAATATAAAACTTTATCAACCAAAGATAAATTCTTTTATTACTCTAATGGAAGAATATGCGTACAAAAGCGTTGAGTCCTTAAGTTTTGATGAAATTGATTCAAAACCGCTATGGGGGATTCCCGTGGCCATAAAGGACAATATGTGCGTTAAGGGTTTTAAAACTACTTGTAGCTCTAAAATACTGGAACCCTTTACTCCGATATATACCGCTACAGCTGTCCAAAGGTTGATTGATGCAGGTGCAATTGTAGTTGGGAAAACCAATCTTGATGAATTTGCTATGGGATCTTCTACTGAAAACTCCGCATTTTTTACCACCTCAAATCCATGGGACATGGATAGGGTTCCTGGAGGAAGCTCAGGCGGATCAGCATCTGCTGTTTCAGCGAGATTTGTTCCGCTTGCCACAGGTTCAGACACTGGCGGTTCTATAAGACAACCTGCCTCTTTTTGTGGTGTAGTAGGGTTTAAACCAACTTATGGCACTGTGTCTAGATATGGTTTAGTGGCTTTTGCATCCTCTCTCGATCAAATAGGACCTTTTGCTACGAAAGTTAAGGATGTAGAGGCTGCTTTTTCTGTTATTAGCGGAAAAGACGATATGGATTCTACTTCTCATCCATATAAATTTTCTCCTGTAGATAAGAATATAAAAGAATATAAGATAGGTATTATCAAAGAACTATATGAAACAGAGGGGTTTGATCCTGAAGTCTTGAATTCTTTGAAAGACGTTATAAAGCTTCTTAAAGAAGAAGGTTTAAAGGTTGATTTTTGTTCTCTCCCTCACCTGGAATATTCACTGCCAGTTTACTATCTGGTAGCCACTTCTGAGGCTAGCTCAAACCTCGCAAGGTTTGATGGCGTAAGATATGGGCTGAGGGTGGAAGGCAAAGATATTATTGAAACTTTCCTTCAAACAAGAGGACGTGGCTTTGGTAGTGAAGTAAAAAGAAGAATAATGTTGGGAACATATGCGCTTTCGAGCGGCTATTATGATGCCTATTATCTAAAGGCATCAAAAGTAAGAACCCTTATAGTAAATGATTTTGAGAAAGCTTTTGAAGATTATGACTGCTTAATATGTCCAACGTCTCCGACAACTGCTTTCAAAAAGGGAGACAAGACGAACGATCCTCTTTCAATGTATTTATCTGATATAGCTACCATACCAGTAAACCTTGCAGGACTCCCTGGAATTTCTATTCCTATTGGTCTTGATAAAAAAGGTCTTCCTATAGGGCTACAAATTATTGGAAAGCCTTTTAAGGACAACGATATACTAAATTTTGCAAGTAAGATTGAATCAATTATAAATTTTGAGGCTGAGCCTTCTCTATTGGGAGGTAGATAGATTTATGGATAACGATGTCGTAATTGGTTTGGAGATTCATGCTCAATTGAAAACAAACACAAAGATGTTTTGTGGTTGTCGGACGTCTTTTGGCGATAAACCAAATTCTAACGTGTGTCCTGTATGTATGGCTCTGCCTGGTTCTCTTCCTGTCGCTAACAAGAAGGCAGTTACCTACACCGTTATGAGTGGCCTGGCTCTCAATTGCACAATTTCCAGGTATTCAAAATTTGATAGAAAACAATATTTTTATCCCGATATGCCCAAAAATTACCAGATTTCACAATATGATTTACCCTTTTGTAGGAATGGATATCTTGAATTTTTCTGTGAAGATGAACCTAAAAAGATAAGAATTCATAGAATCCATCTTGAAGAGGATACCGGAAAACTAATGCATACAGGCGATATTATGGAGTCAGAGCAGAGTATGGTGGACTACAACAGAGCGGGCACCCCTCTGATGGAGATTGTAACTGAGCCTGATATATCTTCCCCAAAAGAAGCTAGACTTTTTATGTTTGAGCTCAGAAATCTCTTGAGGTATCTTGGCGTTTCAGATGGAAATATGGAAGAGGGATCAATGCGCTGTGACGCAAATATATCTCTAAAAAATCCTGATGGTACTCTTGGAACAAAAGTTGAGATTAAAAACATGAACTCTTTGAAATCTCTTGAAAAGGCATTAGAATTTGAAATTAAAAGGCAGTCGAATGTTATAAAGTCTGGTGGAATTATAATTCAGGAGACGAGACATTTTGATGAGCGTGATGGCACAACTCATTCTTTGAGAACAAAAGAGGAGGCTCATGATTATAGATATTTTCCTGAACCAGATCTCTTACCTGTAGTTATTACTGATGAAGAAGTTGTGAGCATATCCTGTAATTTGCCCGAACTTCCATTGAAGAAATATTTTAGATTTATCGAAGAATTTGATATTAGTAAGAATGATGCTTCTACGCTCGTTTCTGATTTGAAATTGGCTAACTTTTTTGACGAATGTGTGAGATGTAAGTGTTCTCCTAAGGAGGCCGTAAAGTGGATCTTGGGTGATTTGTCTTATTTTTGGAATGAGAAAAAAATAGAACCTGATAGCAAAATTTTTACCCCATCACATCTAAAAGAAATCCTTGATCTTATTGATGAGAAAGTAATAAGTATTCGACAGGCGAAGGAAGTTATTGAAAAGGTTTTTGAAATGAACGAGTCTCCAAGAAGTATTATTGAAAAACTTGGGATTAAACAGATTTCTGACGAAGGATTTTTAATTGACACTGCTAAAAGGATCGTAGAAGGTAATCCAAAGGCTGTTCGAGACTTTCTAAATGGAAAAAAGAATGCAGTTGGATTTCTCGTCGGTCAACTTATGAGGGAGACTAAGGGTAAAGCTTCTCCAGAAATCTCTAATAAAATAATTAACGAAATTTTAAATGATTTAAAATCTAAGGAACAATAGATTTTATTTTGTATTTCTATAAAGGAGGATCATAAGGTGTCTTACAAAAAAATTTTTCTAATGTTTGTATGCATTACTATATTTTTTTGCGGGAGATCCTTTGCAAATTGGGGGGATAGGACACACGAATATATTCTTGAGACTATTAGTAATAGTGGTCTTTACAAAAGCTCAATTGAATATTCTAAATCTTTTAGTGACAATAGTGATAACGTATTAAAAATAAATCTAAGATCGGCTGCTCTTAGCTTAGATGAATCTTTGATTGAGAGAACTCTAGAATTGACGCCTGTTTCTTTAATGAATTCAAGCGAATATTTTTTTGCTGAGGGTGTAAAATATTATCTGCAAGGCAGTTGGGACCAAAGCATTGGTGCTTTGAGCATTTGTGTTGATAAAGATCCCCTTGATGTTTATAGTTGGTATTATATGGCCAAAGATTATGAATTGAGAAATGACTATAATAGCGCTAATTATGCCTATCAAAAGGCCCTTTCAATACAACCAAATAATGTTGGTATTTTGAAAGGTTATGCGAGGGTTTTGAATTTAGTTGGGTTAACTGATCAATATAATATGGTTACAAATCACATTAAAGATATTTATTCGAGAGATAGTAGTCTTGAGATATCTGGGAATTGATTGGGGAATTAGCCATCTGGGGTTAAGCATAAGCGATCCTGATGAAAAGATTGTTTTTCCGATGGGCTCAATTACAAGAGATACCTGGAAAGAAGATCTGATAAAAATAAAAAAAATATTAAAAGAAAAAGGTATAGGGGCAATAGTTCTTGGAGACCCCATAAGGACAGATGTTGTTTCTACTTCATCTAAGTCAATTCTAAAAGTTAAGAAAAAACTGGAAACTTTGGGAGTTAGTGTGATCCTCTTTGACGAAAGATATTCTTCTAAGGAGGCTATAAAACTTCAGGAAATTCTAGGCAATAAAGATAAAAATAAAGTTCATGAGATTGCAAGTTCGATTATTTTGAAGTCGTACTTAGAGCACAAAGCAAATGCTGAGAAGAACTCAGGCTAAATTGAAATAGTCTATGGATCCTTTAAAATCTATATCCTTCTTGCCTGAAAGGTGTAATATGTGCGGTAGGTGTTCTCTGGGGTGTGCTAAAGGCGTAATCTACCTTAATAGTTTTTTTAGGCCAATTTTTGTTAATTTATCAAGGTGCGATACTTGTAAAAAATGTGAAAAAATATGTAAAAATAATGCGATTGAGGTTTTATTCTAGTGAATAAAAATTTTAAAAAAATTTTAATTTCCGCTCCATTTGGCCGATCTGGCAAAACATCTTTCTCAATAGGTTTAACTCGTGCGCTTTCAAGAAAGGGATACAGAGTTCAAACCTTTAAAAAAGGTCCTGACTTTATAGATCCTAGCTGGCTTTCTATGTCTTCTGGAAGGCCATGTAGAAATTTAGATTTATTTATGATGGATAAGGAAACAATTTTAGGCTCTTTTATCAGAAATTCTTCTGATGTAGATATATCAATAATAGAGGGCGCAATGGGACTCTATGACGGAATTGACTATTTGGGTACGGGATCAACTGCTGAAATAGCAAAGATAATAGATAGTCCTATTATCTTTGTCTTGCCTGTCCAAAGAATAACCAGAAGTAGTGCTGCACTTATAAAAGGGTATGTTGAATTTGATAAAGAGATAGACATAAAAGGTGTAATACTAAATAAAGTTGCGAGAGAAAGACAGAAAAATTTAATTATCAATGCATTGAAACATTATAATTTACCAGATGTTTTAGCCTCCTTTCCTAAAGATGATAAAAGATTGTCTATTCCAGATAGACATTTAGGTCTAATACCAGCCAAAGAAAGATTGGAGCTAAATTCTGTAATCGATAGGTTCGCTGATGCTGTAGATGAGCACATGAATTGGGATTTGTTTTTCGATATAGCCGAAGAACCTGTAGAATTAAGTAGCAGATTTGGCGATGATCTGACTGGACATGATCTTTTTTCTGATATCAAGATTGGTATTTTGCAGGATGTATCATTTTCTTTTTATTATCCTGAAGTATTTGATTTTTTGAAAATGTCAGGTGCAAAAATAGAAATTATAAATTCTTTGTCAGATAATTGTCTTCCAGACATAGATGTGCTTTATATTGGTGGTGGCTTTCCTGAAGTTTTTGCTAAAGAGCTTGAAGAAAATGATTCGCTAAGGATGTCTATTAAGGAATTTGGTGAGAATAATAATCCAATTTATGCTGAATGTGGCGGGTTAATGTACTTATCTGATTTTATTGAAAATGATGGTAATAAATATAATATGGTTGGTCTCTTGCCATTTGGCATCCATATGGACAAAAAACCTGTAGGGCATGGTTATGAAGAGGTTGAGGTATTTGAAGAGAACTCATTTTTTCCAAGTGGGACAAGAATTAGGGGACATGAATTTCACCATAGCAGTGTCTCGCTAAATAGAAGTGCTGATATTAAATTTTCTATGAAAGTTCTTAGGGGCAATGGCATAATGAATAAGCTCGATGGAGTATTATATAAAAGGGTTATGGCATCATATCTTCACATTCATCCATTGGGTTTCAAAGATTTTATAGCTAATTTGCTAAAGTCTGCACATATTTCTAAATAGAGTAAAATATGTTTATTTTTCTTGTTTTTTAGATATTAAATTTAGTGTACAATATTACATGATTTTTTTTGGAGGTGGAGGGTCTTGGACCGTAAAGAACATTTTGTAAAGAAAGTAAGAAAGCTAATGCTACCTGCTTCGTTGATTTATATTGTGTTTTTTCTATTTGGTTTATTTTTTGCTGTAAGAAGATTTTATTCATTTGGTTGGGGGACTGTAAGCTGTATTTTTTGGGTTTTGGTTGTTTTGTTATTAGTTTTTGCTAAAGATCTATTCGTAAAGTATTTTTTAGCTCTATTAGAGAAAATTTCTTTTTCAATTACCAGGCGCTTTAATTCTCTTGATGGAAATATTAGTTCGAACGAATATTGTGATTCGAAAGTTGTCGAAAAGTAGTTAGATTGATATTAGACTAATTATTCCAAAGCCCAAAATTACCAGGGCTGAGAGCTTATTTATAAGAACAAGATTGTTTTGACTAAACTTTTCTCGCATTAAATTTATTGTTGAACAAAGAAATATCCACCAAAGTGTTGAGCCTATAAAAACTCCGATAGTTGGAAATATTGAATAGCCAAATTCTATATTGTTATTGAACAAGCCAACTCCTGCAAAGATAGCTCCAAATGATAATATTGTCATTGGATTGATGATTGTTAAAAAAAGAGTTGATAAGTATGAGTTAATGAGCCCTATGCGTGATTCTTTTTTTGCATCTTTTACTGGAATTGATTTAAATATAGTATAACCAAGATAAATTAAGAATATTCCGCTAACTAAGTGAATAATATATTGGCTGTAGAAGAGCCATTTTGATATTTTTGAGATTCCAATCATTGCTAAAAACGAATATACACTGTCAGCAGTTGCAGCTCCCAGACCTGATATTAGACCACTTGAGAGACCATTTGATAAGGTTCTTTTTATGCAGAGTATACTTATTGGCCCAATTGGGGCTGCAATTGAAATTCCTATAAAAAACCCTTTAATTAAGAAAGTCGAATTAGGTAACATTTACTATGGCTTTCTTTTACATTTTGGGCACATAGACAGATGTTTTGGGATTGGTTTACCCTCGCCAAACAGTTTATTTGCTATAAGCGTCATATCAGGTATAAGTTCGCCACATTTTGCGCATTTTATGAGGTTTATTTGATGATCGACCTTAAAATCATCAAGGTTTGTGGTAACAAAGTATGGGTTTGGCATGTGCTTTATTGCATTTGTAGGACAGTAATCTATACACTGTCCACAACAGGTGCACTGATCTAGATCCATGTGATAATTTATCTCGTCATTTAGGTGTGATATTTTTATAACCTTTGCCGGACAAAAGTACTGGCATATACCGCATGCAATGCATCTGGATGGATCGTGTTCTGGATAGCCGTGAAAGCCCTTTGGATGTTCTGGCAAGTTAACGGACGATATATTTTCTGTTATAGGTGGTTTAAAAATATTTTCAATTAAAATTCTTATCAGTGGAAGCATGACATCTCCTTTCTGAAATACAATTTAAACATGTGTGAAAAATGCTAATAAAAGC